>ERZ795058.1739-NODE-1739-length-28175-cov-6.117852_pt1 | contig 28175 bp, 21 predicted proteins | sample MGYA00375142_ERZ795058 | MGnify/ENA primary metagenome ERZ795058 (study PRJEB30187, sample SAMN05720210) | activated sludge metagenome | isolation source: anaerobic digester from wastewater treatment plant | place: Japan | collected 2015-04-20 ... | reverse complement strand
AATAACTTTTGCACCGTTCTTTTTGGTACAGTCTAGCGCCGCCGTGGGACACAACGCACGGAAATGCAGTTACGGGCTAAAATCGTGACCTGTTTCAACTGAGTCTTTACCAGAGTGCTCTGTCTGTTGGCGTTGACAACACTGAAAACTACGACCGGTGGTTAAAATCCATTGGGACCCGTGGTGGCGATGAACTGAAAACTCTAGGATTCCTATTCGCAGCATCCCGAATAGGTTTCGCCCTTAATCCGGCGAAGTAGAGATGAGTAAGGGTAAATAAGCAGTGGCTCCTTAAACTTTTGGGGTTATTGTGAGATTGTGCGGTAAAGATTTTTTTGAGGCTGACTTACCTTCCAGCGTGATTTCTGGGGAGGTAAAAACGCCGTTTGCTTACGCAACGTCGATTACGTAAATAAAGTTACTTATAAATCTAAAATATAAAAAGTAAGTTACTAAGCCCCGAAGGGGCTTTCGCCGAAGGCGAAATCCCCTATACAATCCGCCGGGGGCGGATTGTATTATATATGTAGTGCGCGTTAGCGCACGCACTAATATATTAGAGGAGAGGTTTTTCGCTACGCTTCAAACCTCAAGACACTAACGCGCTTGCAGGAGCAAGCTTGTTAATTCCTTCGCTACGCTCAGGAATTATAACGTAAGATTTTTAATACTTCCTGAGAAGAATTTAATTTTAGATTCTTTCCTTTAGTTTTATTTCGTAAGATAGTTAACGTAACAAATTAAAATTAAAATCTCTTACGTACCAGATTTTCATTTCTCTTTCTTGCAAGAGGCGTGATAACGTAAATAGCTTTCGTAAGTTCTAAAACGAAGTTAGAATCCCTAAATTCTTTCGTTAAAGAAAGATAATTTCTTGAAAATTCGTTAATTATTTTCGTTAACTTATTATAAGTAACTTATAATCGTTAACTTATAATCGTTAACTTATAATCGTTAACTTATATATAATGAGGGACCTCTCGCTATTGGTTTTCCCTCCCACTCTCCCCGTTGCGCGGCCCCCTCTCGCCCTCCAATAATTTTGTTTTCTTGACTTTTTAGAAAACTTCATCATAATGATTGGTCAACATGACAATTCTTGACGTTAAGAATCAAATTGTAGAGCATTTTTTATCTTCCGAAAAATTCTCTAAAGAAGATTTCGCCGGAATCACCGTTTCTAGCGATTTAAACGCGTTTAGGGACGAAATGGCTATCTCTGCCTTAACTGAGCTTGAGAAGGCTGAAATTGTAAGCCGGATAGGCAAGGAAACGTGGGTTCTTAGTAAACCCCTCCAGTACCAGAATCAAATTATAGAAATCAATATCGAGCAGGCCGCAAGAATCGCGGCAACTTTAAACGCTTTTTACAAAGCAAACGGTCTTGAAAATGAAATTGGAGCAGATGTAACTTCTATAACGTCAGATGACATCGATTGTTTAATTGACGTTATTGACGAGTTATCGGATGATGGCGCGGATACCGAAAGTGATGAGGAAGATGATGATAGTGGGGAAAATTGGAAGAATTAAAAATGGACCTTCCAACATATAGTTTCGTCATTTTCTTTTTCTTCTTTTTGGTAAATCATGCGAGAATTTGCATTTTGCCGAGAAATTTCGTATTTTCAAAAGTACACGAGAAGGTTCGCTACGCCATCCAATGCCCGTTTTGCTTCACGTTTTGGGTGTCTATCCCGGTAAGTATTATTTGGAATACTCCAATTGAATATGTTTTCGCCGCGCCCGTTCTTGTTCTTTTTCTCGACTTGTTTTGCGAAAATCTTGGCGGAACACAAAATTAATTAAACACATTTTAATATCTAAATACAATGATTCAACGTCTAAACGTCAATGTCCCGCTAAATTCCGTTTCTTTCGGAAACGTTTCCTTCAATATCCTTCGTGAGTTTTACCGTAAGGGTATCACCTGCGCCATTTTTCCAAAGGGTGGGGGCGTAGATTTGTCCGCTTATAAAATCGAACCCGGCTTCGGCGCGTGGCTTGAACAGGGTATTAATCAGCGTTATTCCCGCGTTGACCGTAAGGTGCCCACTTTTACAGTTTGGCATATTTCAGAGAGTCAGTTTAAAGCAAGTGACAAACAGTTTCTTTTAACCTTCCACGAAACGTCTGAGCCTACCAAAGAGGAATGTAATATTTTAAAACAGCAGGATTTCACGTTTTTCTCTTCGTCTTACTCTGTAAACAATTTTAAAGAGGCGGGCGTTGATAACGTGGGTTACGTACCACTTGGATTAGATGAGGATTTCGTAAGGATTGAAGAGCGTCTGATGTCTAAAGACGTTATTCACACGGTCGTTATCGGTAAGGCTGAAAAACGTAAGCGGACAGAGCAAATGATTAAGATTTGGATTAAAAAGTTTGGCGGGAATCATCGCCACCAGCTTACTCTACTTATTGATAATCCGTTTTTCAAGCCGGAACAGATGCAGGCTTTTTATCAAAATCTTTTTGAGAATGGTCAGAAACCCTTCAATGTTAATATTTTGCCGCGAGTCAAAACCAACGCGGAAATGAATCAGTTGTATAACTCTGCGGACATTTCCCTTAATTGTTCAGGCGGCGAGGGTTGGGATATTCCCGCGCATACAGCTACCGCCCTCGGCAAATGGGCTGTCGTTTCTAACGCGACTTCCCACAAAGATTGGGCTACAAAAGATAATTCAATTCTTGTGGAGCCTAACGGTATGGAAGTGTGTTACGACAACTTCTTTTTCGCACCGGGGCAACCTTTTAATCAGGGTAGTTTTTATACTTTTACAGATGAAGCTATTGCGGCGGGACTGGATGAAGCGGTTAAGCGTTTTGGGACTGTAAATGAAGAGGGTTTGAAATTGGCAAAGAACACCTACGCTATTACGGCAGAAAAAATTCTTGAAAAGATTGGAGATTGATATGCCCGCTTACGATTTTTATAACGAAGATTTAGACGAAACGATTTCGGTTTATTTACCCTTATCAGCCTCAGATAAGGAGCGTTCGGAACAAATTGTTGACGGTAAGATTTACAAGAGGGTTTTCGCCGCCCCCCTAGCGGCAATCGATTCTATCGCCAAAGATGCCACTCTTGAGGACTTTAAACGAGTTACCAATAAGCCGAATATGAAAGTTGGAGATATGTGGAAAATTTCCGCTGAAATGTCTGCTCAAAGGGCTGATAAGAACGGTGGATATGACGAGAACCGTGAAAAGTTTTATAAAGATTACGAGAAAAAGACGGGTGGAAAGCACCCTATCGTAAAAGCTCGCGAAGTTAAAGCTGAGAACGAGAAGAAGTTGCGCGACTTTGGTATCAGGATTGAATGAATTTAGTTGACTTCCCGAGAAACTTCTTAATAATCCTTTGTGTTGAAACTTGATTATGGTTTTTACTATCGTCAATTTTTAACATTTCAAAAAAAACATACATAACTCAAACATATATTAATCATGGCTCTAGGTAATAACTCGTTTAACAGCGGTCCACTTATTTTCATCACTTCTCGTAGTAGGGACGAGAAGGGTAATAAGATTAAGCCGTTCTTTTCAGTCTCGCGAGTGGACGAATCTAATAAGATCGCTCAAACAAATGAGCAAGTAACTTCCATTTCGGGCGACCTTATCAAGATGGAGTATAAGGAGCGCGACGTTAAAACGAAGGCTGGCACAACAGAGAAACGTAAATCGGCGGTGCTTTACATTAACGATGCCGCCGCGTCTGAAACTTATCACATCGATATTGGCTTTACTCTTGCTGGGCGAAGTCTCTTTAATGCGCTTGCGTCACTTGTTGACAGCGGTTCGTTTTCCGAACTTGAACTCTCGATTTACGAGAATCGTAAGGGTTACGAATCTTATGGCCTTAAGCAGGCTGGCCAGCAGGTTAAATGGAAGTATAGCTTAGACGAGCTTCCGAAGGCGGACCCTATCACCGATAAGAAGGGTAATCTGATTAAAAACGATTACTCTGAGGTTGATGAGTTTTTCCTTACTGAAATTAATAAGATTTCAGAAAAGCTCGGTTCTAAGAAGAAAGATAGTCAACCCGCACAAGAAAACTCCTCTGCTAAGACGCAGGGGGGCAAGGTTCCTTCAAACAAGACGACCCCCGCCCCCACAAAGAACATTCCGGCGAGTAACGAGTGTACGGATGAGGACTTGCCCTTTTGAGGTGTTTCCTGATTTTTCCGTAAAAACGAGTTAGTTAATAAAGCCACGAGTTCTCGTATGAACCCGTGGCTTTTGTCCATTTCATAAAAACATGTCGCGTAAAAAAATCCTACTTCAAACAAATTCTCCTTTCTTAAAAACTGGACTTGCTATCAACGGGCGTAACCTCGCCAAGTATCTAGTTAAGACGGGTAAGTACGATTTAGTGTATTATTGCACTAACAATACACTTGCGACAGACCCGAATTTGGCGCGACTACCCTATAAGGCTTATGGTTGTATCCCCGCCGATCAAAATATAATTAACCAGATTAACGCTAACCCCATTGAGGCGCGAGCTATTTCTTACGGTTCTTATTTTATCGACCAGATTGTTAAAGAGGAAAAACCTGACATTTGGTTGGAATCTGATGATATTTGGTCAACCAGCGGGTACACAAACAAACCTTGGTTTAATAAAATTCATTCAATTCTTCATAAGACGGTAGATTCTGTGCCCGTTCTTGACGAGGCTTATTCTCAGGCTTTATCAACTCCCAACTATTTCGTTTGGGCTGATTTCGCCGCGAAAGAAATGAAGAAAAGAGACTCGAAATGCGCGCATGTCCGCCGCATTTATGGAATGATGGATACTAATCATTTTACGCCAATTACAAAGGCCGAAAAAGAAGATTTGCGCCGCCGCTTTGGGGTTGATAAAAATGCAGTTATTTTCCTTACGGTAAATCGTAACCAGTACCGTAAACACATGCCCCAAACGATTGAGGCTTTTGCTCTTTTTAAGAAAGAATTTCCTTACGCTAAGGCGAAGATTCATTTTCACACGAGTTTCGCTGAGAAAAATAACGGGTGGGATTTACCGAAACTTGCTCAGTATTACGGGGTTAATAAAGAAGACCTACTTTGTACTTACGTTTGCAAACACTGCAATTCTTGGCATATCGCCCCGTACAATGGTGAAGATGTAAAATGTCCCTCTTGCAAAAGCGATAAATCTTGTATTACCGCAAATACTCAGTATGGCGTACCAGATAACGAGATGCGGTACATGATGGGTTTTTCTGATGCGGGAATCTCAGCCTTTAACTCTGGCGGTCTTGAGTATATGAGCGTAACGTCGCTCCTTTGCGGCCTTCCTACCGCAATCACGAATTATTCTTGCGGAGAGGACTTCGCTGAACTTCCGTTCGTTTATCCTATCGCTTGGACATCTTATAACCAAGAAAACACTAATTTCATCAAAGCGGCCTCTAATCCGCTTTCTATTAAGAACTTTATGTCCAAAATCTACAAGGCGACTGTTGACGAGCGCCTTGCGAATGGGCAAAAAGGGCGGGAATGGGCCGCAAAAACATTCTCTGTTGAAACTATTGGTAAGCAATGGGAGGAAGTTTTTGACGCTCTTCCCCCGAAAGATTGGTCTTCAATCGTTTTGACACCAGAGAAAAAGAATGATAAATTCCCATTTCCTTCGGAAATAACTGATATTGATAAGTTTATCAAAAGTCTTTATAACAACATTCTTTGTTGCGAACCCGACCCAGACGGGTTTAAATACTGGCACAATCAAATTTCGGCGGGTGGTTCCCGCGAGGCTGTTTACAATTTCTTTATTAAGACGGCATCAGATGATAATGCAAAGAATGAACCAGCGAAAGATTTTTCGGAACTTTTTGACAAGAACGGTAGAAAACGCATTTTGTTGGTAATTAAAGAAAAAGCTACGGACGTTTTCCTTTGTACGTCTCTTTTTAAAGGACTGAAGGACTTATACCCAGACGCCGATCTTTATGTTGGCGTTGATGCGCGGTACGTCGAGGTTTTGGCGGGCAATCCGCACGTTCATAAAATCGTTGGTTTCCACCCCGCTATGGAAAGCGAACTTACGATGTTAAATTACGTCGATTATTACTATTATCCCGCGTTGGCAACACAAAAAATGCTCGCGTATCTCTCAAAAGATAAAATTGGATTGGAACTTTAAAAATGAGTACACTTCTTGAAACTTACGCGCTACAATGTGGCGTAAAAATTAATAAGCCTTGGGTTAACACATCTTTTTATCCATTACCCGAATCTATGGATAAGGTGATTTTAATCCATGCTTTCGCCGGTTCCATTCAGGATGGCCGAGCAACAGCCCCCGGTAAAATTTACGACCATTTTAACGAGGTTGTTGAAATCCTTACACCTATTCTTCAAAAGAATGGATATAAAATCTATCAAATCGGCGCGGGCGGTGAACCTGCCTTGAAAGGTGTTGAGAGTTTATGCGGTAAAACTACATTCGCCCAAAGCAGTTACCTCGTTAAAAACTGCGCTTTACTTATTGGTAATGATAGTGTTTGGCAACACCTGCGCGGCGCGGAAGATAAACCGATGATTGTGTTGTTTGGTGGTACGTCTCCCAAAAATACTGGGTCATACTTCGGCGGTTCAGATAAAAAGGTTTTTATCGAATCTCATCGTTGTGGTAAGAAGCCCACGCACTTGATCGCTGAGAGCCCCAAAACAATTAACTTTATTCCCCCAGAAACAGTTGCTAAACAAGCTGTACAAATCCTTGGAATTGACGAGCGGATTACTAGGAAATCTTTCTGTTTCGGCCCCGAATATTTGGCGGAGTTTTTTGAAATTATCCCCAATACCGTAATTCGGCCTGAATTAAATGTTGGTATTCCGGTTATTAGGATGGACTATCTTTTTGACGAGGGCGTTCTTGTTCAAAACCTCAATATTAGAAAATGCGCGATTGTAACCAATAAAGAAATTAACCTTAACATTTTATCCACCTTCAAAGAGCGAATTAACTCAATGAGGGTCGAGGTTGATAAGGTTAGTCAATTTTGGCTTAAAACGGTAAAGAAGATTGGTATTCCGTTAATGTATATCAGTCTTGAGCGCGACCCTGAAAAGTTAAAGAATTTGCGCTTGAGATTACATGACGACTGTTTTTTTGACAAACTCGAAGTTTCTACAAAACAACAGTTTATAGATCACGCTAAGGTTTTTCTAAATAAAGAGGTTGACAAAGACTTTGATTTCAGCAAACTCTTTTTTAAGACAAAAAAGTTCATTCTGTCAGATGGCAGGGTTTTTACATCAAAAGCTCATTGGCTTGCTGGAAAGTCGGTTGAATCGACTGAAAAGTGTGTCTCGCAAGTAATTGATTCGGATGAGTTTTGGGATGACTGGCGGAATGGATATTTTTTTGAAGAAAGTTAAATTTATCGAATCGACGACCCTAAAACCCGGTCGCTTTAGCGCCGGGATACAGGGTCGCGGGGGCGTTTGAAGAAAATTTTCAAGAAAAACTCTTGACTTAAGCGATAGAAATAGTAATATAGTTTATATAGATTATGACAAATAGAAGCAAAAAGAAAAATAAAAAATATATTAGAGTTTTAGTTTGCGAACACGGCGTGTTTGTTCATTTTGATTCAACTCCTAGGGAAAGTAAGGTCTTTACTAAAGAAGATCTTGGGTATGAATGTTTAGTGTCAGATCCGGTAGTACCTAAAACGGGAGTAAAATTCGCAATTGTTAAACCTATTGACATGGCGGTTGAGCTTTAAAAGTTTTTTACGTAAAAAACTCTTGACTTAAGTGATGAGATTTGTATGATAGTTCGTATAAGTTAAGGTTCTTTTAAACAATTTTACCGCCGGAACAGCGGGATTTTAAGCCTGTGGAGAAAAACATTGGTTTTTCTGAGAAGCAGGAAATCACAGCCCTTTAGGGCGTGGTAGTTCACTTTATATGTCAAACGAATTACAAGAAAATAACGTAAGAAAATTTGAACGTGACCCGCAAACAGGTCTTATCATCGGCGTAGATTACAAGTATTTACCGGATGGCCGCATTGACTGGAAAGCGATGCTTAATCCGGCGCACGTCGTTTTTAATTCAAAAAATAAGAAAGCCGCCGAAGAAATTCAAAAGATTTATGGCGCGCCCGCCGACAAGTTGGTTTATGCGGAAGTTGTTAAAAATCAACCCGTTGACGATAAACATATTCTTGTTTTACTCAAAGGCTTTCAAGAGGTTGCGGAACTTCGCGGTTTTCATTCTTCAACTCCTACTTCTCTTCAAGTCGCGCAGGGTATTGTTGCCGTCGCACATACAATCGACTGGATTCCTAACGTAGAAGACCCTCTTGGCAAGACCACCGGGGCTACTGCCGACGCCACCATGGAGAATACTGGCGGATTTGGCTATCTTGCCGCAATGGCTGGTAATCGCGCTTTTGTTCGTGCTGTTCGTCAAGGGCTTGGAATTTCCATTCTTGCTTTTGATGAAATTGCGAAGCGCGATGAGTCAGAGAATAATGAGGCGGGCAACTCTTCAACTTCTGTGAGTTCTAGCGTTCCTACTCCCCAAAATATTCTCGCTAAATTTGTTAGGGAAGCCGGTTTTACGTTTGAACAGTTGAAAAAATCAGCCATTGAAAAGCATAAGGATAAAATGAAAAACGACCCTACTTTTTGGAACGATTTTTCAGATATTCCATCTTTTGACGCAATGACTTTGATGACTATTGTCAGAGAGGGTATAAAAAAGAAGAAGACGGAATAATTAACCTATCAAACAAAATTAAAAAACCCGGAGCCTAAAACTCCGGGTTTTTTAGTGTAACTTCAAAGGTGAGTTCTCTTTTTACAGATTCAGAAAAAGCGGCACTTGTAAACGATTTTAAACAAGTCGTTGATACCTTTTTGCGCCCCCTTAAGGTTTATCTTGAACCCACCAAGATTATCGTTGTGTCAAATCCTGATTATAACCCCTACGACGACGCTAATCAGAATAGTACAGATATACAAAATGTACCCGTAGAGCATACTATTCAGGGGCGCATTCTTTACGATAAGAATCAGGAATGGTCTTTTATTAATCCAAAAGGCTCTGGCGGCGAAGAGCAATTAAAATTAAAAGATCAGACTGTGAGGGCGGTTCGTGTAAAAGTAGATGCCGATGGTTATGCAATTTTAAAAGACGGTAAGAAATTTGAGATTGATGGCTTTTTATTTAACTTAGAGTCTCTTCCCCGCCCACACGGACTTTTCGGAGTAGATTATTACACCTTTTATTTCGTAAGGTCTTTGTAATGGCTTCTTTAAATATGCAGTCTATAAAGGTTAAGGTGGCAAAAGGAGTTGCTTCCGACCGCGCATGTCAAAGAGCCGCCGAGAATCGCGCTAAAACCGTTTTTGAAGATGCGGTGCTTGGCTTGCAAAAAGAATTTGAAGATAGTAAAATTACCCAAGAAATAGACGGTGGTATTGCCTCTAAAAATATAAGCGAAACTCTTAGGGGTGGCGAGGCTCCAGAAAATTTATTTTCTTTTATAGGCTTTGACGAAGGGACTTACCCTACAGATGAAATAAGAAAGCGTTTAGACCCCGATCACAAAGACGGTCCTAAATTTAAATATTCCGGCAAGTTAAAAAGCGACGACCTGCAATATAAATTTACTATTTCCGCGCCAGATAAGAATGCTATTTACAGTGCGACGCCTCTTCCTTGGGCCGAGGGAATGTCTTGGGCTCAAAAGATAGAGCGTTCAATCCCCGGTTTTACAAAGTTTTTACCAAAGTTCATGACGAGTAAAAATTCTCATTCCGGCGGCGGTATTCAGGTCAAGAGTGATTTGCGGGGCGCAAGATTTATCCCGCCCAAAGATAAATATCTTTCCGGCATGATTTCAAATTTTATCAATAGAATTAAGTCTTACGGTACGGGCGGTTTTAAGAAAAGGTTCTAATGAAAAACACTTTTGGTATAACTACTTTAACGTCATTCCATCTCTGGCTGGAAAATTATATTCAGCAAAATGGACAGGCGTATATAAATACCACGTCTCGTTTTTATTATCAGCCAGACCCCTCTTTATATGGGTACGTCGCTTATGCCGCGCCTTTTAAATCTTTTGTTTGTGACTCTGGTGTCTCTGGCGCAAATATTATAAATACTGTAAGCGGCGATTTCGGAACCCTTTCAGTCGGGCAATCTGGGATGACGATTGATTATAATAATGGAAGAGTTTTGTTTCCAACATCTTTTGGTACTGGTAAAATAGTCTCCGGTTCATACGCTTTTAAAGAAATCAATGTATATAAAGCGAACGATACTCAAGAAAAGATAATTTTCACAAACAAATATTATCTTAATTCACGTTTTGGTCGTCCCGCAACGGGTTTGCCGCCACCAAACTCTTTTGTTACGCCCGCTATTTTTATATCTACCGAACAGACGGAAAATGAGCAATGGGCTTTTGGCGGGCTGTATAATACCAAGACGAATATAGCTCTGACGATTCTTGCAGAGACAAGTTCTCAATTAGAAAATTGTATTTCGTTATTGTCTGACGCGAAAGACGCTTACCTTCCACAGCTTGGAAATAATACTTGGCCGCTTAACGCACTAGGCGGATTAAAGTCCGGCTACAACTATAACGTTCTTAAAAACCAGTATGGAGACCCTTACAACCTCTATACGATCACTGATATACAAACTAGCAAAGTGTCGGATTCAACGAAAATTGACGAATCTATCTTTGTTGGGTTAGCTGATTTAACTGTTGAAAAAGTACGCATGATTCGCTAATGTCTCTTTTTAACATAGCACTTCTTAGTTTGGAATCGGGCAAACTAGGCTCGCAAAGTTTAGTTCCGATTGGGCGCGTTTCTAATTGTAGTATTACTAATAATTTACAAAGGGCGGACGTTACCAATTTGGGGCGCGGTAAACCCTTGGAACAAAGACCTATTATAAATTATGTTCCAGTAGATTTTTCATGTGATATTTATAAGACTAATAATAACTTAGAGGGGATTCTTGGTTTAACAAACTCTACAGGGGTTTTAACTAGAATAGCGAGTGCGGATATTTTAGATGCGGTTGAGTCGATTAAAAACGCGAGGATTTTATTTTCTTCAAACGACTCTTCTTATTATAACGCGGGAATGGAGTTACAAAGCGGCGTTTTAACTAATTATTCAATTCAGTGCAGTATAGAATCGCCTGTTAAAACGTCCTTATCGTTTCAGTTTTTAGACCAAAAAACTTATAGTTTTTCATCTTCAAGGAGTTTAACTGAAAATAATTTTGAGATTGTTAGGCCGGAAAATTCCGTAATTACGGGGATTCAATTTTCTGGTTATGGAATAACAGGTTTTAAAACACAGTCTTTTAACTTATCCCTGTCAATAAACCGCGCTTCTACAATGTATATGGGCGAACGGTTCCCTGTAGACCGCCCTTTAACAGACGCTCGGGCAACTCTGCAAATTCAGGGTTATTTTAATGGACTCACAAATATTTCTGGATTATCGGGTTACAACAATGGAGACCCTACATTTGGCGACATTGGAATCACCTTAACGTCTTCCTGTTCTGGAGATAAAACAACTTATACTTTAACAAATCCATATTTGGATAGTCAAACGTATACCCCGCAAGCAGGTGGTTTCACAACAGTTTCTTTAAATTTCTCTCTCCCAATCGGAACTAACCCACTCGACGTTATAGACGGGTCAAATTTGAAAATAGAATAATTTGAGAAAAATATCAGAAAATCGTGTAAAACAATATAATTAACCCTGTCAGTTAAAACCTTCCTTCTATGGCAAACAATCGTACTCGTTTAATCTTTCAGAATCTCAATCTGTTCGTTGGCCCCGCCGCCTTGTCGGGTTCAACCGCTACCGGCGCGCTTTATACCAGTGGTAACTCTGGTAATAATTTAATTGCGGAAATCTCTCGCGTTCAAAACGCAACGTTGAATGTATCTATTAATCGTCAAGATGTAAATCAATTCGGCCAGCTCAATCGTATTGATTCGGCGATGATTAATCCCCCGACGGTTTCTTTGGACTTTGGGTATTATTCAACCAATGGTTACAACGAATATCTCCTTGGTATGAATGCTAAGGGCGGCTCGCTTATTTCTGGTATCCAAACTAAAGTTTCTGACTCGAAGAATTATTTCATTGCCGTTTCCCCGCAGGGCGTTGACGATAATTATTATCAAGGAACCGACCGCGACGTTTATGCTATCGGTAACGGGTTTATCTCCAACTATACGTTTAATGCGGCGGTTGGCCAGCTTCCCACGGCTTCCGTGACCGTTGATGCTCTTAACGTCGAAAGTTATACATCGTCTAGCGGTCAGCAGACACCCGCTATTAACACCGAAACATCTAACCGTATTACCAACTGGACTTTCCAACTCCCCGTTGGTAATCCGATTACCGGAAATGGTATTGTAAGCGCACTTCGCCCCGGCGATATTTCACTTAGCTTCCCTTCGGCGGCTGGTTTCATGTCGTCTCTTAGCGGCGATAATCGCGCCCACATTCAATCAGTTAGCCTTTCCGTCCCGATTAGCCGCGAGGTTCTTAATGAACTTGGGTCTTTCTACGGTTATAGCCGCGAAATTCAATTCCCGGTTAATGCCAGCATGAGTATTCGTGGTCTTGCCACCAGCGCACTTCCGACCGGGTTCAGCTCACTGCTCTGTAACGATCAGTTCTTTGACCTCGCCCTTACCGTTCGTCAACCCGCTTGTGGTGGTACTGGTGCGGCTGGACTTGTTTATCGCTTTAATCGGGCTAAAGTGACCAACTGGTCAAATGGACACTCGATTGGCGGTAATTCAACCCTTGATTTAACTCTTACCAGTCAGCTCGCCGGAGCCACCTCGCTTAACGGCATCACTCTCTCAGGTTCATACTAAAAGCTGATTTAGTTTTGTCGAATAGCCCCGAGATTTTTCTCGGGGCTATTTTTTTTATATATTTTTAGGAGTTGATGAAAAACTAACAAATATTCTGTGTATATCTATATAAGGAACGGTAATTTTTAAGGAAAGGTTAATTATATGGAAGGTAGTTTTTCAGCACCCGACAAGGGAACTATGCTCAAGGCGAAAGTTCGCTTTGTTATTTCGCGTTTGTTTAAGTCGCAGCTTCGTTCGTTGGAGCGAATTTATGATGATCATGACGACGCTATGGGCAAACTCGCGGACGCTTTGCCGGAACAATATGTAGATTTCGTAGATTTGGCGGATTACATCTCAGAGTCTCGAAAAGAAGATAATAGGCGCGAAACTCTTAACGCTGGAAATGACGCAATTAGAGAATTGGAAGAAATGATTGATAATTTGAGGGTTTAATTTTAAAAATTTAATTTCTAAAAACATGACTGAACACGCTAATCAAAAAGACATCAAAATTATCCATACTTGGACCATTCCCGTTTTTAAAAACGTGGAAGAGGTTACCGAAAAAGAGGAGAATGGGCAGATTATAAAAATCTCTCGCCCGGTCCGCAAAGAAGTTCCCGTGAAAATGGGAATTAAAAAAATGACTCGTCGGGAGAGGTCCGAAGCCGACCTTTTTTATGGCGTAAAGTATAATCACTATATTAATCTTGGATTTAATCCGCGAGCCGTCCTTGTAAATAAGCTTATTGATATTTCGGGCGGTACTCTTAGTGAAAAAGAACGTCTTCGCGCCGCAGAGCTTTATAGTAAGAAAAGTGAATATGAGTATGATCTGATTCGCGCCAAAGATGACGAAAAGGAGCGTAAGGAGATTCAAAAGAAGATTTCAGCTATTAACGCCGTTCTTATTGACCTTTCTACTGAGAACGAGGCTGTTTTTAGTCAAACCGCCGACTCTCGCGCTCAGAATCAGTTAAACACTTGGCTCGCGCTTACCCTGACTTATATCGAGGAAAATGGTAAATGGAAACCTTATTTCAAAGGCGAGACTTTTGAAGAAAAAGAAGCTTTTATGTGGAAGCTTGAAGAGGACGAGGATGAGTTTTATGGAAAATGTTTTGAAAAGGTTAGTTTCTATATCGGTCTCTTTGCTCGCGGCGTTAACACCCCGGAACAGTTTGCGGTTATTGAGGAGGAGTTGAAAAAACAGTTGGAAGCTAAAAAGGAAACTGAGGCGGAGAGCCAAAAATCGGACGCCGAAGAAGTTAAAAAGATTGACGAGAAAGAAGTTCCCCTCGCAGAGGTAGATCAGAAAGAAACGGTAACGTAAAAGTGGATTTGCTAAGAAAAGGGTTTTGTGATATAGCCCGAGGGTATTCTTCGGGCTATATCCTTTCTAAAGAGGCGTATATTCGTCACATGTCTCATTTTGAGCAAATTGAGCAGGATGACAAGCGAGAAGAGTTTTTTAATTACGCAAAACACAAAGGGTTAAGGACAAACGACGAAAAGTTAAAAGAGCTTATAAAAAACGGGCTTTGGTCCGAGGCGAAAGAGAAAGAGCTTAACGATAGTAAAGAGGTTCTTTTGGGACTTTACGAGGGGAAAAGAAATAATATAAAAATGCCCTCCGCCGTAAAAGACTATATGCGTTTGATAGAGGCGGAAGAGAAAAGATATAACGAGAAGGCGCATGAAAGAACCGTTGCCCTTGGATTAACTTGTGAAGTTTTCGCCGAGAGACAGTTAAATGATTTTTATATTATCTCTAATATCTTTAAAGATAAGGATTTAAAGACCCCCTTATTCAAAGCGGAAGATATAGATTCTATGGATGACGAGTCAGATATAGAGAAAATTGTCAAAGATTTCAATTCCATACTAGCGTGTTGCTCAGAAGAGAATATTAAAAAGATTTCAATACAGCCGTTTTTTCAAAATTATTTCTTTATCGTTGGGGATAATTTAATTGATTTCTTTGGTAAACCAATCTGTAATTTAACTTTTTTCCAAGTATCTTTAATTCGCCAAGCCCAAAGAGTCAAAGCTATACATCAAAATTTCGACACTTCAAAATGGCCCAAAGAGGTTCTTGAAAATGCTGATTTGTTTGTAGATTACGCGGATACTGTAGCTAATAGTAAAAAACAAGCGGAGGAAAACGGCGCTTTCGAAGAGGGGTCAATAACAATAGGGATGAAAAAAGAAGATTCTCAAGTTCTTGGCGTGAAAGCTGTTGATTTAGCGCAAAAGGCGAAAGAGTCTAATATGTCATTTTTAGATTTCTTGACTAAGAAGAGTTTAGAGTCCGGTTGAAAATAGCCGGTTTTTCCGTGTAAATACTAAATAAACAGTAGGAGCGGAAAATATGGCGGAACAATCGGATATTAAACTAATTGCATCTGTCGAGTTTGCGGCTGATACTCAGTCAAAACTCCAACGCTCCCTTGCGCAATTAGAGCGTGGACTTACTTTAAAAAGTCCAATTAGGAATATTGTTGGCGACGCTGATTCTCTCACCAAAACTCTTGATTCAGTCAATAATCGCGTTTTAACTCTCGGCGCGTCATTTAACGCCCTTTCTATTGGAGGGAGAATCTTTAAAGACGTTATCTCTTCAACGATAGAGGTTGAAAAATCTCTAGTTGAAATTAATTCAGTTTTCCAATTAAGCACTCAAAATCTGGACAGATTTGCCAAGGGGCTTTTTGACGTTTCTAGGGAAACAAGTCAATCTTTTAGCGTGGCGGCAGAGGCGGCTAAAGAGTTCTCCCGTCAAGGTTTGGGGATGCAAGAGACCCTGAAACGCACAAAAGACGCTTTGACGTTAACTCGTTTAGCGGGTATTGACGCCACCGAAGCTGTAAATACTTTAACCGCTTCGATTAACGGATTTCACGGGGCGGCGCTTGATTCAACTCAGATTACCAACAAACTCGCCACGGTTGACGCAGCTTTCGCGGTTTCATCTCGTGATTTGGCTCAAGGTCTGGCCCGTGCGGGTGCGGCGGCGAGCGATGCAGGTGTATCTTTTGACGAATTAATCGGCTTAATCACTGCGGCTCAACAAACTACCGCTCGTGGCGGTGCGGTTATCGGTAATTCGTTAAAAACCATCTTTACAAGAATTGAGCGTAGTAACACCATTGACGCTTTTGAAGAGCTTGGTGTTAAAGTTAGGGATGTTCAGGGTAACACCCTCTCTGCGATGCAAATTCTTAAGAATTTTGCTGGAGCTTATGATGGTTTAGGTTCTTCTGTAAAGAAACAAGCGGCTGAACTTGTTGGCGGTGTTTATCAAATCAACGTATTAAAAGCTCTTTTAACGGACGTTAGTAACCAAAGCGGCGTTTTCGCGCAAGCTCAAAAGATTTCCGCTGGTGCTACGGAAGAGGCGACAAAACGTAATGAGGCTTTAAACAAATCTCTTGACGCTCTTCTGCAACGTTCCGCAACTTCAGCGAAACAGATAGCGTCGAATTTGGGCAGTAATTCATTCTTGTCTCCCGCGAAAACTATACTTGGGGGGTTAAACGACAATATCATAACGAAATCTCTTGAGGACGCTTCTGGCAAGGCGGAAACTACGGGTGGAAAAGTTGCGGAGAGTTTCATAAAAGGGTTGGGTAATGCCCTTTTCTTCGGCGTTACCCCAGTTGTAGCAACTGCGTTTTTAAATCTTTCAAGAAAGCTGGGTGGTAGACTTTTTGAGTTCATCAAGATCGAATCTGGTCTTAACACCATAGCCGAGCAACAAAAGATTACTCAGGTAGCTATCAATCAAATTTATGATAGGGGCGGCGATGCGTTAAGACGCCAGTTAGATTCGATGACTAATTTGGTTCAAAAAGCCACTCTTTATAAGGCTTTGATGGCGTCAACGGCACTTGCAGAAAGAACTAGAATTGAAGAAAATAAAGCTATCGCCAATATTTTAGTAACCAGACCTCGGCTTGGAAAAGCTGGCGGATATATTCCCAACGCGGCAGACGGATTAGCTTCCGCGATTTATTCGGAAAATCAAGCTATTTCAATGGGTGTAGGTGGAGCGGTGCCCGGTTCTCGCGCCGTAGTTATTCCAGATTTTAATTTCGGCGGGGGTAAAACCGGCCCGATAGTCGCTAACAACAGTGAGTTTCTTGTTAAGAATTTTGCGAACGGCGGTTCTGCTATATTCAATAGGGATATGGTGGGTAAATACGGTCTTCCAAGCGGAGCGCAGCCAATAGCGGCGAGTGGTTTTGTACCAAACGCGGCTGTTGGTAAAATCTCAAATCCTTATTCAAACCCAGATTATCAAAGATTTTTGTCTGGAGACATTTCCCAATCCCCGGAAATAAAAGCGCAGATTGATGAAGCCTACAGGCTTCTTAGAAATCAAAACATTTCTAAAGAAGCCGCTTTTCTTGAGATGGAAAAAGAGGAAAAAAAGCGCCTTTTACAAAATCAAAAATTAAATGAATTAGGGGTAAAACAGATTTCCCGATATGAGACTTCTACGATAACAAAAGCCAAAGAAACGTCTTTGCTTTTAGAATCAATAGCTTTAAAAGAAAAAAAGAATCTTTTAGAAAAACAAGCTATTCAAGACGATATTAATATAAAAGTTAAAAAAGCTTATCAAGAAGCTTTCAAGGAAACTTCTTATAAACCCCCGCACGCTGTATCTGACGAAGCCTATCAAAAATGGATTAGCACAACTGTTTCTAAAGGAAGTCCTGATATAGCTTTTGGTTACTTTGATAGAAACAAGGCTTACCAAAGGGCTATGATGGGTGGTAGTGGCGGCTTTGGCGTAGACTTTGATCCTGCGGTTGAATATGCTTTAATGAGCGGTACGAGAAAACCGTCTCTTTGGGGGCGCACCAAGAATTATTTAAGCGGTGAAAACTTTGGAAAAGCGGCTTTTGGGGCGTCAATGATTATGCCTTTTGTAGGTGGAATGTTACCTTCTGGCACATCGGGCGAATTTTCAGGCCGTTCCATGGGGGCTTTATCCGGCGCTTTATCCGGCGCGGGTATGGGCATAGCTTTTGGTTCAATGATTGCTCCGGGGGTGGGAACTGCGATTGGTGGTATTGCCGGCGCTTTGGTCGGCGGCGCAACCGGAGCTATCCAAAAATGGAATAAATCTTTTGAAGAGTTGGCTCAGGAAATTCAAGACGCCAATGCCAAAAACGGCGAACAGATTACTAATGCCGCCAATTTTATACAAATTCAACAAAAGATTGCCGAGGCTATTTCAAATGGAGCTTCACCGAGAGAGGTTCAATCCCTTATTAATCAACAGTCTACGTCTTTAATGCGCGTTTCGAGAGCGGAAGACAGGTCTGCGTTGGCGCGGGCCGCTGGAGATGAAACCGCTTTGGGCAAAATTTTTGAACAAATCTCTTATAGGGCGCAAAAAGAATCTATTTCAAGAGAGTTTTTATCCTCTGTTGGGCGCGCCAATGAGGGGCGTGGTACTTTAGGTCGTTTATTCGGTTCTAATTTCGATGTTAAAAGTATTGAGAGTATGGCGGAGCAGTTGGCTTCCACAGTTAACGCGCCGGAAAACAAAGCTGCTTTTGAAAAATTTAAAAAGTCTTCCGCTGATAATCCCGCTAAAGCTTTTAAGGAGATGATGTTGGCTATCGGTGTTTCTTCTGACGATATAGAGAAAGAACTTGAAATTTTAAGTAAGAAACCCGATGATTTTAAAGCGGTACTCCACCGTTTTGTTGAGAAGTCTGAGGCTGGCATAAAAGAGGCGTCGCTTTCCGCCGAATCTATCAATGTAACAAGTCGCCGAGTTGACCTCAGCAAATTGTATAAAGACATTGGGATGCAGTTAAGTGTTTATGGGCAGAGAAGTGCTGCCGAAAGACTTGCCGGCGTTGAAGTTAGCGGCGCGAGAAGTCGTGCTGCCATTGAAATTAGTTCTTCTGGCCTTGAACAGTTACAAAAGACTAACGCAGAAGTCCTTAAAGCCGCGCAAGAAGAACTTAATATCAATATTGAGAAGAGTTTGATAGATGGCGTGGCTAAAATATATGATGCGGCTAGTGCCTATACGACCGCCAGCGGCGAAACCCCCCGAACGATAAATGCTATATCTGAGCAATTAAAAAATGTAAAATCGGAGAAAGATTTACTGCCGATTTTTGAGTCTTTGGGTAAATCTGCCGAGTCTATTAGGAAAGTTATTGAGAATACTTATAAAGATACGGCGGAAATGCGCGCGCAGGGGCGTATTCATATTGAAAAACTCTCAGCCATTCAACGTATTGACGAAATTCGTGCTAGGTACGAAGAGCGTAACAACATTTTGTCTGGAAGTCGTTATTCTGAAAGTGGTTCTGCTGGATTTTTCCAAACTGTTTTGGGTGGAAGAACTCGCGGTATTAGTGGTAAGAACCCAATGGCCGAGCAAACAAGTTTTCTAATCAATGAAATTGAAGAGATTAGCAAACTTGGAATCTCTCCGACTAAAGAGCAACGAGATATTTTAGAGCAGTTAAAGCGCCGCTCCGCGCAATCTACCTATGCCGACATTCTTTCTACCTATACTGGTAAAAAAGTCAGTGAGGGTGGCGTTGATTCGGCTATAAAAAGTCTTTTAGAGAAACCGGTAAACACTCTCGAAGATCAGGTAATGCAAAGCAATGTCAGGGCGATACAAATTGCCTTGAAAAAACTTGACGAAACTGATACTAGGAAAACGGTTGCGGCTCTTGGCGGTGTTACGCAAGAAAGCGAAGCTCAAAAGGTTGAAGCGGCGAGAAAAGCTTTACAAGGTATTTCTGGCGATGGTCTTGCCGGCGCTGTGGCTAACAAAACGATTTCTCTTGGAGAAGGGCGTATTGTTGAATCTTTGTCACCTTTATCTGGTATCGAGAAAATTGCCGGAGACATTCTTAAAAAGATGGACGAGGCGAGGATGGGCGGTAAGGATATTATTAATCAACAAGAAGCAAGAACCAATGCGATTTTAGAAGAAGAGAGGTTAAAAAACATTGAGAACGAAAGGATTATACGCGCCCTCGAAAACGTAAACAAAGATAAACTTTCCGAGAAATTCCCAATAGAATACGCCGAAGCCCGTAGAATTTCTGAAATCGGGGGTTTCTCTCCTTATAGCGCAGGCACACTTTTGTCAAATACATCTAACGAGATGACGAAAAGTGGTAGAATTAATTCTTTATTGCGTCAAGAGTTCGCTTCGGCAAAAGAAACTCCTTTAGAAACTTACCAAAGATTAACAACTTCCATGTCAGAAGCTTCACGTCTTGCCGGCGGGGTAGAAGCTTTGAAATTTATTTTAGACGAACTTCTTGGGGTTTACTCAAGTCAAAAAGTTAATTTGTCTAGTAGCGGAACCGCTTACGAAGTTTATCAAAAACAAGGAATTGCGGCTAGAAAACTTTCTAATTCTGGTTTTTCATCCCCCCAGTTATCTGATTTTTCTGTTGAGTCTAAAACTCCATTTTATAAAATGGGTTTTACAAGACCTATTTCCATCGACAAAGATACTCAAAAAACTTTGGCAAATGAGATTTCCTCGTCTATTGACTCTAGCGACGTTGGAATTATTCTTAAGGAGCAGGCTGGGTTGTCTAAGAGGGCTGAGTATGAAAAGAATTTAAGTGTTTTACTCGCAAATCGCGGAACAATCGGCACGCAAGTATCTCAGGCGAAAATGGCTGAAGCCTCTCGTATCGGACATGAAGAGTCCGATTACATGGGCTCGTTTACGATGGGATTCCAATCCCACTTCAATGCCCTTAGACAGGACATGTACGATTTATCAAAAGTTGGTAGTCGCATATCTAGTTCTATTGAAAACTCTCTTGGCAACGCTTTCGGAGATTTCGTTACCGGCGCAAAATCAGCTAAAGAAGCTTTTAGAGACTTTGTAACCTCGGTTTTGGCTGACGCGGCTAGAGCTTTCGCCAGTAAGGCGGTCCAACAATTAATCGGGGCGTCTCTTGGCGGTCTCGGTTTGAATTTCGGTGGAACTTCAACAACAACCGCTTTCGCCGGAGGCCCAATCGGTTTTGCAAATGGCGGCAAAGTTCCGGCCCTTCTCATGGGGGGCGAATATGTTTTCTCTCCCCAAGCGGCAAAGAGTGTTGGTTATGACACGCTGCGTTCCATTAATCGTTACGCCGCTGGTGGTACGGTTGTTAAGGGCGGTTCTGGTGTAATGGATGATGTTCCCGCTATGCTCCCCGCCGGTAGCTTCGTGGTGCGTAAGTCCGCTGTAAATCGTATCGGTACGGGATACCTTGATTCGTTAGCTTCTGGCGGGTATGTAAGGCGCGGGTTAGGTACTCCGTCAATGACGCAGTTTACTTCTGGCGAAGTAGGTTTCACGGCAAGTTACGCTGGCACACCCGCTTCTACAGCGGCAGCGGCTGCACCAACTGGCGGTTCATCTTTCGCTGGGGCGGCTGGCGGTCTTGCGGCTGGCGCAGTATTACTTCTCGCTTCATACCTTCTCGGTGGTGGGGGTGGTGGAAGTTACAAACCAAAGAGCGCCGCCGAAATAGCAAAATACGCTAGAGAACTTGAAGCTAGTCAAAATGCTTCGCTAAATTCTCGCCCAAGTGGTTCTAACGCATTTTTAATTTCCGACGGTCAAGGTGGTTATAATTATTCTGGAAACGTTGGTGAGGCCGATGTTCAAAGATTCGCTGACGGTGGCGTAGCTATGAATAGCGCCCCTATAACGCCAACAACTTCTCGTAATTACGGTCCTGCCGTCGGCGGAATAAGTATTGCGATTAACAATTACGGCGGGCAAACAACTACGTCTTCTAAGGTTTCTGGTGGGTCTGGATATGAAGATCAGGATTTCGCACAAAAACTTAATAGAGCGGTACAAGAAGCTGTTAAACAAACTCTTATAGAAGAGCGTCGTTCCGGCGGAATGATGCAGCAATTTAACAGGACTGCTATTAATTCTTATTAAAAATGAATACCTCTTCTACATTTAAGACGTGGAGTGCGTCACCTATTTATAGTAAGTTTGATATAGTGCATGGGGTTAATGCTACGGACACCGCTTTTTATTATTCTTTAAAGAATGGCAATCAGGCTAATAATCCAGTTAGTCATTATGATTTTTCCATTACGTCGGTCTCAAGGTCGAACGAAGTGGCTACGGTCAATTTTACCAAAACTGGTTCTGGACCATCTTTTTGCCCCGGAAGTTGTGTTAATATAACCGGTGTACCGTCTCCATATACAGATTTTAATTATACTGGAATGGTTATAAAGGCTACTGACACTAGCATTCAGTTTATTTCCGCTGGTTATGACATCGCGCAAACTTCCACTAATGGAGGCGTGACAACTTACCTTTCACCGATTTGGACAACCGGATTCTTTTTTGTTCCAAGCTACACCACATCTGTTGATTCGCAGCAAGCGGTTATCACCGCTCAATTTGAACCCGGATATGAACAAAGACAATCTTCTTCTTTAAACGGCAATACCGATACATGGTCTTTGACATTTTCTGATAGATCAAACAAAGAAACTCGTGCGATTAAACATTTTATTCAAGATAAAGCGGGTGTGGGATATTTCAATGTAAACATCCCGGTAAGTGACTTGTGCAACGACCCGTCTTTGAAATTCGTCGGTACCGCGCCTAAAATCTCACAGAAGAGTTTCGGTCTAAATGATATTTCCGTTACGGTAAAACAGGTTTTTGATATTTAATCCCCATTTTCGTGTAATCCTTAATAAGGAACGGTAAGAAAATGCCAAAACAAATTACAAACAAGGAGGCGTGTTCGTTTACGCCATCGACTTTAATATCATTGTTTACTTTAAACGGGTCAACAATTGGTCTTAGCGATGTTTTTTATTTTTGTGACGGCACAGCAAACAATTTTCGTCCAATAGTTTTTGATGGCGTTACCTACACGCCGCTTCCCGTAAAAATGGAAGAAATGAGTATGAGCGGGCAGGGGCAAGTTAATCGTCCAAAGATTAGCGTTGCTAATATTAAAGGATTAATATCTTTATTGATGTTAGATACACAAAGTCTTGTTGGAGCGAAGGTAACGAGACGCAGGGTTTTCGCTAGGTTTATTGATAATGTAAATTTTCCCAAAAATAAAAATCCTTATGGAGAACCAGACCCAACAGCGGCTTATAATGAAGAGGTTTTTATAATTAACCGAAAAGTTTCTGAAAGCCAACAGGTTGTCACATGGGAATTGTCAACGCCTTTTGAGTTAGATGGAGTTAAATTGCCGCGAAGACAAATTTTAGCGAATTCATGTCAGTTTCCATATAGGGACGCCCATTCCTGTAAATATGCTGGAGAGCCAATTGCCGACAAAAATAATAAAAGGTTTGTTGGCGGTGCCGGCACTTATGGATTATCTTCCTTAAATAATCGTGGTGGGTATAGTTCTTCTGAGACTTATAACGCCGGAGACTATGTTTACATTTACTCCAACCTGCCAGAATTAGCAGATATTCCAATTTATTGCGTTTGTTTAATCAATGGAACGTCTGGTATCGTGCCTTTTGCGAATACGGGTAATTGGGCCATGGATGTTTGTTCAAAAAGCATAGCTGGTTGTAAAATTAGATTTCCATCCATAGCATTACGAGGAAGTTTCTTCCCCGGCGTTTCTATAGCACCTTTTGTCGTGTCCCGCTAACGCCATGATGGAAAAAGATCAAAAGCGAATCATTGAAATTTGCGAAAATAAACCTAACCAAGAGGTTTGCGGGTTTATAAAAGTTGTTGGCGCAGAACTTGTTATAGTAGAATGCGAAAATATTGCCGAAGATAAGGAAAACAATTTTCAATTTTCCATACAAGATTCTATTTTTACGCAAGATAAAGATGTTGTAGGTATATTTCATTCTCATACAGACTGTGAGCAAGCTTTGTCTACATTTTCTCAGGCTGATATTGACGCAGCCGAAGAATTTCAAAAACCATTGTATCTATATGTTTTAAAAACCAAGAAGTGGTTAAATTATACCCCAAATGGGTATAGTAGAGATTTAATTGGTCGTCAATTCATTCGTGGCATTAACGACTGTTATACAGAGTTGCGTGATTATTATAGACAAGAATTGAAAATCAATCTTAGAGATTACATTAGATACGAAGAAGTTTTCGAGGGCAAAAATGATTATATTATGGAAAATATTTGGAAAGAAGGTTTTATAACGCAACCCAATACTTCTGTAATTCACAAAAACGATATTCTTGTTTTTAGGCGTTACGGTGCCTACCCAAGACATTTGGGGGTTTTTGTTGGAAATGGGCGTTTCTTACATCAGCCCGCTATAAATTTATCTTGCGTAGAAATTTTATCTGGTTTTTGGCAGAGTAATTTAAAATATGTTTTGAGGCATAAGAATTTTGTCTAAATTTAGTGTAATTCCATATTAGGAACGGTTAAAATATGGAAGGAACTGTAAAAATTCACCTTTTGGGAAAACTCGGTCAAGTTATTGGCCGAGAATGGGAAATTTTTGCCGAAAATCCAGCCGAGGCAATACGCGCTATTGATATAAATACCAAAGGAAAATTAAGAGAGTATTTAAGCGGTGACGGCGGGAAGAAATTTTATAGAGTTTCTTTGCAAAAGAATTCTGCGAAAAGTTCTTTGGAAGCTCAGGAGCTTTACAACAAAAGCGGTTCTAGTGATATTTACATCGTTCCGGTGGTTAATGGCTCCAACAGCGGTTGGGGAAAGATTTTGGCTGGTGTAGTTCTTTTAGTTGTTTCTTATGGTTTTGGAGCTGGATTTTTCGGCGCTGCGACCAGTACGATGGCAAAATTTGGAGCTGCGTTCACAATGTCAATGGGCGCGGCATTGGTTTTGGGTGGTATTTCCCAACTTTTAACGCCAACCTCGAAGAAGGGTGAGGAGATGAAATCGTCCTCCGTTTTTCAGGGTAATGCAACAACTGTTTATCAGGGTGGGTGCGTTCCAATTGTTTACGGAAGAACATTAGTTACTCCAATGCCAATAGGAATAGCTTTTTCTTCTGATAAAATCGGAACTACGTCCGTTGGCGGCACGGCGAATGTTGAAATTACTAAATGGGATGGAAAGGGGGGTTTGGGCGGTTATATTCAATATCAGATTTCTAGAGGCGACTAAAAATGAGTAAAGGCGGTGGCAGCAATAAAAAATCGGGGCAAGAGGCTCCAAACACACTTTTATCTAAGAATTCTCTTAAGATAAGCGACCTACTTTGCGAAGGCCCAATCAAAGGGTTTGTGCAAAAAAGTGGTGCTTATGGAAGTGGCCCACTTGTATCTACTTATTACGACAATGTTCCTGTTAGAAATTTAAACGGGTCATATAATTTTAATGTAAGTGGTCAGGGGTATAAGTTTTATTACACTTTAGGTACAGAAGATCAATCTGCCGTCCCATACTTCTCCAATTCGGAAAATTATATAACTCTTGGGGCAAATACCCAAATAAGCAACCCGCCCGCTGGCGCGGGGTATGAGAAAGTTGTTACAGCATCGTTTAATTCAACGATGTACCCGGACGCCAATAGCATAAAAATAATGATGCGCGTTCCGGCGCTATACGCTGTTGATGATAAGGGCAATACAGACGGGTATCGAATGACTTATTCCGTTGAGGTTTCGTTGAATAATGGACCGTTTGTTTTGATGGGTAGCTATTCAATTAACGGAAAATGTACTAGCCCATATTACGAGCAGGTTTCATTTCCATTGCCGAAAACGTTCCCGGCTGCTGACTATTATCAATGGACAGTTCGTATAAAACGAACCAGCGAAGACATTCTATCTGTTCGAGTTCAAAATAGTCTTTTCGTTGACGGAATTTCTGTAATGTCGTCAAACGCATTTTCTTATCCAAACAGCGTTTTGGTACATACTTATATTACAGCGGATCAGTTCGCGTCAATTCCCACGAGAGCTTATGAAATTGAAGGTTTGTTAGTTAGTGTTCCAAGCGGTTACACTCCTACAAAATACAATACAGACGGAACAATAACCCCCGCGTCATACCCAGAAATTTGGCGTGGTAATTGGCAAACGGGAGTTTACACGAATAACCCAGCTTGGGTTTTTAATGATATTCTGTCTAATAAACGTTATGGTTTAGGCAATTATATTCAAAAGGAGTCTATTGATAAGTGGAGTTTGTATCAAATCGCGCAATATTGCGACGAAATGGTTGATAATGGTCGCGGCGATGGGAAAACAGAACCGAGATTTGCGTGTAACGTATATTTGGGTCAACAAGATGACGCCTATAACGTTCTTTTAAACTTTGCTTCGGTATTTCGTGGCATGGTTTATTACGCCAATGGCATGATTACAGCCACGCAAACAAGCGACAAGACTCCCGTTTACCCTTATAACAATTCTAATGTAATTGGCGGGCAATTTACTTACGCTGACACAGCGCGAAATACTCGGTCAACCGTGGCTTTGGTAAAATGGATTGATCCAGATAATCTTTATAGGGAAAACGTTGAATATATTGAAGATACAGAAGCAATTACACGGTATGGTTATATTCAAAAGGACGTTACCGCTTTCGCTTGCACCTCTAAAGGTCAAGCTTATCGCGTGGGTAAATGGGTTCTTCAAAATGAACGTTTATTAACGGAAACCTGTTCTTTTAAGGTTGGTTTAGATGGTTTATATGTAAAGCCGGGTGACGTTTTTGAGATTTACGATAATTTTAGGACAAATCGGGATCAGGGTGGACGCATTATTTCTTTTGCTAGCGGCGGCTCTTTAATTGAGCTTGATAGGCCGGTTCAAATTGAGTTTGGCAACAAATATTCCTTATCCGCGCTTATACCGACAGATACAACGGATAATACCGGGATGATAACCGGTTCAGATCAAATTGTTAATTTCCGCGCCCCTCAAATTGAATTTAGAGAGGTTTCTAATATACCCACTAGTGGGACAAGGTTTTTAACGGTTACAAATCCCTTTTCAACGGGGTTGTTTGCGGGCTCAGCATGGATTTTGTCAGCCAGCGGGGACAGCGCCCCCACATCAAGAAGGTCTTCTCTTTATCAATGCGTTTCTATTTCCGAATCAGAGCCGGGCATAATGGATGTTGTTGGGTTGCAGTATAATACCGGAATCAATTTATCATCGGAAACAAATTATAATATCAATCCAAACCCAATTAATTCCGGTAATTTTACGCCGATTGAGCCGCCGTCAAATCTTACCGTTGCTCCAGTAACGGGTTTGTTAAACACTAACCAATTCGTCTTCTTCATGGCTTTGGATTGGGAGCCAACACCATCTTACAATATAGCTTATTATAATGTTTCTGGTAAAGAATTTGGTGGAGATTGGCAATTTATCACAAATACAACGAGTGATTTCGCTTCTCACCCAACTTTAGTAACTGGTTTGGTTGAGTATAGAGTGGCCGCTGTAAGTAATGGTGGAATGTATTCAGATTACATTTCCGGTTCATATTTAATTTCTGGAATAAACCCTTTTGGCCGCCCCGCAATTCCCACTGGATTAACAATTTCCAGCGGAATCGATCCAAATTACATCCGTTCTGACGGCGTTGTAACTGGATTTATAGGTAAAGAGCCCTCTTTCTCTTGGAGCTACCCCAAAGAATTAAACGGTAATTATATACCGGGATACGATTTTGTAACTGGATATAAATTTTCCCTAGAAACGACTGGTGGGGCGATTCTTAATCCTGGAGTTTCCCTTGGAGGTTTTAACAATAATTCTTATCAAATTGATTTTGACGATCTTCAGTGTAATCGCATGTTTAAGGCGAAGGTTTGCGCGGTTGATATGTGGGGGAATTTGTCTGACCCAGCTGTTTTAACCGTAAATAATCCTGCTCCGCACATTTATACATCTGGAATCTTTGATAGCACAGCGAACGGCGGATTGGTTTATTCCCTCACTCCAGACCCAAGAGATATTGATATTTCAGAAGTTTTCTTGTGGGTCCAAAAAACCGGAAATACGACAGAAACATTCGTCCCTACTTATTGTAATTATACCGCGCGTAGTAGTAATTTAGCGGGCGTTGTTAATTTAGATGGTGGAGGGGGCATATATAGCGTTTGGGCGGCTTTGTCTGACACATTTGCAAGTAATGAGTGTTTGGGTTGTAAACGACCCGGAGAAGATGATACGCCGCCAGTTCCCCCTAGCCCCGTAGAAGTCACTATAACTGATGATAGTGCACCTCCGGGTGATTTTACAGATTTAGGTGGTGGGGAATATGGAGATGGGCAAGATTTAATTATTGTTCCTGATATT
>ERZ795058.1738-NODE-1738-length-28177-cov-5.740559_pt1 | contig 28177 bp, 27 predicted proteins | sample MGYA00375142_ERZ795058 | MGnify/ENA primary metagenome ERZ795058 (study PRJEB30187, sample SAMN05720210) | activated sludge metagenome | isolation source: anaerobic digester from wastewater treatment plant | place: Japan | collected 2015-04-20 ... | reverse complement strand
AGAGCTGCATGGGATGTCGGTTCAGGCATGACGCTCACCTCATTCTAGAATCGTCTCTCGTCCTCGTCCCTTGTCCTCGTGATCGTCTCACTCGAAAACTTGTCCGCTATTCGCGGGATCGCCTGGATCGGTTCTGCCGTCCCCTACGGGACTCGGTCGCGATCGGTATCCCGGTTCCCGCCACTGACGTAGCGGGCTGAAATCTGCCGTCCCTGACGGGACTCCGCTGCTGCTAGATCCGGCAAGCCCTGGGTCGTTCACCCCCCATTTTCATCCCTCGATGTAAACCGCAGGGTCATGAGCAATTTGTAATCGCTTCGCCAGCATAGCGCGTCCCTCCGGTCGGCGAAAGCCCTCTCTCGGCGTCGCCGCGCCTCCGCGTGCGGTCCGGCTCTCCCCGTCGCACGCGGAGGCGCGGAGAAACGGAGATTTCGCGCGACCCGCGTCGCCGCGCGCCGGCGCCCCCTCGGCCTTACACCGCCGCCAGCGTCCGCGCCACGTCGGCCGCCGCGTCCTGGCCGATTGGCTGCAGGTCGTAATGCTCCTGCAGCATCGCCAGCACGTTGGGCGTCACGAACGCCGGCAGCGCCGGCCCCAGCCGGATGCCCCGGACGCCCAGATGCAGCAGCGTCAACAGCACCGCCACCGCCTTCTGCTCGAACCACGAAATCACCAGCGTCAGCGGCAGGTCGTTGACCCCGCACTGGAACGCCTCGGCCAGCGCCAGCGCCACCTGAATCGCGCCGTAGGCGTCGTTGCACTGGCCCATATCGAGCAGCCGCGGCACCTCCAGATCGCCCAGCCGGATCGTGCCGTAATCATGGTTGCGGATGCGGAACTTGCCGCACCCCAGCGTCAGGATCAGCGAATCGGGGGGTGTGTTTTGCGCGTAGTGCGCGAAATAGTTGCGGCCGGGCTCGGCCCCGTCGCAGCCGCCGATCAGGTAGAAATGGCGCACCTGCCCCGCCTTGACCGCCGCGACGACCTTGTCCGCGACCGCGAGCAGCGTCGTGTAGTGAAAGCCGATCGTCGAACGCCGGATCGGCGTCGGCCGGAGCGGACCGATCTCCAGCGCGCGCCGGATTACCGGGCCGAAGTCGTTGCCTTCGATCAGCCTCCCGCCGGGAATCGCCGTCGTGCGCGTCGAGAAGAACCGGTCCAGGTAGGTGTTCTCCTGGCGCGGGATCTGGACGCAGTTGGTGGTGGCCACGATCGGCCCGCCGAAACGCTCGAACTCATCGCGCTGCTTCTGCCAGGCATCGCCGTAGTGACCCTTCAGGTGCGGGTACTTGCGCAGGCCGGGATACATATGCGCCGGCAGCATTTCGCCATGCGTGTAGACGTGGACGCCGGCCGCGGCGGCCTGCTCCAGCAGGTCGCGCAGGTCGACCAGGTCGTGCCCCGTCACGAGGATCCCGGGCCCTTCCTGAATGCCTTCACTCACCTCGACCGGCGAAGGGGTGCCGAACGTTTCCACATGGCCGTCGTTGAGGAGCTGCATCGTCCGCAGATTCATCCGGCCGCATTCCAGGACGAGCTTGAGCAGGCTCGGCGGGTCAAAGTTGACGTTGGTGACGGTGGCGAAGAGCGCCTCCTCGATGAAGGACTCGACTTCGGGATCGGTCTTGCCCAGCCGGCGGGCGTGGTGCTTGTAGGCCGCCATGCCTTTAAGTCCATAAAGGAGAATCTTCTGCAGCGATTCGACGTCGGGATCTTTGCCGCAGACGCCGACCTCGGTGCAGGCGCTGCCGCGGAAGGTCTGTTCGCACTGGTCGCAATACATCGAGCAAGCCATGGGACGACTCCATTCTAGATAAAAGCGATATTTAATATCTCAATATCGCGATACGGAATTTACTCAAACCGCCCCCGTCGCGCAAGCCAAAAAAGATTTTCAGAGTCCTTGGTATTTTATAATCCTCCCCGGCCCCGTCCAAATCGGGAACCCCGGGTTAATCCCCTGGCGATGCCCGTCCGATATAGTGAACAACACAGGGCTCCCTCTCTCCATGCGCCCCTACCGTGGATTGGCGAGCCCGACCTTTCCGTCAGCAGCAGGGGTAGATGATGACCGCAGGACCGGAGAAGACCATTTTCGATGAGGCCGTCGCCGATCAGTGCGAGGAGACGATCCAGAATCGCGCGCAGCGTCCGGTGCTGATCGTCCTGGACGAGAACGAAGCCAATCGCCGCATCCCCGTCCTCAAGCGCGAACTGATTCTCGGCCGCGACCTGATGTGCGACATCGCGCTGCACGACTCGCGCTGCTCGCGCCGCCATGCGCGCATGGTCTATGAAAACTTCAACGACCCGGTCGCTTCCCCTCTGGTTCGCGTCCACGACCTCGACAGCACCAATGGCACGTTCGTCAACGGCACCCGCGTCAGCGACCATCTGCTCCAGGATCGCGACAAGATCCTCATCGGCTCCTCCGTCATCGGCTTCTTCCTGCGCGATGAGTCGGAGCTGGCGGTCGACCAGCGCCTGTTCCAGCTGGCCAGCCAGGACCCGCTGACCGGCCTGAGCAACCGCGGTGTCTTCGACGTCGAGATTAAGCAGGAGTTCGATCGCGCGATTCGCTACGGCCGGCGCCTGGCGCTCGTCATGTTCGACATCGATCATTTCAAACGCTTCAACGATACCTACGGCCATCCGGTGGGCGACTTCGTCCTGCGCGAACTCGCCGCGCTGATCCAGACCAAGGTGCGCGGCAACGATATCTGCACCCGCTACGGCGGCGAGGAATTCGCCATCATCCTGCCCGAGACCTCCCGCGAGGGCGCGCTGATCCAGGCCGAACGGCTGCGCGAGGCGGTCGAGCACCACTCCTTCGAGCGCGACGGTCACACGCTGACGCTGACGATCAGCGTCGGTATCGCGTCGATCGACGGGGGCTACCGCTCGGCCGAGGAGATGATCAACGCCGCCGATCGCGCTCTTTACTCGGCCAAGGCCGGTGGCCGCAATAAGGTCTGCATCGCCAGCGAGGCGCACGTGGTCGACCTGGGCGACAAGACCGGCGGCGGCTTCGCAATCTGAGCCGGCCGATCCAACCGATCACGGGATTCGTTCAGCGTTTCCGTCTGGCATAAGGCCGTCGGCGCGGCCCGATTTAGCTTTACGCCCTCCGGACCGATACGTTATCTCAGAAGAATGCACGACCTGCGGCGCGCGGCGCCTTCTCGCCGCGTCTCACCCAACGCACCACCGGGGATGCCCCGCTTCGCATGACTTTCACCTCGCCCCGGCAGGACCCGCTCCAGCGCATCAGCCCGGCCGGCTGGACCGCCGTCGCGGCGCTCGCCGCGCTGTTCGTGCTGGCGTTCCGCGTCCCGATCGCCTGGATGGTTGACCGCTGGGTCGCCCCCGAGTCCTACTACTCCCATGGCTTCATCGTCCCGCTGGTGGCGCTCTACGTCGTCTGGCGCGATCGCTTCGAGCTGGCGGCCCGCCCCTTCGCCACGCCCGGCGCGGGCCTGTTCGTCATGCTCGCCGGCCTGCTGATGCTGTTCGTTTTCGGCTGGCTGACGATCTTTTCGCCCGCCGCGTTCGCGATGATTTTCGTCGTCTGGGGCCTCTGCGGCTTCCTGTTCGGCTGGCCGGTCTTCAAGCGGCTCGCCTTCGCCGCCTTCATCCTGACGTTCATGGTGCCGCTGCCGCTGGCGATCATTGAAAAAATCAGCTTTGCGATGAAGATGCTGGCCGGGACGCTCGCGCTCAAGATGATCGGGCTGCTCGGCATCACGGCGATCAACGACGGGGCGACGATCCTGCTGGGCGACGCCGCCGTCACCGTGGGCAACGCCTGCTCCGGTCTGCGCTCGCTGATCTCGCTGATCTTCCTCGGCCTGCTGTTCGCTTACCTGAGCGACCTGACGCCGGCGCGCCGCGCGATCCTGTTCGCCGCGTCCATCCCCATTGCGCTGATCTCCAACGTCCTGCGCGTCTTCTTCCTCTGCATGGTGGCGTATCGCTGGGGCGATCGCGCGATCGAGGGGACGGTGCACGATGTCTCGGGCTACATGATTTTCGTCATTGCATTCGTGCTGCTCTATGCAACGGCGCGGGCGCTGGGCTGGAACCGCGGCGACGGCGGCGGCGGCTCGGCCGGTGAAGTCGAAGATGCCCCGCCGCGGCCGGCCGGAGAGCCCGCCCAGCCGATCCCCGCCCGCCCCCGGGAGTCGACTCATGCGTAGTTTGCGCGTCCGCGTCGCGATCAGCCTCGTGCTGATGGGCTTGGGGGCCGGGGGGTCGGCCCTGATGCTCTTCCCCACCTCGCAGGTGCGCGGCTCCGACACCGCCGAACATCTGCCGATGGAGACCGGCGACTGGTATGGCCAGCGCGTTCCGGTCGAGGAATACGTCAAGCAGATCCTGGAGACCGACGACGTCATCCAGCGCAACTACATCAACCCGCTGCTCAGCCCGGTGCCCGTGCAGTTGGCCGTCGTCTTTTCGCCCGATAACCGCCGCGTGGCCCACCCGCCGGAGGTCTGCTACCGCGCCGCCGGCTGGGAGGCGATGGACAAGCGCGTGATCGAGCCGGCCGGCCTTCCCCCGATGATGCGCGTCAAGATGAGCTACGGCGGCCGCGACGATCTGATCCTCTACTGCTACAAGGCCGGCGACGAACTGACGCCCAATTACTACAACCAGCAGCTCAAGACCGTCTACAACCAGCTCCGGATGCAGCCGACCGTCTCGGCGCTGATCCGGTTTTCCACCGCGATCGGTGAAGACGAAGCGGAAGCCGAAGCCCGCATCCTCGCCCTCGCGAGCGAAATGCTCCCCCATATCATGACCACCCTCCAGTAACCCGACCCGCCCAACAGAATCTCGTCCTCGTCCCTCGTCCTCGCGACCGGGATCAGCTCGGCATCGCGACTGCCTTCGCCCTCGCCATCGGGTATCGCTTCCCCCCGCCGGATAGGCATGGTAAAATCCCGGCGTTGGCCCGCACGGATTGCGGCGTCAAGCCGCGGCGCCGGGCCACGACGTCAAGCCCCGTATCTTTTCCGCGCCCCGCCGGCACGCCGCGTCGGCGAGCTTTCGAACCGTCCTGAACCGCAAGGAGTTTCCCATGCCCCGGATCCGCCAGAAAATCACCCCCTTTCTGTGGTTCGACAACCAGGCCGAGGAAGCGGCGCGGTTCTACACCTCGATCTTCGCGGACAGCCGCATCATCGATGTCGCGCGCTACACCGCCGCCAATCCGGACCGGGAGGGAACGGTCATGCTCGTGACGTTCGAGCTGGCCGGCCAGCGCTTCTACGCGATGAACGGGGGGCCGAACCAGCCGTTTAATGAATCGATTTCGCTGCTGGTCGAATGCGAGACGCAAGAGGAGATCGACACGCTGTGGGGCCGGCTGACCGACGGCGGGACCGAGATCCAATGCGGCTGGCTGAAGGATCGCTATGGCCTGGCCTGGCAGATCACGCCGTCGCGGCTGCTCGAACTGGTCTCGGGTCCCGACCGCGACCGTGCCGCCGCCGCCATGCGCGCCATGTTCGAGATGAAAAAGATCGTCATCGCCGACATCGAACGGGCCGTCTCCACCTGATCGCCCCGCGTCTTCGTCCTTCGAAGGCCCACCCAAGATTTGGCTCCCGGCTCTCGAAATTCGGCCGGAAGCTGGGAGCGTCACTCTCCTGAGTGGCCTCGCCCTCCCTTTTCATCCCTTGTTATGACCCCCGGTTCATGGCCGACCTATCTTGTCTCCGCTTCATCCCTTCGCCTTCCACGCCTCGGCGTCTCCGCGTCTCGGCGTGAGATTGTTTGTCTTTTGATTCATGGCCGTCCGGTTAAGCGCCGCGCAGGGATCGTCGGCCGTCATTCCGTCCTGGACGCGCGCAGATCTCACGCCGAGACGCCGAGACGCGGAGGAATTTCCCAAAGGGGTCCCGCGCCCTGGCCGGTTCATAATCGTTCCGTTATCAACGAGTTGATTTGTCCCCCACTACGCCGCTCGCCCGCACCCCCTTCCCGCTCGCTCCACAGCTCCCTTCCGGCACGCTTCCGAGCCGGACGGGACTCACACGCGGCGGGTTGGCTTGATTGCCCTTATGTTTTAATTGATCCTGATTCAATCACCCTCTATACTGGCGAAACTTAATGCCTTTGTAGGGATTTTGTTCATGCCCCGCTCCGGCATGCGCCGCCATCGCCTCTGGATGACCCTCGCCATCGCAGTCCTCGTCGTCGATGTCATCGCCGGCATCCTCGTCACGCGCCGACAGACCCTGTTCCACGCCGAAATCTCCCAATCCTACCTGGTCCTGCTCCAGTTGCAGGCGATCCTCTCCTCCCTGCAGGATATGGAAACCGGCCAGCGCGGCTATCTGCTGACCGGCGACCACGACTTCCTGGAGCCCTACCTGCGCGGCCGGCGGCAGCTTGACGGCCAGATCGACCAGGCCCTGCGCACCAGCCGCAACAATCCCGAGCATTATCAGAATCTGCTCAAACTGCGGGCGGCCGCCTCCACCCGCACCATCACGCTCGAGGAGAATCTGAACATCTTCGAGGCGGAGGGCCTGGACCCCGCCCGCGCCCACGTGCGACTCGGCTACGGCAAACGGGAGATGGACTCGGTCCGCGCGCTGATCGGCGGGCTGATCCGCGATGAACGCAACCGGCTGGACAGCCGCCTGCACCGCGCCTCGCACTACTCCCAGTTCATGCTGATCTCGCTGCTGGGGGGGGCTGTTGCCGTCGTGCTCCTGCTGATCTGGTGTTTCGTGCTGCTGACCCGCGAGTTGAAGGGGCGCGCCGAACGGACCCGGGATCTGGAGCGGCGCGTCGAGGAACGAACGCGCCGGCTGACCGAGGTCAACCAGGAGCTGGAGGCGTTCTGCTACTCGGTTTCGCATGACCTGCGCGCCCCGCTGCGCAGCATCTCCGGCTTCAGCGAGGCCCTGCTGGAGGATCTGGGCCCGCGCCTGGAGGAGCAAGAGTGCGACTATCTGCGGCGGGTCGTCGCGGCCAGCAAACGCATGGGGGTGCTGATCGATGACCTGCTCAACCTCTCGCGCGTCAGCCGCGAGGAAGTCCGCAAGGACGAACTGGACCTGAGCGCGGAGGCGCAGGCCGTGGCCGAGGAATGCCGCCGCGGCGGCGAGTATGACGGCGTCGCCGTGGAAATCCAGCCGCAACTGACGGCGAAAGGCGACCGCCGGCTGATCCGGATCGCACTGGTCAATCTGATCGACAACGCCTTCAAATTCACGCGGCCGGTCGAGGCTCCCCGCATCCAGGTCTCGCAGGTGGCCGAGCAGAACGGCGAGCGGATCTTCTGCGTCACCGACAACGGCGTCGGCTTCGATATGGAGTACGTCCACAAACTGTTCAGCCCGTTCCAGCGGCTGCATCGGCCCCAGGATTTCGAGGGGACCGGGATCGGTCTGGCCATCGTCCGCCGCGTGGTTCAGCGCCACGGGGGACGGGTCTGGGCCGAGAGCATCCCCGGCCAGGGGACGCGCATGTACTTTACCTTGCCCAAGGAGGATTCCATCCATGCCGGATGACAAGACGATATTGCTGGTCGAGGATAACCCGGACGACGTCGCCCTGACCCTGCGCGCCTTTCGCAAGCAGAACATCCACAACGAGATCGTCGTCGCCGAGGATGGCGTCGAGGCCCTCGATTACCTCCACGGCCGGGGCCGCTACAGCGGCCGCGACGCCTCGCAGCAGCCGACCATCATCCTGCTCGACTTGCAGTTGCCGCGGATGAACGGCCTGGAATTCCTCAAGGAATTGCGCTCGCATCCCGAAACGAAACTGATGCCGGTGATTGTGTTGACCTCCTCCAACGAAGAGCGCGACCTGGTGGAAAGCTACAGCCGCGGCGCGAACAGCTACGTCCGCAAGCCGGTCGAGTTCAGCGAATTTCTCAACGCCGTCCAGACCCTCGGGCTGTACTGGCTCCTGATCAACACGCGACCTCCCCAGGCAAAGTGAGCACCGTGGGCACTCCGCTGCGAGTCCTGATAGCCGAAGATTCCCCCGATGACGTCTTGCTCCTGCTGCGCGAGATTCGTCGCGGCGGATATGATCCGGATTACATCGCGGTCGACTCGGCGGCCCAGTTCGACCAGGCTCTGGCCGACGGCGAGTGGCAGGTCATCCTCGCCGATTACGCCATGCCCGCCTTCACCGGCCTGGATGCCCTGCGCCGCGTGCGCAATCGCGGCCTGGACACCCCGTTCATCCTGATCTCGGGGACGATCGGCGAGGAGCTGGCCGTCGAGGCGCTCAAGCAGGGGGCGAACGACTTCCTGATGAAGGGTCGGCTCGGCCGGCTGTTGCCGATGATCCGCCGCGCGCTGAACGAGGTCGAGCAGCGCCGCGAAATCGCCCGCGTCGAGAACTCGCTGCGCGAGACCTATCACGAGATGGAGGGGCTGATCGCCGCGTCGCCGATGGCGATCGTCGCGGTCGATCGCGAGGGCCGGGTCACCGTCTGGAACGAATCGGCCGAAAAACTGTTCGGCTGGACGCGCGAGGAAGTCCTCGGCCAGCCCCCGCCGTTTATCGGGTCGGGCGACGAGCTGGCGCTCCATTTCCTGCTCTGCCCCACCGGTCCGGATCAGATCCCGACCTTCCTCGAAATGCAGATCTGCACGCGCGCCGACGTCAACCGTCGGGTTGATCTGGAGCTTTACAGCGCGCCGCTGATCGATTCGGCCGGCGGCTTTCGCGGCGTCATCAGTTACATCAGCGACGTGACCGAACGCAAAATCCTCGAGAAAAGCCTGCGCCAGTCGCAGAAGATGGAGGCGATCGGCCAGCTTGCCGGCGGCGTCGCCCATGATTTCAACAACCTGCTGCAGGCGATCATCGGCTACACCCAGGTGGCGATGGAGACGCTCCCGCCGGACGCGCCCGTCCGCGCCGACTTGCAGCAATCGATCAACGCCGGCCAGAAGGCCGCCACGCTGACCCGCCAGCTTCTCGCCTTCAGCCGGCGCCAGATCCTCCAGCCCAAGGACGTTGATCTCAATCAGTTGGTCGGCGGGTTCCTGCGGATGCTCGAGCGGGTCATCGGCGAGCACGTTACCCTGCAGTTCCGGCCCGCGGAGAACCTCGGGACAGTGAGCGTCGATCCGGGCCAGATCGAGCAGGTGATCATGAATCTGGTGCTCAATGCGCGCGACGCGATGCCCGACGGCGGCTCGATCCTGATCCAGACCAGCAACGCCGACATCAGCTCGGCGTACAAGACCAGCCATCCCTGGGCCAGCGAAGGGCCCTACGTGATGCTGACCGTGACCGACACCGGCTGCGGGATGGACGAAGCGACCCAGAGCCGGATTTTCGAGCCGTTCTTCTCCACCAAACCCGAGGGGGAGGGGACGGGGCTGGGACTGGCGACCGTTTACGGCATCATCAAGCAGCACGGCGGGTTCATCAGCCTGTACAGCGAGCCGGGGCACGGCACGTCGTTTAAGATCTTTCTGCCGCTGGTCAACCGCAGCGCCGCCGAGCTGGGCCTCAGGGAAATGGGCGACGTCGTCGGCGGCAACGAGACGATCCTGCTGGCCGAGGATTCCGAGACTGTCCGCGACCTGTCGGTCCGCATTCTGCGCGGCGCCGGCTATCGCGTGCTGACCGCCTGCGACGGCGAGGAGGCGGTGGCCACGTTCGCCGCGCACGCCGACCAGATCGATCTGGTGCTATTGGACGTGATCATGCCGCGGCTGCACGGGCGCGCGGCGTTTGAACGGATCAGCGCGATCCGGCCCGGCGTGCGCGTTGCCTTCAGCACCGGCTACAGCACGCACGGTCTGCACGATCACCTGATCCCCGACGGCGATCCCCATCTGATCCAGAAACCCTATAATCCGAAGGACCTGCTGCGGTTCGTGCGCGAGACGCTCGACGCGGCGCCGCGCTGACCGTTTCTCCCGCGCGTTTACCGCGCGGCTCGCCGCCGCGCCGGTCGAAGCTCGCGCCGCGCGCAGGCGCGGCTCTGGCCGCGATGGCCGCTGGGCCGGGGCCGGCTGGCGCGCCGGGGCGGCGCGGGCAACGGCCGGGCAGGCCCGGTTTCGCCCCGCCGCAAACGGAACAGCCAGCAACGGCCCGTGGTGATCTCGCATGGCATGGGCGTCACGCCTTTCATCATCCGGGCTTCTTCGCCCATTATCCGCGCACCGCGCGGGCGGGCAAGCCGAATTGGCGGCGAAACCTCGACCGGGTGCTCGCCGGCGTGGCACGCGGCGGCCTCACGCGGCCATTCGGCGGCATTCGGCGGCGCAGCGCCGGCAGACCTCCGCGCACTTGGGGCAATGCTCGTCCCGGTGATGGCCGCATTCCTCGGCGCACGCCTCGCACACCGCGGCGCAGTGGCGGCAATGGTCGGCGCTGAACCGGCCGCTCATCGCCATGTGCGCCACCGAGGTCTGGCACATCATCGCGCATTCGACCAGCAGCGCGATGCACTCGGTGCGTTGCGCGACATCCGGTTCCTTCAGGCAGGCACGGAAACACTCATAGCAGGCCTGGCTGCACGTCTGGCACGCGTCGATGCATGCCTGATGCTTGTCGGTGGCGTCGGTCACGATTCCCATGGGAGTCCTCCAAACAAGGTTGGACGACTCCCATACAATAATCGTGCCGAGCGAACCGGTTGCGGGTGCAAGGATGCGGGGTCGAGGCGGTTTTCTCGGAGTGCGGTGCCAGAGCGTTGCCGCGCAACGCGTCGACACCGCTTTGGATCCGATCACCCTGGCTGATTCTGCGATCCAAAGCGGTGTCGCCAAGCGCTGCGCGCCTTCTGCCGCCGCACTCCAGGAGGGCATCCTGCTCTGGGCTCCATCCCATGTTCTTCAGCTATTCGCCTTCGCCCTTGCGGCCATGGAACGCCTTGCGCGCCCAGGCGTAGGCCTCGCCGACCGCCTTCCAGTTGACGACGTTCCACCACGCCTTGATGTAGTCCGCCCGCCGGTTCTGATACTTGAGGTAATAGGCGTGCTCCCACACATCGAGCGGCAGCAGCGGGCACGCCCCGGCCATCAGTTTGGTATCGTGCTCGTTGAGCGCAAACACAATCAATCGGTCGCCGAGCGGTTCATAGGCGAGCAAGCCCCAGCCGCTCCCCTTGACGCCGCCGGCCGCCTTGCTGAAGTAATTCCTGAAGCCGTCGACCGAGCCGAAGCCGGCATTGATCGCCTCCGCCAGTTCGCCCTCGGGGGCGCCGCCGCCGTCGGGCGACATCGTGGCCCAGAAGATCGTGTGCAGCAGATGTCCGCCGCCGTTGAAGCTCAGGTTGCGTTCCAGCGCGGCCAGCTTCGCATCGTCGATCTCGCCCGACGCCATCTCCGTCATCCCCTGCACCGCCTTGTTCAGCCCGTCCACGTAACCCTGGTGGTGCTTGTCATGGTGCAACTGCATCGTCTGGGCGTCGATGTGCGGATCGAGGGCGTCGTAATCGTAGGGCAGCGGCGGCAACTTGTATTGGCCGTCGCCGGCCGCCTGCATGATCATGCTGCCGATGATCGACTTCTGGCCCATCTGGCCCTGCGCCGGCGGCTGCGCCATCAGCGTGCCGAGCGAGCCCAAGCTCGCGCCCACGAACGCCGCGGCCGGCAGGGTCCGCGTCAGGATGTCGCGCCGGTTGAGTGTCAGGTCCATCGCTCAACTCCTCTCAGTTGGTATTTTTTTCCAAAATCGCTATCGGGATCGGGATCGCTATCGGAATCGGGATCGTCATCGGTCTCACTATCGTGATCCAACCCCGCTTCGAATTCAACACTGTCACCGCCCATTCCGCTCCTCGCCGCCGCGGTCCGGGCATCGAAGCCGCCGCGATGGCGCGCGTCAATCCCCGGCGATCAGATAGAAAAAAAGCCTCCTCCCCGTCGTTTGCTCGCTCTCAGAGCAAGCGGGGTGCCATGTCTCCGCCTTCACAATCGCGGTTTCGGGAATCGTGTGCGGGCGGTTGCGCTGTTATAGTAGAGGGGGCCGCACTCTGGGCGGCGCGCGGCGACCCGGCCAAACACGCCCACAAGGTTCATCATGGCGCCATCCGAAGATCGCGAAGTCTGCCTCTGCTTTCACGTCCCGCTGGGCAAACTGCGCCGGTTCCACGAACGGCGCCGCGCGCGCGTGGCCTCGCAGTTCGCCGAATGCCACGGCGCGGGCACCGGCTGCGGCTGGTGCGTCCCGTATCTGCAACAGATCTTCGAGCAACTGGAGCGGGGCGAGGAGCCGCGCCTGGCGATGTCGGCCGAGGAATATCGCGCCCGCCGCATCGCGTATCACAAGGAGAAGAAACCCGAGCTGCCGCCGCCGGCCGATGCCGACGGGCCGATCGCGCTCGATCTCGACGAACTCCTCGGCGACGTCCCCGACGATCTGAAACTGGATTAGATCCCCGAGCGCAAGCATCATCGGTATCGGAATCGTATCCAAATCGGATGGATCGCCACGCTGATCCACCCGGTACTCCCCAACTGGCTTGACGGTTGCTTCCGGACAACCTGACGGTGAATCACGGCCCTCGCGCCCCTCGCCGCGGAACCGGCACGACCGGAGGCACCCCATGCAACTCGAAAACCGCGTCGCCTACATCACCGGCGGAGGCTCGGGCATCGGCAAGGCCGCCGCCGTCCTGCTCGCCGCCGAGGGAGCCCGGGTCTGCGTAACCAGCCGCGACCTGGGCGACCTGGAGGAGACGGTCCAGGAGATTGAGGAAGGGGGCGGCGAGGCGTTCGCCGTCGCCGGCGACATCGCCCGGGTGGAAGACGTCGAGCGCGCCGTCCGCCAGGTGGTCGAACGCTGGGGACGCCTCGACATCGTCTTCGCCAACGCCGGCATCAACGGCGTCTGGGCCCCCATTGAAGAAATCGAGCCCGAGGAATGGGACACGACGCTCAACATCAACCTGCGCGGCACGTTCCTGACGCTGCGCGCGGCGATGCCCCATCTGAAACGCCAGGGCGGATCGATCATCATCACCTCGTCGATCAACGGCACGCGCGTCTTCAGTTCGCAGGGGGCGACCGCCTACGGCTGCTCCAAGGCGGCGCAGGTGGCGCTGTGCAAGTTCGTGGCGCTGGAGTCGGCGCGCCACGGCGTGCGGGTCAATGTGATCTGTCCCGGCGCGATCGCGACGGACATCGACAGCAGCACCGAAATGCGCGATGCGGACGAGGCCGCGCCGCCGCTCGCATTTCCAGAAAACCCGATCCCGCTCAGTGGCGGCAAACCGGGCGATCCGCACCAGGTGGCCCGGCTGGTCCTGTTTCTGGCGTCGGATGCCTCCAGTCACATCACGGGAACCGAAATCTGGATCGATGGGGCGCAGTCGCTGCTGCGCGGTTGACGCGGACCGGCGGGTGCGGATTGACCCCATCGGTCGCCGGGGCTATGATTCTGGCAGCCCGGACGGAACGCACAGCTTGCCCCCTGTCGCGGGCGGCGGTCCGCCGCACGGCGCTCTCCCGGCGTCGCATTCCGACTTGGAACATTGGCCATGGAAGATCCCGTCCTGAATCGCAACCTGGAGGAAATCAAGGAGCTCCACACGCGTTGGACCCAGTTCCGCGATTTCGTGCTGACCGCCGTCAAGAGCCGCCGCGCCACCCCCCAGGCCGAAATGAAATTCCTCGAGCTGAAGAGCCGCATCGCGATGCTGCAGGACAGCTTCATGGCCACGCTGGAGCATAGCCACAAGACCGGTCAGAACATCATGACGATCGTCGGCGACTGCATCCTGCTGCAGCGCGTGGCCAACTATAACGACGCCGAACGTCAGAAGTTCGAATTCGACTGGAACGAATGCTACATCCTGCTGACCGAGCAGATCGCGCACCTGGAGGAAGAGAAGCAGCGGCTGGCCGGGATCAGCGAGGCGGCGTTCAAGGCGCGCCGCCGCAAGGAACGGATCGTCGCGGCGGTCTACAATTTCATTCACAGCGCCGGCCTGAAGTGGACGATCGTCGCCGCCATCATCGTGCTGATCGTCTATGTCATCCCCGCCTACTTCTATTCCTACTCCGCGTTTCACAGCATGCCGGTGATCAAAATGGTGTCGCTGCCGATCGCGAACTACGTCTATCGCCCGTTCCTGGCCAGGGATTACGAATACCGCAGCATGGACTGGGTCGAGCGCAACAAGGGCTACGTGACCAACGAGATTTTTCCCGATGCCCGCGCCAGCGGAGCGAGCGATCTGACGCCCGAATTCTTCAAAATGAACGTCCCGCGCAGCCTGGGCATTCAGCCGGCCGACGTGCCGCAGGCCATCGAGCTGTTCGACCGGCACATCGCGATGGAGGTCGAACGGTTCCTGACCGCAGGCATCGACATGCAGTTCTACTACATATTGTTCGCCTCGTCCGACGACGCCAAGGCGTTTATCGATCTGGCGCGCAAGGGGCTGGACAGCCTGCCGCAGGCGACGCGCGACGCGATCCTGAACTCGACGCACGTGCGCCGCCGCGCCAATTTCGTGGCGATCGGCATCGGCAGTCATGCCCTCATGCTCAACGGCCACATCTGGCGCAAGTTCAAGTTCAAGGAACAGCAACGCAGCATTCTGGAGCCGCAATGATCGCGCGGCCCTGAATTCAGGGGGGCACGACGTGAGCCAGACCGCCCACGATTCCGCGGTCGATGCGGCCGTGCTCTCCTGGCTGCGGCTGGCGCTCGCCACCGGGCCGGTGCTCGGCCGCCGGCTGCTGGATGCGTTCGGTTCCCCCGCCGCCGTCTTTTCAGCCTCCGCCGCGGAACTCCAGCGCGTGGAGGGACTGGGTCCGACGCGTCTGGCCCGGCTGCGCGACGCCGACGTGGAGGCGGCGGCCCGCCGCGAGTGCGAACGGGCGCGGGCGGTGGATGTCAAGCTGGTCCCGCTGGACGACCCGGGCTACCCGCCGCATCTGCGTCGCCTGGAAAGCCCGCCGCTGGTCGTCTGGCGCCGGGGCGGGCTCATCCCCGCCGACCGGATGGCAATTGCCGTCGTCGGGCCGCGTCAACCCAGCGTCTATGCGCGCCAGATGGTCGACCGGATCGTGCGTCCCCTCGCCGCGCAGGGGATCACGATCGTCAGCGGGATGGCCTACGGCATCGACGCCGAGGCGCACCGCGCCGCGCTGGAGGTCGGCGGGCGCACCCTGGCCGTGCTCGGCCAGGGCCTCGCCACGCCGATTTATCCGCGGGCCCATGCACCCTTGGCCGCTGAGATTCTGGACCGGCGCCGCGGCGCGCTGCTCAGCGTCCTGCCCTGCGACACGGAACCCAGCCCCGGCCACTTCCCGCTGCGCAACGAGATCATCGCCGGCGTCTCGCTCGGCGTGCTGGTGATCGAGGCGGGCGCCGCCAGCGGGACGCTGATCACCGCACGCCACGCGGCGGCGGCCAACCGCCCGGTGATGGCCTGCCCGGCCGACGCCACGCGCCGCGCCGCGGAGGGTTCCAACCGCCTGATCCGCGACGGGGCCGTGCTGGTCCGGTCGGCCGACGATGTGCTGGAGACGCTGGCGAACGACCTGCGCCATGAAATGGAGGAGTTGGGCGTGCGCGCCGGACAGGCCGCTCCCGCGCCGGAGCCCGAGGCCGGCGGGGCGGAAGGCCCACCGCCGGCGGAGGCCGCCGCCGCCGGCCCGTTGCCCCGGCCGAAAGATCCCCTGGCGCGGCTGATCCTGGCCCAGCTCAACGAGGAACCGCTCCCGACCGACGCGCTGCTGGAGCGCTGCGCCCGCCAGGGTCACGGCATGCCCGCCGTCCTGGAGCGGCTGCTCCAGTTGGAAATCGACGGCTGGCTGCTCCAACTGCCGGGCCGGTTGTACACGCTCAAGGGCCGGTAGCGAACGCTGATTCTAGCCTTAAACGATCCCAAACCCGACGCGTTACCGAATTTCATGCAGTGGTTCACCCATGTCGCGCCTCCACATCATCACCGGCGCGTTCGGCTAGACCGGCAACCCCAGCGCGCCGTTTACCGGCCGAAAAACAGATCACCTCTTGAACCGTGTCAAGCTTCGCCCAAGCGCAGCGGGGGAACCCTTTCCGCTTGCGCTTGCGGTCCCGCCTCTGGTAGCCATGCAGATTCGGGGATGAGGATCTGATCGGAAGGAAGCGACGCATGGCGGATTTTCTGCGCATTGCCGTCATCATGGCGGGCGGATCGGGCGAGCGGTTCTGGCCGCTCTCGCGCCGGCACCGGCCCAAGCAACTGCTGCGCCTCGCAACCGACCAGCAGACGCTGCTCGAAGAGGCGATCGAGCGGATTGAGCCGCTGGTGCCGCCCGAACGCATTTTCGTGATCACCGCCGCGGCGCTGGTGACGCCGATCCGCGAGGCGCACACCGGCCTGCCCGACGAAAACATCCTCGGCGAGCCGGCCAAGCGCAACACCGCCGGCGCGCTGACCTGGGCCGCCGCGCACATCCTGGCGAATTTCGCGGCGCAATCGGCCGAGAAAACCTCGATCGCCGTGCTGACGGCCGACCATCGCATCGGCGATCGCCAGGGCTTCGCCGCCACCGTCCAGTCGGCCCTGACCGCGGCCGAACAGACCGGCGCGCTCGTCACGATCGGCGTCCCCCCCGAGCGGCCCGAGACCGGGTTCGGCTACATCGAGGTTCCACCCGATGCAACACCGCTGCTCGCGACCGACCCCCCCGTGCTGCCGGTGGCGCGGTTTCTGGAGAAGCCCGACCGCCCGACGGCCGAAGCCTTCCTCCGCGACGGCCGCCACTTCTGGAACAGCGGCATGTTCTTCTGGCGGCTCGACCGGTTCCTGGAGGAACTCAACGGGTCGGCGCCCGCGCACGCCCAGGCCGCCCTCAGCATGGCGCTGGCCATGGCGAACCGCGACCCGGAAGCGGCGGCCCGGATCTTCACGGAGCTGGAGGACATTTCGATTGATTACGCTCTGATGGAGCGGGCCGGCCGCGTGGCGATGGCCCGTGCGGCGTTCGACTGGGACGATGTCGGCGCGTGGGACGCGCTCGACCGCAACCGCGCGCGCGACGCGGCGGGCAACGTCGCCGTCGGCGATCCCGTCCTCGTCGATTCGCGCGACTGCATCGTCTACAACGCCGAAGGCGCCGACGCGATCGCCGTGGGGGTAGTCGGCATGGAAGGGGTCGTCGTCGTTGTCAGCCGCGACGGCGTGCTCGTCGTTCCCAAGGACCGCGCGCAGGACGTCAAGCAGGTGGTGGGGGAACTCAAGCAACGCGGCGCGAAGCAACTGTAGCGGCTGCCGCCAGCGATCAATTTGAATGGCTGAGGCCATGCCGGGCTGCTCCCCAGGTCAGGCCCGTAGGGATGGCAGATTTTCAGCCCGCCTGTTCACTGGCGGGAAAACGGGAACCAGGAGCCAAAAGAGTCCCGCAGGGACCGCAGAACCCCTCGAATCGATCATGATCACGAGGACGAGGACGAAGGACGATTTAAGCGTGAGGCCGAGACCATGACGCCCGTCCGCCCCCGATGCCCCTGGGTCCCGCTCGATAAACTCGACTACGTCGCCTATCACGACGCGGAATGGGGCGTGCCGGTCCATGACGACATCCGGATTTTTGAATTCCTGACCCTGGAGGCCGCGCAGGCCGGGCTCTCCTGGTACACGATTCTGCGCCGGCGCGAGCATTACCGCACGGCCTTCGCCGGCTTCGATCCCGCCCGCGTCGCCCGGTTCACACCGGCGCGGGTCGAGCGCCTGCTCCAGAACGCGGGCCTGATCCGCAATCGCGCCAAGATCAACTCGGCGATTAATAATGCGCGCCGGTTCCTCGCGGTCCAGGAGGAATTCGGTTCGTTCGACGCTTACATCTGGCGTTTCGTCGGCGGCAAGCCGATCGTCCATGAATTGCGCACGCTGGGCGACTACCCGGCCACCTCGCCCGAATCCGATGCGCTGAGCCGCGATCTCCGCCAGCGGGGCTTCACCTTTCTCGGTTCAACCGTCGTCTACGCCCACATGCAGGCCACCGGCCTGATCAACGATCATACGCTGGACTGTTTCCGCCGCCGCGAGATCCTCCGCCTCATGCGTTCCGACAGGCCGAGCCGCCATTCCAGTTCGAAAACGCGCCCGTCGACGTGATGGACGCCCCGAACTTCCGGTTTTTCTTCCCGGGTTGGCAACCGCGGGGGCATGCGCGCGCGCTCCGGCCGCGTTCTCCTCGAACCGGGGCTATCGGGCAGGGCGGGCGAGCCGATAAGAGACCTTGGGACCCAAAAAAGCGGATTTGGGAATGAAAATGTCTCTTGATTGTCGCGGGTAAGTAATGTTTACTATGGGCAACCGATGGGCTCCCATCGTCCCGATCCCCCTTCCAGATTGCAACCCTTTTCTCATGAGCAGTGCCACCCTCGAATCCCCCGGCCTCGTTCCGCTCGCCGGTCTCGGCAAACGCGCCCGCGGCACCATCCGCCTGCTGGAGATGGCGGGCGATGAACTGAATCGCCTCGCCGGCTTCGGCATCTGCATGGGCCGCACCGTCGAGCTGATCAAGCGCGGCGATCCGCTGATCCTGCGCGTCTACGGCACGCGCATCGGCCTGTCGGCGCGCCTGGCGCAATGCATCCATGTCGAACCGGCGGACGGTGCTTCGCCGGACACCGCCGAGCCTCGCTGACCTCGATCGGTTCCCACCATGACGCTGGCTCCCGCCCCGCCCGACACCCCTGCGCACGAGGCCACCCGCACGGCCCCCCGTCGCCAGACGATCGCGCTGGTGGGCAACCCCAACGCCGGCAAAACCACGCTGTTCAATGCCCTGACCGGCCTGCGCGCCAAGACCGCCAACTTCCCCGGCACGACGATCGAGCTGCGCGTCGGCGCGCTGCGTCTGGCCGGCGAGTCAGTCCGGCTGATCGACATGCCCGGCCTCTACAGTCTGTCGGCCGCCAGCAGCGAGGAACGCGCCGCGCTCGACGGCCTGCTCGGCCTTGCCCCCGAGCACCCCGCCCCCACGGCGCTGATCCTGCTGCTCGACTCGACCAACCTGGAGCGCAACCTGTTCCTCGCCAGCCAGGTCCTCGAGCTGGGGCTGCCGACGGTCATTGCGCTCAACATGGTCGATCTGGCCCAGCGGCTCGGGTTGCGGATCAAGGTCGCCGAGCTGTCGCGCGAGCTGGGCTGCCCGGTGGTTCCGGTCGTCGCCAAGACCGGCCGCGGCGTCGATGAGCTGCGCGCCGAACTGGAGCGGGTCATCGCGCGGCGCCCCGATGTGCCGCACCAGCCGGCCGCCGAGCGGGCGCGCCAGCTCGATACGCAGTCGCAGCACCAGCGCTATGACTGGGCCGAGCGCGTCGTCGGCCGCTGCGTCGTTCATCCAGACCGCCAGATTCACGGCCGCAGCGAGGCGATCGACCGCGTCCTGACGCACCCCGTCGTCGGCGTCGTGGCGTTCCTGGCGCTGATGCTGGGCGTGTTCTATCTGATTTTCAGTCTCGCCTCGATCCCGATGGATCTGATCGACGGCGTCTTCGGCTGGCTGGGCGATGTCGCGGCCGGCCTGATCCCCGCCGGCCCGCTGCAGAGCCTGATCGTCGACGGCATGATTGCCGGCGTCGGCGGCGTCGTGATCTTCCTGCCGCAGATCTGCATCCTGTTCTTCCTGATCGCGCTGCTGGAGGACACCGGCTACCTGGCGCGCGCCGCGTTCGTCATGGATCGCCTGATGCGCCGGGTCGGGTTGCCCGGCAAGGCGTTTGTGCCGATGCTGTCGGCCCACGCCTGCGCCGTGCCGGCCATCATGGCCACAAAGGTCATCGACGACCGCCGCGACCGGCTCGTCACGATCCTGGTGCTGCCGCTGATGACCTGCTCGGCGCGCCTGCCGGTCTATGCGATGGTGACGGGGCTGTTGTTTCCGACGCAGCCGCTGCTGGGGGCCGCGGCGTTCACCGGCGCCTACAGTCTGGGCATCCTGGCCGCGATCTCGATGGCGTTGATTTTCAAGCGCACGATCCTGCCGGGCCAGGCGCGCCCGCTCGTGCTGGAGCTGCCCAGTTACAAGATGCCCAGCCTGAAGACCGCGTTCTTCGTCATGCTCGACCGCGGGATCATTTTCCTGAAGAAGGCCGGCACGGTGATTCTGGCGCTGTCGATCGTCCTGTGGTGGCTGGCGAATTTCCCCGAAATGCAGCCGGGCGACGTCCCGGCGGGGACGGCGGCGCAAGTCGCGGCGCTTGAGGCCCAGGCCGCCGCGCTGGAAACTGCCGGTCAGGCCGAACAGGCCGCCCTCGCCGCCGATCAGGCGGCCGACCTGATTTCCCAGCAGCAACTCGCCCATTCCTTCCTCGGCCGGCTGGGCCACCTGATCGAGCCCGCCGTGCTGCCGATGGGGTTCGACTGGCAGCTCGGCGTGGGCGTGCTGGCCTCGTTCGCCGCCCGCGAGGTCGTCGTCTCCACGCTGTCGATCCTTTACGGCTTGGGCGAGGAAGGGGCCGAGGGGGCCGCGCTCGTCGATCAGATGCGCGCCGCAACCCGGCCCGACGGCTCGCTCGTCTTCACCCTGCCGGTCTGCTTCAGCCTGCTCGTGTTCTATGTGCTGGCGATGCAGTGTTTCGCCACGACGGCCATTGCCGCGCGCGAGGCCGGGGGCTGGCGCTGGGCGCTGCTGCAACTCGGTTACATGACGGTGCTGGCCTACGGCGCCGCCACCCTCACGTATCAGGGCCTGACCTGGCTGGGAGCCGCCTGATGTTCGCCGTCAAACTGATCGTCGCCGCCGCCGTCCTCTACCTGATCATCGCCATGGCGCTGCGCCACCGCCGCCGGACCCAGGGCGGCGGCTGCCAAGCCTGCTGTGGGCACAAGCGCGAAGAATAAGCGGAAGCCCGAAATCCGAATCTCGAAAATCGACGTTCGTATCTCGAATTTATCCCCTCATTCATTTCTTCCCGTCGGCATGTAGACCTTGAAATGCGTTCCGGCGCCGGGGGTGGAGGAGAATTCGATAGTGCCGCCGTGCTCCTCGACGATCTTGCGGGTCGCCGCCAGGCCAATGCCCGTGCCCCTCTTGCCCTTCGTCGAGAAGAACAGGTTGAAGACCCGGTCCTGGATCTCCAGCGGGATGCCGGTGCCGTTGTCGATCACCTCGATCAGCAACTGATGGCGGCCGTCGAGGCGGCTCGTCCGGACGACGACCTTGCCGCCGCGCCCCTCGGGCATCGCCTCGATCGCGTTGGTCGTCAGGTTGAGCAGGACGTCGTAGAACGATTCGGGGTCGACCGACACTTCGTCGATGCCGCCGTCGAGGGCCGGCACGAGCTCGACCCCGCGCTCGTGCGCCAGTTCCTCGAGCGAGCGCAGCATGTCGATCACCATGCTGTTGAGGTTGACCGGCCGCAGGATCAGTTGCGACTGCCGGCTGAAGTTGAGCATGTTCTCGACCAGCCCGCGGATCTTGCGGTTGGCGCGCTTGAGCACCGACCAGCCCTCGCGGGCGCGCTCCAGCTGGCCCTGCGCCAGGCCGTTGTCGACCAGATACTCGCCCCCCTTCATCGTCAGCAGCACGTTCTTGATGTAGTGCGCCACGCCCGAGAGTGAGATCGCGACGGCGGCCAGCCGCTCGACCGTCAGCTTCGACTCATACATCCGGGCCTTCTCGATCACGATCGCCACCTGCTTGCAGACCGTCTCGAAGAACAGGATTTCGTCGCGGCTGAATTCGTAGACCTCGGTCTTGCGCGCGGTCATCACGCCGATGATCTCCTCCTGGATGCGCAGCGGCGCGGCGAGGTAGGCGCGGCAGCCCAACTCAATCGCCGAATCGATCGGTTTGTAGCGCGGGTGGGTCGTGGCGTCGGTCAGCGCGATCGTCTGGTTCTCCAGCGCGATCCAGCCCGGGATCCCCTCGCCCAGGGCGAAGCGCGCGACGCCGAGCAGTTCGCGCTCGAAGCCGACGTTGCTGCGCAGGACCAGTTCCTTCTCCTCGTTCATCAGGTAGATCGAGCAGACCGGCACCTGCATGATGTCGCTGGTGATCCGCGCGATATGATCCAGGATGTCGTCGAGCAGCATCACCGAACCGACGAAATTGCTGATCTGGAGCAAACCCTCCAGAACCCGCGGAACCTGTTTGCGAACCGTTGTCACCACGCAACTCCAAGGGATGGTCGGCGGGAAGGGCGTGCCGGGGCGAAGCACCATCGCCGGCGGCCAACACCCACCACACGCGCCAGCTTACCATCCCCGCCGGTGAAAGAACCATCCCGTTTCGTCGGCGGCGATTTCAGGAAGCCGCGCCGGCGCGTGCCTTCGCCGGCAACCGGCGGGTTCAGCCGGCCGGTCGAGCGCCCGATAAGGAACGTATGCGCGGGCGGCCGGCGGCCTGGCCCCGCGCCCTCCCATCCCGCGCCGACGGCGCCCCGGAAGACGCCATGCTGACCACCGAACGGCCCACCGTGCGCGTCAACGACCGCCTGTTCGACGCCGGCACGCTTCGCATCCTCGACCTGCACGCCGACTACCAGTGCGCCAACACCGGCCATTGCTGCGGGCGCGCATGGAACATCCGCATCAGCGACCGGGAACACGGGCGGCTGACCGATGCCCTGCGGCGCGCCGGCCGCGGCCCGGAGGAGATTGAGCGGCACTTTTTCGCGGCGGGGGGCGACGGCGCGGAGCAACGCTGGCAGTTCGCGCGCGCCGCGTCGGGGCGCTGCATCTTCAACGGCGCGGGCGCCTGCGGCGAATCGACCTGCAACGCCCAGCGCGAACTGGGCCATGAGGTCCTGCCCGACGTCTGCCAGAGTTTTCCGCGGCTGGCCGTCGCCACACCCGCCGGCATCTACCTGACGCTGAGCTACACCTGCCCGACGGCGGTCAGGTCGCTCCTGAGCGAAGACCGGCTGGCGGAAGTCGCGCCGCGGGCGGTGTTTCAGCATCACCCCCGGCTGCAGGGGGCGAGCTTCGGCCCGGGCGCCGAACTCCCCTGGTTCGGCCAGCAGCCGACCGCCAGCTGGGAGGCCTGGGATTATTTCTGGCGCTGGGCGTCGCAGTTCGCCGCCCGCGCGGAGTTCACCCCGGCCCAGGCGCTGTATCTGATCGGCCAGGCCGTGGCCCATGTCGAGCGGAATGCCCCGGCCACCGGCCGGCTCGACGTGCTCGTCGATCTGCTCGACCAGATCGGCGCGCTGCCGGCCGCCGACCTGCGGCGCCACTGCGCGGCGATCGCGCCGCTGACCGAGCTGGGCGCGACCTACCTGAGCGTGATCCTCAACGTGCTGGCGAGCTGCGGCGTCGTGCCCGAGATCCTGCGCGGCGCGCGCGAGACGCTGGCGCGCCCCGGATCGCCGGAACGCGAGGCCCTGCTGCGCGAGTATGACGCCCGGGTGCGTCCCCGGCTTGCTGAATTCGAACGGATCGAGCGCAACTGGGTCGCCTCGCGGCTTTACGCCAACCCGCTTATCTATCAGGCGAAACACCTGCGCGTCGGCTATTTTCTGGCGGTGCTGAACCTGATCCAGTGGCGGTTCACCGTGCTGCTGCTGGCGCTGCGCGACGGGACCGGCATTGAAGAACAGATTCTGCTGCGGGCCGCCGCCGAGACCGATCACCTGCTGCAACACAACGCCGCCGTGACGCGGCGGATGCTCGAGCTGTTGCGGCGCGAGGCCGCCGCCGCCGCGCTTGAACACCTTGCCCGTCCGGCGTTGTTCTAGGCCGATCGGCGGGGTTCAGCACCCTCGGAGAGATGACAGGCTGGCCGCGAGGCGATTCTTCATGCCCACACCGTCGGCATCAACGTAAGCTTTACTTTAATAACGCCGGATGCTCTGCACAGGTTCAGGGAGTCTGTTGCTCGCGGACGGCGCGGAGGATCTGCTTGCTGGCGTTGGTCTTGGGCGCGCCGCTGATCGCCACGCGAATCCCAAGCTCCCTGGCAATCTCGCGCTCGGGCACGGTTTCGGCCGTATAGTCCGTCCCCTTGGCATGGACGTCGGGCCGGATCGTCCGCAGGCAGCGCTCGGCGGTCGGTTCATCGAAGATCACGACCCGATCGACGGCTTCCATCGCGGCGATCAGCTCGGCGCGGTCCTCCTGCGGCACGATCGGACGGTCGGGCCCCTTAATCTCGCGCACCGACCGGTCCGAATTGATCCCGACGATCAGCGCATCGCCCTCCTGGCGGGCGTCGTTCAGATACGAAACGTGTCCGGCGTGCAGCACATCGAAGCAGCCGTTGGCGAAGACGACGCGCAGGCCGCGCCGCTGGCGGTCGCGGGCGAATTCGGCCGCTTCCGCAAGGTCGACGATGCGCTCCCGCGGGCTGGCGGGCAGGGGCGGGGTCATGATCGGTTACTCCGGGATGGGGCGGTTGGGCGGGCGCGGCGTTTCAGATCGCGCAGGATCCACGCGACCGCGCCGGGCAGATCCTCGGCGATGTGCTCGGGTTCCTCGCGCCAGGTCGCGCGCGAGTAGGTGAGTTCGCCCAAACCATAGCCCGACTTGACAAAGACGGCGGGCAGGCCGGCACGGTGCGCGAACTGGACGTCGAGCTGGCGATCGCCCACCACATAGGAACGCGACATGTCGATCGGCAGCTCGGCCTGCGCGCGGCGGATCATCCCGAGGCCGGGCTTGCGCAGTTCCTCCGGATCGTCGCGCCAGCGCGGGTCGGCGCTGCTCGGATGGAACGGCGCGTAGTAGATCGCGTCGAGGTGGGCGTTGCGGCGGGCGAGCAGTTCGCGCAGCCGCGCGAAGGTCTCCTCCAGCACGTCGATCGTGAAGTAGCCGCGCGCGACGCCCGCCTGGTTGCTGACCAGGACGGCGAGCACGCCGGCCCGGTTGAGCCGCCGGATGGCGCCGGCCGCTCCGGCGAGCAGTTCCAACCGGAGGGGGTGGTTGATGTAGCCCGCCTCGCGGGTGACGGTCCCATCCCGGTCCAGAAAGACGCACGGCCGCAGTTGATCGGCGGGCCAGGGGCGGTCGGCGGGAGTTGACGGGTTATGCGCCATGGCGTCGTTCCATCGACGGAGAGCAGCGGCGCGCGGCGGCACGCCGAGCCATTCTGCGATTCCCCGCGCCATTTGAAAAGCAAAAGGGCGCAGGAACGATCTCCAACCAAATTAACGAACCGATTTATGGATTCGAAAACAGGAACTGGAGCGCCGCGGATGAAGAAAGAGAGGCGGGAGCCGAATCTTAGGCAGACCTACACCGGTTGAGGACGAGGGCGAGCGGCGCGGGATGGGGCTTCAGTTGACGGCCAGCGGTTCGCTGTTGCGGCCGACGGGGTCTTTCTGCGAGCGCATGATGTTGCCCAGGCTGACCGTGCCGTTCGTCGGATCGTACTGAACCATCGGGTTCCATTCGATGTCGGGACCGATGCAGAGCAGGCGCCAGCCGCCGATCCGCTCCAGGGCATGCTGCTGGGGGCCGTATTTGGCCTGCAGCAGGGGATAGCTGGCGGCATACTGTTCCAGTTCACGGATGTTTTCGTAGGAGTAGCGGCGCCAGATCTCGCCGGGGAAATTGTCGCGCTGATTCTTGAAATCGCCGCCGAACGGACAGTGCAGATCGGCGCTGCCGAGGTAGGCGACGGGGGTGCTCAGCGCGTCGGGCACATACCACCATTTCAGGTCGGTCAGCCCGTAGACGTGGGGAAATCCGGGCTCGATCATGGTGGGATAGGCGTTGTAGTCGACGCGATACATCTCCAGCGCGGTGGCGACCGAGCGGATGTCGGCCTGGGCGCGCGAGCTCTTGGCGCGAACCTGCGCCTCCAGAAAATTGGGGACGGCGATCGCGGCCAGGATGGCGATGATCGCCACGACGATGAGCAGTTCGATGAGGGTAAACGCCGACCAAGGGTGGGGCACGGGACGGACAGGAGGCGTGGACGATTGCATGGGGGAGCCCTTTCTGCGCGGTCGCGCGCGCGGTCTGGCCCGCGCCGGAGGGGAAGCCGCCATATTCTTGATGCGGGGATCGAAATAGTCAAACAAAAGGGCCGATGCGGGTCGGCGCCGGAGGATCTTGTGAAAAAAAGCGCAATTCCAGCCGATTCCCACAGCGCGCATGACCCGCAAAATCAGGCCGGAGCGCCGCCGGCGGAGGTTTGGTTGACCGGGCAAGATACCGGGATGTTTGGGTTGCGTCCGAGTGGGGCGTATGGCTGAATAGGGCGGCGGCTTGTCGGCAGTTCCCGATGGCCTCGCGCCCATTGGCCGACGGGAGATCGTGCCCCAGCCGCCGCGGTCGAGACCCGATTCGCAACAGCCGGGCCCGCAGGCCGGCCGGGCCGGGCCGGAGAGCCACCGGGCGGCGTCGGCGAATCGGTTTGACTGGTGCAGGAGATTGTGAAAAAATGACCGATGTATAGCTTATTGCGGGTTACGGCCGCGCACGTCTCCCACCCGCTCATCCCGCCGACGCTCGTTTCCGTCCCCCCGAACTCGCCGGGGACCTCAACCTCTCCGCGGGGCCACCACCGATGGACTATCTGGCACCCTACATCCCGATCCTGATGCTGCTGGTGATCGCGCTGGGCTTCGGGATCGTGACGCTGGCGCTTTCGGGGCTGATCGGCCCCCGCGTCATCACCTTCACCAAACTGCTGCCCTATGAATGCGGCAACGTGCCGACGGGGGAGGCCAATGTTCGCATTCCGATCAAATTCTACCTGGTCGCGTTGCTCTTCCTGCTGTTCGACATGGAAACGGTGCTGATCCTGGCCTGGGCGATTGCGTTTCGGGACCCCACGATCCCCAATTTCCAGCCCTATGCCTTTCTGGCGATGGTCTTCTTCCTGCTGATCCTCGTGGTTGGCTTCATCTACGAATGGCGGAAAGGGGCACTGGAATGGACATAAGGGACCTGGACCGACGACCCCCCGAGGACGCGGGGGGGCTGGTGCTGGCCGATCCGCTGAAGCGGCCGCCGCTGATCAACCGCGAAGCGCTCGCGCTGCAGGACAAGCTGCGCCCGCTGGAATACGACAATCAACTGGTCAAAACGCTGGACGAGGTGGTGGCATGGTGCCGCAAGAACTCGATCTGGCCGGTGATGCTGGGGCTGGCCTGTTGCGCGATCGAGATGATGGGGACCGCCGCCAGCCGGTTTGACCTGTCGCGGTTCGGCATGGAGGTGTTTCGCCCCTCGCCGCGCCAGGCCGATCTGATGATCGTCGCCGGCTGGGTGAACAAGAAGATGGCGCCGGTGGTGCGGCGGATCTACGACCAGATGACCGAGCCCAAATGGGTGATCGCGATGGGGGCGTGCGCCTCGTGCGGCGGGATGCACAATGTTTACTCGGTGCTGCAGGGGGTGGATCAGATTATCCCGGTCGATGTCTACGTGCCGGGCTGCCCGCCGCGGCCCGAGGCGCTGATCTACGGCATCCTGCAGTTGCAGAAAAAGGTGCAGCACAGCCCGCAGCGGATTATCACCCCCCGGGGGGAGGGCTGAGGAAGAAGGCTCCTTGAAGGAGATCGGCAAGGCCACTGAATGCGGATGACGACGCGGCGACCTTGCAAGACCTGACTCACCCGAGAGATTGGCGGCGATTCGCGAAGGCTGAGACGCGCGGGAGAGGAAGATGGCGACACTTGCAAACGAGAACCTGGCGGAGGCGGCGGTTCAGGTTTTGAACCAGATCGCGCCGGACTGCGTGGCGGAGCGGATCGTCGCGCCCAGCGGCGAGGTGACGCTGCTGATCGATAAGCGCTACATCCACGACGCCGTCAAGGCGCTGCGCGACGACGCCGGGCTGTCGCTGACGATGCTGAGCGATGTGACCGCCGTCGATTACCTGGAACTGGGTCGCGAACCGCGCTTTGATGTGGTTTACCACCTTGGCTCGCTGGAGCACGCCCATCGGCTGCGCCTGCGGGTTCCCGTCGGCGAGGACGAGGAGGAGTGCCGGATCGATTCGATCACGGACCTGTGGAAGGGAGCCGACTTCATGGAGCGCGAGGTCTACGACATGTTCGGCATCCGCTTCGACGGCCATCCGAATCTGCAGCGGATCCTGATGCCGGACAACTGGGAGGGCCATCCGCTGCGCAAGGATTTCCCGCTCGGCGGCGCCACCAGTTTCTATTACAAGCAGGATTCGGATGAGTATGCCGGCGAACCGGCCGACCTGGTGCCCCGGATCCGCGTGCAGGATGGGGACGTGTAGAGCGGGGCTTCGTGACGAGTTAGCCATGCCCTCGCGGTTATCGATGAAATGCAAGTTGATTCAAGAGTCGAGGGCGAGAGAAGAAA
>ERZ795058.1709-NODE-1709-length-28456-cov-8.404739_pt1 | contig 28456 bp, 30 predicted proteins | sample MGYA00375142_ERZ795058 | MGnify/ENA primary metagenome ERZ795058 (study PRJEB30187, sample SAMN05720210) | activated sludge metagenome | isolation source: anaerobic digester from wastewater treatment plant | place: Japan | collected 2015-04-20 ... | reverse complement strand
TGATATAAGCACGAACCATTCCGCATGAAAAAGAGCGGTGAGCATAATCGAGAAGGAGGCTTTATGGCGGAAAGGTCGATAATAATCTCGGCAAGGGCGCCGAAGGCGATCGGCCCGTATGCGCAGGCGATCCGCTACGGGGATCTGCTTTTCGTTTCCGGAATGATCCCGCTGGATTCCAAAACGGGCGAACCGTTTTACGGGAGTTTTGAAGACCAGGCCACGCTCGTGCTGGAGAATCTGAAGGCCGTGATCGAGGACGCCGGTTTCAATCTGAGGCATGTCCTGAAAACAACGGTTTACCTGAAAGACCTTGCAGATTTCACGGCTTTCAACAATGTCTATGCCCGCTATTTCGGAAACATCCTCCCCGCCAGGGAAACCGTTCAGGCTGCAGCGTTGCCCAGAAACTCGAGAATAGAAATATCGGCAATCTGCGGAAAATAATCCTCATTTGTTTTACCCCAGCGCGGCTTCTATTTTTTCCTTGAGGTCTTTTACGCCGAAGGGCTTCTGGATGAATCCCTGGCATTCCTGGAGCAGGCCTCCGACTGAAAAGAACTGTTCGCTGTACCCGCTCGAAAGAATCACTTTCACCTCAGGATTTATCGCCCTCAGTTCCCTCAGGACCCTGTCCCCGCAGCTGTACGGCATTATCATCCCCATGAGGATCAGGTCTATTTCCGTCCGGCCGAGCTTGTACGTCTCTATCGCCTCCGGACCCGAGCCGGCGGTCAGCACGCGGTAGCCGAGTTTCTTCAGGATCTCGCGTATCACTTCCAGGATAACGTTTTCATCGTCGACCAGCAGGATGCAGCCCCTTTCCATTTCCGGCAATTCATTACCGGTCAGGGCCTGCTTTTCCCCTGCGTGTCGCGAAACCAGGTAGAGGCGGGAGCGGACGGGAGAGCCCGTATTGCCGTCATCTCGATTCATTTTTTCTCCTTTGAAACAACAGCTTTTTTGCACCGGTTTTTCCTCGGCGAGAAAATGCGCCGGCGGACAACCGCTACATGGAAAATACTGTTCAAAATACGTGCCACATCGATACCCTGTGGACGGCGCTCTCCGGAAATGCAGGCCCTTCCGGCAACAGCGAAGAGAGGACGGTTAAAGCGGGTATTTCCGCTGCAATCTACAGGTGCAGGCTGAAGACTTCACGCAGGCAGGTTTTTCCCTTCATGGAAGGGAAGCGTATCCGGATCGGGACCTGGAAAGTTCGGCTGAATCGGGCGCACGAAATATTCCGCGCCTGCAGATGCTGCCAGGCATCACGAAATTCGTGCGTTCATCTGTTTAAAGCGGCTATTTCTGCAGGATATCCTTCCCCGACTGGAACGCCTTCCCCAGTAATGCGCCGGTTTCATAATAGTCGTGAAGCTCCGGACTATAAAGGACCGGCTTTATCTTGTTCATCTCCGGGAATCCCTGCTCTCCGATGACGTCTTCATCCGCAAGGACATCGAGAATTTCCCCGATGAAGGCGGTATGAAGTCCGATTTCCAGGGCCTGCAGGAGGCGGCATTCAAGGACGAGAGGGAATTCATCAATATAGGGGGCGTCCGCAATGCGGCAGCGGACGGCCTTCAGGCCGGCCCGGCAGAGCTTGTCCTGTTCTCTGCCGGAAACAAGGCCGAAGTAGTCCACTTCCTTAAAGAGCCCGGCTGACGGGACATTGATGGAAAAGGCCTTCCTCTCCATGATGTTTGCGTAAGTGAGGGTCGCTTTTCTGAGCGATATCGTAACGCAGGGAGGAATCGAGCAGCAGACGCCGCCCCAGGCCACGGCGGCAACGTCGGGCCTCCCCTCCTTATCGTATGTCCCGACCGCCCAGACCGGAACGGGATACACAAGCGTCCTCGGGCCGAATGATTTTTTCATTTTCCGACCTCCTTGCCGTAATGGAATCAATATAGCAGATCGAGCAGCTTTCTTCCTCCTTTCGTGAAGGCGCTTTTTTTCGGGAGAGAAGGCGCCTGACCGCCGGCGTAAAAAAAAGACCGGCCGGGGCCGGTCTTTTTTCCACTGTGCGGCTTCATTAAAATTCTTTGGCTATTCGAGCTCCTTTCGCTCTGAAGAACGGCAGAAGCCGTCTCTTGTCCGTTATGCCCTCCAGCGGAACCGCACCGTCTCCGTTTCCCGCCGCTCCGTTCCCGCCGACGAGGTTGTGGAGCTCTCTCACGATGTTTTTCATCTCGGAGGACTGCGCATTAAGCTCTTCCGATGCGCTGGCCGATTCTTCGGAATTGGCTGCATTCTGCTGGGTTACCCTGTCCATTTCGGCGACCGCCCTGCTGACCTGCTCTATGCCCTGGGCCTGCTCGGTGCTGGCGGCGGCGATTTCGTCAACAAGCTGGCTTATCTTTCCGGAAACTTCCTTGACTTCGACAAATTCATCGTTTGTTTTCCTGACCAGATGCGAGCCGTCCTGGACTTTCTTGACCGTGTTTTCGATCAGACCCGTCGTGTTTTTGGCCGCATCGGCGGCGCGGATGGCGAGATTTCTGACCTCGTCCGCAACCACGGCGAATCCTGCTCCCGCCTCACCGGCGCGCGCTGCTTCCACCGCCGCGTTCAGGGCAAGCAGGTTGGTCTGAAATGCTATATCATCGATAGTTTTTATGATCTTGGAAGTCTCCTCGCTGGCGATCTTAATCTCGTCCATGGAACTGATGACTTCCTTCATCGAGACGTCGGCCCGGGAGATGGTCTGAATGGCGCCGTTCATCAGCTGGTTGACCTGGGTCGCGTTTTCCGCGTTCTGCTTGGTCATCGCCGCCATTTCCGTAATCTGGGATGATGTCTCTTCAAGCGAGGCGGCGGATTCCGAAGCTCCTTCCGCCAGAGACTGGCTTGAACCGGAGAGCTGGCCCGCCGCGCTGTTGACGTGTTCCGCGGCCTCGTTCAGCTTGTGCACCGAACGGGTCAGATGCGTGGACAGGCTCCTGGAGAAAAAGTAGAGGCACACGACCGTCAGGACAAGGAAGCATGCTCCCGTGAGGAGGATGAAGTTCCGGATGTGGTGCGCGCTCTGGAGAAACTCGTCCTTGTTCTGGGTCACGGCGATTCCCCAGTTGGCGACCGGGATGGGCGCAAAACCGGCTATCTTCGCGTCGCCCTTGAACACGTAAGAATCGGCCCCGGCCTGCATGGACAGGATCTTCTTCATTATGTCGTGCATCCCGTCCTCTTTAGCCAGGTTCAGCTCCAGGATAAACTCTTTTTTGGGATGCGCCACGATGAGCCCCGAGCTGTCCGCGACCCAGGGGTATCCCGTTTTGCCCAGTTTTACCGAGACCACCTTTTCATTGAGGAAGTCGGTCTTGAGGATCAGGCCGAGCACCCCGGCTAAAGTCCCTTCAGAGGAGTATATCGGAGAGCCGATCGGGAGGATCGGATTCCCGCTCTGCCTCGACTTTGTCATCTGTCCGATATTGACCTTGCCTTTTTCGGCATTCATGAAGTAATCGCGGTCTTTGATGTTCAGACCTTTGTATTTTCCGCCGACTCCGTCAACATAGATGATGCCGTTGATGTCGGCGATGAAAATACCCTCATAATCCTTGCCCACGCGCTTCACGGCGGACGCAAGCTCCGATTCCAGGCGGTTTACGTCGCCGCCGGCCGAATCACTTCCCTTCCGGGAAACCGCGGTTGCCGCCTCGCTCAGGGAAACCGAATTGGCCAGTCCCGACGCGAGCTTGACCTCTTCCAGCAGCATCGTCTGGGTCATCTCGGCCAGGTTCCTGGCAATGTGGGTCGCCTGTGTCTTGGCCGCGTCTTCCAGCGCGCTGGAAGAAGTCATGGCTGCAAAAAGGCCGACTACAAGCAGTGGAACAAGGATTATAAGGACCCCCCCCAATATCATTTTAAAGTTCAGAGACCTCTTCATAACTTTCCCCCTCCTTCTTGAGTTGACTTTATCCATTACAACAGGCATGCCAACAGAAAATGAAAAGAAGAGGGCAGAAATTTCATTACCTTAGCCGGGGAGGGCTTTTTGTGGAGGGTCTTCTTGAGGGCTATTCGTCCGATAATTCGGATGGAGCGTCCGGAATTTCGGATTTTCGATTACCTATGTTCGTCAGTTTATGACTTTTTAGGAGAGCATAAAGATGGGAGCGGGAAAGCCCCGATATGCTGCATGCCGCATCAATGTCCCCGCCGGTCTTGCGCATCAGGCCGGCGAGATAATCCGAGTCCATCTTTTTCCTGAATTCGAGGAGATTCGGATAAAGATCGACCCCCGAAGAGACGCTCTCGTCTCTTTCCACCAGCGACTTCCGCAGCAGGTCGAGGCGGAGTTCAACCGGAAGATGCTGCGGAAACAGCACCGGCTCCCGGCCGGCCATGACGTAGGCCCGGTCGATGGTGTTGATCAATTGCCGGACATTCCCCGGCCAGTCGAACGACAGCAGGCATTCAAAGAACTCAGGAGACAAGCCCTTTACTTCCGTCCCGTAGCGTTCGGCCAGATTTCTCAAACAGTAAAGGGTTATGTCCTTTATGTCTTCCTTGCGCTCTCTCAGGGGGGGCAGGTGTATCCACAGGGACGTGATCCGGAAAAGAAGATCGCTGCGGAACTGCCCCGATTTCGTCATTTCTCTCAAATCTCGATTGGTAGCGGCGATCAATCTGAAATCGCTGCAAACCTCCGCCTTGCCGCCGATCGGCCTGAATCGCCTTTCCTGGAGCACCCGCAGGAACGTCCGCTGGACTGAGGGGGGCAGTTCCCCGATTTCATCGAGGAAGAGTGTTCCCCCGTTTGCATTCAGGAACAGGCCTTCTCTGGCTCGATCCGCGCCCGTGAACGAACCTTTCTCGTGGCCGAACAAAGTGCTCTCAATCAGGTTTTCCGGAAGGGCGCTGCAATCGACGATGACGAACTTGCCTCCCGACCTCCGGCTGTTCTCGTGAATGGCATGCGCTAACAGCTCCTTGCCGGTGCCGGTTTCTCCCGTAATGAGGACGGCGGAGTCGGAAGCGGCGGACCTGGCAACCATCTCCAGGCACGATACTATTTCACGGCTTTCGCCGATTATTTTTTCCCGCTTCAGCACGACCGGCGCCGCCACGGACATCCGGGCGCTGCGGTATTCCAGCGCCCTGGCGGTGGCGAGTGTAAAGGCGCTCAGCGGGGCCGGTTTCTGGATATAATCCCATGCACCGTTATTCAGGGCCGTTTCGGCGCTGTCGGCCTCGCTGCTTCCGGTCATGATTATCACTTCCGGCCCGCCCGGCGCTTCCCTGAATTTGCGAAGGTACTCCAGCCCGTTGCCGTCCGGCATGCGGATGTCGAGAAACACCAGGTCCACGGCGCCGTTCTGCGCAATGCGGAGTCCCTCCTCCAGCTCATGTGCGCAAAAGATGGTGCGCCCCGGAACCCCGATCTCCTCTTTGATGAGATCGCATATCTTTTTATCATCGTCGACGATCAGAACGCGCATTTCTGAAGTCATTTTTTGCATTTTTCAACTTCTTGTCCTAAACAATTTAAAAAGTCAAACTTTTTTCGGAACTGAAGTGCGCCCGTTCACGCATATTCCGTATGACTCATCATATTGAGCATGGCTCTTTCACCGACGAGGAGCATTCTCGTATGCTTGAGGCGCGAAGAAAGCATATCCGTGATCCCCTTGTAGATACATATACCCATCGCCGGATCATTGACGGTCAGCTCTCTCAGTCCGGCGGAGTCGAAGGTAATCAGCCGGGTCTCCTCCATGCACAGCGCGCCCAGCGTGTATATGCAGGGCGGCACCAGCGCCGACCAGCCCATTGCTTCACCACGCGATATCGCATCGACGACGATGGGAATGACCGGCTTGTACGGACCCGCCTCATAATCCATCTGGAGAAATACTTTTCCTTCCTCCAGTATGTAGAACTTATCCGCCGGATCTCCCGCCTTGTATAACAGATGTCCTCCCGGGTGTTTTTCGCGCGAGGCGATCCCCGCCATTACTCCGATCTGATCGTCTCCGAAATCTTTGAAAAACGTGAATCCCTTCAAGTCTTCCGTTTTGATCATCATAGCTTCGCTCCTTTCTTTATCCGGAAGGCCGGGCCGCCGCTTCCGGATATGCCTCCTCAACGCTTCGAACAGCCCGGGATGACTACGCCCCCTCAGAGACCGCCGGCGCTCAAGCCAGAGATCGCTCCTGAGTCGTCCCGGGGCGGGGCTGGAGCGCCCTGAGAAACCCGGCCGGCATCTTTACCTTCATGGATTTCAATTTATCTTCAATTTCGGCGCGCAGCAGCTCCTCATAGCGGTTTGTGATGACGTAGACGGCGTAATCGAACATGAGGATCGTGCGGCTCAGGCTTTCGGTGGCCTGGTGGTGCTCGACCGCGGTTACAAAAGAGGCCTGAAATTCCGCAAAAAGCCACATGTGCCGGCGCATCAGAACCAGGGCGTACACGGTTTCCGTCAGAGAAAGCCCCTCCGCATACCTGTCTTCCGCGTACCGGGTGAAAAACTTCCCGGCCTCCTCAAAAGGGGTATCGGTAAAAAAAAGCTTGTGCAGGTTCTGGTAAAAATACACGGCATGGCGCAAAGCCCTCTCTTCCGGCAGTCTGCGGTAGGAAGGCGTCTTCGGATTCATTTTGACGTTGTTGTACCACTGCCTGGCGATCGCTTCCGCGTGCTGCTTGGTCAATTCGATCAATTTAATTCCATATGCTTTCATTTTTCGCCTCCCTCCCCCGAATAAACGGGTCGTCAGCTCCGGGTGGGGCCGGAGTCGGCGCCGGCTCCCTTTTTTCTCGACGGACCGGAGCGCATCCGGGATTTCGGGCTGGAACCGCCGCGGGATGCCGTCCTGCCGCCGCCCGCATTTTCCCGCGGGTGCGCAAGCTCTTTGAGGCGCCCCTTGATTTCAGAACTGATGCCGCTGCGTTCCAGGAGAACGTTAAGCGCGGCATTCACCTCTTCGAGGCTCTTCGTCTTGAGTTCGAGTTCCTGCTCCCTGCGGCGCAGTTCGCTTTCCGTCTGCCGGCGCTCGCTGATTTCCTTTTTCAGCGCCTCTGCGGTTTTTTCCAGCTCGCTTGTCCTTTCGGCAATCCTGGTCTCCAGGTCGCTATGGGCCCCCTGCAGCGCGGACTCGGCCGACTTTTTCTCAGTGATGTCCTCCAGCGTCTCCACGGCCCCCACGAGTTTTCCGCCGGAGTCGCGGATGGCCGCAGCCGTGAAGCGGAGCCAGCGTCCCTCTTCTCCCAGCGCGGGGAAGAAATCCGTCGCCTCATATGCCTCCGGGATCAACTCCGATTTTTTAAATTTTCCGAAGTACCATTCCGGAAACTTATCCAGAGCCATTTCCACGAGGAGATCTGCCATGCAGGGGCGCTCTTCGCGGTAAAAAGCCCGCCAGTGCCCGTTTGTCCCGACTATCTCCTTCGCCGGAATGCCCGACAGTTTTTCGAGGGCCCGGTTCCAGTGGAGGATGCGGTGCTCCTTGTCGATGACGAAGGCCGGGATTGAGAATCCCTGGACTATGCTGAGAAGATTCTGCCTGCTTTCTTTGAGAGCTTCCTCCGCCGTCCGGCTTTCGGTTATGTCCTCCAGCGTCTCAATCGCGCCCATGAGGACGCCCAGGGAATTGCGGATCGCCGAGGCGGTGAACCGCAGCCATTTTCCCTCCGTGCCGAGGGCCGGGAAGAAATCGGTCGCCTCATAGGTCTCGTCCATCAGCTTGGATTTGGAGTACTTCCCTTCGTACCATTCCGGAATTGTCTCCACCGTCTCATCCACCAGGAGATCGGCCATACAGGGGCGCTCTTCGCGGTAAAAAGCCCGCCAGTGCCTGTTTGTCCCGATGACTTCCCGTCCCGGTATTTTCGAGATTTCCTCCAGGGCCCTGTTCCAGTAGAGGACTTTGTGATCAATTCCGATCACGAAAGCCGATATCGGGAATCCTTCGATGATATTGGAGAGACGGCGTTCGCTTTCCCGCAGCTGCCATTCCGCCTGTTTCCAGTCCGTAATGTCTTCGAGTGTCTCCACTGCTCCGACCAGGTCGCCCCGGGAATCCCGGATGACCGCCGCGGTGAAACGGAGCCACTTCCCCCTTTCCCCCAGTGCGGGGAAGAAATCCGTTGCTTCATACGCCTCGTCCAGGAGTCCCGATTTCCGGAATTTCCCGGCGTACCAGCGCGGAACATCGTTCGTATTCTGTTCAACGAGGAGATCCGCCATGCACGGCCGCGTCGAATCGTAAAAAGCCCGCCAGTGCTGGTCCGTACCGATGATGTCGGAAGCAGAAATCCCGGACAAAACCTCGAGCGCCCTGTTCCAGTGGATCACTCTGTGGTCCCGCCCGATTACGAAAGCCGGAATGGAAAAACCCTGGACTATGCTGAACGCGGCGCGGCCCTCCGTATCAATCCCATCGCGAACGGAAGACTGCGGCGCCGGCATGGGGCCTTTCTCTCTTGATTCTTTCATTTGCATCCTCCTTTCTCCCTTACGGGCTGAAGGTATCGCCGCCGCCCGAATCCGCTCTGATTTTCTCCACCATGTCTTCCAGATACCAGAGCCGCTCCCGGAAAGTGGCAATCGACAGCGCGGACCCCTTCGGGCTGAGAGATTCGATTTCCTGCATTTTCGTCCTTAATTGCAGGATAAGTTCCTCGGCGATCCCGAGGAGCAGATCCCGCTCCGCTTTTTTCATATTGCATGTTCCTCACCGCGCCGGGACCTCACTGTGCGCGCTTGTGGGTTTTCCCGCGGAGCTGCGCAGGGATTTCCAGGACAGAAAGGCCTCCTTTGCCGATTGCGCCGCCTTTTCTATTCCGAGCGCGTCCGTGTTCAGTACGAGGTCGTAATGGGATGGATCGCTCATATCCGCATTGAAGTATTTTCTCGCAAAGGACGCCCGGTCCGAATCCCTCTTTGTGATATACTGTTTTGCTTCCTCCCTGGATATGCCCCTGTCCCGCATTATCCGCCGCACGCGGATTTCCATCGGCGAGATAAAACGAATCCTGAATGCGCTCTCGGCGGCCAGGATGAAATGGGCCCCCCGGCCCACGATCACCGCGTTACCGTGTTCCCCGATCGCGGCGATCACCTTTGTGAGATGCCGCAGATAAACATCGGGCCAGAGATGGCGGGACGTAAACAGAGAGTTGATCCAGCTGTCCAGGTTTGACATCGCCTTTTCGTCCAGCGTCTCCACCACTTTGGAACTCATCCGGGCGCTTTCCGCAACCTTGCTGATTATCTGGCCCCCCATGAGGTCCATATCAAGATCCCGCGCCAGGATCCGGGCGATTTCGCTTCCACCGCTTCCCGTTTCGCGCGAAATTGTAATGTTCGGTCCCTTTTCTCTCTTTTCGGCCTGCCATTTTCCGAGCTGATATTCGACCAATCGTGAATCCGTGTTCTTTATTTTCACATCCCGGCTGTAATCAGGACAATGGACCAGGGAGTCACTCTTACTGGAAAAACGTTTTTTGCATTGTTCGCGCCAGGCGCAGACTGAGCAAATTCTCGAATCTATCATGGCGGCAACCTCCCTCCTTTTCTGATACTCATCCGACAGCGGTCTTCCTGACCTCCAGGGCCTCGAATCCGGCGACAATGTCCAGCAGTTCTTCCGTAATTGTCATTTGCCTCTGCCGGTGAAACTGGCTGTGCAGATCATCGAGTCGCTCCCCGATGTTCTTTTCGGCGTTCTGCATCGACGCGAGCCGGCTCGCGCTCTCGCTCGCGAGGGATTCCGCGAAGGCTCTGTAAAGAGAAACGAAAAGGTATTCCCGAATAAGGGCTGAAAAGAGTTTTTCCCAGTCCATGGTGAAGATCGGCAGAGTCCTTGACGACCATTTCTTTTTTGCGATTTTGCGGAGCCATTCGCCGTCCACGGGAAGCAGGCGGACCGAATGGGGGCGGTAGGATGCCCCGGAAAGATATTCGCAATAAAAGAGAAGAACGTGACTGATCTGCCGCCGGAAGTGCCAATCCTCGATAGCCAGAATGATATCTTGGACGACGGGCGTGATACCCGCGGTCGAACTCGGGGTCGCTATGGTCTCGACGATAGGCTGGCCGGCATCCTCCAGATAACCCGAAACCCGCATTCCTACAGTCAGCATAAGGCTGTCTTCTTTTTTGAATCTCATCGCATTCACGGTATCCAGGGCATGCGAGGCGACCTGCTCGTTCAATTGTCCGCAGAGGCCCTGGTCCGTGCCAAAGACGATCGCCCCGACACTTCCCACGGCTTCCGTCTGGAAGCCTGCCATGATTTCCCGCCGGGCCTGCAATGCTACCTGAAGCCCCATCTCGACGGTGCGATTGTAATCGGACAGGGATTCGACGGACCTCTGGTACTGCCGGATACTTACGGCGGCCAGCGCCTTCATCGTCTTCACGACGGACAACAGGTCCTCGGCGCTCTTGATCTTCCGTTTCAGTGATTCAATCGTTTGCACGGCTCTCTCCCCCGGCGGGACTTCCCGCCGTTTTTGCCCCTTCCAGGAACGCTGAACGGTCCTCATCCGTGAATTTTTCCCCCGCCTCGATGCGGGCGCACAGGTCGGGATATTGCGCGCGAATGATTTCCTGCAGATTTTTTTCCGCCTCTACGACTCTTTCCGTCGGCACGCTGTCGAATACGCCTCCCGTCACGGCAAGGAGGGCGGCGATCTGGTCGGCGGCGGTAAGGGTCCTGTACTGGGGCTGTTTCAGGATTTCGCGGACCCGCCAGCCGCGTTCGAGCACGCGCCGGGTATTTTCATCCAGACGGGTACCAAACCGGGAGAAAGTCTCCAGTTCTTCGAACTGCGAATAGGAGAGGCGAAGGTCTCCCGCCACGACCCGGTAAGCCGGGATCTGTGCTTTCCCGCCGACGCGCGAAACCGATTTTCCTACGTCAACCGCAGGGAGGATGCTTTTCTGGAACAGCCGGGGCGAAAGATATATCTGTCCGTCGGTAATCGAGATGAGATTGGTCGGAATATAGGCGGATATGTCCTGGGCCTCCGTTTCCGTAATGGGCAGCGCCGTCAGCGATCCGCCGCCCCGGTCCTCCTTGAGATGTGTCGAACGCTCGAGAAGGCGCGAGTGGATATAGAAGATGTCTCCCGGGAAAGCCTCCCTGCCCGGGGGACGGCGAAGCAGCAGAGAGAGTTCGCGGTATGCCCTGGCGTGATAGGTAAGATCGTCGTAGACGATCAGCACGTCCCGCCCCTTCTCCATGAAATACTCTCCCATGGAGGTGGCGGCATAAGGCGCGACAAACTGAAGGCCGGGAGGATCCTCGCCGGTCGCCACGACCACCAGTGAATATTCCATTGCCCCGTAGGAACGGAGGTCCGCGATAACCTTGGCGACATCCGAACTCTTCTTTCCGATCGCGCAGTAGATGCAGATCACATCCTTTCCCTTCTGGTTGATGATCGTATCCGCGGCGATAGCTGTCTTGCCGGTCTGGCGGTCTCCGAGGATAAGCTCGCGCTGGCCCCGTCCGATCGGAATCAGGGCGTCGATCACCTTGATGCCCGTCTGCAGCGGAACCGTCACGGGCGACCGGGCCATGACGGGGGGCGCCTCCCTTTCGACGGGAAGCCTCCGCACGGCCCTGATTTCCCCCATGTTGTCCCGGGGACGTCCGAGGCCATCCACTACCCTGCCGATGAGCGATTCCCCTACGGGAACGTCCAGCACGCGCTCGGTTCTGCGGACTTCCGCGCCTGTGCTCAGATGCTCTGCCGGATCCAGGAGAATCACTCCGATCTCCTCCGGATCGATATTGAATACGAAACCCTGCAGGTTCCGGGGAAACCTGACAAGTTCGTCGGATTTTATATTCGGAAGACCTCCCACACGGACGATTCCCTGGCCGATGAATGTCACGATGCCGACTTCGCGCTGGTGAAGCTGCGGCCTGTTTTCTTCGAGGACCCGGTCCAGGTGCAGGAATGCGCCGTCAAGAAATCCTTTCAACCGCCCTTCGATCATGAGTGCTGGTCTGTTCATATCGATCTCCGCAAATAGTTACCGGCTCTGCGCCTCCTGCTGGAGGGCGAGAGCGAAATTCTCTTCGAGGCTTTCCAGGTAGTCGCCCAGGCTCCAGGCCATCTTGTGACCGGCGGTCCTGAGTTCCAGCCCGGAAATCACGTCCGGATTTTCATCGAAGTCGACGGCGACTCCGTCTGTGTCGAAGCTTCTCCGCACGGCCTCTCCTACCCGCTGCCGGATTTCCGGCGAAAGATGAAATGCGCTCTGTATTTTTACGACCCCGCCGCTCGTCCGGACTGCATCCCGGATTATCTTGACTTCATCGCTGCCGAGATCCCTGATCCGGTCAATGAAGACGTCCGCCATCCGGCTTTCAAGACCGCTCCCCGCAAGGTCCGCGAGCGCCCGCCGGGCGATTGCATATACCTGCATCCCGGCCCGCTTTCTGAGGTCTTCGAGGAAGGTGTCTTTTTCGCGATCCACCGTTTCGCGCCAGCGGGTGCGCACGGCCTCTATTTCATCCCGGGTCTTCTGCAGGAGATCCTTCCGGTACGACTCCGCCTCTTCGCGGGCCTCATTGAGCATTCTTTCGGAGTTTTGCCGGAGTTCATCCTGCTTGCGCTGGTAACCGTCCGCCAACTCCCGGGCCTCGCAGCGGCACTTCTCCGCCTCTTCATATGCCTGGCGTATCCTGGTTTCCCGGGCATCCATTGCTTTCACTATTCTCCCATAAAGAAAGCGTTTGAGCAGGTAGACCAGAATCAGGAAATTGACGATTTGGGCAAAGAACACGAACCAGTCGATATGCATGGCTCACCCTCCGATTTTCCGTATTGCGACTCCCCAGAACGGGTTGGCGAATATCAGGATCATGGATATGACGAAGCAGTAAATAGCGATGGACTCAATCATGGCGAGGCCGACAAAGAGCGTCCGCGTCAGTGAGTTGCGCTCATCCGGCTGCTGGGCGATGGAACTAAGCGCCCCCTGCACAGCGCGGCCCTGCGCCAGAGACGGCCCGATCGCGCCGATTCCCATACAAAATCCTGCCGTGATGATAGAGGCGATTGCGATGAAACTCATGGTGTCCATAGTCTTTTTCCTTTCTTTAATGTGCTTTCTCCCCGCCGGAGCGATGGAGTTGTTCATCGTGGGCCTGTGCAGCGGAAGAGATATAAACCATGGCCAGGATCGCAAAGATGTACGCCTGGATCAGGCCGATCAGGAGGCCGAGCGCCTGCATGACAACAGGAAAAAACAGCGGCGTTACCGCCAGCAGGATCGCAATAACCTTCTCGTGGCTCATGATATTTCCGAAAAGCCTCACCATGAGCGCCAGGGTCCTCGAAATCTCTCCCATGACGTGGAAGGGGAAAAATATGAACGTAGGCTGGAAATATTCTTTTATATAATGTTTCACTCCGTGTCCCACGATCCCGAACAGCGGGACCGAAATGAACACGCAGATCGCCAGCGCCCCGGTCGTCATAAGCGAGGATGTAGGGGCGACATAGCCCGGCACGACGGCCAGGAGATTCGAAAGAGCGATAAAAAGGAAAAGCGTGCCGATGAACGGAAGATAATAATCGGCCCGTTCGGGGACGATCTCCCGGATTTCTCCCCGGATGCCCGACACTACGACCTCGAGGAAATTCTGCCACCTGGGGATCGTCAGGTCCCGGGAGATCCTCCGGGTAATCCACCATGACCCCGCGACGAGGATCGCCATAACAAACCAGGTATAAACCAGGGTCGCATTGATAGTGACGAAACCCCACGTCCAGAAGATGACCTGGTCGGGGCTGATCTGATCCATTCCTACGATTTCCATGTTTGGCCTCCTTTACGATTGAACCGCCGGTCCGGAACCCCATCGACGGATCAGGAATCCTCTCGCCAGGATAAATCCCAGGAGCGCCGCCAGCATCCTCTCCCAGGAGCCGGAGGCGACCAGCAGAAATCCCGCGGTTACGGCCGAAAGCCGGACTGCAAACCCGAAGAGCATTCCCCGGACCGGCCTTGGATTCTCCAGAAGTGAGTCCAGAGAGGACCGGAGGTGCCGGAAATAAAATCCCCCGAGAAGAATTCCCGCCAGCAGGGCGGTCGACAGATGAATAACGGGATTCATGACGCTTCTCCGTTGTTATTTCTGCTGATACCCATCTTTCTTACCCAGAACCAGGCATTGATCGAGCCCAGCATGACTCCGCCGATCAGCAGCATCAACGCCCAGGAAAATCTGCTCGGCCATGTATTGTCGATCCAGATGCCGATCGCCGTTCCGATCAGGGTGGGTATGGCTACCGACCAGCCGACAACGCCGAATACGCCGAGACCGAACCAGACTGTCTGATCCGATTCGGAACGGCTCCGGATCTTTCTTTCCTCCTTGCGCCCGATCCGGAAAACAAAGGCCCTGGCTCTATCCTGCCGTCTTTCACGCGCGTCTTTTTTTTCAGCGGACATGTTCGTTCAACTCCATGAAGCGCCGGATCAGATCGGCTTCGAGTTTTGCTGCCGCCGTCCGGGCAACTTTCTCCCGCTCATTAAGTGCCTCGAACTGTTCTTCCACTACCTTGCGGAGGAGACCGAGATCGGGGCCGGTCATGGCGTTTCTCGTGGAGACGAGCACTTCATCGCCTTTTTTCACCAGGGTTCCTTCATCGACCGCGAGATAGACCTCCCTGCCTTCAGCAGCAACAAATGAAAAAATACCGGGAACCAGCGACGAGACGAAATCAATATGGCCCGGCAGAAGACAGAAGGAACCGTTGGCGCCCTCAGCCGTGATCTTTGAGGCGTTTTCGCTCATGAAAATTTCGGATGGAAGCAGGACCTTGAGCCTCATGGCCTCTTCACCTCGTCGATGTTTCCGATCATGTACAGGGCGCTTTCGGGAAGGTCGGCGAACTCATCATTCAGTATTTTTTCGCATCCGACGAGAGTGTCCTCAAGGGTAACGGCCCTTCCCCCCTTCCCCGTAAATTGTTCGGTAGTGAAGAACGGCTGGGTGAAAAACCGCTCCAGGCGCCGGGCGCGGAAAACTATCCGCTGGTCCTCGCGGGAAAGCTCGGAAATCCCGAGCATGGCGATAATGTCTTTCAGATCCTCGTAAATGGTGAGCGTCTTGCGTATCTCCTGAGCGGTCCTGTAATGCCTCTCTCCGGCTATAGTGGGCATGAGCATCTTGGAGCCGGACTGGAGGAGATCGATCGCAGGATAGAGGCCCTCGCTCGCCCGCTTGCGGGACAGCACAATTGACGCCGAAAGGTGCCCGAAGGTATGGACCGCCGAAGGATCGGTGAAATCATCCGCCGGGACGTAGACTGCCTGGATTGACGTGATCGCGCCGGTTGTGGTGTTACAGATGCGCTCTTCCAGCTCGGCGAGGTCGGAGGCGAGCGTCGGCTGGTATCCGAGGCGGGAAGGAAGAAGTCCCATGAGGCCGGAAACCTCCTGGCCCGCCTGGATGAAGCGGAATATGTTGTCGATCAGCAGCAGCACGTCCTGCCGCGCGTCGTCGCGGAAGTACTCGGCCATCGTCAGGGCCGAGTGTCCCACGCGGAACCGGGCCCCGGGAGGTTCGTTCATCTGGCCGAAGACAAGCACCGTGTTCTTAAGGACGCCGGCATCCTGCATCTCGCGATAGAGCTCCTCGCCTTCCCGGCAGCGCTCCCCGATCCCGCAGAATATGCTTATCCCCTCATGCCGGCCGACCATGTTATGGATCATCTCCGTGATGAGAACGGTTTTCCCCACGCCCGCCCCCCCGAAGAGACCCGCCTTCCCGCCCCGCTCAAGCGGGGAAAGAACGTCGATGGCCTTGATGCCCGTCTCGAATATTTCCGAGACGGTGGATTGCCTGGAAATGGGAATCAACTCGTGATGAATGGAGCGCCATTCCCCTGACTCGATCTTCTCCTTGTCGTCGATCGTCCGGCCGAAAACGTTGAAGACCCTGCCGAGGAGGTGTTTCCCTACCGGCACCTTGAACGGCTCGCCCGTGTCCACGATAAGAGAGCCCCGGGCGAGTCCCTGTGTCGGAGTCAGGGCGATCCCTCTGACCATCTCAGCGCTGAGCTGGGTGGCCACCTCAATCAGGATGCTCTCGTTATCACCCGCCCGGAGCACATTTCGAAGCGGTGGAATTGTACCGGGGAAACGCGCATCGATGACGCTTCCCCGCACGGAAGTTACTGTTCCTGTGTTGAGTCGCTCCATTTTTTTCTCCTTAATGTACCTCGACGCCGTAGAGCGTCTCCGCCTTGACAAGGCCCTCGCTGAGCAGGGCCACGACTGTTCCGATGACGATGAACATTACGGACCGGATCACATCCTCGATCAGGGGAGCGCCCGCGAGAAACATGATATGGCTTAAGATGAGCCAGGCGCCGAGAGCCGCTGCGATCAGGATACCTTTCTTCCTCCACCAGATCGCCCCCAGAATTATGGGTATATAGAAAAGATGGGTGAAGATAATGCCGGATCCAATGACCGCGTGGGAGTAATAGGTCAGAAAAGCGATGCCGAGGAAGAGAGCCCCGATGACGCCTGTCTTGAAGGAATTGCGGGAAGGCTCATCCATGCGGATGGACTGGAGGGCTCCGAGTTCGCGATCGATCTCCTCCCGGACGAGATACTGGTATTCCCTGCTGATCACGTTGACGGCGTAATCGAACATCAGGATTGTGCGGTTCAGGTTCTCCGCCGCCTGGTGATGCTCCACCGCGGTCTGGAAGGTTACCTGGAATTCCGCATAGAGCCACATGTGGCGGCGCATCAGCACGAGAGCATAAATTGCTTCATCGAGCGGCACTCCATCCCGGTAACGGTCCTCCGCATAGCGGCGGAAGTATTTTTCCGCGGCTTCGTAGGGCTTTTCCGTAAAAAAGAGACCCCGGAAGCTCCGGTAAAATTCGACTGCCTGCCTGATTGCGTCCTCCGGATTAAATTTCCGGTAGGATGTGGTCCGCGCGTTTTTCCGGACATCTTCATACCAGTTGCGGGCGATTTCTTCCGCGTGGCGCTCCGTCACGTCGATCAGTTTGGTGGCATAAGCCTTCATGATCATCCTCCTTTCGTCTGATCCGCCGGACTGTTCCGCCCCGACTATCCTTTCACCATAATGCAGAGCAACGGCCGTGCCCGCGGGATAATTCCTGTTCAGTCTTCGAAAATTACAAAGGAATTGCGCATGCGGGGTTCGGGAGGGGTTTGCGGGAAGATGACGGAAATGTCCGCCTGTTTTTGGGGGGAAAACTTGACAGGCGTGCAGAAGCCTATTTTTCCGGCACTTTTCCGGATGACATAAATGTCAGGGGATATGAATCAAAGGTCGCCAAGGAGGGCCTGCCAGCGGCTGTCCGTGCGCAGCGCAGACAGCTTGCGCTGGAGCTGCCTGACGGTAATTCCGAGAATCCGCGCAGTTTTTTTTCTGTCCGCTCCGGTCTGGGTAAAAATGTACATTACATGTTCGTCGTCGTTCTCCTTCAGCGTGGAGAGGCGGCGGGCGGAAAGCGACGGCGCGGGCGCCGCGATACCCAGATGGCGGGGCAGGATCACGATTGAGTCGGCCAGCAGGACAGCGCTCTCTACCGCCTGCGCAAGCTCCCGGACATTCCCCGGATACTGGGCCCCGCACAGGAGGTCCATTGCTTCCGGGCTGAACCCCCGCACATCCCGGTGGTGCCTCTCCGCCGCCTGCCTGAGGAAAGCCCCCGCGAGGAGGGGGATATCTTCCCTGCGTTCCCGGAGCGGCGGAATATGGATACGGGCGGAACGGATCCGGTAAAGAAGGTCCAGGCGGAACCGGCCCTCCCGGCAGGCGCGGTCGAGATCGGAATTGGAAGCGGAAACGAACCGGACATCCACGTGAATTGGCTTTGTCGCGCCCAGGGGCGTAAAGGACTTCTCCTCGATAACGCGCAGAAACTTGGCCTGGAGCGCAAGCGGCAGCTCGCCGATTTCATCCAGAAACAGGGTTCCGCCGTGCGCCTGCTCGAAATAGCCGCGGTGGACCGATTCCGCTCCCGTGAACGCTCCCTTGACATGGCCGAAGAAGTGGCTTTCGAACATGCTGGCGGGAATGGCGCAGACATTGACGGCGATGAACGGCCCCGCAGGGGAAGGCCCCGCCTCGTGTATGGCCCGGGCCATGAGCTCCTTGCCGGTGCCGGACTCGCCTGTGATGAGAACGGGAACACCGCCCCTGGCCATGACCTGGGCATAGGAGATAAGGGCTTTCATCAGGGGAGACCCTGTAATGATAGCCGAAAAAGCGGGAGGAATTTCGAGATCCGAAGCCCGGGTCGAAGCGGACAATCCGAGGAGAAGATTTCTCCTTTCATACGCCCGTTCGATCGTCAGGAACAGGAGATCGTTATCGACAGGTTTCACCAGGTAATCGTAGGCGCCCAGCCGGATCGCCTTGACGGTCGTGGGAATGTCGTGAACAGCCGTGAGAATGATGATTTCCGTTGACGGACGGTGCGGTTTCACTGTCTCGAGCACCTGGATACCGTCCACTTCGGGCATGAGCAGATCAAGGAGAACGATATCGAAATCTTCCTCCATGAGGATACGGACGGCATCTTTCCCGCTGTCGCATGTTTTCACATCCCTGATTCCCCTCCACTGCAGAAGACGGCGGACCGAGCTCAAGGATATTTCTTCATCGTCGACAATCAGAATTTTCATATTCTCATCCTGCCAAGGTTGTGAATGATCTTCTGCAGCTCCTGGAGCCGGAAAGGTTTCTGCACGAAACCGTCCCAGAAACGCACCTCCTCCTTAACATCCCCCAAAGGAATTTTCGCATAGAGTATCAACCCGAGGAGAGGAAATTTTTCCCTTATCAGCCGGGCCATATCCAGGCTCCCGGAAGCTTCGATTTCGAGAAGAACGATATCCGCTTCGGGATGGAGTTCCAGGTACGTGATGACCTCATCGGTGTCGTACCCTGCCTTAACCGGCCATGGAAAGGCATCGACAAAATGGGTCTTGAGTTCATTGAGAAACCCTGAATCCCTGTCCAGGCAGAGAATGGAAGGACGCAGGTTCAGTTTTGCTTTTCCATCGAGCGGCAGGAAAATACTGAAACGGCTTCCCCGCCCCGGCCGGGACAGCACGCCGATCAAACCGCTGTGTTCTTTAATCAGCCCGTAGGAAATGGAGAGGCCGAGACCCGTCCCGCCCTGGTCCCTGCGGGTGGTGAAGAACGGATCGAAAATCTGGTCCAGGATCGGCTTGGCCATGCCTATTCCGTTATCCTCGAGCGAGATCACGACGGCGTTCAGGTGCTCCAAGTGCATGGCGGACAGCATGATTCTGCCCTTCCTTCCCGGAGGAATCGCCTGGTGGGCGTTGATCAGGAGGTTCGTCAACACCTGCTCGAGCCTCTGCAAATGGCCCTGCACGGCCGGGAGGCCGGGGGGGATGGTAATTTCGATATTTGGAACGGTTTTCCGCACCTGTGATCCGACAATGATCATCGCGCTCTCGACCACGTCCGCAATCCGGACGGGACTTTTCTGCGAGGCTTCGTCGCTGCGGGCGAACTCCCTCAGTCCGGCGATAACCCTGTTTACCCTGGTCGACGCGATCTTAAAGGCGTTGATGATCTCCCGCATGTTTTCGGAGATCTCCCCGGCGCGGGGATTTTCACTGTCCTCCCGGAAAAGATCCGGCTCCAGCATGGTCCAGATTTCCTCCAGGAGGGGTATATTATAGGAGATGAAGCTTATGGGGTTATTGATCTCATGGGCGACGCCGGCCACGACTTCCCCGAGGGCCGTAAGTTTATGGGACTGGATCATCTGCTGGAGGCGAAGCTCGGCTTCCTGCCTGATCCGCCTCTCTTCCGTGACGTCCTGCCACGCGCCGATGATGCTCATGGAACCGTCCGGAAGGCGAAGATACCGGCGGTAATCGGAAAACCACCGGTACGAGCCGTCCGCCACCCGGAAGCGGTAATTAAAACGCAACGAGCCCTTTTCCGATCCCGCAGGTCCCGCACGCAGTTCCGAAACAATTTTTTGCAGGTCGTCCGGATGCACGCGTTCGGCCCAGAAGCTCCTCTCTCCGGTAAACTTCTCCGGCGGGAAACCGGTAACCTCTTCGATGGAATGGCTGATGAAGGTAATCTCGAAAGGGTCCTCGGCGCTGCAGGAAAAGGAGACGATGGGAAGCGATTCAAGAATCAGAGACAGCTGGTCCGTTGTCTGCTGGAGCGTTCTTTCTATCCGCCTGCGCCGTACAAGCTCGTTCTCCAATTCCCTGTTGGCGCGGGCCAGTTCCACCGTCCTCTCCCGGACCTTCGACTCGAGTTCATCCCGGGCCCGCAGGAGGTCCTGCTCCGCGATTTTTCTGTCCGTGATGTCTTCCAGCGTTTCTATCGCCCCCACAAGCTCCCCGCGGGAATCCCGGACCGCCGCCGCCGTGAAGCGGAGCCATTTTCCCCTTTCGCCCAGAGCCGGGAAAAAATCCGTTGCTTCGTACGCTTCGTTGATCAGCTCCGATTTCCGGAACTTTCCGGTGTACCAGAGGGGAATTTCCATGAGCCTGTTTTCCACGAGGAGATCGGCCATGCACGGGCGGGCGGAGTCGTAAAAGGCCTTCCAGTGCCTGTCGGTTCCGGCGACGTCGGAAGCGCGTATCCCGGAAAGCTCTTCAAGGGCCCGGTTCCAGTACAGGACTTTGCGGTCCCTGCCGACCACGAACGCAGGAATGGGCGAACCCTGGATTACGTTGGAGAGCCTCTGCTCGCTATCGGAAAGGGCCTTCTCCGCCGCCTTTCTGTCCGTTATATCCTCGAGCGTCTCTATTACGCCCACGAGTCCTCCTCCGGAATTCCGGACCGCCGCGGCGGTGAAGCGCAGCCACTTGCCTCTTTCACCCAGCGCGGGGAAGAAATCCGTTGCCTCGTAAGCCTCATTCAGGAGATCCGATTTTCGGAATTTTCCTGCATACCACTCGGGGACCCTGTCCGTTATTCCGTCCGCGATCAGGTCGGCCATGCACGGGCGGGCGGAATCATAAAAGGCCCGCCAATGCTCACTTGTCCCAACTACTTCGCCGGCCCTTATATTGCTCAGCTCCTCGAGGGCCCTGTTCCAGTACATCACCCGATGATCTTTTCCGATAACAAAGGCAGGGATCGGCGACCCCTGAATGATGCTCAGGAGCCTTCTTTCGCTCTCTTTTCCGACTCTTTTTAAGGCCGTTTCGACCTTCGGCGCGTTTTTTTTACCCGACGCCGGTCGCACCGTCCTGGAACGTCCCGTGCTTTTCATGACCCTGATCCCTGTGGCTCTTTGATCTCGAATCATATAAAATTGAGATGATAATATATCCATAAAAACAGCGTAGATCAAGCAGTCAGCCTAAACGGCTTCGGGGGAGCGCAGATTCCATGGCTTATGAAGACAATTACGTCCGCGCCGCCGGCGTGAAGCTCCGATACTGGAGCGCCGGCCTGCAAGGGCCTCCCCTCGTGCTCATACACGGGCTGGGAGCATCCGCGGAGATCTGGAAAGAAAATATTTCAGCCCTTTCCCGCTCGTTTCGCGTTTTCGCCCCCGACCTTCCCGGCTTCGGCAGATCGGAAAAGCCGGATGCTGAATATTCCCCCCGGTTCCTCCTGGATTCCGTTCTGGATTTCATGGCGGCGGCCGGGCTGGAGCGGGCCTCGCTGGCAGGTCTGTCCCTCGGCGGGGGCATCGCCCTGATGTGCGCGATCAAACACCCCGAAAAAGTGGACAAGCTGGTCCTGGTCGGCAGTGCGGGCCTGGGCGCAGAGGTAGGGCTTCCCCTTCGCCTGGCGGCGCTTCTGTTTCCCGGTGGTTTCCCAAAGATACCGAGAACGGTCCTTGCCCGGTTCATGAAACGGCTCGTGTACGATCCTTCCGCCGTTACCGGAGAGCTTGTGGATACATATGTCGAATACCTGTCAGATCCGGGCTGCCGGACGGCGTGCTCCCGTGTCCTGTCCGCCACGGTTACATTCCGGGGAGCCAGGCCGGAGGTCTTGAATCCCATCCTCGAGAAACTGGATGCAGTCCGGCGCCCCACATTGATAATCTGGGGCAGGCAGGACCGGGTCCTTCCTCTCCGCCATGCCCTCGCCGCTGCGGATAGAATTCCTGCGGTTCGTTTGCAGATATTCGAGAATTGCGGCCACATGCCGAACATCGAGCATCCGGCGGATTTCAACCGCGCCGTCCTGTCTTATCTCCGATTTTTGTGACCTGCGTCACATATCCCGCTCCGGAATGGGCCGATAAACTGTTCAACCAAGGAAGGACTGCATTATGGCCCAGATCTGGGGAAACCCGGCAAGCACCTCACAAAAGAAACTGGTCGATTCCCGGCGCTTTCTTCGCCAGAAGAATATTCAGGGATGCCTTGTCACGTTCAAGCAGGCCCTAGAGGCAATGAGCGCGGGGAAGATCCTTCCCCCGGACCGGAAAAAACTGAACGCGGAAATTAAGAGCCTCGTTGACGAACTGCAGACGAACGAGGCCTTCAAGAATATCTTCGGACCTGTAACTTTCAGCAGCAGCGCCAATTCCGACGTCATTCTCTCGTTCATCAGGCAGCTGATAGAAGTAAATACCGAGCGGCTGAAAAACGACCTTCTCGAAAAGCCCCTGCCTCCGGAAGCGGTTGCAGGCCGGGAGGAGACTCGCGCTGCAAAGAGGGAGGAAGAAGCGGCGGTCGAAAGCCGGGAAGAGGACCCTCAGGACACCTTGCAGAAAGCCGCCGAAGACGCAATCCGGTTGGTTGAGCAGGGAAAATACCGCGAGGCGAGGGAGGCCCTGCAGAAAAACGAGCTGCTGCTGGAGCGCGTAGTCAATCAAATGAATGAGAAGGGGATCGAATTACGGAAGTCGCAGAATTACAGCGGCGCTATCTCGGAATATAAAAGGGTCCTCAATATATACCCGGACGACGAGGGAATTTATTACAACATCGCACGGGCCTTTTACGAAAAAGGCGATCTGGACCTGGCGCGGCAGAATCTCGAAAGCGCCCTGCACATAAATCCCGGTTTCAACGAAGGAAAGAGGTTTCTGGATTACCTTAACTGGCTGGAAAGGGGAGGAAGAAAGACCTCCTCCGTCGACGCATGGCTGGCGGGAGTCAATGAAGCGGCCAGGCGTTTCTTTGCCAGAGGCGAACGCAAAATGTGATGCGGAAATTCAGTGCTCCGGGTTCAGTGTTCAAAGTTATCTAATGCCGAACTCGGGACTCGGGACTCTCAACCATAGAACCAGAGGGCGAAAGCCCGTTCATGCCGTACTCCTGCCCTAAGTGGAACAGGATTTCCAAAGGGAGTTGCCCTTACCTACCCCCTCCTTCTTGCCGAAATCCTGTTCTGCTTTTTTTCTTTGGATAGGACCCGACCGGCCCTCTTATTCCTCGCCCGAAGTTATTCTGCCTAGGGACTCAACTTTCTTTACCTTTTCCCGGAATTCATTTATTATCTGTCGACTGCAGAATCGGAGGAGAGCATGCGCATAACCGACCGCGTTCACGCCCTGAGAATACCTTTCAGCCTTCCTGTCGGACCGGGGAAAACGCTGGAACGTTTCGTGTACGCTTATATTATCCTGGGCAAGGAAATCTGCCTGATCGACAGCGGCGTCTCCGGCTCCGCGGAAATTATTTTCGATTACCTGAGAAGCTTGAAACGTGAGCCGGACGAATTGAAGCTCAACGTTTTGACCCATGCTCACCCGGACCATATCGGCGGAGCCCGGGAAATACGAAAACTTGCGCACTGCCTGACAGCGGCCCACCCCGACGCCGCTCCCTGGATCGAGGACACGGAACGACAGTTTGCAGAAAGACCGGTCCCCGGATTCCGCACCATCGTCGGGGGCCCGGTGAAGATAGAAACCTTGCTTCGCGGCGGGGACACCGTTGATCTCGGGGAGGGCTATTCTCTTGAGGTCATTGACACCCCCGGACATGCGCGGGGCCATATCGCTCTGCATTGCCGGCGCGAAGGCGCCCTTTTCTCCGGCGACGCCGTGCCGGCCCCCGGATCTCTGCCGATCTATGAAGACGCAGTAGAATCCATGCGCTCCATCAGAACCATCCAGTCGATCCGTCCTCTCAGCGTCCTGCTTTCCTCCTGGGACGAGCCCCGCACGGCCGGCATCCAGGACATGTTGGCCAAGGCGGCCGGTTTCCTCCAGAAAATTCATTCCGCGGTACTGAATGAAATGGCCGCCGCCCCTTCCGCCGGAGCCGATGAATTGGCGCCGGCGGTTTTACGCAGGCTGGGGATTCCCGAATATCTCCTCAACCCGGTCCTGGTGCGTTCGGTTCGGGCTCATATGGACGCATCCGCCTTCCGCAATCTGGAAAAAATCCGCGTTGCCGGATAAAATTATCGGCTGTATCCGTGGCGTCCATGGAGTTCCTCGCGTTTTCCGCCGGACCGCCCCCCTCTCAACCCGTTATTGAATCCTGAAAGACAGCCGCGTTTTTATTCTTTGCAAAAGCAGGAGTACGTACTACGCTTTTTATAAATATTGTGTCGAGGACGGCCCATGGAATCCCTGTTCAAGCGTTCCGAGCAAAATCCGATTCTGACGATCGAAGATCTCCCTTTCGCGGCGCAGTCGGTGTTGAACCCCGGCGCCGCGGAACACGAAGGGGATATCGTCCTTCTCCTCCGGGTTGAGGAGAACGACGGGTTTTCCAGCATCTATACGGCCCGGAGCCGGAACGGAGTAACGGACTGGCGGATTGAGCCCGCGCCTTTCCTGAAAAGGGGAGAGCCCGGCTGGAGATACGAGGAATGGGGCTGCGAGGACGCCAGAATCACATACATCCCCGAAATGAAAAAGTGGTATATAACTTACACGGCCTACTCCCCCGCCGGGGCGGCGGTAGGGCTCGCCTGCACCCGCGACTTTCTGACCGCCGACCGCATCGGCCTGATTTTCTCGCCTAACAACAAAGACGCAGTCCTGTTCCCGACACGGCTGGGAGACCGCTGGGCGGCTCTCCATCGTCCGGAAGCATCGGGGGCCATAGAGAATATCTGGATCGCCTACTCCCCGGATTTCAAGTACTGGGGAGAGCCTCATGTCGTGCTCCTGGAAGGAGAGGGACCGGCGTGGGACGCCGTGAAAGTAGGCAGCGGCCCGCCGCCCATCGAAACAAAGGAGGGATGGCTGCTTATATATCACGGCGCGAAGTATTACGCGGGCCACCTGGTGTACCGAGCCGGCGCGGTGATCCTCGATGCTCAGAAGCCGTATCTCATCAAGGCGCGCGGTCCGACATGCATTTTTACAGGAACCGCCGGGTACGAACAGTCCGGGCTTGTTCCGAATACCGTTTTCCCCACAGGCCTGATTCGAAGAGGCGACGAATTGTGGATGTATTACGGCGCCGCCGACACCTGCGTCTGTCTGGCGACCGTCCGCCTGGATGAGCTTCTTGACACCCTGGAACCGCCGCTCAAGCCGAGGAGATGATTCTGGTCCATTACCCGGTTTATGAAGTCGTTGAACTGCATTCGGCCGCTGCTGCGTTATTTCTTCCTGGGCTGCTTTGCGACAATGCCGTTTTTGATTTTGTCGTATGTTGCAGCGGGAACGATCTTTTTCGTTTTAAGCTGATCCTTGCTTCTGTAAGGGCGCCCCTCGATGATTTTCTGCGCCGTGGCGTCCCCGATCCCCGGCAGGGTCATCAGCTCTTCCTTACTTGCAGTATTGATATCAATGACTCCCTTCTTCGGAGCGGCTTCCTGCTTCATCGCCGGCTTATCGGCTGACCTGGTCCCTGGTTTGGCTGCAGGCTGCTCGGCCCCAAAAACCGCTCCCGCCGCAAAAAAGAAAACAACCAGGGCAAGGGCCGCTTTCAGAAGAACAGATCTTCTTTCCATGTCCTTTTACCTCCTTTTTCTTTAACTTTAGATCACGTCAGGTTTGTGTCAATCAGTACTTCCCCGATCCGCGCAATCCCTGCAGACGCCTTTTTTAGGCCGGAAGGAGTATCTCATTCCGGAAATTCCCTATATGCAGCCCGGGTGTTCGGTCTTAAGATGGAAAAAAATTGCGGGTGAGCGGAATGTGCTGTACAGGAACAAACCTGCATGCCGGCTTCGACGGGAATCGAAAGGGCATGGAAGCCATTAAGGGGCGATATACCGGAAACTGGATGGAAGATTATTACGGAATCTGGTGGGAGATATGCACCCCCGACAGGAAATTTATCTGGCGTCCCGATAAATACCGTAGCCTGAATACCGCGGCCGATCAGAAATAGAAGCCGCCGAAAAGCTTGGACACGGATGCCGGGTCCCGGTAATGACTTCGGAAATCAACTTCCGGGCGGTCGAGGATGCCGTCCCCGCTGCGGTCGTATTCCCGGAACCTCGCTCCGGCTCCGCCGAGAAATTCCTTTCTGCTGATTCTGCCGTCGCGGTTTTTGTCGATTCCGGAAAATTCCCGCATGCAGCTCTCGTTTTCAAAAGACCTGCATGCCGCCATCATCTCTTCCCTGTCCAGAAACCCGTCGCCGTTACGGTCGTATTCTCTGAATTTCTCCCTTGCCGCGGCGGAAAATTCGCGCTTATCCACTTTCCCGTCGCCGTTCGCATCCGCCCCGCCGAAAGGATCCGCGGCGCCGGGAGCGGCCGCCGCTAAAATGAATACGAAAGGGATAATCCAACGGAATTTCATCGATCTCGTCTCCTTCCAGGTTAGTTGAACGCCTTGTTAGATACAGGAAAGATCCCGGAATCGCAACAGTTAATAATCCTGCCGGGATGATACCGGGTTCGATGTAAGCTGTGAAAAAATTCTTTACCTCCTTCCTTCCGGAGTCTATCTTCATGATGGAATAACATCAGAAAGGAGTCCGGAATGGAAACGGCGTTGAAGGAACGGTTCATCAGGCTCTGGAGAAAATATTTCGGCCCGGCGGACCTGCCCATCGTGTTCTTCTATACGGACGAAAAACCCGCCGCGGAGACGCCCCCGGGGCGCTGCATTATCCAGGGCATCTATCGGGTGCTGGAAGGGCGGGACGCCGTCTTTGATGCGGAGACCGCCCGCTGCGCCGGCGGCCGCCGCTACGCCGGCTTCACTTCGGAAGTGATGCCGGATTTCGAATATTTCCTCTCCTGCGGAATTCCGGGGAAGCTTGAAGGGGAACGGTACAAGAAATCCCCGGAACTGGTCCGCGAATTCATGCGGCTCGGGCCGGAACTGAAGGCTCCCGCAAAGTATCTGGTATTCAAGAGATGGGACAAGGTTGGAGAGGAGATCCCCGAAGCCGTCGTTTTTTTCGCCCGGGCCGACGTCCTTTCCGGGCTTTTTACTCTCGCCAATTTCGACCGGCCGGATATGGACGGCGTCTACTCCCCCTTCGGAGCGGGATGCAGCACGGCGATCCTTTATCCCAGGCTGGAACGGAACGCCGCCCTTCCCCGCGCGGTCCTCGGAATGTTCGACGTGTCCGCCCGGCCGTTCGTGGGAGAAGACAGGTTGTCCTTTTCGGTCCCCTTCAACAGGTTCCTGACCATGATCGGCAACATGGAAGAGAGTTTTCTCGTAACGGATTCCTGGAAAGCCGTGCTCAGGAGAATACAGAAAACAGAACTTGAGAATATGAAATGCTGAGAAGCTGAGAAAAAAGAAGCTGCGATGATGCGAAGTTACGAAAGAAGGCAGCTTCGATCTGCCTGCGGCACCGAAGCGAAGGCGAGAAGATGGCGGGCAAGAAGCCGGGGATAAGCAAAGCTTAGAGATGCAAAGCCGGATGCTTGATACGTCCTTCCGGTTCTTCTTTGCCTTCCCGGAAGCATGAAATAAGGAATCCGCCGATTGCCCCCTCTCGGCCAATGGGTAATTGGTAATAGGTAATGGCGACAGGTTACGGTGGCAAGCCTTTTTTCCCTATGACCCAGAACCTATAACCCAGAAACCCTTTGCCTGGAGAAAAGTATAGGGAGGTGTGGACATGGATTATGAAGACTTCCTCAGCGAAATTATGAACCTGGATTTCATCAACGATCCTGACGAGGCGGATTCGGCCATCAAGGCCGTCCTTGGGATTCTCGCGAGCCGCATGGAGGAGTCCCAGGCCGCCAGGATGGCGGGAGAGCTGCCGGAACCGCTTACGCTGAACAAATTACGGGGACACCAGAAACGCGCTACTACCATCAGCGTGGAAGAATACATCGCTGAAATCGCCGATCTGTTCGCTCTGGATTACGACCAGGCCTATACCCTCGTCAACACCGTCCTTTCCGTCACAAAAGAGTCCCTGGAAGGCGAAACTCTTGAAGACATCGAAATCAACCTTCCGCCGGATTGGGCGCGAACCATTGAAAACGCCTGAACCGCTTATTTTTCCTCAATCCGGGTCCGGAATCTCTGCGGATCAAGAAAGTGCCGCACCAGTTCGCCTCTCGTATCATCGATGCGGTCGGGATTGAACGCGACATTCAGAATACGGGACAGTTTTTTCAGC
>ERZ795058.1701-NODE-1701-length-28552-cov-11.328666_pt1 | contig 28552 bp, 22 predicted proteins | sample MGYA00375142_ERZ795058 | MGnify/ENA primary metagenome ERZ795058 (study PRJEB30187, sample SAMN05720210) | activated sludge metagenome | isolation source: anaerobic digester from wastewater treatment plant | place: Japan | collected 2015-04-20 ... | reverse complement strand
ATAAATATTATAATCAAAAAACTGTACTTCAACTTGCACGTACCGCAAGTGCAGGAGCGTAATGATATGAATCTTCATAATGACAGAGATTCCTTCATTGTATTGATAGAGGATGTTCAAGCTAGGACAGGTTACAGAGCTGATGTAATTGAAAAAGATTATTATGTGGTTATGTTGCTAAAGGAGCTTGCAAATAAACAGAATGGGGGTTTACAGGCATATTTTAAGGGTGGAACAGCTTTGTATAAAGCACTGAATACTACAAATCGTTTTTCCGAAGATATTGATATTTCTGTGGACACAAGAGGATGTAGCAGAAGCCAGAATGAAAAAAGACTGGAAAATGCTACAAAAAAGTATGTATCTTTACCGAGAGACTCATCACAAGGCAGCACAAATCGTTCGGAGGTTATTGCAGTTTACACATATGCACCTATTGTAATGTATGACCAAAACGATATGCTTCAAAGATTTGGTAAAGTAAAAGTGGAAGCAACATCGTTTACTATCAGTGAACCTGTTGAGGACCTTGAGATTGCCCCTATTTTGTATAACAAAGCAACAGAAGAGCAGAGACATTTATTAATAGGTATATATGATGTAAAACCTTTTAATATAAAAGCTATATCTTTAGAAAGAATATTTATTGATAAACTTTTTGCTGCAGAGGCTTACACAAGAAAAGCTTCCAAAGGTCAAAATGCATTTGATGCAGCAAAACACATTTATGATCTTGCTGTTTTATCAACTAAACCGAGAATTCTTGAGTTATTGTCAAATGTTGAGCAAATGGGAAGATTGTTGGAAATAAGACTTACGGAAGAATATGAGCGTTTGGACGGTATTCCGGGAATATTGCCTAATCAATTCATGTTTTTTGAGGACGCCGAAAAAAATTCGGATATACATAAGGCTTATGATATCATGCAACATCAATATGTTTTTAGCTTATCTGACAGGGTTGAGTTTGATTATGCAATGAAAGTATTAAATAGAATGCGAGAAGCCTTGCGCAAGAATGAAGGCTGGACACTATGCAAAAAACCTGAAATAACATGACGGAGTAAGCTGGGATTTTCGAAGATTCCTACTTCTTTTTTGTTCTTTCAATAAACCCATACCGCCCCATAACAAGGTCTATTATTACCTGTCTCTTAACACGCATTTTTATCTTATCTAAAATGTTGATTACCGTCTGTTCGGTAACGGATGGTATGTGGTTTATGTATTCAGGATATTTCTTCATAAGGTCATTGAAAAGAGATATCAGCAGGTCGGTTGCTTTGGGGTTTCCCGGATAACCGCGTGCTGTAACGGCCATGTTGTGATCGAATATGGGAGCAAGACCGATTATTGTGCCGGTATTTATATCTCTTAAAAGCCCGAAATTGTTTGTATGACGATCGGGATTTGCTATTACGGCATCAAGAAAAATCATCTTTACATAGTCGGCAATAGCAACGGGACAGATTCTTTTTAATGCTTCTATGGTATCTGTGTAATCCTCATTATCTCCCATAAAAGACATTGCGGGCTCAAAATTAACCGACGCATTATCGGTAAAATCAAGAGTTCTTACACAACCGTCACCTTTTTCATAATATGCCATATTCATTCCGAGTGCGGAACCTAATTCATATGCAAACAGTTCGGAAAATTGTTCATTATGGTTAGCTTTTTTGTACAGCCACCATTTCTTATCTATTAATTTCCAGCCTTTTTCAAAACTTCCCGTGTTGGTTAGTTCCGGTGTTCTTGTATCCTTTAGTTTTGATACATAATTGAAGCTTCTGTACAATCCTTTTAATGCAAGTGTTGAAAAAGAGTCTTTTTGAAATTTAACATCCGAATAGGTAAGTTTGCTGCCGATAGGTCTTACCCAGTAAGTATCGGTTATTGTGGCTCCGTTGACATGCAGTACTGTGGATAAATCATCTTTATACTCCAATCTGATTGCTTTTTTCAATAATCTGGAATTAGCACGATGTGAGTCGACGGCTCTTGTTTCCAGCCACATATCCGGATTATGTATGCGCTTTAGATATAACGGGAGCAACTCATTATTGATGACTTTCAGTTTATTATTCTTCCATATTGCAACTACTGTATCTTTGCTCAGTATCTCATAGTTATTGTATGCCATCCGATTACTCTCCTTTATCAGGTAATATCTCCATTATGTCATCAGGTGTTACTTTTAAAGCAAGGCATATTTTACTTATTACATCAACAGTAACATTATTGCCGGCAGCCATCTTGCTTATCGTGTAACTGCTTATGCCTGCTTCTTCGGACAAATCTTTTTTCATCATGTCTCTGTCTATTAACAGTTTCCATAATTTCTTGTAACTTACAGCCATACCTTTACCTCGTAAATAGAGTTTAACATGAATATGGATATATATCAATTAATTTAGTGATAACTATAATAATAAACATATAAACAAAAAATATATGCTATATTACATGTTAATGTATCAGTTTATTTGTTTTTGATACAACATATGAACTTTTTATGACATAGTTCACCAAATGTTTACATCTTAAATGTAAATAGTGGGATACAATATAGAAAAGAAATATATGTGTTGAAGAGGGACAGGATGAGAAATAGATTTATTATATATATCCTTATAACTGTAATGCTGTTGACATTATGTTCATGCCATGATATTTCCGATAACGGCATTTCGCCCGTCAATTCACCGAGTACCTACCCTTCCCCGGAAGTTACTACAGCAACTCCGAGTATAGAACCTTCTGCGACTGAAGTAGTTTCTACATCTACACCCGGTCCCGAACCGACTGCTACTCCTGCACCTTCACAACCGCCGCAAAGGCCTATCGGATATACCGATGAAAGGTATTTTCGCTTTGATGCTCTTCACGGGATTATATTAGACTACGATATGACAGGCGGAATATATGTCAGCATACCGGAGACAATAAACGGTTTCAAAGTGACAACAATAGGAGAACGTGCTTTTCAAGGCAGAAAATTATACGGCGTGGTATTACCGGATACTGTTACTAAAATAAGTGCATATGCTTTTGAAAATTGTGATATATCCGAGCTGGATTTGGGAAAAGGTGTTGAATACATAGGGGAATATGCTTTTTCCACCTCGGTAAGCTATAAGGACAATACATACAGTAACCCGATATGGGCGGAAGGCCTTAAGACATTAACTTTACCCGATACCGTCAAATATATAGGCAATAATGCTTTTTGCAATAATTCGCTTACAAGTATTAATTTGCCGAACGGATTGGAGTATCTTTCGGGTTTTAACGGTAATAAGTTAACGCACGTGGAGATACCCGGCAGTGTAAAAACCGTCGGTGATTATGCTTTTTCGGACAATTTGCTTACGAGTGTTACCGTTCCCGACAGTGTAGTATGCATCGGAGTAAAAGCCTTTCAGGGGCTTACGGAAGATAAGGTAAAACTCGGGGCAGGATCGGACAGATATTTTGTTGTAAAAGGTGACAGCATAGTCGGACATATTTGTACGGTAGAAGGAACTCTTACCGTACCTTACTACGAAGGAGTCAGTAAAATAGGTTTCGGTGCTTTTTGGGGTCAAAAGGGAATAACCGAGGTGAAGATATCCGAGGGTATAAAAATCATTGAAGATTACGCTTTCCGTGATACTTCGCTAAACCGACAAAAACATTCGGTATGGTTGCCGGAAAGTATACAATTTCTTCCGACTGTCGCTTTTGAAGGTTCGCCTGAGTTTTTATTTGAATATGCTGACGGTTCGTTTGTGAAATATCTTGTAAACGGTCCGGATTACGAGGATGTGTCCGCAGCCAATTACCTGTATAACTTCCCTTTGGAAAGGAAGGATATAGTCGGGAAAGATATCGCGATTGATATGAGGACCGAGAATACAAATTACGGGATTGACTGGATAAGACGATATGTGTGTTCAAAGTATGTGAATTATAAAATAAATAGTTGTAATGTTTCTATTTCCGATTCAGAAGTACACAATATAAGATACAGTTTCAAAAACCGAGACAGTCATATTTTAATAGCGCAACAATACCGCATTTCCGTTAATGCCGCAAACGATATAGAAGGCATGACAAGAGGAGAAGCAAACAATTACGATATTATGCTGCAGGCTGTATTTGTTGCAGACAATATTAACAACAGATTTGTTCTTTCGGGTATTATACCGGAGAATGAAATGATAGATTCTTCAAAAAAACTATATGACTATGTAAAAACCGACGGCAGATTCAGTCTCGGTGCATATGTGACAGATACTGTTGATATAAAAGCTATCCCCACTTTGGCAAAATACAGCGACCGGATTACCTCTTATGATTTGAAAGACAGTAAGATTATTTCCGAGTTGACAAAAGATATCACTTTTGAACAGACACATTCCGGACCGACTGAAAAGTATCTTCCCGTAGGAAAGGATAAGGTAGTCTTTTTCCTTCCCGAGCCCGTGAGTAAGCTATATATGGTCAACTACAGGACAAACGAAATTATATGGTCAAAAGATTATCCCGATACCAGATGTATTAAGTTGGATTATACCGACAGATACTCCGATGCTGCTAACGATGTAATCATGTTTTACTACACAAAAAACATTGAGCATTTATATGACTACATAGATACAAAGGGAGAATATATTGCAAAGAATATGCCTTCCGATGCATATGAGAAACCCATTCCCGGCACAAAATGGAGAGCAATAAACGAAAATTACAGTATCCACCTTAAGGATACCGAAACCGATACAGTGTATACGGTATTAAGTGCGAATATCGCCGATTGGCCGGTAAAAGACTATTTATTCCAAAAAGCATTGGACGAAAACAGATTTGTTTATCAGAAAATACATTCAGGAGAAGGAATGCTCTACTTCAACCTATATGCTTATGACATACGGGACGGTTCCAGTACAGCTATAGGAAGATATGATAGGGACCGGGGTTATTACATTTTTTCAAATGAAGCGGATGAATTTGTAACTTCCGCTGCGGTTTCGGGAGGTGCGGGAAGCCAGGCAACTATGTATATATATGATGATGAGAAAAAAGAAGCCGTGGACATAAAGAGTTTGGCAGAGGATTTTCCGTACATAGTAGATTATTCATTATCAAAGGACGGAAGATATGTGGCAATACTTACAGGAGAAAGCGGATATACTTTTGAGCTTGTATGGGCTTTTGTTGCAGATCACATATTACTGATAGATCTTAAGACTAAAGAAGTGCTGTTGCAGGATTCAGTCACATTAAACGGCGGTCAAATATTTTTCTTGCCTGACAATACCTTAACGGTAAATGACGGTAAGATGCTTATGTATATTGATGTACCGGGTATAAATTAATGCTATTGACATTTTAGTTTTTCGGCTAAAATATGATTGCACCCCTATTTTAGCCGAAGAATTCGCTAATAATCAGACAACAAAAAACCGGACTTGCTTCAGATTACAGATCCGGTTTCAGTATTAGCCTATTTGTTTTTAATTAACTTATTTTAATATTTATTTTTGCTTATTCCTCATAATCAAAATATGCCACTTCATCCCGTATATCTTCATTTTCAAGTGTTACTTTTAAATTCTTGAACTTAACATTCTTGGCATATTTTATTGTAAAGGCATAACCTGAAGATAATCCGTGTCTGTCATATTCGGGATATTTATCGTTAATGACTACGGGAGGTTTAGGCAGGGTTTTTACACCGCCCGGAAGCTTAAGGTCAAAGTTAATGAAGTTTACATTTTCAATTAAGTTGTCCTTGGACTGACCTATAACCATGTTCTCGCGAATTTCTCTTTCAAAACTGAACGGATAAGGTTGTTCAAAGCGAATGTCTTTGAAGGTTACATTTTTCATGTAGCTTCTTCTTACCGGTTGATTACCTCTGGGAAGTCTGTTTCTTACACCTGTGGATATATACAACGGGGCTCCCACATCGGTCATATCCAAACGCTCAAAGATTACATTTTCCACTGCGGCTCCGTCTACCGATTCCAGTGACACTCCGCATCTATTGACATTCTTTATGGCACAGTCTCTTATCCTTGCGTTTTTAAGACAGTAATATGTATCGGTTCCGAACTTAATACCGCTTGCAAGGCTCTGTATCATCATGTCATATGCATCTATGTTATAGCAGCCTACATTATCCGAACTCTTAAAGCACAGTCCGTCATCTCCCGCCATTATATTACAGTTATAAATGGTCATATCATGGCAGTCCACAGGATCTATGCCGTCACGGTTGGGCGTGTTCATGCAGTCCAGATTCAGATTCCTTATAGTTATATTCCCCGAAGAAAGCGGGACAACCGTCCAGAATGCGGAGCTTTTCATGTCCACATTTTCCACAACAATATCATTGGAATAGGATATGTAAACTATATCCGGTCTTGCATCCGCTTCTCTGTCTTGCAAAGGATCATTCATCTTGTATCTGTAAGTACCGTTACCGTCTAAAGTTCCTCCGCCGGTAATTCTTATATTAGATATGTTTTCACCGTATAAAAGACCCCTTCCCAGTTGTCTTACCGCACAGAGAGAAATTCCCGGTGATACCAATTTATATTGGCTGTGGTCCTGTGTACCTATTATTGTTGCACTTCTGTCGACAAACAGCGTCATGTCCGGTCTAAGTATGAGACCGCCGGTAAAGAAAGTACCGTCATGAATGTACACCGTTCCTCCGGTATATGCCGCGTCATCGATGGCTTTTTGTATCTTGGCCGTTTCCAGTGTTTTTCCGTCACCTTTAGCGTTATACGGAGCGCTCTTTACATCAAATACTTTTGCATTGGGCAGTACTGCTCTGGAAAAGTCCGCACAGTCATATATTCTTATGCGGTTGATATATACTTTTGAAGATTTCTCACAAGTAAAGGCTAACTGTCCGAGATTATTTGTCTTATTAATAAACTTGAATCCGACCGCTCTTTTTGCTCCGTCCACATAAAGGTCGTATGTGTTCTTCTTAATATCCGCCGTCACTTTTATATTAAACCAGTTATTGTGAGGATAATACATCCACGGTGTAAGTCCTTCATATATTCTCTTCCAGACTTCTCCGTCGGAGGCATACAGGTTGTTTTTATACAAAGCAACTTTAACGGCTACATTGCCGCACTTATCGGCAATTTCGGGAGCAAGAGCAAAAGATTCATCGGTTACTTTTACCTTGGTTTCTATCGACACTATGTCGTCTACAGGACAAAATGCATATGTTGCATAGGATGCTCCCGTTAAGGTTAAGCTTCTGTCTTTGTCAAACGGATAGGGTTTGATTGCAAGTTTTCCATTTGATATCCAGTTGTTAAGGGTATCGGTTTCAAAGGTTTCGTTAACCGCATATATTTCCGTATCATCATAAAGATATATATTGTCCACGTATGCATAAGATAAACTCTTATCACTCTGCACATGGAAACACATATGCTGTATATCTTCCATATCAAACGGTATATTCTTTGCCTGTCTGACATGGTTTACCCATATTTCATATGTTTTACTTTGCGGATCCGCCTTTATTTTCAAACAAACATCGGTATTCTTTGTAAAAGCACATACCTTTATTTTTCCCTCGGCGTCATAGATAAAACCGTCTTTTTTGAATATCGCTCCGATGCTTTTTTCATTACTTCCCGTAAGTAATGCCTGCATTGCGGAATCTTTGGAAATGTTGAGTTTGCACTCAAAAACGATAGGGTATTCAATGTTTATTCCGACACTCTTTTTTACATATGCTTTATCACATTTGTCGGTTGTTTCCAGCGCAAGATATTTGTTTTTCCTGTCTTTATCATCTGTTTTAATATGGCAGCAACCGAATGATCGGTAGTCGTTACTTACAAATATACCGTCATTCTTGTCATTGAAAACCTCCACTATATAGCTTTGATAAAGACGGGTTTTGTGAGGTTGTAACTGTGTGTTCGGGTAATGTATTTTCTCTGTTTTACTCAGCTTCTCCCGGTTGGATAAAGGAAGGATAATAACTATGTAATGGTTGTGGTCGGTTTCAAAGCCCGGTACATGAACATGTGCACCTTTTGGGAATTCCTTCGTATAAAGAAGATATTTTATACCTTTACCTGATGTCATGCTTTTCTTTGTATTTGTCCAGTCTTTCAACCATTCCGGCATGCAACCTTCTTCCATTGCAACCGTAACACTCGCATCGGTTTCCACAAAGAAATCCAACTCCGGGTGGTCATTTAAGTTAACGGCTTTGGAATTGAAAGTCTGTATATAGTCTGCACCTGCGTAACAGTCATCTATGTCTTTTACATAATCATCACTGTTGGAATAAAGTGCAACTCCCTTTCGGAAATTGCTTTTCAGCGTATACCATCCCCAAGTATCCCACGGCGATACGAATCTGCTGGTTATAGGGGTCTTGGGCAGATATGCCACCGGGCTTTCCGTGTTTCCGTTAATTTCATCATAAAGGCTTTGCAACTTGTCCATTTTTACTCCCTTTTGGTTTTTTAATATTTATATCCGAACATGTCCGGCATTGTTTGTTTCTTTTCCTTCCGACAATCTACCATAATAAGGGGATATAAGCAAGAAGGAGGCAGTTGTTCCGGCAGTATAAAGCTATTTCAAAGCTATTCCTACAACCGAGCATGCGGGAAGCGTTAACTGCAATCTGTTATTCTTCAGTTTATACTGTGTATATGTTTGCTTCTTTATCTTTTCCGGCTCCGTAAAGGTGTTGTGGGAAAGATAATTGTCCGAAACCAGTATTTCGGCGGATATATTGTCATAGTTGTTTCCTATGAGATTAATATCCGTCTCGTATGCTTTATCCGGATCGGCATTGGAAAGTGTAAGGAATACCGAACCGTCGGGTTTTAACGATGCCGAATGAGATACGGCATAAATTTCTTCGTCACTGTTAAATATTCTGTTCTCACAGCTGCTTTCCAGAAGCATATTGTTCTGGTGTTCCTTGTATATATCGAACACATGGTAAGTGGGTGTTTTAATAAGCTGTTTGCCGCTTGTCAGAATTACCGACTGCAGAACATTTACCGTCTGGGCGATATTGGCCATGTCTACAATATTACACTTGTTGTTGAATATATCCAGCGTTCCGGCTGCTACTATGGCATCGGTCATGGTGTTTTGCTGATGAAGGAAGCTCGGATGGGTTCCCGGTTCGGACCTGTACCAGGTGCCCCATTCATCCACAACCAGCTTGATTCTGCGGTCGGGATCGTATTTGCCCATTATTTCCCAGTGTTTCTCTATTATTTTGTCCATTGCCTGTGCTTTGGCAATTGTTTTTGCATAATCGGTTGACGATAACTCGGTCGCTCTTACATTGGTCATTAAGCAATAGTGATGCAGAGAAATAGCCGAACAGTCTTTGGTGGCGGTTATGCTTTCCATTAGCTTGTCGGTCCAGTTATAATCATGAGAACTGGGTCCGCATGCTATTTTATATAACCTGCCGGAACCGTAGTTTCTGCAGTAGACCGCATATCGTCTGTAAAGATCCGCATAGTACTCGGGTCTCATATTGCCTCCGCATGCCCAGTTTTCATTTCCTATTCCGAAGTATTTTACTTTCCACGGCTCAATGCGTCCGTTTGCCGCTCTTTCCAGCACAACCGATGTAGGTGCGGCACAGTTTAAGTATTCCACCCATTCGGCCATTTCACGAACGGTACCGCTGCCTACATTGCCGGCAATATACGGCTCACACCCTATAAGTTCGCACAATCTTAAGAATTCATGAGTACCGAAACTGTTATCATCTATGACCATACCCCAATGGGTATTAATCATCTTCTTTCTTTTTGACTTATCTCCTATACCGTCTCTCCAGTGATATTCATCGGCAAAGCATCCTCCCGGCCATCTCAACACCGGCAGTTTAATTGCCTTCAGCGCTTCCACTATATCATTCCTTATACCGTCGGTATCGGGTATATCGGAATTGTCTCCTACATATATGCCGTCATATATGCATCTTCCCAGATGCTCGGCAAAGCTTCCGTATATAAGGGGACTTATGTGTCCTTTTTTAACGGTTGTGTTTACGGTCATTTTCAGTGTTGTCATGATGTACCTCTTGAATTTATAGTTTCATCTCATTATACCATGTAGTGATTGTATTCTTTGAATATATGTATAGGTGATAGTTATATTTTAAAGCGGTATTTGATGATATAATTAGAAAAAAGATAAGTATTAAAGGACGGTTATGGAATTCACACCGGATTACAGAAACATACAGGATGCGGCATTTAATAAAAAGGCGAAAAGGCTTCCGATGTATGAACACAGTATCAGTACCGACCACATGGAAAAGATACTCAATAAAAAGTTTGCAGCTCTCATTGACGGCGATTTTTCCGATAAGTGCGAGTTCTTTAATCGGTATTGCCTTTTCTTTAAAACCATGGGATATGATACCGTTTCTTTTGAAGTGGCGATAAGAGAGTCTTTTCCGGGCGGCGGAGCTCTGGATAAACATATTACTCCCGCCATAACATCAAGAGAGGATTTTATCAATTATCCGTGGGAGGAAATACCGGAGTTATTTCTTAAAAGGGCGGATGAATTCTACATGGCTTTGAAACAATCGCTCCCTCCGGGTATGAAAATGATAGGCGGTCCCGGTTACGGTATATTCGAATGTGTTCAGGACCTGACGGGATACATGAATCTTTGCATAATGTCCTATGAGGACCCCGAACTGTATGCCGATATATTTTTGGCAATGAGAAAACTGTTTGTTAATATATGGCAAGGGTTCCTGGATAAATATGCCGATATGTGTGCCGTAGCAAGAATGGGCGACGATTTGGGATATAAATCCAACACCATGCTTTCAGCCGAAGATATAAAGAGGTATATTGTTCCGGGCTATGCCGATATTGTACGACTTTCCCACAGCTACGGCTTGCCGTTTCTTTTACATTCCTGCGGTAATATTTTCAATGTGATGGAGGATATTATCAATGTGGCAAAGATAAATGCCAAGCATTCCAATGAAGACCAGATAGCACCGTTTTCCGTGTGGGTGGAGCGGTACGGAGACCGTATAGGTAATTTCGGAGGGGTGGATGCCGATGTATTGTGCAGAACGGATAAACAGCAGTTGAAGGAATATATTACCGATCTGCTTTACTCGGTGGGTAACGAAAAAGGTATAGCAATAGGTACCGGTAATTCCGTTCCCGATTATGTGCCTACCGAAAACTATATAAATATGATTGAAACGGTAAGAGAATACAGGAAAGGTTGATTTATACAGTATGAGAGATTTTGAGCAACTTAAAAAAATGACCGCAGATTTCTATTCCATGAAACCCGATGCTCCCATACCGTTGGAAGAGTTCGGTTATTACAGCAAAGAGCAGTGGATAAGCCAAGGATATATTAAAGAAGGTGAAGACATGGTAGCACTCTTCGGTTTTGAACGACTTACAAACTATTACCTTCACGGTCTTGCCGGAACTGTAGCCCCGTTTGTTCCCCGATTCAAAGAAGAGGTTATTCATTCCGATGAGCAATATGAAATAGCAATAGACAAAGCCGGAAGGACGGTCAAATATTTCAAAGGAAGAAGAGACGGGTTTATGCCCCAATATCTGGATTTTCCCGTTAAGGATATGGCCACATGGGAGGAAATCAAGTGGAGACTGGATTATGCAAATGCCCAAAGAAACGAGGACCTGAAAAAGTTTATATCCGACTCCGTACCGTTGGCAGAGAAAGGGTATCATTCGGTCATGTATATTGTGGGTGCTTTTATGTATCTGCGTTCGCTCGTTGGCGGTGAAGAAATACTGTATATGATTTATGACGATCCCGGACTGCTTCATACCTGCATGGAAAAGTGGCTGGAATTATCCGATTATGTAACGGCAAAATATCAGGACCATGTAAGAATAGATGAACTGCTGCTGGATGAAGACATATGCTACAATCACGGCCCGTTAATATCTCCCGAGCAGATACGCACCTTTCTGTTTCCCTATTACAAAGAACTTATACAGGGATTAAGGAGCAGAAATGCGCGACTTGCAATGAGTGATAAGGAGTGTGCGTACAAACAACCCAAAACCTATGACCTTATAATTCATGTTGCCACCGACGGTGACTGCAGACCGGTCATTCCGTTGTATAAAGAGATAGGTATGAACTATATGTCTCCCATGGAAGTGGCCTCGGGATGCGATGTGGTGCAGATAAGAAAAGATTATCCCGACATACGTATAAAAGGCGGTATAGATAAGAGAATACTGGCTCACAGCAAAGAGGCCATAAAAGCGGAAATTGACAGAATCTTACCTTTTATGAAAAAACAGGGAGGCTATCTGCCCACCTGCGACCACGGGGTTCCGCCGGAAGTTCCTTTTGAGAACTATGTGTATTTCAGAGAGTTGCTTAAAGATTATGCAAGGTAGCGTATCATTGCAAAAAAGACGGCTCGGGTATAAAATTAATCAGTAAGGAAGGGAGATCACATGAAGAAAGCAATAGCAATCATACTGGCCGCAATACTGGTGCTTTCCCTGATTCTGACAATGATTTTACAGAGCGGCGTATTGTATAGATAACGGAGGATGTATGTATTACGATATATGTATTATCGGGGCCGGTATAGTCGGCAGCCTCATCGCAAGACAATTGTCCAAGTATAAAGTTAAGATTGCGGTAATAGAGCGACATGTCGATGTATCGATGGATGCTACGGGTGCCAATTCCGGTATAGTACATGCCGGATATGATGCCAAACCCGGTACAAAAAAGGCAAAATTCAATGTCTCGGGCTGCAATATGATGCCCGGGCTGTGTGACAATCTCTCCGTAAAGTTTAAGAAGACCGGCTCTTTTGTACTGGCTTTCGACCAAGAGGGCGAAGAGGTTCTGCAGAAGCTTTATGACAGCGGTATCAAAAACGGTGTTACCGATATGGCTATTGTGGACAAAGACTTTATACTTAAAAGAGAACCTTATGTAAATCCGCTGGTCACAAAAGCCCTGTATGCAAAAAATGCCGGAATAGTATCGCCGTATAAACTGAATATAGCGGCTATGGATAATGCCGTAATGAACGGTGTTAAGTTTCTTCGGGAAACCGAAGTGACAGGCATAGAAAAGGAAGACGGATTGTTTCATATCTCCACAGAAATTACCGGCGATATCTGCTCAATCAGCAAATTGGACAGGATAAAAGAAGAGGACAGAACTGATATAACTGCGAAAATAGTAATAAACTGTGCTGGAGCGCATGCGGATGAGATAAGTCGGATGGCAGGAGATGATTCTTTTAATATTATTCCCAGAAGAGGTGAATATATACTGTTTGACAAAACCGAAGGCAGCAGAATAAATACCGTACTGTTCCAGACTCCCACCGAAAAAGGTAAAGGAATTTTAGTAACACCCACCGTGGACGGGAATCTTATGATAGGTCCCGATGCCACCGTTGCCGACCATAAAGATGACAAGTGTACCAACAGCGAGAATCTGGATTATGTATTCAAAACCGCTTCGCAAACCTACACCCGACTTAACATAAGAAAATCCATTACGGTTTTTGCAGGCATACGCGCCACTCCCGACACTTCGGACTTTATCATTGAAGAAAGTAAAAAGTGCGGTAACTTTATCAATGTTGCCGGTATAGAATCTCCGGGGCTGACCGCCGCTCCCGCCATAGCGGTATATGTTGAAGATATGGTTAAATCGCTTATGGAAATGAAGGAAAAGGCAAAAAATCAATATACCATGAAAGTTAAACATGACAAGCCTTTTTCCGAAATGACCAATGAAGAGAAAGAAGCGGCCTGTAAATCCGATGAATTGTGCAGGAAGATAATATGCAGGTGCGAGACCGTCTCGGAAAGAGAGATTGTTTCAGCCATTTATGCTCCGTGCGGAGCAAGAACGGTAGACGGTGTAAAGAGACGTACCAGAGCGGGAATGGGAAGATGTCAGGGAGGATTCTGTGCTCCTCATGTTATGAGGATACTTTCCGAGCATACAGGAATTGCGGTGAATAAAATAGCAAAAGCAGATGCCGATTCGTGCATATTAGGGAGGCATTCACGTGATTAAGCAATTTAATTTGGCGATAATAGGCGGAGGACCGGCGGGAATGGCTGCGGCATTACAAGCCTATGAGCTTGGGGTAAAAGATATAGTTATACTGGAAAGAGACAATTCCTTAGGCGGAATACTCAATCAGTGCATACATAACGGTTTCGGTCTGCATGTTTTCAAGGAAGAACTGACCGGTCCCGAATATGCGTTGAGATTTTCGGAAAAGATAAAAGAAACAAATATTACCGTTATGTTGGATACCATGGTTATAGGGGCGGAAAAGGATAAGACTCTTTATGCCGTCAATCCCGAGTACGGTTTCATGGTTATAAAAGCGAAAGCCGTAATACTGGCTATGGGATGCAGGGAGCGGCCGAGAGGAGCATTGCGCATACCCGGTTCCAATTGTGCGGGTGTGTTTACCGCGGGAACGGCACAGCGATTTGTAAATATCGAAGGTATATTACCGGGTAAAAAGGTTGTAATTTTAGGAAGCGGGGATATAGGTCTCATAATGGCAAGAAGAATGACTCTTGAAGGCATAAAAGTTATGGGTGTTTATGAGATAATGGAATATCCCGGAGGTCTTACCAGGAATATAGTGCAGTGTCTGGATGATTACGATATTCCTTTACACCTGTCCGAAACGGTGGTCAAGATACACGGAAAAGGCAGGATAACGGGAGTCACCACCGCCAAGGTGGACAGCAACATGAAACCTATAAAAGGCACCGAACAATATGTGGAATGTGATACGCTGCTGTTGTCGGTCGGCCTTATACCGGAAAACGAATTAAGTGAGCAGATGGGCGTGGGCATGTATCAGGTTACGGGGGGTCCTTTTGTGGATCAGGACCTGGAAACCGATACCGAAGGAGTATTTGCATGCGGAAATGTGCTGCATGTGCATGATCTTGTGGATTATGTAACGATGGAAGGTCAAAGAGCGGCTATGAGTGCAAAAGCCTATCTGGATAAAACTTTGACAGAAAAAAAGTCTGCACAAAAAATAGCGGTGGTTGCCGGAAACGGATTGAGATATGTGTTGCCGCAGCATATATATTTAAAGGATACGGAGGAAAAGATAAAGATATTTTTCCGTTCAAGGGCGCGATTCCGCGAAGTATATGTAAGGGCTTCTGTCGGTGATAATGTGCTTACCCGAAGAAAGTTGCTGCGTCTCATTCCTTCGGAAATGGAATCGGTGGATATAAAGATGAGGGATTTGTTGAATACGGGCAGTGAAACAAACGGTTTCGGCGATTTGGTCATAGAGGTGGAGCAATGAAAAAAGATATAGTCTGTATAGTATGTCCCAGGGGATGTACGATACAAGTGAATTATGACAAGAACGGCATTATAAGCATGGAAGGCAGCAGTTGCAAAAGGGGCGATGAATATGCCAGAGCCGAGATACTTTCCCCTACAAGAATGATTACTTCCTCCGTTAAGATAGATAACGCAAAATATACGGTCTGTCCCGTAAAAACCGGCGCTCCCGTAAGTAAGAGTAAGATTTTCGATGTAATGGAAGAGATATATAAAGTAAGAATACAGGCTCCCGTTCAGCAGGGAGATGTGATAATTAAGGACGTATGCGGTACGGGTGCCGATATAATTGCCACACAGACTTTTGAGGCGGAGAGCTAAGCATGAAAGCCGGATTTTTGCAGGGAATCAAACATGTGCATTTTATAGGTATAAACGGTACTTCCATGTCCGGTCTTGCCATATTATTGTCGGAAAAAGGCATAAAGATAACCGGCTCCGACATAGAGCATACCGCTACAATGGATAAACTGTTATCCATGGGTATTCATGTATATATACCACATGATGCCTCCAAAGTGGGAAAACCCGATCTTGTGGTATATACCGCGGCGGTGCATCCGGATAATTGCGAATATGCATATGCAGTGTCTAAAGAGATACCTGTAATGGACAGAGCGGTACTTTTAGGTAAGATAATGGAGGAATTCAAGTACTCGATAGCCATATCGGGAGCTCACGGAAAAACCACAACCACCACTCTTGCAGCATACTTATTGGAAAAGATGGGATATGATGCCACCATACACAACGGCGGGGAAGCGGAGTTTCTGAACGGTAACGTAAAAAGCGGCAACTCCGATTACTTTCTGACCGAAGCCTGTGAATTCAACGGCAGTTTCTTAAAGCTTAAACCGTATATCGGAGTTATACTGAATATTGACTTTGACCATGTGGACTGGTTCAAAACCTTCGACAATATGAAGCGGTCTTTTTTGGAATTTGCCGACAAAATAGATAAAGACGGTTTTCTGGTAGCCTGTTATGATGATATTCCTACAAGGGAAGTAGCAAAAAAAGCTTCCCGTAATGTCGTATACTACGGTCTGAATAATTTATCTTTAGACTATACCGCTATGAATATGACAATAGATACACAAGGTAAGCCGTCATATGATCTGTATATCAAAGGAAATTTTATCTGTCATGTGCAATTGGGAGCCGAAGGGCAACACAATGCACTGAACTCACTGGCCGTCATTGCGGTTATGGGGTTATTAGGGGCGGATCTTACCGAAGTGTGTACTCATCTGTCATTTGTACACGGAGCCAAAAGAAGATTTGATCTTATAGGAGAAGCCGACGGAATAAAGGTGTATTCCGATTACGCTCATCATCCCACCGAAATAGCGGTAACGCTGGAAACGGCAAGCAGGATGAAACATAATAAACTTTATGCGGCTTTTGAAGCTCATACCTTTTCCAGAGTAAGGGTGTTGTTTGAGGAATTTGTGCAAAGCTTTGCCCTTGCGGATATCGCTATAATCGCCGACATATACAATGACAGGGAAAGTCCCGACAGTGAAGTGTCGGGGAAAAGGCTTGCCCAAGCAATAAACAAAAATGTTACAAAAGCGATATATCTGCCGTCATATCAGGCGATAGAGGATTATCTTTTCGAGCATGCGAAAAGCGGTGATATAGTCATGGTGCTGGGCTCCAAATATCTGGAAACAATATGTAAACCTTTGTTGAAAAGACTGGAAAAAAGGTAATAAGAATAGTATTTTAAGTTAAATATTTATTTAAGTTAAATTAAATCAATTAAAACAGCTTTATGGAAGTAAAGCCTGTTGTTATTTTATTCCTTGAATAATATAATCTAAACGAGAGAAAAAGAGACGAAAATGAAGCAGGTTTTGCGACAGGAAAAAAAGTATATCATATCAAAGACCGATTACATAAAATATTCGGCCGCTTTTAATACCTACCTTGCTCAGGACGAGAACAACGGAGAGCACGGCTATATGGTGCGTTCTTTATATTTTGATACTTTATGGGATAATGATTTTGTCGAAAAAGAAGACGGCGTGGAAATAAGAAGAAAGATACGGTTGAGAATATATAAGCCCACCGATCAGTTTGCCGGTCTTGAGATGAAACAGAAACAGGGCTCCCAGCAGCTGAAAAGGTCTTTGAAGATGACAAGAGAAGATGCCATACTGCTTACAAAGGGAATATATACACCTTTGCTCGGCTACAAAGACCCTTTTGCCAAAGAATTGTATGCGGTCATGAATATGCGTTTTTACAGACCCAAAGCCATAGTGGAATATAACAGGAAGGCTTTTATTGCCAAAGAGAACAGTATAAGGATTACATTTGACCATAATATTAGGGCGACCGAGAGTTGCTTTGACATATTTTCCGAAAATCTTAACACATATCCGGTTTTCAGTCAGGACGGGGTGATTTTGGAGGTAAAATACAACGGTTTTTTACTTTCCTATATTAAAGACATGCTGGACAGAGTGGAGCAATCGGAGTTATCGGTAAGTAAATATGCACTCAGTCGTACTATATGCCTTAATTATGTATTTTAAAAAGGAGAAGGATTATGACTAAATATTTATTGGAATTGCTGGAGCAGGGAAAAACTCTGACCGTACAGGAAATATTGTCGCATCTTGCCGTAGCCGCCGTTGTAGGAGTGGTAATATTTCTGTCGTACATGTATACCCACACGGGTACTATATACAGCAGGAAATTTAATGTATCTCTTTTGATGCTGACGCTGCTTACGACAATGGTAATGACGGTCATAGGAAACAACATAGCCTTGTCGTTAGGTATGGTAGGTGCATTATCCATTGTAAGATACCGTACGGCGATTAAGGATTCCAGAGACACTGCATACATTTTCTGGGCAATTATCGCAGGCATCTGTTGCGGTGCCGGAGACTATCTGGTAGCCGCTATAGGAAGTACCGTTGTGTTCCTGCTGCTTCTTGCTTTCGGTAAGGTAAGGAATGACAACAGGATGCTGGTAATCGTAAAAGGAGCACGAAACTCCGAGCGTCAGATTGAAGCCATTATATTCAACTACTATTCGGCAAAAGCCAATCTCAGAGTAAAGAATACCACCGAGCTTACCGTGGAATATATTTACGAGGTATCCAAAAAAGTAATGAGAAAAGCGGCTGCCAACGAAAAAAGCATAACCGAAAGGCTTTACGAGTTGCAACACATCGAGTATGTCAACATCGTGGAACAGAACGACGAGATAAATAATTAAAAGGAGAGGTCTTGCGTAGGAAGTTAATTATCAGTTCAATAGCCCTTATATGCCTTATTGCCGTAGCCGTTTCGCTGTCTTACTTAAATTATGGCAACAGAAGACATCATCAGCATATTGACGATGTAAAGCATGTGAAGTGTAATCATACGGACGGTCGCTTCTGTACTCATCTTCCTTTAGTGCATATAAATACGGACGGACAGGACATACCGGTTCTTGCCGATAACAGCATGGTTATCGATGCGGACCTTTCGATATTTGACAAGGACGATAGCAACAATCATCTGGACGATCAGGCGGATTTGCACAGTCTCATTACCATAAGAGCAAGAGGCAACACTTCCTTATGGTTTGATAAAAAATCCTATCTTATAAGACTTATAAAAGAGGACCGTACAGAGAACGCCAAAAAAGTAATGGGTATGGAAGCCCATGATAAGTGGATTCTCAACGGACCTATACTGGACAAGACACTCATAAGGAATTATATAAGCATGAATATAGCCGGAGAGATAATGAGTAATGCTCCCGATGTCCGTTTTTGCGAGGTATTTGTCAATGATGAATATATGGGGGTATATGTCATGATGGAAGCAATCTCACGCGGCAAAGGCAGGGTGGATATTTCCAGATACAGAGAAGACAGACCGTTTACAAGTTATATTGTCCGGCTGGACAGAGGTACCGTTCCCGAAGAGGAGATAGACCCGTTTACCGGATATACATACAACATGAATTCCATATGTAATATTGTCTATCCCGCAAGAAAAAACATTAACGAGCAGATAAAGACATATATTGAAAACGATATATCGGCATTTGAAAAAGCTTTATACTCCTATGATTATGCCGATAAAGAATCAGGCTACCGTAAACATATTGATGTAATGTCTTTCGTGGATTATTTGATTATAAACGAGTTTACGCAAAATTATGATGCGGGAATTTACTCCACATATCTTTACAGAGATACAAAAGGGAAGATAGGAATAGGTCCGGTATGGGATTTTAACAATGCTTATGATAACTATATGGAAACACCCATGAGTGCTACCGGATTTTCCTTCCAGAATAAAGTATGGTACATCATGCTCATGAAAGACGACTATTTTACAGATTTGGTAATTAAAAGATATAAGTTTTTAAGAAAAACGGTGCTGAGCGACGAGTATTTAATAAACTATATCGACAAGACCGTAAAATATCTCGGACCTGCTATTGACAGAAATTTTGATAAGTGGGGATATACTTTCTTAATAGATAAAGGATTGCTGGAGCCTGCAGAAAGAAATCTCAAAAGTTACGATGCGGCATTGAATCAGCTTAAGAACTATATAACGGCAAGAGGGAAATGGATGGATGAGAATATTGATTCGATAAAACAGTACAGCCACGATTCCAGAAACAAGTCCTTCAATAATTAGGCATGTAAAGAGGTTAAATGAAGAAGTTTTTAATAGCAACGGGTATTATATTGATTCTTGCATTAGGTATAAACTATGTGCTGTTCTCCACGAACTTCTTTATAGATTTACACCCTAAGACACCTGTTACGACGTCATTCATTACCGATGAGGAAAACATATACATTCTGAAAAACGGACAATATGAGAAATTTCAGATTAAAGGTGTAAATATCCGAAGTGCAATACCCGGCAAATTCGGAACCGACTATGCCATAGAATACGATGATTACCTCAGGTGGTTAAAACAGATAAAAGAAATGGGCGCCAATACCGTAAGGGTATATCAGATAATGAATGTAGACTTCTATAATGCGCTGTATGATTTTAATAAAGATAATGAAGACCCTCTTTATCTTCTTCACGGCCTTACCGTTTCCGATTATGTCCAGAACAGTCATATAGATGCGAAAGATGAAGATTTTTATAAAGAGATAATAAAGCAGACATATATTCTTGTGGATATAATACACGGAAAACGCCAACTGGTACTTAATCAGCAAAGCGGTTACGGATTCTATATGAAAGATATCTCGCCCTGGGTATTGGGATATGTCTTAGGTTCCAACTGGAACAGCAACACCATCGCATATACCGACAGGTTGCATAAAGTACATGAAGGATACAGCGGCAAGTATATGTATACGACGGAAGATGCGACGGCATTTGAATCGGTGCTTGCAATGATAGGCGATACCATAATTACTTACGAATCGGCAAGGTATAAAGAGCAGAGGTTGGTATCTTTCTTTAACTGGCCGTCTACCGATCCTTTCGTATATCCCGATTATATAACGGAATTTTTCAAAAAGTGTGCCGAGGTGGATGTGGAGCATATAAGGACGACCGATGCATTTATATCCGGTCATTTCGCATCCTATCATGCTTACCCTTATTACCCCGGTTACCTTAACTATTTCAAAAACAGGGATTTCTGGTTTAAGGATGCGGAAGGTAATGTAAATACCTATACGGCATATCTGAAAATGCTTAAACTCCATCACAGCATTCCCATAGTTATAACCGAGTTCGGAGTGCCTACCTCCAGAGGGATGGCTCATGAGGATACAAACAAAGGGTATAACCAGGGCAGGAATACGGAATATGAACAGGGACAGATAATAGTTAATACATATGAGCAGATAAAATCGGCGGATTGTGCCGGAAGCCTTGTGTATGTGTGGCAGGATGACTGGTCGCTGACCACCTGGAACACACAACATTCGGTGGATGAGAGAAGGTGTGTGTACTGGTCGGATGCACAGTCTTCCGATCAGGGATTCGGTATATTGGCTTTTGACCCGGGAGAGAAAAAAGTATTATGTCATGTTGACGGGGATTTAAGCGAATGGTTCGGTATTGTACCGGTTGGGGTAAACGGTGATATGAGCATATCAATGCAGTATGACGAAAAGTTCATATATTACCTTATATATAAAAAGGATTATGACCGTGAACGCGATATTCTTTACATACCCATAGATATTACCCGAAAATCCGGGAGCAACTACTGCAAGCAACACGATGTGCGGTTTGATTGCTATGCGGACTTTCTTATAGTATTAAACGGGATAAATGATAGCAGGGTACTGGTTCAGGAACGATATGATGTGCTGAGAGCTATGTATAACCAGTATATAGCGGGAGAGAATCCGCATTCCCGTCCTCCGCACATAAACAGCCCGGTATTCAATAAGATAAATCTCATACTTCAGCTGGAAGCATTGGAAAAAGTCAACCATCCCGGCATTAAGGCGCAAGTTTATGAAACGGGAATATTGACACACGGAAACAGCAACCCCGCACATAAAGAATACAATTCGCTGGCCGATTTCCATATTGCCGGCAACTATATAGAGTTGAGAATTCCCTGGAATCTTCTGAATTTTTCCGATCCGTCCAATATGTTTATTCATGACGACTATTATGAGCATTACGGGGTGGAAAGCATAGGTATAGATAAGATGTATGTAGGTGTCGGATCGGCGGAAAACAGAGGGCATATAATAGAAATGTTCCCGTTCAGTTTAAAAGGATGGAACAAGGTAACATATCATGAAAGACTTAAAGCATCATATTACATGATACAAAAAATGTGGACAGACGAGGAGCGGACAGCGGATGGCGAATGAGGTAAGGATAGATCTCATATTGATTATATACACGGCAATCTGTGTGATGATGATTTGTTTCAACACGGTCTTTCTTCTCTATCTGCGCTACCGGGACTTTATATTCAAAGATAAAAGAGAAAAAATCAGGCAGGCAATAAAAGATCAGATTGAGCTTGTAAGTAAGAATGAGGAGATTGACAAACAAAAGCAGCAGTATCTGTACAGGAATTTCACTAAGATACGTTTCTTAAAAGCATTTCATGAGATTGTAAAAGAGCAAGCGGCTGTAGATTATGAGAGCACATTCACATATCTTAAACTGTGTAAACCGCTGTTTGAATATCTTATTATAGAGTTCGATAACAAGGAAAATTCTAAAAAAGGTTATCTTGCTTTTCTTGTCGGCGAGTTCAAACTGTGTGATGAAACGGTTTATGACTTCATTGTTTCGGCAATGATATCCTATACAACCAATAAATCGGTATATGTAAGGCAGAATGCTCTTCATGCACTGTATACATCCGATAACGGCGAAGCCATACTTACCGCGATGCTTCGAATGCAGGAAATGAAAATAAAACACAACAACAAACTTATATCCGACGGATTAATGCTCTTCCATGGAGACAGAGCGCGCCTTGCATCGCTTTTGTGGAAGGAATACGGCCGTTTCGATGTAAGCACCAGGGTTGCCATAATTAACTTCATAAGGATGTCCACTCTGGATTACAGCGAAAAGTTCCTAAAGTTGTTAAAAGACGAGCATTCCCACAAGGAAATAAGGCTTGCAATAATAAGATACTTCGGAAGGATGACTTATGCTCCCGCCGGGCAATATCTTGTGGAGCTTCTGAGGCAGAAAAATGCCGAGTGGGAATACAGGGCAATAGCCGCAACCTCTCTTGCATCATACAAAAACGATGAAACGGTGAATGCACTGAAAGAAGCATTGACATCGGACAACTGGTATGTGCGATTCAATGCGTCGGAAAGCCTTGTAGAGCTGGATGTGGAATATATGGATTTGGTGGATATATATAACGGACCGGACAGATACGCAAGGGAAATACTGGAGTACAAGATGGAAACCGAAAGGCTCAAGAGAAAAACGAGAAGGGAGAAACGGGATGTTTATTGAGACAGCAAGAGCAATACTTATATCAATAGGGATTTTTTACTCTCTTTACCTTTTTGCATATGCTACATTTTTGTTGGTATCGGTAACCATCGGAGCTTCGGAATTGTACAAGAGCAAGCAGTTGAACACACTGCATAATGTCATTTCACATGATTACTATTTCCCCGTATCCATCGTAGTACCCGGATACAACGAAGAAGTCACCATTTGCGATACCGTACACTCTCTTTTAAATCTTGACTACAGACTCTATGAAATTATCGTTGTGGATGACGGTTCAAAAGACAACACTTCCAAACTGCTTATCGAAGAGTTCAAGATGACCAAGGTGCGGAGAAAAATAAAGAAAAGCATACGGTGCCAGGACGAGGAATTCATATATGAAAGCTATGCATATAAAGTTCCCATCGTACTCATAAGAAAGAAAAACGGCGGCAAGGCGGATGCTTTAAACATGGGTATAAACGCATCGAGATATCCTTATTTCGTGTGTATGGACGCCGATTCCATGCTGCAGTCGGACGCTCTTGAGAGAATAGTCCGGCCGGTACTTACCGATGAGAATCTTATTGCATGCGGAGGAGTTATAAGGATAGCCAACGGGGTGGTGCTGGAGAACGGAAAAGTCAAAAAGTACGAAATGCCGGACAATATGGTTGCGGCAATGCAGGTTTTGGAGTATGAACGGTCTTTTCTGGCATCCAGAATACTGTTTGATATGTTCAACGGAAGCCTGATAATATCCGGGGCATTCGGATTATTTAAAAAGGATATGGTAATTGCGGTCGGAGGTTATGATCACACCACCATGGGAGAAGATATGGAGCTGGTTGTGCGGCTGCATGTGTTTTGTCTTAAGAATCAAATACCGTATACCATAAAGTATGCCACCGATGCGGTATGCTGGAGCCAGGCTCCCGATAACATGAGAGATCTGAGAAAACAGAGAAGAAGATGGCATCTGGGACTGTATCAGAGTCTGACCAAGCACAAACAGATACTTTTCAGCAGTAAATTCGGATTGGTCAGAACGGTATCCTACATGTACTTTCTTATCTTCGAGCTGCTATCTCCTTATATAGAGATATTCGGTATATTGTCGGTTATAGCCATGTTTCTTCTGGGTATGGTCACTACAAGGGTTGCCATAGCATACACGGTAATATCATTGCTTTACGGAGCGGTATTGACATTGTCCGCCTTTTTCTCCAGAATACACACACAGAGCATAAGGTTGACCGCAAAGGATGTGTGGAAGGCAATCGGTGCATGTATATTTGAAAATATCGGATTCAGAGTAGTATTAGCCTATACCAGAATGGTCGCATTTGTAGGTTATAAGAAGAAAAAACTGCAGTGGGGTAAAATAAAAAGGGTAAAATTCAACCGATAATATAAAGTGTGTAAAGCAAAGTATGTAGTACAATGTATATAAACAAGATAAAGGATAACAGATATGATTGCATTCAAAGGTATTAAAAAAGTTTTATTCGGATATTCAAAAAAAGATGTCATTATGTACATAGAACTCTTGCAGGAAGATCTGAACAGTCGCATAGCGGAAAAAGACAGGCAGGTCAATCTTATACTGGAGCAGAACAAAATGCTGCTTAACAGGCTGGAACTGCTGGAGAAGAATAAGGATGATATTGCTCTTTCTTTGATTCATGCAAGGAAAAAGGCGGACAATATATTGGCCGATGCAAGAAAGCAGGCCGATATAATACTGAAAGACACAATGGAGGAAAAAGAGCGTCAGGTCGAGCAATATAAACAGGTAGAGGAAGAGTTCGAGGAATTCAGGCAATCGGTATCCAAAGTCCTTAAAAGCTTCATAAGGGGAGCGGAAGGCATCAAAAAGGACTGTGATAAAGCACATAAACTGAGCATAGGAGAGTAGATGAAGAAGAGATTTTTAGTTTTATCAATCATATGTATTCTGGTAATGTCTGCAATATACGGATATGCGGCCGAGGAACAAACCTTTGTGCTGACAAAGGAAGAACAGGCCGTTGTGGCATCTTACCCCGTTGTCTATGTGGCACTGGACAGAAATAGTTTTCCTTTTGAATTCTACAACTATGCGGAGAAACAATATGAAGGTGTTGTCGTACGGATTTTAGACCATGTACATCAGCTGACCGGATTTCAATTCGAATATCTCAAAACAAAAGATTTTGAACAAGCCCTGCAATACGGATTTAACTTTCAGGCGGATATTACCGTATCGAAAGTAAACAGGTATGCCGGCTTCATGCAAAGCAGACAGTTGGTAAAATTCAAAGGTTATGATGTGGGGATGCAGTTTACCCAAAGAATGCCGCCCGATGTTGCCGCGTTGATTAACCGTGCCATAGATACGATTTCCGAGGAAGATATAAAGACCATTATCGCAAGCGAGGCCGTGCAGTATGAAAAAATGTTCAACAGAACCGAACTGCGTGTCACGATTGCTCTCTCGGTAGTTATATCCGCAATACTGACAGGTGCTACGATACTTATTGCATATTTCAAGTATAAGAAGAATAAGAATCTTTTTCTGAATACCGACAGTCTTACAGGGTATCCCAATATAAGGGGGATGAAAGCGGTAACCGATGTTTCCATCAGTATGTTGAATATAAGTACATACTGCATGGTTAATCTTGTTGTGTATAACCTGAATTACATAAGGGAGGTTTACGGATATACAGAGGCGGACAAGGTTCAGAACGATATAGCCGTACTGCTGGATAATCATATTTACAACAATGAGATTCTTGCAAGAGCAAATAACGACGATTTCATATTGTTGCTTCAATTTACCGAAAGAGAGGAAATGATAGGGAGATTATCCAATATAGTAGAGAAGGTAAATGAAAAGTACAATCTTAAAAACTCCGATTATCCCGTTGTGCTGAGTATAGGAATTTATAATCCTAAATACGAAGAACTGAATATGGATATCCTTATGCAGAAGTCTTTACAGGCCCGTCAGTTCGTAAAGGAAAAGGATGATGTTAGATACAAGTTTTATGATGATACCGTTCGTATTATGACCGTAGAGGAAAAACTTATGCAACAGGAATTCCTTGCAAGCATGGAAAAAGACGAATTCCTCATATATATACAGCCTAAGATACTGCTTGCCGACAACTCAATATACGGCGGCGAGATATTGTCCAGATGGTATAACCCCAGACGCGGACTTATCCGGCCGGGCGAATATATACCTGTTTTTGAAAAGAGCGGTATTATTACGACATTTGATATGTACATGTTTGAAAAGGCTTGCCAACTGTTGCAACAGAGTCTTAAAGAAGGCAGACAGGTTGTTCCCGTGTCGGTTAATTTTGCACGTTCGCACTTTGCAAATATCGATTTCTGCGACCGGATATTTGCAATAGCAACACAATACGAAGTATCTCCCAATTATCTGAACATTGAAGTAACGGAAAGTCTTATTGCGGAAAATGCGAAGATGATGAAAGATATAGTCAATAAACTAAAAGAAATGGGCTTTACCATTTCATTGGACGATTTCGGAACGGGGTATTCCTCCTTCTCCGATTTGCCCAATTTCATGTTGGACTATCTCAAACTTGACAGAAGCATGATATACAACTTAGAAGACAGTAAAACCAAAAAGATGATAAAAGGCATAACCGATCTTGCACATAATATGGATTCATTAATTATATGCGAAGGTGTGGAAACAAAAGAGCAAGCCGATATACTAAGGTCGCTTGATTGTGATATCGCTCAGGGTTACTACTATTATCAACCCATGCCATATGAGGAATTTGAAAAGTTATTACAGTCAAGATAAATTGACTAAGTGATTACGGACTGGTAATATAACCGTTGAGGAGTTTCTATGAATCAAAGAGAGAGATTTTTAAATGTTATGAATTTCCAACCCGTGGATAGGTTGCCTATGATTGAATGGGCCGGTTGGTGGGATAAAACAATCTTGCGTTTCATTTCCGAAGGTGCTCCCGATATGCCCAATAAAGAAGACATAAAGCATGAATACTTCGGGCTGGACAGATTGAAACAGTATTGGATAGGCGCCAGAGGAAGAGGATATAATCAGTTGTCAGAGGAAATGAAGAAAGTAACCGACATGCAGTCGTATGAAAGATTAAAACCCTATCTTTATGATAAAGGTAAAGTACAGGCCGCGGTGGAAGATGCGGCGCAATACAGGAAAATGCATGATGACGGTGATTTGGTGGTATGGATAACGGTGGACGGCTTCTTCTGGTTTCCGAGAACGCTTTTCGGTATAGAGGAGCATTTATATGCCTTCTATGATGAGCCCGAACTGATGCACCGCATGAATCAGGATGAAGCGGACTACATAAACTATGTAATTGACGAGATGAGCAAAGCCATACAGCCCGACTTTATGACATTTGCAGAAGATATGTCATATAATTTAGGGCCCATGCTTTCCGAAGAGATGTTTGACGAGTTTCTGCTTCCGTACTACAGGCAAACCGTTCCGCATATTGAAGAAGCGGGAATAATACCTATAGTGGATACCGACGGACAACTGGAAGGTATGATTCCGTGGCTGCAAAGAGCGGGAATAAGAGGAGCTTTGCCTCTGGAAAGAAAAGCGGGAGTGGATGTCAACAGAATAAGGAAGAATTATCCCGATTTTCTCATAATCGGTGCATACGACAAGATGGTGATGAGTGTTTCCGAACAGGCTATGCGGGAGGAATTCGAGCGTCTGCTTCCGGCCATGAGGTCGGGAGGGTATATACCCAGTGTGGACCATCAGACACCTCCGGAAGTTTCTCTGGATAATTACCGGATATATCTTAAACTTCTGGAAGAGTATTGTATAAAAGGAGCCGTCAGGTGAGCAACACAAGACGAATTACGATACTGTCGTTATTAACGGCACTTACGGTTGTTTTAGCAAAACTCTTAGCCGTTAATCTTCAGGTTATAAAGAAAGGAGCGGAACTTGTTTCCATTGCCAAGTGATTAATAATGAAACAGAGAGAAAGATTTTTAAATGTTATGAATTTCCAACCCGTGGACAGGCTTCCCATGATTGAATGGGCGGGTTGGTGGGATAAAACAATCTTGCGTTTCATTTCCGAAGGTGTTCCCGATATGCCTATAAGGGAAGATATTAAGCATGAATACTTCGGGCTGGACAGGTTGAAGCAGTACTGGATAAAACCCAGGG
>ERZ795058.1695-NODE-1695-length-28596-cov-5.987246_pt1 | contig 28596 bp, 22 predicted proteins | sample MGYA00375142_ERZ795058 | MGnify/ENA primary metagenome ERZ795058 (study PRJEB30187, sample SAMN05720210) | activated sludge metagenome | isolation source: anaerobic digester from wastewater treatment plant | place: Japan | collected 2015-04-20 ... | reverse complement strand
TCGGTGCGGTTGCCAGACAACGGCCCAGCTACAACATAAATCAATTATAATCAGTGCTTTGTCATTATTTCGCGCATATTCAAGACGCCCATCGGCGATCGTATCTCGCATCTGCACGCCGCCTGATCACGGCCCTTCAGCGGGAATTTATTATGTGGGAAAATCGTGATGCGGCGGCTAGACTCTGTCCCGGATCCTGGGGGGGCGAATGCGCGGCTGTCGCGGCGTCAGTGGCGGCGAATCGCTCAGCGCCGGCCTTCAGCCCAGGATTGAGGAAACACCCGCCGGAGCTTATTCTGGAGCGACGATTGGCGGCAACGGGAGGATCGGATGAACAGCATCAGTTCGGCGCGCGAACAGGCCGATCAACTGCGCGAGTTGCTCGAACGCATCGCCCAGCAGCCCGACCTGTTGGACACCCTGGACCGGATTTGCCGGACGGTGGTCGAGGCGCTCGCCGCCGGCGGCAAGGTGCTGACGCTGGGCAACGGCGGCAGCGCGACCGACGCGCTGCATCTGGCCGAGGAATTGATCGGGCGGTATCGGACCGATCGCGCGCCGCTGCCGGCGGTCTGCCTGTCGGCCGATGTTTCGGCCCTGACCTGCATCGCCAACGATTTCGGCTACGACGCGGTGTTCGAACGCCAGGTGCAGGCGCTCGGCCGGCCGGGCGACGTCGTCATCGGCTTTTCGACGAGCGGAAATTCGCCCAATGTGAATCGGGCATTCGGCGCCGCCCGCGCGGCGGGCGCCACAACGATCGGCATGCTCGGCAAGACCGGCGGGGCCGCCCGCGACCTCGTCGATCTGGCGTGGGTCGTCCCGCACGACAACACGGCGCGGATCCAGGAACTGCACACGCTGGCGCTGCACGCCATCTGCGAGGCGGTGGAAGCGCGTTTCGGCCTGTCGTCAACTTAAATAAGGTGTCCATCGGGCCGCGGTTGGGGCCGATGCAACATCCGGCAAAGGGGGAGGATGCGACATGAACCTGACACCTCGTGAGATCGTACTGAGAACGCTGGCGTTCGATCATCCGCCGCGGGCGCCGCGCCAGCTCTGGGTCCTGCCCTGGGCCGAGCTGCATCACCCCGGCGCCTTCGACCGGATCCAGGCGGAATTCCCACCCGACATCGTCTACGCCGATGGCCACCAGCGCGAACCGCGCCAGGTCCAGGGCAGTCCCTACGAGCGCGGGGTCTACATTGATGAATGGGGCTGCCGGTTCACCAATATCCAGCCCGGGGTGCACGGCGAAGTGTGCGATCCGCTGATCCGCGACTGGGACGACGCCGGCGCGATCCGCTTCCCGCGCGAGATGCTGACGATCGACCCCGATGCCGTCAACCGCGACTGCGAGGCCAGCGACCGGTTCCAGCTGGTCCCCTATTGCCCGCGCCCGTTCGAGCGCCTGCAGTTCCTGCGCGGCTCGCAGGCGCTGTATCTGGACCTGATGATGCGCCCCCCCGCGATGCTCGCGTTCCTGCGCAAGCTGCACGGATTTTACTGCGAATTTCTGGAACTGTGGTGTTCGCGGACGCAGGTCGACGCGATCATGTTCATGGACGACTGGGGCTCGCAGCGCAACCTGCTGATCGCCCCCGAGCTGTGGTGCGAGCTGTTCAAGCCGCTCTACCGCGACTACATCGAGATCGCGCATGCGCACGGCAAGAAGGCCTTCATGCACTCGGACGGCTACATCGTGGCGATCTATCCGCATCTGATCGAGCTGGGGCTCGACGCGCTCAACTCCCAGATCTTCTGCATGGGCGTCGAAAACCTCCGTCCGTTCGCCGGCAAGATCACGTTCTGGGGCGAGATCGATCGCCAGCAGTTATTGCCCCACGGCAGCCTTGAGCAGATCGACGCGGCGGTCGAATCGGTCTACCATACGTTGTGGCGCGGAGGGGGCTGCATCGCGCAGTGCGAATTCGGCCCCGGCGGCAAGCCGGAGAATGTGCGCCGCGTGTTCGAGGCGTGGGACCGGCTGACCTCGCCGGCGATGACGAAATAAGGCGCCGCCCGGGGGGATCCCGTCGCTCGTCCATGTGACCAGCCGGTTTCCCCTGTCCTCTCATCCCCTTTGTGAGCAAGGCCAAGAACGCCGCCCATGACGCTCCAACAGATCACGCTCCACGATGCGGCGCTCCCGCGCCACGACCTGGAAGCCCTGATGCACGACATCCAGTCGGTCTCGGTGGCGGTCCTGGGTGATTTCTGTCTGGACGTTTACTGGTTCACGGACCTGTCGGCGGCGGAGCTGTCGCTCGAAACCGGGCTGGAGACCCGCCCCGTCCGGCGGGCTCATCTGTCGCTGGGGGCGGCCGGCAACGTCGCGGCCAATCTGCTGGCGCTGGGGTGCCGGCGCATCGAAGCCTTCGGCGTCGTCGGCTGCGACATCTGGGGGCGCGAAATGCTCCACCTGCTGCGTGAAAGCGGCGTGGGCACCCGCGGCATGCTCTCCGAACCGCGCGACTGGTCCACGCTGGTGTATGTCAAGCCGCACATCCAAGATAAGGAAACCAGCCGGTTCGATTTCGGCAATTTCAATTGTCTGCCGGCGCAGACCGCGCGAACACTGATCGGCGCGCTCGTCGAACGGCTCGACGAATTCGACGCCGTCCTGATCAACGAGCAGGTGACCAATGGGCTGCACAGCGCGGAGCTGCGCCAGGCGCTGGCCGAGGCGATCCAGCGCCACCCCGGGACGAACTGGATCGTCGACAGCCGCCATTTCCCCGAGGCCTACCCCGGGGCAAGCCTCAAGATCAACGATCTGGAGGCCACCCGGTTGCTGGGCATCGAGCGGCCGGCGGGGGCGCTCGTGCCGCGCGAGGAGGCGCTGACGGCGGCCGAAGCCCTGGAGCAGCGGATGGGCCGGCCGGTTTACGTAACGCGCCGCGATCGGGGCGTGATCGTCCACGACGGCCGGGCGCCGCAGGAGATCCCCGGCCTGCTGATCCTGGGCCGGATCGACCCGGTCGGCGCGGGCGACAGCATGCTGGCGGGGATCGCGGCCGCCATCGCCGCCGGCCGCTCGCCCGTTCAGGCGGCCACGCTGGGCAACTTCGTCGCCGGCGTCACGATTCAGAAGCTGTATGTCACCGGCACCGCCTCGCCCGACGAGGTGCTCCGGCTGGGCGCCGAGCCCGATTACGTCTATCGCCCGGAACTGGCCGAAGACCCGCGCGGCGCGGTCTATGACGACGGCGCCGAGATTGAGATCGTCAGCCGCCGCTCGCCCGCCGGCCGCCCTACCGTCGCCATCTTCGATCATGACGGCACAATTTCCACCCTGCGCCAGGGGTGGGAAGCCGTGATGGAACCGATGATGATCCGCGCCATTCTGGGCGAGCAGTATCAGAGCGCTGACGAGTCGCTGTATCATCAGGTGGTCGACCGCGTCCGCGAGTACATCGATCACTCCACCGGCATCCAGACGTTGCTGCAGATGCAGGGGCTGGTGCGGATGGTCCGCGAGTTCAGCTGCGTGCCGGAGGACCAGATCCTCGACGAGTTCGGTTACAAGGCGATCTACAACGAGGCGCTGATGGCGATGGTGAGCCGGCGGCTGGCCAAGCTGGAGCGCGGCGAGTTGCAGGTCGAGGATTTCCTGATCAAGAACGCCTGGGCCCTGCTCGAGCGGCTGCGCGACGCCGGCGTGCGGCTGTGCCTCGCCAGCGGAACCGACCAGGAGGACGTGCGCCGCGAGGCGCGCGCGCTGGGTTACGCCGACCTGTTCGACGGCGGCATCTGGGGTTCGGTGGGCGACGTGAACAAGGACGCCAAGCGGATCGTGCTCGACCGGATCATGAACGAGATCGGGGACGTCGGCATGGCGGGCCTGGTGACGTTCGGCGACGGCCCGGTGGAGATGCGCGAGACGCGCCGCCGCGGCGGCTTCGCCATCGGCGTCGCCAGCGATGAGATCCGCCGCTACGGGCTCAACCTGGAAAAACGATCGCGCCTGATCCGCTCCGGCGCCGACCTGATCGTTCCGGACTTCTCGCAGCTCGACCGCCTGCTGGACTGCCTCAACCTGTGAGGCCCAACGTCGTTCTCGTCCCCGCTCGCCGATCCCGTCTCATGCTCGCGGCGTGCGCGAAGCTTCGCCGCCGGGTATGATGACCGGGCCGAGGGCGTCGGTTGGCGCCCCCGCCAAATTTCCCTGTAAAGGACGACCTCCCCAGATGCCGTACCCGCAACTGGATCGCTCGCGGGTCAACATGCGGCCGCTGCGCGAGCGCAAGAATAAGAAGCGGATTGAACGGGACCACATTGCGCTGGATACCCAGCCGCGAGGGCTCACGCCGAGCGACGAACGCCTGATCGCCGAAGTGGCCGAGCGGATCGAGGCGTCCCGCGCGGCCGACCGGTCGGTGATGCTGGCCTTCGGCGCCCATACGATCAAGAACGGGCTCGCCCCGGTCCTGATCGAGCTCATCCGCCGCGGCTGGGTGACGCACCTGGCGACCAACGGCGCCGGCGTGATTCACGACTGGGAATTCGCCTACCTCGGCGAGTCAAGTGAGGACGTGCGCGCCAACGTCGCCCGGGGGGAATTCGGCAACTGGCACGAAACGGGGTTCTTCATCAACCTGGCGATCAATGTCGGCGCGTGGGAGGGCCGGGGCTACGGCGAAGCAGTCGGCGCGCTGATTCAGCGCGAGGGCCTGGAGATCCCGACGCCGGCGCGGCTGGAGCAGGAAGTGCGCGCTGTATTGAAGGCGGACCCCGCGCGCGCGGCGGCGGCAGCCGAACTGCTCGGCGTCCTCCGGCGGTTCGAGCTCGAGCCGGGGTGGCTCGCCGTGCCGCACCCCTTCAAGGAGTTCAGCGTGCAGGCCGCCGCGTTTGAACTGGGCGTTCCGTCGACCGACCATCCGATGTTCGGACACGATATTATCTACAATCACCCGATGAACAATGGGGCGCTGCTCGGGCGCGCCGCCGAACGCGATTTCCTGCGCTTCGCCGCCGGCGTCGACCGCATTGCCGGCGGCGTCTATCTGTCGCTCGGCTCGGCCGTGATGAGCCCGATGATCTTCGAAAAATCGCTCTCGATGGTGCGCAACCTCGCGATGCAGGAGGGCCGCCGGATCGACGATCATTACATGCTCGTCGTCGACCTCCAGCCGTCGCACTGGGACTGGCGCCAGGGCGAACCGCCCGAAGACAACCCCGATTACTACCTGCGCTACTGCAAGACGTTCGCCCGCATGGGGGGGACGATGCAGTATCTCTCGGCCGACAACCGGGATTTTCTGCTGGCGCTGCATCGCGCGCTGAGCGGCCGCCGGGCGCCGGGTGAGTAATCCGCGCGCCCGCAACCGACCCGCCGCCCGTCAGACCTGGCTGAGGACCGGCGTCTTCTTCATCTCGCGCCGGCCCGCGCACTGGATGGCTTCGGCATTGGCCAGATACTGCTCCAGCGGAACCAGTTCGTAGGCGCGGATCAGTTCCTGCACATCGACTTCCTGGTCGCGCGGCAGAATCCGCCACCACGCCTCTTCGGGATAGATCTTGATCTCGATCGCGCGGCCCAGGTCGGCGCGCAGCCGGTCGATCTTCTCGAAATGGAAATCGAGGTGAAACAGCGGGCTGTCGAGGCGCAGGGTCGCCGCCACCCATTTCTGGTAAATTGCTTCCCAGTTCAGGTCGAGGCCGTCGATGTCGATGATGCGGCAGCTCGTGCGGCAGGTGGCGGCGACGATCGGGACGTGGAACAGCGTCGCCATCGAATGGAGGACGCGGCCGGCCGGATAGGCCGAGGAAAAGAAGATAATCTCCGCGCCGGCCTGCTTCAGTTCATCCCAGTTGCGCCACCAGTTCGCGTCGAAGCAGATCTGGCAGCCGATTCTGGCGAAGTCGGTCTCGATGATGGTCGGCGCGGGATCGCCGGGAATAATGTAGTCCTCGACCTCGCAGCCGGGGCCGGCGGTCGGATGGATTTTGTCGTAACGGCCGCAAATCTCGCCGTTGCGGTCGAGGACCACGCACGTGTTGTAGATGTGTTCGCCCCGGCGTTCGATGATCGGGCAGATGATGTAGCACCCATGCTGGCGGGCCTTCTCGCGCATGCGGGTCACGGTCGGGCCGTCGGCCGTCTGCGCCATTTCGGGATGACACGAGGAGACGAGCCGCGTGTCGAACGTCTCGGTCATGCAGATAATGTCGGGCTGTTCCGAACCGCTGATCTCATCGATGACGTCGCTGGCGTAGTTCAGGTTGTCCTCGAGCGTGCGCGGCTGCTTGTCGAAGCGGTCGATCGTGAACGCCGCGACGTTGACTTTGCGTATCATGGTGCGTGTCCCCTTTGCGTGGTGCAATAGCCCGCGGAGGCAGTAGCTTGGTAACCGATCGTTTATATCCTACCCCGGCCGCGTTTCCCCCACAAGCGAAATTCCGGCGTCGCCGTAAGCCACTCGTTCTCTGCTCGAAGCCTCTCAGGCAATCCCCTTCCGCCGGGCTTCCCCTTTTCGCCCGCCGCGGATAAAATGATCACTCCGCGCGGATCGGCCCGCGCGCCGCGCGCCGCATCCCCCGCCCTTGCCGGCCTGGAGCCGCCACGATGCCCCGCCTTTGCATTCCGCTCGTCCTGACCCTCGTCGTTGCGCTCATCGCGCCGGCTCCCCTCCCGGCGCAATCGGCCGGTTCGGACATGCCGACGGAGATCACCGAACGGCTCTGGCGCGATCCCGGTCCCGAGCAGGACGGCCCCGGCGCGCCCCGACTGATGGTGGTCTATCCCGCCGCCGCCGGCGGGCCGTATGACGGCGAGGCGATGCGCTACGCCGGCCGCGTCGACCCCGAGGACGCGACGGTGACGCTCAACGGCGACGAATTGCAGGTTTATCCCGGCGGCGTGTTCACCGGACTGCGCCGTTTCGGCGACGCCGAGAGCGAGACCTGGACCTTCCGCGCCGCCGCCGGCGGCAAAACGACCACGGTCAGCCGCTCGCTCCGCATCCGGCGGCCGACGCCTCCGCCCGCCCATTGGCCGCTGCAATTCGCCTCCTGGCCCCACTCCCCTTCCGGGCTGTTCGTCCTGCCCGAAGGCGAAGAGCTCGAGATCAAACTGTTTGCCAGCCCCGGCCACAGCGCCGAATACCGCATCGGCGAGGCCGGCGCCTGGCGCGCGATGACCCCCGCCGAGCCGCACCCCCGGCTGGGAGGCGTCTACACCGCCTCACTGACGCCGCCGCTGCTGGACGACGCCGGGCCGCGCACCGTTCACTTCCGCCTCAGCGGCAGCCACGAGGGCCGGTCCGACCGCATCGAGCGGCTATCCTCGCTGCAGGTCGCGGCGCGGCCCGACGGCGTGCGCTACGCCGGCCGCGTCACGAACTACCTGGCCAATTACCTCAAGCACTCCGACCCCGAGAACTGGGACCGTTATGGCCAGCTCGTCAAGGGCACGCCGTTTCCGGTCACGGAGGTCCGCGGCGACCGCTGCAAGGCCGATTTCGGCCGGGGAGAAACCGGCTGGCTCGAGTTGGAACATGTCAAGATCGACTGGGAACCGTTCGCCGGGCCCGCACCGCGGCTGGACGAGACGCGCGTCGTCGTCACCAGCGACAGCCTGACGCTCGCATGGCCCGACGCCGCCCAGCCTGTCCTCTACGTATTCGACGACCGGAGTCACGCCGGCCCCGAGCATGACGTCCGGCTCAGCCTCCCCGGCGCCGACGAAAGCATGCGTTGCGATCCGCCGGACTCCCTCCCCGGCGGGCCGGTCGACTCGCTCCAGTTCCGCCCAGCCGAGGGCGCGGCGGCGCCCGCCTTCCTCATTTCGCTCACCCGGCCGCTATGGGGTTACTCGATGCTGGCGGGGGCGAGCGACGAGGCCGACCAGCCGGGGCTGCGCTTCGTGCTGCGCACACGGCCGCGCCTGCCGGCGGCCACCGCCGCCAAGCCCCTCGCCGGCGCGCGGATCATGCTCGATGCCGGCCATGGCGGCGACGACCTCGGCGCCATCGGCCCCTCGGGCCTCGTCGAGGCCGATCTCAACCTCGTGCAGGCCGCCTGGGTGCAGACCTATCTGGAGGAACTGGGCGCCGAGGTCGAGCAGACCCGCCGGTCCCACGCGACGGTTGACCTGGACGAACGCGCCCTGGCCGCCCACCGCTGGGATCCCGACCTGTTCGTCAGCCTCCACCATAATTCGGTCGGCTTCACCAGCGATCCGCTCGCCGACAGCGGACCGATTGTCTTCTATCACTATGACCACGCGCGGCCGGTCGCCGAGACCGTCGGCGAGGCGCTCACCAGCGCCATCGCCCCCGACCGGTCCCCCCGGGTGAACAGCGCCGTGTTCCGCGTCGCGCGCAACGTCCTGCTTGCCCCCTCGATCCTGATCGAGACCGGGTATGTCTGCAATCCGCACGATGAAGCGGCGCTGCGGCGGACCGAGAGCATCAAGCAATCGGCGCGCGCAATCGCCGAGGGGATTCGCGCGGCGCTGACGGAGCCGGCCGATTGAGCCGTGGCGACAGGTCGGGCTCAAGATTCCCCGCGCCCCCTCCGATGCGTACTGGGAGCCCCATGCTGCCCCGTGCGCCCGAAGCTCGCCGTCGGAGTCCCGTGCCATGCCCGCATCCGCCTACAACTGTCACTACGTCCACGCCACGGGGACGCTGCAGATCGTCCTGCTGCCCGGCTTCCGCCAGGAATACTGGGATGAACTGATGCATTATGTGGAAAACACCGACCGGTCGGGCAATTACCGCTGGGATCTCGACCTGCGGCGGATCGAGGTGATCAACAGCATGATGCTCGGCCTGATCGTCGGTCTGCGCGCCCGGCTCGACGCGCGCGGCGGCAACCTGCGCGTGCTGATCGCGCCGAATTCGAAAGTCGAGCAACTCCTCCAATTGACCCGCTTGGACCAGATCGTCGAGACGGTGAAAGCCTGAGCCGCCAACGAGGCGAGTCGTCTCCCGTCCTCGTTTACGATAATCAACCCGCCTCAGAACGTGTCGCGGCGATCAAGCGACTTGGCGACCAGGATCGTCACGTCGTCAAAGGCCTCGGCGTCGCGCGAGAACCGGTTGACTTCCTCCAGCATGCCGCGGCGGAAATCGGCCGCCGGCTCGCCGACATGCCGCCGCAGGTAGTTGATGATCCGCTGCTGGCCGAACATGTCGCCCTTGACATTCTGAGCGTCGGTCACGCCGTCGCTGTACATCAGCAGCATGCCGCCGGGGGGCAGTTCCAGGGTCTCGGTCTCGTAATTGATCCCCGGCATCACGCCGAGCAGCGTTCCGCCCGATTCCAGCGTCCGCAGTGTGCCGTCGGCCAGGCAGAGCAGCGGGTGCACATGGCCCGCGTTGCAGTAGGTGAACTGGCGCGTGTGGGGGTCCAGGACGCCCAGCACCATTGTGACGAACATGCTGTTGGAGGTGTCGCGGCAGACCATCTGGTTGATGCGATCGACGATCGTCGCAAGCGTTTCGTTGCCCAGCGAGCGCACCTCGATCTGCACGGCGGTGCGGATCGCCGCCAGCAGAATCGCGGCGGGAACCCCCTTGCCGGTCACGTCGGCGATCGCCAGCACGAGCCGGCCGTCCGGCAGCGAGATGACGTCGAAGTAGTCCCCCCCGACCATATAGGCCGGCCGCGTCGTGCCGGAGATTTCGAAGTTGTCCAGCTCCGGCATGCTCTTGGGCAGCAGGTGTTCCTGGATCGTGCGGGCGATCTCCAGTTCGCGGGCGCGGGCGTGCTGCTCGAGCAGTTGGCTGTGGAAACAGGCGTTGGCGATGGCGACGGCCGACTGCTTGGCGATGCCCGCCACCAGTTTGAGGTCCTCCTCGCCGAACGAGCCGCTGGGCCGGCGCCGGTCGAGGTAAATCACGCCGAGGACTTCGTTGTTGAAGATCAGCGGGGCGCACAGAGCCGAATGGATCCGCTGGATGACGATCGAATCGGAGGCGCGGAAGCGCGCGTCGCGCGGCGCATCGCTGACGATGATCGCCACTTCGTCCTCGACCGACTTGGTGATGATCGAGTTGGAGATGATGATGTCGTCGGTCGAATCGGGCGGGCGCCGCACCGCGCGCGGCAGCAGGATGCCGTAGCGTTCGTCGTGGAGCAGGATGCCCGAGCGGTCCGGCTTGAGCGTCTCCTGCACCAGATCGATGATCTTCTCCAGCAGCTCGTCCAGGTTGAGGACGATGCTGGTGACGTCGAGCAGGCGGTAGAGCACGCCGAGCTGGCGGTTGCCGGCATACGGCATGGTGTAGAGCGGCGCGGTCGAATCGCCCGAGCTCTTCTCCGACATGCGCAGGATCTGGCTCGGGACAAGCATGCCGTGGTCGTCGAGCACGCGCACGCCGCTGCTCGTTTCGACATGGCCGTCGTGTGTCGGTTCCAGCTCGAAGGCGAAGACGGTATCGCCGATCTGAATCCGGTCGCCGTGGCCCAGCACCTGGTCGCCCGGGATCGCCCGGCCGTTGAGCAGCGTGCCGTTTTTGCTCCCGAGGTCGCGCACGAGCCACTGCGAGCCGTTCAGGATGAAGAGCGTGTGATTGCGCGACATGCGCGGATCGATGATCTGAATCACATTGTCCGGTCCGCGCCCGACGGAAACCACCTTGTCGCGCAACGGAAAGACCATCCCCTTCTGCTCGCCTTCCTCGACGACGAGTCGGCAGGGGGCGTCATCGGACGAATGTTGCGCGCGGTCCAGCGTCTGATTCATGCCACTGACCTTTGATCGACATGCGGGGGGCCGGCGGGGGGGCAGGTTCACCGGTGCGCGCCTGGCGGCCCTCCCCGGCTACTGCTGGTCATCGTATCGGAAGAATCCCGATTTTCCATCAGTCTGTATCCAGCGGGCGAAGGTCAAGCGGCGCGCCGCGCGCGAAGCTGGTCGAGCGCCACCGCCAGCACGATGATCAGGCCGACGAGAATCTCCTGGATGTAGTTCTCCCAGCCGGCCTGCGTCGCGCCGGTGGCCAGCACGCTCATGATCAATGCCCCGGCCAGCGTCCCCAGGATGCGGCCCTCGCCGCCCATCAGGCTGCCGCCGCCGATCACCACGGCGGCAATGACGTTCAGCTCCAGGCCGACGCCGACCGAGGGATCGCCGCGCGTCAGCCGCGCCGCCTGCACCACGCCGGCCAGGCCGGCCATCGCGCCGGCGACGACGTAGAGGCTGATTTTCAGCCAGCCGATCCGCAGGCCGCACAGCCGGGCAGTCGGCTCCGAGCTGCCCAGCGCCACCACATGGCGACCGTAGACCGTCCGGTGCAGCACGAGGCCGAAGACGAGCGCCAGGCCGAGCGCGAGCCAGACGCTCGGCGCCACCAGCAGCCAGCTCCAGCCCTCCGGCAGGTAGGGCTGCACCCATTCGCCGAAATCGTAGGTGATGTTGATCGGAATGTTGGCGGACTGCCATTTGGCGGCCCCGCGTGCGATCGAGAGCATCCCCAGCGTGGCGATGAACGGGACCACGCGCAGGCCGACGATCGCCAGTCCGTTAATTGCTCCGCAGAGCATGCCAATGCCGATGCCCGCACCGAACGCCGCGCACCAGGCGGCGGGCGTCATCGCGCCGTCGACGCCGATCAGGCCGGCAAGCGACTTGGCGCAGACGACGCTCGCCAGCGCCACGACCGAGCCGGTCGACAGATCGATGCCGCCGCCGATGATGACCAGTGTCATGCCCAGCGCGGCGATGGCGACGATCGTCGTGTCGGCGAGGATCGTCTGGACGTTATACCAGTCGGTGAATCCCTCGCCGACGATGATCCGGAAGATCACGACGATCAGCCCCAGGCCGAACAGCGGCCCCAAGGCCGAAGCCAGGCGGCGAAGGGACGGCGCGTGAGGGAGCAGCGACATCGGATTCCTCCCGGAAATTTGCCATTATCGGGATCAGACGCAAGCCTGCAAGCGGCAACGCCCGGCTTGGTGATTCGCGTTTTCGATCATCCTTCCTCGCGCGGCGGGGGCTCGCCCAGCGTCGCGGCGCGCAGCAGCCGCTCCTCGGTCCACTGCGCGCGCGGCGCCAGCGCCACCAGCCGTCCGCGATACATCACGCCGATCCGATCGCAGATCCCCAGCAACTCGGGGTTGTGGCTGCTCGTCAGCAGAATCGCTTTTCCTTCGGCCGCCTCACGATTGAGCCACTCGTAGATCAGCACCTTGGAGCCGACGTCGATCCCGCGCGTCGGCTCGTCGAGCAGCAGCACGCGCGCCTGGCTGAAGCGCAGCCGGGCCAGCGCCACCTTCTGCTGATTGCCTCCCGAGAGATCCAGCGCCCGCTGGCCGATATCGCGGTAAACCGTCGAGAGCGCGTCGGCGGCGGGGATGGCGAGGCGGCGCAGGCGAGCGCCCGACAGCCAGCCGATGCGCGCGATCCGCCCCAGTGCGCCGAGGCCGATGTTTTCGGCGAGGCTCAGCCGCAGGGCCAACCCCTCGTTCTTGCGATCCTCGCTGGCGAAGCCCAGGCCGAGCCGGATCCGGCGATCCGCCCCCGCCGTCAGCGGCCGCGGCCGATCGCCGGCGATGAGGACGGCCTCGCCCGACGCCGGCGGCAGCAGACCGTAGATCGTCCGCAGCAGTTCACTGCGTCCCGAGCCGACCAGGCCGCCGATGCCGACGACTTCGCCCGCGCGCAGCGACAACGAAACGCCGGCCGGCCGGCCGCCGGGGCCCGACAGATTCGCCACGGCGAGGACTTCGGCGCCGGGCGTCCGCGCCGGGCGTGGAAAGAGCTGATCAACGCGGCGGCCCACCATCTTCGCCACCAGGTCATCCGGTCCGATCTCTGCGACGCGGCCGCTATCCACCGTACGACCGTCGCGCATGACCGTGTAGCGGTCGCACAGTTCCATCACTTCCTCCAGGAAATGGCTGACATAGAGGAAGCTGACGCCCTGATCGCGCAGGGCGCGGATCCGGTCGAACAGATGGCGGGCGTCGGCCTGGGTCAGGGCGCTCGTCGGTTCGTCCAGGACGATCAGTTGCGCGTCGGCCGCCAGCGCGCGGGCAATCTCGACGAACTGCTGCTGCGCCAGGGGCAGTCGCCCGGCCGGCAGGTGCAGCGGGATGTGCGACTGCTCGAGCAGGGCGAGCAGCGCGCGCACGCGCTCAGCGGACGGCCTCCGGCGGATCCAGCCGGCCCGCGCAAGTTCCTGACCCAGCAGGACGTTTTCGGTGACGGTCAGATGGGGCGCGATCGCCAGTTCCTGATGGCAGGTGGCGATCCCGCGCCGGCGGGCATCGGCCGGCCGCGCCGGCTGGTAGGGCTGGCCGCGCCACAGGATCCGGCCGCCGTCGGGGCGCAGCGCCCCCGCGAGAATCTTGATCATGGTGCTCTTGCCGGCGCCGTTCTCGCCGACGAGGGCGTGGATTTCTCCCCGGCCGATGCTCAGCTCCGCGCCGTCGAGCGCGTGCGTCGCGCCGAAATGCTTCTGGATGGCGTGAGCGTGGAGGAGAGGGGATTCGGGCATGGAGGCAGAGGTTCGTCCCTCGTGATCGTCCTCACTCGAAAATCTGTCCGCTAATCGCGGGATCGCCTGGATCGGTTCTGCCGTCCCTACGGGACTCTGTCGCCAGGGGTATGCCTGTTTCCCGCCACTGGAGTAGCGGGCTGAAGTCTGCCGTCCCTGACGGGACTGCCCTGTTGAAGAATCCGGCAAGGCCAAGGCTGTTCGAATCGGCAGTTTGCCCCCCCATTTCATCCCTCGTTGTGAAGCGCGGGTTCATGAGTCTCGCAATCGGATTCGAAAACGAGGGACGAGAGACGAAGGGAGGGGGGACTGGCAGGAACCCGCGTTATTCCTTCAGGTACTCCTCCAGCGGCGGCGCGATGACTTCCTGAATCTCGGGCAGCTCGAAGTTCTCCCGTGTCACCAGCGCGACGCCGGTGTCGATCCGTTCCGCCACCTCGTCGCCGGCGAGGGCGCGCGCGGCCGCCATCACCCCTTCATAACCCATCAGGAACGGATTCTGCACGACCAGCCCGTCGATCTGCCCCGCCTTCAGGGCGTCGAGCAGTTTGGGGCTCGCATCGAACCCAATGAACCTGACCTTGCCCGCCAGGCCATGGTTGCGCAGGGCGAGCAGCATGCCGAACGTGCTCGATTCGTTCGGACAGAAAATGCCGTCGATCTGCTGGTCCTTCATCGCGTTGAGCAGGCTGTTGCTCTTCTGCAACGCTTCGTCGGAGGTGGCGCCGGCATACTGGTTTTCGCTGATGACCTTGATCTCGGGAAACTCGGCAATGGCTTTTAGGAAGCCGGCCTCGCGCGCCTCGGTGGAGGCGCTGCCGACGGCGTAGCGCAGCATGATGACATGGCCCTTGCCGCCGAGCAGCCGGCCCAGTTCGCGCCCCGCCAACTCGCCCCCCCGCTCATTGTCGGTGGCGACGAAACTGACAATCTCGACCCCCTCGCGTTCGATGTCGCTGTCGATGATGACGACGGGGATGCCGCGCCGGTTGGCCTGAATGACGGCGTTGCGCAGCGAACGGGCGTCGAGCGGCGCCAGCACGATCGCATCGGTTTTCTTCGCCACGTGCGATTGCACGATCTGGATCTGGCTGTTGCGGTCGTCCTCGCGCAGCGGCCCCTGCCAGGTGATCGCAACCTGGTCCAGTTCGCGATCGGCCTTGGCGGCGCCGGCGTGAACCGCCTGCCAGAAATCATGCGTCGTTCCCTTGGGGATGACGACGATGTTGGAACCTTCGCCCGCCTGCGCGTGAAGCGGAGGCGCGGCGAACGCGACCAGCGCCGCGACGGCGGCCAGGCGCCACACGGAGCGCGCGAGCGAATGGAAATGAACGGGCATGATTGACTCTCCTCTCGGCACGGATTCACCCAAGCCCGAGCATTTTAAGTCGCCGCCCACCGGGCTGCAAGCGATCCGGACCGACTGATCCCGATCGCCGTTCGCGATCATCGCGCTTCCCCCGCGCCCCTGGCGGAATTGCCGACTTCGGCATGCGGCCCGCTTCTTGCTCACAGCAGCTTAAACGGCCGGGCGCTCCGCCCCGCGCGGCGCGGCCGCCCGACCAGTTGCCCCATGCGAGGTGCATCATGGCGAAGTCAACGACCAAACAGATTGGCCGGCGGCGGCGAGAGCCGGTTCTGCCAACTCGTCAGCCGACACGGCGCATCATCATTTCCCCACGGGTAATTTCCATTGGAATTTTTGGATAATTCAAACGACGCACCGTCCAGTCATCCCGAGGGGCTTACTCCCCGGGGTTCGATCCAAACGCGAAGAGGGTAATTACAATGAGTATCGTCGGCATGATCCTGTTGATTCTGTTGATCATGATTGTTCTGGGCTCGCTCCCTGCGTGGCCCTACAGCCGCGGCTGGGGCTACTATCCCAGCGGATCGGTGGGATTGATCCTCATCATCGTGATCGTGCTTCTGGTGCTTGGCGTGATCTGAGCGTCTGAACCGCAATCCCCCTGTTGTAAACTCCCCGCGAGGCGGCGTCGGCTGTTTTTACAAATGGAAGTATTCGAGCACGTGATTCTTGGGGGCGGCGTCGCCGCCGGCCACGCCGCCCGCGAGTTCGTCAAGCGGGGCGTCAAGCCGGGTCAGTTGGCCCTTGTTTCGGCCGAGGCCTCGTTCTGCTACGAACGCCCACCGCTTTCCAAGGCCCTGCTGGCGGGCACGAAACGGCCCGAGGAAACGCTGATCAGTCCCCCCAGGTTCTATGCGGAAAACGGCATTGCCTTTTATCATGAATGGCGCGCCGTCGGCATCGACTTCGGCCGGCGGCTGATGATGAACGATCAGGGCGAGACGATCGGCTTCCGCAAGCTGATGCTGGCGACCGGCTCGCGGGTGCGCAATCTGGCCATCGCCGGCGCCGATCTGCTGGGCGTGCATTACCTGCGGACGCTGGAGGATGCGCGGGCGATCGTCGGCGCGCTGCGCGACGTGCGGCGCATGGTCGTCATCGGCGGCGGTTTCATCGGCGCCGAGGTCGCGGCCCAGACCGCCCGCCGCGGCATCAACACGACGCTGGTCGCGGCCACTGATCACCTCTGGCCGGGGCATTTCACGCCCGAAATCTCGGCTTTCTTCAAGGGCTACTTTCAGAGCAACGGTATTCATCTTATCTTTTCCGCCAGGCCCGCGGCGCTTCACGGCCCCGAGCATGTCACGCGCGTCACGCTGGAGACCGGCCAGTCGCTCCCCGCCGAAATGGTGGTCGTCGGCATCGGCGTCGTGCCGGAGCTGGAGCTGTATCGTCAGACCGGCCTGCAGCTCGACGCGGGCGTCCTGGCCAACCAGTTCCTCGAGACCAACATCCCCGATGTCTGGGCCGTCGGCGACATCTGCCAGTATGAGGATGTGCTGTTCGGCAAGCGCCGGCGCATCGAACACTGGGATAACGCCAAAAGCCAGGGCGAACACGCCGCGCGCGCGATGCTCGGCCGGCGCGAACCGTTCATACACGTGCCCTACTTCTTTTCCGACGTGTTCGATCTGTCGTGGGAATTCTGGGGCGACACCGAGGAGGCGGATCGCGTGCTCTACCGCGGCGATCTGGGGCGCGGCGGCATCAGCGCGTGGTGGCTGCGCGGCGACCAGGTGCACGCCGCGTTCGTGATGAACCGGCCCGATGAAGAACGGCGCGCCGCGCCGCTGCTGATCGCGCACGGCACGCCGATCAACGCCGAATGCATTGCCAACATGGAAATTCCACCGGCGCAATGGACCCCGGCGCAGAACTGCGAAACTGGTCCCTCTCTTGCTTAGTAAATCATTAACGGGACGGCGCGCGAGGAACTCCCCGCAAATTCATCTCCTGTCCCGCTTCAATCATCCCTGGGGTGATTCCTTCGGAGGTTAAGGACCATGTTATACTGGGCTCTCGTGTTCTTCATTCTGGCGCTGGTCGCCGGTCTGCTCGGCTTTGGCGGGCTCTACGCCGCGTTCGCGACGGTTGGCAAGATTCTGTTCGTCATCTTCCTGATCGTCTTCCTCGTCTCGCTGATCATGGGTCTGGTCGGCGGACGGCGAGTCGTCTGAGCCTCTGCTTGCGCACCCCGCCCTCTCGTCAGGGCGGGGTATTTGTTTTTCAGCGGACTGCTGGGGAAATCCCCCACCGATCCGACCGCATTCGTTCCCACCCGCGGGTCCTGTTTCACGGAAATTGTCCGTCGGCTGCTTCCGTTAACAAAATCTGCAATACACATTCTCGGGCTGATTTGCTAACCTGACATACCGCGGCCCTTACAACCCAGGGCGCCGCATGGGGGCAAGTCGAACACGAGACTGACAGGGGAATCGCTCCCCGCCAGGCGCCGCCGACAGGCAGCATGGTTTAGAATCCCCGCCACCGGGGCGGGGAGCATCGCAGCGCGCAGCGGCGCAACAACCGGGCTGCCCATCATCAGGAAGCAACGACGATCCGGATGAATTCGAAGATCACCGTTACGCAGGTCCCACTCCAGCAACTGATCGACGTGCTCGACGTGGGCATCCTGGTGCTGGGGCGCGACGGCCAGCCCGATTTTTCCAATGCGCCCGCGCGCATGCACTTCGGCTGCACCCGACACGATGATCTCGTCGAACGCTGGCAGCAGATTGACCGCGAGCTGAATGAGATCCCGACCGACGGCCAGGGCGCCGTCGCCTGCACCGTGCAGCTCGAAGTCCCCGGCCCGGTGCGCGCCCGCCGGCTGCAACTGGAATTCTATCCGCTCAACCATGAGGACTGCGAAGGCCAGATCGTCCTGATCCGCGACCGCGAAATGCTCGACGCGATGGAAACCGACCTGCGCCTGGCCTCGCGCTTCCGCGGCCTGACCCGGCTCTACCGCGCCATCGCGCACGATCTGAAGGCCCCGCTCAACGCGATGGTGATCAACCTGGAACTGCTCAAGGAGACGATCAATCTCCCCCATCGCGATGCCTCGACGCAGGAACGCAAGGACCGCTATGTGAACATCCTGATGTCGGAACTGGGCCGGCTCAACCGCACGCTGCAGCTCCTGCTGACGCAGGCCGATCTGTCGACGAAGTCCAGCGAACGGATCGACCTGGGCGAGATCCTGCTCGATGTGGTGACCCTGCTGACCCCGCAAGCCAAACAGCAGGAGATCTCGGTCAATTATCACCTGCCCGAGGAGCCCGTGCTCATCATCGGCAGCGAGGACTGGCTCAAGCAGGCGGTGCTCAACATCACGATCAATGCCCTGGAGGCGATGGATCGCGGTGGACGGCTGACGATTCGGCTCCATGTCAAGGAACACGTCGCGACGCTGCTGGTGGAGGACACCGGCTCGGGGATCTCGCAGGAAGACCTGGAAAAAATCTGGAACATGCATTTCACGACGAAGTCATCCGGAACGGGGATCGGGTTGTACGTCAGCCGCTCGGTGATTCAGTCGCATGGGGGGAGCATCGACGTGATGAGCGTCCCCGGCGAAGGCAGCCTGTTCCGCATAACCCTTCCCACCGCCGGAAAAGAGAACTGAGGTAGACGATGCGCGCACTTGTCGTGGAAGACGATGCCAGTTGCCAGACGGCCCTGGCCGAACTGGTCCAGATGAAGGGCTTCGAGGTCGTGACGGCCGGCAGCATCAAGGAAGCCCGCAGCCAGCTCCGCAAGAAGGCGCCCGACCTGGCGCTGGTCGATCTGAATCTGCCCGACGGCAGCGGCATGGGCCTGATCAATGAGATCGATGAAAAGTATCCCAGCGAGGTGGTAGTCATCACCGGCAATACCAACCTGGAGACCGCCGTCGAGGCGATGCAGCAGGGGGCGCTTGATTACCTGACCAAACCGATCGATGTGACCAAGCTGAAGAAGATCCTCGACGATCTCGCCCAGGACACCGCCCGGCGCACCGACAACAGCCTGCAGGCCAAATCCAGCGCGATCCTGCGCGCCAGCCAGATGGTCTTCGAGTCCCCCGCGATGCACGAGATCGTGACGCTGGTCACGCGCGTGGCGGCCACCGAGGCCAGTGTGATGATCATCGGCGAGAGCGGCACCGGCAAGGAACTGGTGGCGCAAATGATCCATGACAAAAGCCCGCGCGCCGACGGGCCGTTCCTGCCGATCAACTGCGGCGCGATCGCGCCCAACCTGATCGAAAGCGAGCTGTTCGGTCACGAACGGGGGAGCTTTACCGGCGCCGCGACGCGCCACCTGGGCTACTTCGAACAGGCCAGCGGCGGAACGCTGTTCCTCGATGAAGTGACCGAAATGCCCCTCGAATTGCAGGTCAAGCTGCTGCGCGCGCTGGAAACCAGCCAGATCATGCGCGTCGGCAGCGGCAACCCGGTCAATGTCGACGTGCGCGTCATCGCCGCCACCAACCGCCAGCCCGAGGGCGCCATCGAGGACGGCAAGCTGCGCCGCGATCTGTATTACCGCCTCAACGTCTTCCCGATCGAAATGCCCCCGTTGCGCGCGCGCCCCGAGGATATCGTCTGCCTCGGGCGCCACTTCCTCGCCCAGTTCAACGCCGCCTACGAGACCAAAAAGGTGCTCACCGACGAGGGGATGGAAAAGCTCTGCTCGCATTCGTGGCCGGGCAACGTCCGCGAGCTGCGCAACCTGATCTACCGGGCGTTCATCCTCGCCGACGACGAGATCGGCCCCGATGTCATCAACTTCGAGAAAGCCGCCAACGGCCATCCCGGCGCGAGCGTCGATCTGAACATGAAAGTGGGCACGTCCATCGCCGATGCCGAACGCCGGCTGATTCTGGCGACGCTCGACGCCTACCAGGGCAACAAGAAGAAGACGGCGCGCGTTCTGGGCGTCAGCCTCAAGACGCTCTACAACCGGCTCAACGAGCTGAAGCCGGAACCGGCGCCCGCCGCCAAACCGGCCCGGTCCCGATGAAGGGCTGAAGGCTGTTTTTCAGGGTTGGTTCGATACCGAGAGCGATTCCGATCCCGATCCCGATTGTGGCGTCGGCGTGTCGTCGAGTCCCCGGCTGTTTACGATTGAAAGAAGATCTTGGCTTGCGGTTAGATTGAAGCACTTCCGCTGTCATCGGGAAGAAGTCATCGTGTTTCCAACACGGAAGGCAGCCCATCGGAACCGCGCCCGGCGTTTGTTGGCACAAATGCTGCTTTGGGTGCGGTCACAGCCGATGGCTGCCCGGCCGGGAGGAAGTGCCGTTGGCCATCCGCGCCACCCCCTTCCCCCGCGATTCCCCCTGAAGAAAGGTTGATTGAAATGCTGACTCACTTCACGGTGGCCTTAAGGCGTGTGCTGATGCTGTTGGCGCTGCTCTTCGCCAGCGTCGCGGTCATGCCGACCCTCGTGGCCTGCAACGGCGGCGCCGAGGACAATCTGGAAGACGCCGGCGAAAACCTGGGCGACGCCGTCGAGGATCTGGGCGACGCGGCGGAGGATGCCCTCGACTGATTTGATCCGCCGGCGGCCTTCCCGCTGGCGGCACGGGTCCCTTCAGGCGGACAGCCTGCCCGCCCGGGCGCTGTCCGCTTTTTCATTCCACCGCCGCGCCGGCCATGCCGGCCGGCTCCCACCGCGCCAGCTCCCGGCTGCGCGCGATTCCCAGCCGGTTCCATCCGCGGCCGCCGAAATCCGCGCGCCGCTGCCCGTCGCTGCCCGCATAAAACAGGTAGAACCAGCCGTCGGTCGCGCGCCGGTCCAAAAGCCAGGCGCCGTTGGCCAGGATTTCCCGGTTGAAGTCCTGGACCGGGATGTCCAGCGCGGTCCCGTTCTCCCAGCGCGAGAATCTCAGCCCCGCGCTGGTCGATTCGGGCCGCTCGAACAGATACGGCCGATGGCGATCCTCGCGCGCCGCCGCCAGCAGGCGCCACCCCTCCCCGATGCGCAGGACCTGGAAGCTGGCGAAATACGGCCGGTGCACGCCGTCGACCGTGCTCAGCTCCAGGTATCCCGGTCCCAGCCACGCAAAGTCGCCGACGAGCCGCTCGCCATGGGCCACGCGCGGCAGCCGCCCCTGGTTCCAGATCAGAAGGTGGACCTCGCCGAACGGCGCCAGGGCGGGGTCGACCGCCCGCGCCTCCCCAGTCAGGTTGGCCGCCAGGGGGCGGGGACTGGACCAGGCCATCAGGTCCGGCGACTCACACCAGAAGAGCGCGTTGGGCTGCTCCGGCGCGTCGCCCCACGAATTGCCGACCAGGACATAGCGGTTTCCGTCGTGCACGACATAGGGCGAAGCGGTCCCGCGCCAACCGCGGCTCGCGCCGTCCAGCCGGTTCACCTCGGCGAATCGCACCAGATCGGCGCTTGTGTACTGGACGATTGTGCAGTTCGGCGCGTCCCCGGATTCCTGGAAGGCGGAGCAGAAGATGTGGAACAAGCCGTCGGCCTCGACGACGCAGAAATCGTGCAGCGATTGATCGTGATCGCCGAGGATCGGATTGCGCAGGGCCTCCCAATCCAGCTCGGCCGGCGCCGCCCCGGCGGCGAGCGTGAAGCAAAGCAGGCCCGCGGCCGCGACGCGACGCGGAAGACCTACCAATTGTGATAGCCGCTCAGCCGTTTTCATCGCCGTTCCGTCCCTTTCGTCCATAGTTCGGCTCTCGTCCTCGTCCTCGGCTCTCGAAAACCCGTCGATTCGATCCCGATAGCGATCCCGGTCCCGCTACCGATGGAAGGAGTCGCATCCCGCCGCCGGGTTGGCTATGCTCGGGGCAATTCTTGTCTGCAAGGAGTCACGCCCCATGCCCGCCTCGCCTGAACCCGCCGCGCCGCCATTCATCATCGGTGTCGATATCGGCGGCACCAAATGCGCGGTGGCCAAGAGCACGCGGGACGGCCAGATCCTGGCGCACGAGACGTTCCCGACCGAATCGATGGCGCGCACCGTCGCGCTCATCCTGGAGGCCGTCGAGCGGCTCCAGCCGGGCGGCGACCCGCTTTTCGGCGTCGCCTGCGGCAGTCCGCAGGACAGCGCCCGCGGCATCATCCAGGCGCCGCCCAATCTGCCTGACTGGGTCGACGTCCCGATCATCGACCACTTGACCGGCCGGTTCGGCGGCCAGGGGTGGTTGATGAACGATGCCAACGCCTGCGCCCTGGCCGAGTGGTTCTTCGGCGCCGGCGTCGGCACGCGCCACATGATCTACCTGACGTTCGGCACCGGGCTGGGCGGCGGCCTGATCCTCAACGGCCGGCTCTATGCCGGGGCCTGCGACAACGCCGGCGAGGTCGGCCACTTCCGGCTGGCGGAGGACGGCCCGGTCGGCGTCGGCAAGGCCGGCTCGTTCGAGGGCTTCTGCAGCGGCGGCGGCATTGCGCAACGGGCGCGCGACTGGGCGCGGGCGCGGGCCGCCGGCGCCGATGACCGCCCCGTGACGGCGCGCGACGTCGCCGCGGCCGCCGACCAGGGCGATCTCGGCGCCATCGCCATCTTCACCGAGACCGGGCGCCGGCTGGGCCAGGGGCTGGCGCTCATCATCGACCTGCTCAATCCCGAAATGATCGTCCTGGGCAGCATCTACGTCCGGTGCCGTCACCTGCTGGAGCAGCCGATGATGGAGGTGCTGCGCCGCGAGGCGCTCGGCCCGTCGCTCGCCGCCTGCCGGATCGTGCCGGCGGCGCTCGGCGAAAACCTCGGCATCTGCTCGGCGATCGCCGTGGCGCGCTATCACCTGGGCAACCTGCCGCCGGCGTCCGCCTGACCGTCGCGCGCGGCCGGCGGTCACCGGCCGCGATCCTCGTCCGACTCGTCAGCCTCGTATTCCCACGGCGGGATGTCGAGGCTCAGTTCCCGGTCGCGCTCTTCCTCGGCGGCGAACATCTCGCGTTTCTGCCGGGCGAACCGCCGCTTGCGCCAGTAGGCCAGCAGAAACAGCACCCCGGCAAAGAGCCAGATAAAGCCGGACCCGCTCAGGAAGGCGATCCAGGTCCAGACGTTGCGGTGGTCGCGCCGCCACTGCGCCTCCAGCGAACGGCGGAAATGGACGTCCCACAGCCGGGTGAGCAGGCGCGGCCCCTCCAACGGGTCGGCCAGCTCGCGCGCCAGCGGCGCCGGGTTGAGGCCCCCCGGGCCGGCCGTCGATTCCGGCCAGCTTCGCTCCAGATAGAACCGCGTCACCGAGAGGCTCTGGGCGTAGGCCAGTTCCTGCAGTTCGGAACCGATCGCAACCTGGCTTTCGAGTTGCTCCAGCGGGATCAGCGCGCCGAAGGCGCCGGCGACCTGGACGCGCCACGCCGATCGATAATTGCCCTCGCCGGCCACCAGCATGGCCAGGCCCTCGTTGAGCCAGCCGGGCAGCTCGCCCCGCACGCGGCGACCCAGAATCAGGTGAACCATCTCGTGGACCAGCGTGCGCTGCTGCTCGACGGGGGTCTGCCGGAAGAACGCCTCGCGATGGATGACGATTTCGTTGCGGCGCGAACGGGCGACCGCGACCACATGCGCCGGCCGCGATTGCAGGTATTCATGGAATTCCCGCTCGCTCCCCAGCGAGACGATGCGCGCCGTCTGATCCAGGCGCAGACCCAGCCGGGCCTCGGCGGCCTCCAGCGCCCGCTCGGCCGAGTCCAGCAGCGCCGGCCCCCACGGCGCGTCCGCGTCGGCCTGATGCAGACGGATCCGGGGGGTGGGTGCGAGGGAGGCGGGCATGGGCCGTATTAGAAGGGACAGAAAGGACATAAGGGATATAAAGGACGGATAGGGGCCATTATCATCCGTTCAGGGTACGTCGTGAAGAGCTCACTCAAAGACATGTCCCCCAATCTGGAGATCGCTTGGATCGGTTCTGCCGTCCCTACGGAACCCTATAGCTATGGGCATCCCGGTTCCCGCCGCTGAAGTAGCGGGCTGAACACTGCCGTCCCTGACGGGACTGCCCCGCGGAAGACCCGGCAAGGCCGAAGGCATTTGGATCGACGGTCCACCCCCAGTTTCCTCCCTCGTTGTGAACCGCAGGATCATGAGCAACTCGTAGTCGCTCCCAGAGGCCAATCTTTTCAAACCGCCGGTTTGTGCCGCCGGCGTTTGCCGTTTCATGTGCCCTGTGCTTCGTGAATAATGATCGCCATGATCCAGGTCCGGCAGCTCAGCAAACGCTACATGCTCTACGACCGGCCGCTCGATCGGCTGGCGGACTGGCTGCTGCCGGCGGCGCTGCACCGCGGCCATCCGTTCTGGGCGCTGCGCGAGATGACGTTCGACGTCGCCGCCGGCAGTTCGGTCGGCATCATCGGCGTCAACGGCGCGGGCAAATCGACCCTGCTCAAGATCCTGACCGGCACGACGCGCCCCACCAGCGGCGACTATCGCATTCAGGGGCGCGTCTCCAGCCTGCTCGAACTGGGAACCGGATTCCACCCGGAATTCACCGGTCGCCAGAATATCCAGTTCGGCGCCAAGATGGCCGGCCTGACCGATGCCGAACTGGCCGAGCGGTACGACGGGATCGTCGAGTTCGCCGAGCTGGGCGACTTCATCGATCAGCCCGTGCGCACGTATTCCAGCGGGATGCTGCTGCGCCTGGGGTTCGCCCTCGCCTCCTCGGTCGACCCCGATGTGCTGATCATCGACGAAGCCCTCTCGGTCGGCGACCTGCATTTCCAGCAGAAGTGCCTGCGCCGCATCCGCGAGTTTCACGAGCGCGGCACCACCGTCCTGTTCGTCAGCCACGATCCCTCGATGATCCAGAATTTCTGCAACGAGGCGATCCTGCTGGATGAGGGCCGCATGATCGACCGGGGCAAACCGGACCAGGTCATTGATTACTACACGGCGCTGCTGGCCGAGAAATATCGCGAGGGGGGCGCCGGCGTCCGGATCGTGCGGCCCCGCGACGACGCGCCGGCGACCGACACCGCCCAAGCCGCCGAGGGCCCGGCGCCAGACGCCGCCGCCGACCAGAACGGATGGAAGGCGCCCCCGCTGCACGCCCGGGGGCACCGCACCGGCAACTTCCGCGCGATGATCACCTCGGTCTGGCTGGAGGCGCGCGCCGTCCACGGCAATTCGCAGATCGTCGTCACGGGCACGCCGGCCGTGCTGCACGTCCGCTGGATCGCCCGCGAGCCGATCCCCTCGGCCACCGTCGGCATCATGCTGCGCGACCGCCTGGGGCAGGAGATCTTCGGCGTCAATTCGCACTACCGCGAGGTGCGGATGGGACCGTTCCAGCCTGGCGAATCGGTCGACGTCGGCTTCCGCATGCCGATCAACCTGGGCGAAGGGCTTTATTCGATCACCGCCGCCGTCCATGAGGGGGAAAACCACATCGAGACCTGCTACGACTGGGTGGAGCATGCCTTTTCGCTCCAGGTGCTGCCCAACCCGGAGGAGCGCTTCACGGGACTCTGCCGCCTGCCCGTGGAGATCGAGGTTCAGCGCGAACCGACGCCGCCGGCCGAACGCCAGTTCGCCGAGTGGGTCCGCTCGCGGCTTGCCAGCTGACGATGCGGCGCTACCCGCGCATCGTCCGCGTCCTGCGCTGGCTGCTCCTGCTGATCGTCGTCGCCGGACTGCTGGTCTACCTGATACAGCTCGTGCGCCACGGCCGGACGAGTTATCGCCACGGCATGTTCGCCATCATCACCGGGCCGTACCAGTGGTCGTGGCAGGTCCATCCCGGGCTCAGCCTGCGCTGGCTGGGCGCCTACGCACTGGTGGCGTGGCTCGTCTGGGGCGGCCGGCTGCGCACGCTGGCGGCGAGCCTGCCCGCGCGCATGCTGATCATGACCCCGATCCTCGTGCTGGCCGGCTACCTGACCGTCTCGCACGGAACCGGCGCGCCCGACATCCAGCCGGCATTTCTGCTGGCGGTCATCGTGGTCGCGGTCGCGGCGTCGTATTTCATCGCGCGGCTGGACGACCGGCCGGCCCTGCCCGGCCCCGCCCCGCGCTGGGAGGCGCCGCTGCTCTACGGGCTGGCGACCGCGGCGGGGGTCGGCGTCGCGGTTCTGTGCTGGCGCCTGGTGTACCACGGTTTTCCGATCATGATGGACGCCCAGTCGCAGGTCGTCCAGGCGCGCATGCTCTGGCAGGGACGCTGGGTGTTGCCGATCTCACAGGCGCTGCGCGACGTGATCGAATTCCCCAATTCCGTTTTCACCGTCCCGGTTTATTCGCAATACCCGCCGGGCTATATTTTCCTGCTGATCCCGGTGGTGGCGCTGGACCTGCCCCCGCAGACGCTCAACCTGGCGGCGGGCGGGGGCCTGGTGGCGCTGACGGCCTGGCTGGCGCGGCGGCTCGGCGGCGCGCGGGCCGGCTGGGCGGCCGCCGTCCTCTGCGCCGGCTCGCCGTTCATGATCCTGTGCGGCACGGCGATGAACCACGCCACCAGCGCTCTGGCACTGCTGGGAACGACCTGCTGCCTGCTCCCCCGGCTGGGCCGCGCCGAGCCGCGACGCTGGGCGCTGCGCGGCCTGGTCGGCGGCCTGCTCCTCGGCTGGGCCGTATCGACCCGACCCCTGACCGGATTGGCGCACGCGCTCGTCTGGCTGGCGGCGTGGCTGGCGCAACTGGGCGAACTGGCGTGGCGCCGCCGCTCCGGCCGGATCGTCCGCCCCGGGCAGACCCTGGCCGCCGTCCTCTGGCGCGGCCTGTGGGTGCTGCTCGGGCTTATCCCGCCCGCGCTGCTGTTCATGTTCTACAACCTGAAGACGACCGGCAGCCCGTTCATCTTCGCCTACGAGGTCAGCAATCCCGACCTGCATCGGATCGGTTTCGGCCAGGCCACCGAACTCCATTACACCCCGGCCGACGCGCTCCACAACTCCATGGCGAGCTATCTGGACCTCAATATCAAGCTGTTCGGCTGGGCGGTGGGCTCCTGGACGCTGATCCTGGCGTGGTGGCTGCGCACGCGCCTGACCCGGGCGGAGCTGACGCTCCTCGGGTTGATCGTGTCCCAATCGATCTTCTACGGCCTGTATCAGTATCACGACCTGATTCTGGGGCCGCGGTTCCTTTTCGATCTGCTGCCGTATTTCGCGGTGCTGGCGGCGCTCGGGCTGGCTCCCGCACTGCGTCGCGGGCGACGCCGGGGGATGGTGCTGGCGCTGATCGTCTTCGCATTTTCGATCGTCGGCATTCAGCGCGGCATCAATTTCTGGATCACCAAATTCCGGCCGGTGATCGAGCGCAACGTCCAGTTCGCCGGGTTCATGGACGAGATCGAACCGCTCGAGGGGCCCACGGTCGTCGTCATGGACCAGCCCTACAACGAGGTCATCGGCCAGTACTTCCAGCACCCGCGCTATCAACACCCGCTCTGGTTCGTCTTCGAGCATCGCGAGGCCGAAGCGCGCCTGCTTCCGGAACTGGCCGGGTTCCACTGGGTCCGATTTGATGACGGCAACCGTCCGGCGCCGGGCCCGCCCCCGGAACTTCCGCAGTTCCCTCAGGGCGGCGAACCGGCAAGTTGAACCAGAGCCGTTCGGCATGGGACCGGCGCGCTCGCCAGTCATCCGCCCGCCGCTTCGGATCCCCCACCGCCGGGTTGATAATCCGGGATCAGTTCCTTGAGCATCCGGCGGATCGCGGCGTCGTCCCGCAGCACGGCCAGCGCCTCCAGCTCGAGGATCCGCGGTCGCAATTGCTCCCAGTCGTGCGCCGGCTGCGACGAGCGGAAAATCTTCGGATGCGCCGTCGGCTCGCGGCCCTGCTCGGCCGTCAACAGCTCCTCGAACAGCTTCTCGCCGGGCCGCGCCCCCGTGAAGACGAGCGGGATATCGCGCTCGGGCTCCAGCCCGCTCAGCGTGATCAGGTTGCGCGCCAGATCGACGATCTTGACCGGCTCGCCCATATCGAGCAGGAAGACCTCGCCCCCCTGGCCCTGCGAGCCGGCCTCGATCACCAGGCTCACCGCCTCGGGGATCGTCATGAAGTAGCGCGTCATCTCCGGGTGGGTCAGCGTCACCGGCCCCCCCGCCTGGATCTGCCGGCGGAAGAGGGGAATCACCGAACCGCGGCTGCCCAGGACGTTGCCGAACCGCACGGCGACGAAGCGCGTCGCCCCCGGGCGGTTCAGCGCGCTCACGATCATCTCGGCCAGGCGCTTGCTGGCGCCCATCACGCCGGTCGGCCGCACGGCCTTGTCGGTCGAAATCAGGATGAACCGCTCGACCCCGGCGGCCCGCGCCGCCTCGGCCAGGACGCGCGTCCCCATGACGTTGTTCTTGATCGCCTCGGCCGGCTGCGCCTCCATCAGATGGACGTGCTTGTGCGCCGCCGCGTGCAGGATCACGGCGGGCCTGGCTTCGGCCAGCAGCGGCTCGATCAGCGCCGCGTCGCGGACGTCGCCCACGACCAGGCGCAGCGCGGCGCCCCGCTCCCGGGCCGGCGCCGACAGCTCCTGGTGGATGTCATAGAGGCTGTTCTCGCCGCGCCCGAGCAGAATCAGCTCGCTGGCCCCATGCGCGAGCGCCTGGCGCGCCAGTTCGCTGCCGATCGACCCGCCGGCCCCCGTGATCAGCACGCGCCGGCCCGTCAGGCACGATTCGGCCGGCCCCGCCCCGCGCACGACCACCGGCGGCCGGCCCAGCAGGTCCTCGATCTCCACCGGCCGCAGGCGGCTGACCTCGACCTGGCCGTGGACCACCTCCTCCATATTGGGCACGGTGCGGAACGCCAGCCGCGCCTCGCGGCAGTGGTCGACCACCGACCGCATCAACGCCGGCGTCGCGCGCGGCAGC
>ERZ795058.1689-NODE-1689-length-28650-cov-54.829516_pt1 | contig 28650 bp, 15 predicted proteins | sample MGYA00375142_ERZ795058 | MGnify/ENA primary metagenome ERZ795058 (study PRJEB30187, sample SAMN05720210) | activated sludge metagenome | isolation source: anaerobic digester from wastewater treatment plant | place: Japan | collected 2015-04-20 ... | reverse complement strand
GATGTCCGCTTTAATAAATTATAAGATCGTTGAACATAAAAATGAATAATGCATACTGAATTTATTCTATAAAAAATCCGGATATGGGGCTGTCCCGACAGCTATTATAGAAGGGGTTCAAACCGGCGAATAAGAGGAGAATAAAAAAAGTTCTGCAGGAACTTTTTCATCTTGGTCCAATAGTTATTTTGGGATAAAACATAATTTTTATATTTAGTTAAATACGCTTTATCAAACTACAAAGGGGAGTAGCTTTGAATTATATTAACATAGCTTTCATATACCAATTATTCAAAGGTCTTATCTATTAAATCTGTGAGAGTTCATTAATATAGGCGTTGGTTACCGTAGATATACCAAACACCATTTTCTCTTTTAAAATAGGAAATATCTCCAGAGTCCTCCGGTTCATTTAAAATAACGGTTTCCCCATGGGAAGTAAATTTATTTTTACTATGTACAACAGCATAGTCGTCATCCAAATCAATATAGAGAACTTCTATTTCCAGCAGGGAGTATTGAGCCATTCTATCCAGCCATAGATCATTAAAATTATAACTTGTCATTCCATTATGCAGATATTTAATATGTAGATGTTCCATTATTCCACTTATATTTTTCAAGTTGAATTCCATACTTATATCATAGAGAATATCCCGAATTTCACGCTGGGCAATTGTATCGCTGTCATTGCTTTCGCAGCTTCCTAAAGCCAGCATCAATAAAATACCGAAGATTAGATATAAGTATCTTTTCATTCTTTTCCTAACCAATTATTTTATTATCTCATATTTATATTATAATCGTTATATTTAAGAACGGCAAGACATTCTATATGCCAGGTATTGGGAAACATATCAAAGGGTTGTAAAAAGACAACTTTATATTTCTCCCCGCCAATTAGTGTATTTAAATCTCGGGCAAGAGTCATAGGAGCACAGCTTAAGTAAATAATTTGTTTAACTTCCGCTTGTATAATTGCTTCCAAAGCGTTTTGTTGAACTCCGCTGCGGGGAGGGTCCATTATAATTGTATCGGGCTTTTCCTTTATTAAAACAGCAGACAGGTTATCTTCCACTTTGCCTACGACAAAAGAAACATTGTTTAGCCCGTTCAGAACTGCATTTTCTTTTGCATCTTCAATTGCCTGAGGAAATTCTTCCAGCAGAATAACGCGTTTAACCTTATCTGCTAAAGAAAGTCCTATAGCTCCAATTCCGCAGTAGGCATCCAGAATAACATCGTTACTATTAACAAAATCCTGCAGGAAGGAAATAATCATTTCCATTGTTCCGGTATTTATTTGCCAGAAACTGCGGTAGTTAATCCTGAATTTCAAACCGCATAAATTATCGTATAAATTCTCGCTTCCGTAGAGTAGCTTGGTTTCTTTACCTAAAATAACATTTCCTTTTTGGCGATTGATATTCTGGATAATACCTTTTATTTGGGGAAATTCGGTAGTCAGCTTTTTCACCAGAAGATTGGTAAAAGGCAGTTTTCCGCTTAAAGTAACAAGGATCACCAAAATTTGTCTGCTATCAGAATTACAGCGAAAACCGATATGTCTTAATTGACCTTTGTGTTCAATTTCGTTAAAGGGCTCAACCTTCGCTTTAAGGCAAAATTCCATTAGGGAATTAGCCAGCTGATCAAAAATCGGGGGATGATTTTCACAAGTATCGTGTTCTACTATTTGATGGGAAAAACGGGCAAACATTCCATAAGTGATTTTACCCGTTTGATAATTTTTCCCTACTGGCATAAAGACCTTATTCCGATAATTTTTTATTTGGGTAGAAGGAGCAGGAAAGTAAATAACATCCTTATCTATAAAAGGACTGAAGAGTTCCAGAAGCAACTGATTTTTTTGTTTCAGCTGTTCAGAATATTTTAACATCAGCCAATCACAACCACCACAGGGAATTTCTGCAGCAAAGGATGAGCATTGGACCTCAACCCGGGAATCCGAATAACTTATATATTTTGTCACTTTCCCGTAAGCATAATCCTTCTTTTCTATTGTAATATCAATATCTACAACATCTCCAACAGCAGTATAGGGGACAAAAATTGCCTTTCCTTCTGCATAAGCAATGCCAAAACCGCCCATTGCCATTTTTTCAATTTCTAAATTCAGTATGTGTTTCAAAGCATTTCCTGAAGATGTTGAATGCGCACTTCAATAGGAGGGTGAGTAGCAAAAAGGGAAATCCTTTTCTGATTATTAATTTTTGCCAAGGCATAAGAATCACTTCGTTTTTCCGGAACATAAGCATTAGCTATTTTTTTCAACGCTTCAATCATAGGACCTGCACCTACCAAATTTGCCGAACCCGCATCAGCTTTAAATTCACGCCAACGCGAATATGCCGCAATGGGAATATTGGCAAGAAGCATTAAAATGTTTTGCAGAACCATAATCACCATTATATATCCAAAATAACCTAATCCGCCACCGCGATCATCACGCAATGCATTATCAATTACGACCGTTAAAATTCTGGCAAAAAACATCACAAAGGTATTCACAACTCCCATCAGCAAAGTCATTGTAACCATATCTCCATTGGTGATATGAGTCATTTCATGCCCCGCTACAGCGGCTAATTCCTCTTCCGAAAGGCGGTCTATTAAAGCCGAGGAAAAAGCAATCAAAGCATTGTTTTGGGAAGCTCCAGTAGCAAAAGCATTGGCATCCCTGCTATTATAAATACCAACTTCCGGCATTTTAATATTTCTTTCTTCTGCCATACTTTCTATTGCAGAAAGCAAATAAGCAATTTTGGGATGCGCAATTCCCGGTTTTACAATTTGAATTTTATAGCTTGCTTTTGCCATTGGCTTGCTTAAAAACAGCGAAATTAACGAACCCCCCATTCCAAAAATAGCACATATAATCAGCAAACCCCATAGGTCTTCCATTTTCAAACCCAGAAGACCTACTACAATTCCTAACACCAACATTACCAGAATGTTGGTGAGCAGGAAGATTCCCATTCGTTTCAGAAAATTCATTTTACGCTCCTTTATTTATTTTTATCTTCTAAAATTATACCTTCAACCAATAAGAATATACTTATATCTTTTCCATTGCCATTATTATTTGTAGGCAAGGTAAGGCAAGAATTTTTTTTAAGATCTGCGAACTCTTTGGCAAAGAAAGAATTTGCCAACCTATCTTTTCTGAACTGTATTATTTAGGATAAGATAACTGCCTTTTAATCTTCTTCCTTAATAGCATTGCTTACCTATTGCTTACCCATTGCTAATGGCATTAGTATTGGGTGAGCAATGCTAAAGCAATTCTATTAGAAAATAACTTCCTGTCTTGACAGAATTCTGCTTATTTAAAAAAGGGGTTTTATCAGGAAAACATCAAATGAAACACAGTAAAATTGAAATTCTGGAAAAGACACCTGTTGCCTATTCTATACTTTATCTTGCCCTACCCAGTATGCTAAGTATGCTGGTAAATATCTTATATAATTTAACAGATACTTTTTTTATCGGCAAGCTGAATGACCCTTTTAAGGTTGCCGGTGTCTCTATTGCTCTGCCTTATTTTAATATGCTAATGGCGATTGCGGGAATTTTTGCCAACGGTGGAGCCAGCTATCTCTCCCGTCTTTTAGGGAAAAAAGATCTAAAAACAGCTCGGGAAACCACTACTACTGCTATTTTTACCGTAGCCATTGTATCAATATTTGCTGCTACCTTGGGCGTTCTTTTTATTCCTACCTATCTTAATTTATCTGGTGCCAGTGCCTTAACCGCACTTTCTGCCAGGAAGTATTTAACTGCAATTTTTATTGGCAGTCCGATCATAATGATTAAATTTACTTTAATTCAACTGCTTAGAGCTGAAGGTTCAGCTAAAGAAGCAATGTTGGGTTTGTTTATAGGAACGGGAGCAAATATTATTCTTGACCCGTTGTTCATTTTTACTTTTAAGATGGATGTAACCGGAGCTGCAATAGCTACAGTTATTGGTCAAGGTTTAGCTATGCTTTATTATATTTCTTATTATTTAAAAAAGAAGAGCTTAGCCAGTCCCGGAAGAAAGTATTTACACCCGCGTTGGTCTTGCTATAAAGAAATATTTGCAATTGGAATTCCTTCCTCTTTAAGCCAGATTATGATGAGTATCGGAAATGCCATAAGTTTTAAGCTGGCTTCTGCTTACACTGATCATACCATTGCTGCCCTGGGAGTTGTTTCCCGGGTTTTTTCCATAGTTATTTTTGCTTTTATTGGCTTATCTATTGGTATTCAGCCGCTTATTGGTTTTAATTATGGAGCACAAAATTATACTCGGATGAAAAAAGTAATTAAGATGTCCAGTATAATCTGTTTGGGAATGTCTGCTGTCTTTACCTTGTTTTTTGCTCTTTTCCCTGGAGAACTAATTGCGGTATTTATTAAAGATAAAGCAATTATGAAAATTGGAACACAGATACTGAATGCCTATGTTTTTGCTATTCCGTTTGCGGGTTTGGGAATGATATTAATGGCTACACTTCAAGCAATGGGAAAGGCAATACCTGCTTTCATCGTCTCCTTATCGCGTCAGGGAATTGTCTATATTCCAATGTTATATTTGCTGAATTATCTTTTCCAATTCAGCGGTTTGATCTATGCAATGCCTATTGCTGATGTGATAACTACTATTCTATCGTTCACATTTGTGTATCATATAACCAAACGGCTGAAAAGTTCCCCTTGACACAAAAACCCCTTTATAAATAAGAGTTTAAGAAATAGAAATAATAAAATATATGGAGGAAAAAATGTCCACGAATCTGAAATGCGACTGCTCAACCGATAATGAAATAGTAGAAGTGGAAAAAAATTATGGAGGAAAAATGTCTCAAAATCTGAAATACGGCAACATTAGCAGCAGTGAAGCAATGGAACTGGAAGAAAAATATGGAGCTCATAATTATCATCCTTTGCCCGTGGTTTTAGCAAAAGGAGAGGGTGTTTATGTTTGGGACCCTGAAGGAAATCGTTATTACGATTTTCTTTCTGCCTATTCAGCAGTAAATCAGGGGCATTGTCATCCCAAAATTATTCAGGCATTGATTGATCAGGCAAAAGAGCTTACTTTAACCTCACGCGCTTTTTACAATAATAAGCTGGGAGAATATGAAAAATATATAACCGAATATTTTGGTTACGATATGGTTTTACCTATGAATTCAGGTGCTGAAGCAGTTGAAACGGCAATGAAACTTGCCCGCAAATGGGCATATAATGTAAAAGGAGTAGCTTCCGATTCAGCTATTCTTATATTTGCAGATAATAATTTTCATGGCAGAACTATATCTATTATTTCTGCTTCTTCCGATCCGGATTGTTTTGGCGGTTTTGGTCCATTCACTCCTGGAATTGTGCGTATTCCTTACGATGATGCCAATGCTTTAAAAGAGTATCTGGAAAAAAACGGCAAAAATGTAGCTGCTTTTATTGTTGAACCAATTCAGGGTGAAGCGGGTGTAGTTGTTCCTAAAGATGGTTATTTAAAAGATTGTTATGACCTTTGCCATCAATATAATGTGCTGTTTATAGCCGACGAAATTCAAAGCGGTTTAGGCAGAACCGGAAAACTTCTTGCTTGTGATTATGAAAATGTGCGACCCGATGTTTTAATTTTAGGTAAAGCACTTTCCGGAGGTGTATTACCTGTTTCAGCTGTTTTGGCAGATAAGGATATTATGCTGCAAATAAAACCTGGAGAACATGGTTCCACTTACGGCGGTTTTCCTCTTGCCTGTGTTGTAGCTATTGCTGCCTTGGAAGTTATTAAAGAAGAGAAATTGACTGAACGCGCTTTTGAATTGGGTGAATATTTCCGCAATGAACTACGTAAAATAGAACATCCTATGCTCAAGCTTGTGCGTGGAAAAGGTCTTCTGAATGCAATTGTAATTGAGCCAATGAATGGATTTGAAGCATGGGATGTGTGTTTAAAACTGAAAGATAAAGGTTTGCTTTGCAAGCCGACTCACCGTCATATCATTCGTCTTGCTCCACCCTTGATTATTACCAAAGAGCAATTGGATGAATGTATTCAAATTATCAAAGATGTTTTTAATGATTTAAGTGCAAACTTAGGTCAATAAATAACTATAAGGGGTGGCTTTTCCACCCTTTGTTTTTTTTAATTTATGAATAATTCAGCAAATTTCAAAAGCGGCTTTGTAACTATCATCGGTAAACCCAATACCGGTAAATCAACTTTAATGAACCTTATTTTGGGGGAAAAAATTTCTATTACTTCTCCCAAGCCACAAACCACCCGTTATGCTATTAAAGGAATATGGAATACTTCTGAACATCAGATTATTTTTGTAGATACACCCGGCTATTTGAAACCCCGCTATGAACTGCAAGAAAAGATGCTTAAAATTTGGCATAATGCTTTAAAAGATGTGGATTTGATTATTTTCTTAACCCAAATTGACGGTTTTCCCACAGAATATGACAAAGAAGTGCTTAACCAGCTGAAAACTTTAAAAAATCCTCAATTGGCTGTTTTCAATAAACTTGACCTCAATCCGGAAGTAGATAGAAACGAGTTGGTAAAATATCTTCCCGAATCCATAAATGAGGTCTTTTTTGTTTCTGCTAAAACCGGAGAGAACATTCCGGAATTGATGGAAGCAATTAAATACTATATCCCTTTTCACGAGCCCTATTACGATAATGATATGCTTTCCGATTTGCCAATGCGTTTTTTTGCTCAGGAAATTATCAGAGAAGCAATCTTCCACTTTTTTGAAGAGGAAATCCCCTATTCTTCAGCTGTTCTGATTGAACGCTTTAAAGAATTTCCCGACAAGGTAATTATTGATGCTGTAATTTGGCTGGAAAGAGAAAGCCAAAAACCTATTCTTATCGGAAAAAATGGCTCCTCCATCAAAAAAGTAAGGGAATATGCAGAAAGAGAACTTACCCGTTTTATGCAAATGCCGGTTCAAGTACATTTATTTGTTAAAATTAAGCCCAAATGGAGAAAAAAGCAATCAGCACTGAAAGAACTCGGTTTTTAGTGTAGCCAGAGGAGCAGCATCTTCCGGCTATAGATTAATTTCTACCCAAACACCTAAACTAAAAATAGAAGTTCCATCCTCAGTTTTTTTATCGGAATTTACTTCATAGCTGCCGGTTAAGCCACCTCTAATATTAACATCAAACTGATAAGTTGCCTGAGGTGAAATGGCAAAACGGCTGGTATTTCTATCTACTTGAGAGGTAGTGCTACCCTTGGTTTTATCAAAATTATTTTCGTAGGTTATTCCCAAAGAAGATGTCAGTTCATTTTTAATATGTATTTTCTTTTTAGTGAAGGGAACAGAAAAACCTTTTGCTGCTCTGAAACTGTAGGAAATATTTCCGTTCAGTGATTGTGTATTGCTGGTTTTCAGAATTTCGTAAGTATCCATATCGGTAATGTTTTTGGTTTGGCTTAAAGAGAAACTGAGATTGGTAGAAACGACCTTAAAAAGATTACCCGTAAAGCCCAGCAAGGGATTCAAGGCATAAGTATAGGACTCCTGTTTGGGCTTAACCCAATCCAGATTTCCATTTTGGCGGACAGTATATTGAAAACCGGTATTTAATCGTGAACCGGAAATGTATTTTCCTAAACCAAGCAGGGTCTCAATATCCATAACAGATAAAGTAATATCGGGAAAAGTGTAGCCAATAGTTTGATTACTGGCACTGGCATATCTTCTGTTAGACATCAGAGAACAGTTTATAATGCTATCCACTCTACGAGAAAATGTTATTCCGCTACCTAAAGTGAGAGTATTATCATTAGAAATGGCTTCCAGAGAATCGTAAGGAACTGTATGTGGTAAGCCAATTTGAAAAGAAAAAGGAAAAGGATTGGTTTTACGGGCATAATTCATCATATAAGTATTCTGATAAGAAGCAGTTATATTTTTAAGCATAGCAAGAGCATTCACAAGAGTAATTACAGGATTAAAACCTGGTTCTTTGGTTTCTGAGGGTTTGGTGGTTTCAGTTTCCTTCTCTTCTTCTTCCGTCTTTTCTTCTTTTTCACCTTTCCCGAATATGTCTTCCATAAGTTTATTCACTTCTTCTTCAGAAAGGTCTGCCAGTTTACCTTCCGCTTCTAAACGAGCAAGTTCATCTTTGCGTTTTTGGATTTCTTCTTCGCTTAATTTCTGTTCTTCTTCTTTTTTCATCTCTTCCTGTTTCTTTTGTTCCCCTTCTTTTTTCTTTTCCTCTTGTTTTTTTTGTTCTTCCTGTTTTTTCTTATCTTCTTCAGTCATTTCTGTTTTAGCTGAACCTTCATCTTCTTTACCTTTGGGAGAAACACTTTCAGGTGGCAGTTTACTTTTCATCTTCATTGCCCAATTGGATAAGAGAGACGAATTCATCAAGGTTAAATTCATACGTATAGAACGGTTTGTATTGCCATCTCTCTGATAAGTATCAACTGCTTGACTTTCAACATATTGAGTGTATTTTCTTTGAGTATCGGTATATCTTGCAGAGACGGAGGAAGTAAAATTAAACACTTGCGGCAGGTAATTGGGACTATAATTCAAACCTAAATCCTGAACATATTCCGTTTGTTTACCAATGTTGATATCATAAAGATAGTCCTTTTGCAGTAAATCGCGTTTTGTATTAACCCGTGCCGTAGCGGTTAAATCACTTAACAAACTCCAGGAGAGATTATTATCGGTAGTAATAGTTCTTGTATCCGTTGTCTGAGAACGTTTATTCCAAACCAAACTGTCAACGGTAGTTAGTCGGTCCCAGCTTTTAGGTTCGTTACTGCTAAAGGTTACACTATTACTGAAAGTATTGGGGAAATAGCTCAAACGGTAGTTCTTAAATAATTTGAAGCTTGTTTTTTCAGCAGGAACATTCAGGTTATAATTCAAAGTTCCTCTATATGCCAAAATGGTATCCACTGCGGTAGAAGTATTATTATAAGAGCTTTCAATTCTTCCGCTAAGGGAAGTTCTATACACAGTATATTGCAGAATTTTGTTTTTAGGTGCCTGTTTTTGGCTGAAACCAAAATCTGCGCTGTAAGCCAAACGTTCTGTCTTTTCAATTTCTTTCAGTTCAGGGTCTGCTATATTAGCTCTTAAAAGGTCGGAATTTGCTCTAAACCTGGGAGTTCCTAAAGAATAATTTCGGGTAAGAGACAAAGGCATATCCAAATTCCAGGAATTGGGAAACAGCTTATTCAGGAATATTTTATTCGTAATATTGAGGGATTGAGTGCTGGTAAAGATATTACTGCGTCCGCGTTGAATTGTAGTATTAAAATTCTCGCTTTTATCCTCAAAATCAACATTTATAGTGGCAACATCAGCAAAAGTGCCACTTACACTAAGGCGTTTGGCAATTCCTAAATCTTCATAAGGATCGGCAACTCGGATATCATTAAAATATATAATTCCGCTGAATTCTTTTATATCCATTTGATTTGCATAGAAATGAACTCCGGGAACATAAACTCCTAAATAGATATCGCGGATATTAATCAAGCTTGGTTTGCCACGATAATATTTTCCCAGTTGTCCTTCATCGCCAGGAATTATATTAACTAAAGAATCCGCTTCCGCATTAGGATTAATTTCTTTCAGGGAAATAAGGTCTTGCAGATTATATTCCAGCTGAATCCAGTCGTTAGCATTCATTTTAGCATTATAAGGACGAACCGGAACCCTTTGCCTAACTTGATAATAGTTCAAGGAATCAGCTCCAATCCGAAAAATAATATAGAGCGAATCCAAATTGGAATAAGAACCTTGAGCCGCTTCCGGATAAACCCAAAAACGGATTTTATCGTAGGAAAGCAGATTTTGAGTATCCAGCATACGCTGTCTGAGTAAACACATTTGATCCCGTTGCAAATGGTTCACTTCCAAAGTTAAAGCCGATTCTGCCGATTCTTTTTTTTCTTCAGTATACCAGGTTCCAGCAGGTGAAGTATAGTGAGTAAAGTTCTTCTGATTAGTTACAATTCCGGAAATATAGCTTGTATTTTTCGCTATCAAAACAGAAGGTTCAATTATAGGATTATAATATTGAACATAGCTATTAGGGGGTGGCGCATTACCATATTTGAACTGGCGGATAAAATTATCCTGCCATTTATTACCAACAACGGATATATCTGCGATGCGGACTTTTACATCCATCTGGGCATCGGTATCCAACCAAATTCTGGCATAAGATATTTTTTGTAATGAGGGCTGAATATTAGTTCCGGAACTGTTTACCATTTGATAGTATTGTTCATCATTAAGAGGAATCCGAAACATCCGCCACTGATTGTAAGAATCCACTACCAGAGAGGAATCCGGACTCGTAAGCGAAAAAGAATAACTGAGATAGCGGTCTAAAGTGTTTAAAACTCCATTACCATCAAGGTCTTCAGTATCCAAAATTCTGTTTTCTTCAGTTCCATTCACACCTGAATAATCATTGCCACTTGCAGGATAGGCAATGTCATTAGGATCGTGACCTGGCTGATTTTTAGGAATTCCATCCAAACCGATATCTTCACTGATTGTAAGAACTCCATCGCGATTTACATCTTCACTGTTTAAAACACCATAACCACCATATTCAGTATAAAAATCTTCGTTAATATCGCCAAGGTCTATATGCATCGTCACATTAGGGTAAATATTAGTATTAGGATAAAGAGGTTCCAGCTTGGCATAAACCTCCAAATATTTCTTTTGCGAAAAATCAAGTTGGTTGCCCAGATATTTCATAATTCCAGCCCAGCTATGTGTTGTGGAACCTGGAATTTGAACAGGATTCGGTTTAACGATCATAGTAAGCACAGTTACATATTCATCCTTTTCCTGTTCCGTTAAAGTTGCTTCTGCTTCAATATCTTTTCTTTTCACATCTTTGGGATTGAACCAGTTTATTCTTCCTTTAGCATAAGAGGTTGAAAAGGGTTTACTTCCCAACATCCAGGTATTATAAGTAACCCCTAAAGGGTAAGAATCCATAATTGATTCCATATCATCAAGATATGCTTCTTTTTTCTTGCTTTTGGGATCACCATAAATATTGGGCATTGTAAAAGCAACTTCACCGGACAAAGAAAGCTGGGAAGGAGCCGTAGTATTAATTAAAGGCAGGGCATCCAACCATTTAGTAATAAAAGCCGGTTTGAAAGTTAATTCACCATCAACATCTCCCATCAGCATTTCTATATTTTCATTGCCTATTCTGGGGCGTCTATCGGAAACATCTTCACTGCGATAAATTAGAGTTCCTCCCAGTTTTGCATAATCACTCAATTTCCAGTTTGCCCTTATCCCGGCAAGATTTTTCTGTGCCACACTAAAGAGGGTGCGGGATTCAAATTCAATTTCAATTTTAGCATCGGGATCTTTTCCGGCAGCAGTTAAAAATGTTATCCTGCCAAAATCGTAATCCACTATATAATCAATATTTTCTCTTTGTTCATTGCCGTTTACTTTAACTTTTACACTTCCTTTAAGCACACCCATTGAAGAAAGCTCAATTGCTTCCCGACCAATTTTACCTTTAATATTAATAAAAATGCTTGTGGAGTCCTGATAGGAATATTCATCCTCATTTTCTTTGCGGTAAATTATGCCATCTCCCAAACCTCTCATTGGCTCAATAAAAGGCATAATAATCCAGCCATTGGTAAGATTAACGGTAGCATCATCTCCATTGATAAGTCCATCGGGACTGCCATTAGCATTTAATCTTAAGTAGTCATTATAGGTAGAAATATCACCAAAGACCAGATTATCGGGTAAATTATAATTTCTGGTTAAGTCCACATTAACAGTATAAACCTGCAATTCAAAACCATCATTTTTAATGTTGGTTCTACCCATATCGTATATATTGCGCATTTGTAAATGCCAGGTATTGAGTTCATCATTAGGATTGTATGGAATATATTCCTGATATTTCTTTCTTAGAACTTTCACATGTAAGCGACTGGTATCAGAATTGGGAGGAGGAACTTGAACTCCATCCCTGCGAGTATATTGAACCCCCAAAGTGGCAGTCCGATCTATAGTTTTCAAGATAGTAATAATTCCGCTGTCATAATCGGTTACAAAATCCGTTCCTTCAATTAATTCATCATACCACGGTTCATAAGGAGGTCTCATATTATTGGAATAGTAGATAGTATCTCCTACTGCGGAAGCGGTATTATTGGTATAATTGGCATCATCATAAAACAAACGCACAGTTCCATTTGCCGGCAAAAAATTTACATTTACCATCCAGGAACCGTCTGGAGCGGTTTCAATTGCATTATTTATCCAACCAGGAGGTATATTAGTTCCGGTTTTAAGTTGGTAAAGTTGATAGGGATCGTGCAAATAATACATTGTTCTTCTGGCATATTTCCAGCTGCTGACCGTGGAAGAATCCGCCTGACTTTTACCTATGTAGGTCTGAGTATTTTTTTGGCTTTCTTCTTTACTGGCAATTACACTTAAGTCCAAATTGCCATATTTGAATTTACTGGTTATACCAAAAAGTCCCTGTGAACTGGCAGAATAGCTTACATAGCGCGATCCGCTTAAAGAAAGAGCAATATTTCCCCCTTCAATACTTTGGATAAATTCGTCATCATAGCCCGTATATTTTACATTTACATTGTTCATATCAAAGAGTTCTTCATCCTGCTTGGAATTGTATTTAAAGTTTACAGCAATTTTATCACCGATAGTTCCGGAAAGACGAAGGTTGGTTTCCATTTCCATTTTCAGGTCAAACACATTTTTCCCTGATTGATCATATATGGGAACCTGTTTTCTATGGGTATTACTAACCTGCATAGTAAGTTTTTGAGTTCCATCCAGATTTAAGCGTCCTGCAGAAGAACCAAGAACCTTTTGCATCGCTTTCGGCATAGCAATTTCCGGCAGTAAAGTAAGGTCTTTAAATAAACCGCTGGTAACTGTCTGCACTACTTGTTCTTGGGTCTTGAAATTAGCAATCAGGGATTTATGAAAAACCTTTGTTTGCATATTGCTGAAATAACGGTCAAAACTAATCGGAACATCGGGTGCAATTTTATAATTACCTACTTGAACGCTTAAAATTACTTTTCCATTGGCAAAATCAATTTCTTCCTTATATTCTGGTGCAAAGGCAGGAATTTCATAGGGCTTTGTCTTGTAATAATTCATACCTTTGTTTATCTTATAAACTTCTATCCGATTGTTAATAATAGGATTGTATTCAGTAAGATAAAGACGGGGGTATAATGCTTTTTCTGTTAAGGGATCAAGCTCGTGTTTTATTTCCTTTTTGGGTCTGAAATATCTGGCAGGAAAAATGCCTTTTTGCTCTGTTTGATCGTCTTCCGGTGGATTAGAACCATCAGGAACCGTCTCTGTAGCCCACAATATAGTTAAAGCTAATAAAATCAAACAGGCGAAAAGCTTTTTCGTCATAAATTCAGGATTATTGATTCAAAATTTTGCCTAAAGCCAGATAAAACCCGTCCAGAGTAAGACCTTTATCAATAGTATTAATTTCACTAAGGTAGGGTTTTATCAAAGAAGACATACCACCGGTAAGGATTGTTTGAAATGGTTTTAGTTGTGAATATTGCTCTTTGATTTTAGCAATGAATGTATCCAGCATAAAAGAATGACCGTAAATTATTCCTGAAAGCATTGCTTCCGTAGTATTCAAACCCAGAAGAGCCGTAGGAGAAACAAGCTCAATTTCATATAGTTTTGCTGCTTTACTGAATAAACTTTCAGCTCCAATTTTTATTCCGGGAGCAATTATAGCACCTTCAAACATTCCTTCTTGGCTGATAAGTTCAATCGTTGTGGCTGTTCCCAAATCTATTATGATTGAAGATGTCCGATATTTCTGCCAGGCAGCATAAGCATTGGCAATTAAATCTGCCCCGATAAAAGAGGGATTATCCACTCTGAAACTGATTCCTAAAGGACTAAGTGCATTTATTTCATACACTTCTGCCTGTATATATTTGCTGCATAAATGTTTCCAAACCCTTGTAAGCTCGGGAACTACACTGCCTAAAACAATATAGCGAATGTCTTTTAGCCCGAGTTTATAACCATCCGGTAGAGTTGTGGACTCCAGCAAACTGCCGAGCAGAACATAATATTCGTCAGAAGTATTTTCCCGACTGGATTTCAGACTTACCGTCCAAATGGATTTACCTTTCAAGTATATGGCACATACGATATTTGTATTTCCTATGTCCACTACCAGAACCGGCTCTTGCAATAATAAATTACGCATAATCCCTGCTCAATATCATTTCCTGTAAAGATAATAAATCATACACAAATAGCCATTTTTGTTATAATTCTTAAATAGCACTATTCTGTCAATAGATTTCTGTATTTGAATTGATAAGAGAAACTTATCTTAAATCCCTAAGAATATTCCGAAGATAAGTTCAGGAACAGAGTTTTGTTCATTTTTTTGAGAGCTTCAATTTCGGGAAATATTCATAAAATTTCAATTCCGGAAGGGCAATTATATTTCAGAGATATTAGTGTCGGCAAAAAAAGGATAACGAAAAAGTATTTAGTCCCTTTATTTATTATATAAACCCCATCTAATTTAATGCTTTAGCCCTATATTTTGTCCATAAGCGCAGAAATATGCATAATTAATTGTTATTTAGTCAATTAAGTAACGACACCGTAACACTTCCGTAACACTTCCGTAGTTCCGTTACGGAGTTGTTACTTGAGTGTTACTTTATCATAACGGGGTAATGTATGTATAAGAGGAAGGAAAATAATACCGGAAAAATCATAAATGCAATCTTTATTTTTAGAAGGGCTTACGCACCCATCGCTATCATTTTATCGCCCTGACGGGTTTTGAGGAATCTAAACCTTTCAAATCCTCTCAATCCTTTCAACCAATTTTACCAATCAAATCTGTGCTATCCGTTTTATCTGTGAGAGCTTATTGTTTTATTTACTTTCAAATTGCCAACTGCCATCCCAAGTATCCCAATCAATAATTTCGCAACGATTCAACATAATTCTACTGGGTTCATCCGAGGGTAAAATGGCTAAAACCTCTTCAAAAAGGGTTTTTGCTTGGTTTTTTTGTCCAGCAAGCATTAAATCTAAAGCGGTTTCATATTTATGATACGCAGAAATTAACTCCGGTTGATTTTGCATATTTTCATGTGTATCAATAACTTCATAAATTTCACAGGGATTTAATTTACCCTTCACTTTCACCTTATCCAGTTTACGACAAAAGACGGTATTGCTAACTGCCCGATAAGTGTATTCATCAATAATAATAGTGGTAAGATAATATTTATTCAATCCTTCCAGGCGGGAACCGAAATTCATTTTATCGCCAATGCCGGTATAATTGAAAATTCTATCGGAGCCAATATTTCCTACAATTACTTCTCCTGTAGCAATACCAATGCCGATACGGAAATTTTTCAGAACAGGATGGTCTTTATATTCCTCTTTGATATTAAGAACAATTTGGCGTATAGCAAGAGCGCTTTTTACGGCATTTTCTTCAAAACCGGGATAAGTTACGGGAGCTCCAAACAAAGCTAAAATAGCATCTCCTATATATTTATCCAGAGTTCCGCGATGAGCAATGATGGTCTGTGTTGCCCGATTGAAATAGTTATTCATAAATCCCGTTATTTCAGAAGGAGTTAGCTGTTCGCAAAAAGAAGTAAAATTGCGCACATCAACATACATAATACTGATATACTTCTTTTCTCCACCTGCTTTCAATTTTTCCGGTTCCTTCATAATTTCCTGGATAACTTCCGGTGAAACATAATGCTCAAAAGCATCCCGCACCATTCTTTTTTCTTTACCCTGCTCATGTGCTTGAGTAATAAACATTGCTAAAAAGCCCAAAACCCAAGGAACAAGAGTGTAATTATAATTATATATATAACTCTCTTTCACATAAAGCAAATAAACGGCAGGAATAGAAAGCAGAGAAATAAATAAAAAAACGCTAATAGATACAAATGGCTTACTGCGAGGAATAAAAATAGCCATAAAGAGCAAAGCCAAAATATTAATTATTAGTAAAATACGGGAATCCACCCAACGCACATAATTTTCTTCCAGCACATTCCTGATAAATGTTGAATGTAATTCCACACCTGGAAAGGAGTTGTCCAAAGGTGTTATTTTACTGTCCTTCAATCCGTAGGCAGAAGTCCCTACTAAAATAAGCCGGTCTTTAAAATAGCCAGGAGGAATTCTATGAAAAAGGACATCGGAAAAGGAAATATAACGAAATGTTTTATCAGGACCCCCTTGTCCATAATATTTAAAATAAAACAAACCATCGGGACTAAGAGGCAATTCACTCACAATTTTTTCTCCGGAAAGCAGCTGACAATTGCGGTTCAACTTTATTTGATCAACACCTAATAAATCTAAGCAAATCTGCATACTGAAATTCAGATAAGCATTACTGTTATATTGCAAAAAAAGGGGATAATCGTGAATTTTTCCGGAAACATCAGGTTCAATATTGGCAAAACCAATTCCTCTTGCTGAATTTGCATATTGAGGAATGGGAGGTATAGGATATTTTAACTGTAAAAAATGTTTGGGCTGAACTTTCCAGGCAGTTAATTTATCGGGAAGAGCTCCCGTATAAGAAGGATAATCACTGTTGAACATAGATAAATAAACCATTCCGGCATTTTCTATAGCTGCGGCAAAACTATCATCAGTACTTAAAGCATCCATAATTATATCCGGATTTGCCGTCAGACCTTCAATTTCAGGACGTAACCTTTCTCTGGCATATCCCTGAATGCTGTCGCTTTCCGTAAAGAAAACATCAAAAGCAATAGCCACAGGTTCATCTGCAGATAAAATATTAACTAAATCGGCAAAGAACAAACTGGGCCAGGAAGAAAACTGTCCTAATTCCTTGATGCTTTTTTCATCTATATCCACAATGCAAATTTGGTCATAAACACCTTTATATTCACTGTAGGTAATAGCATTGTGAACTTCCAGAATAGTATCATAAATACTTAAATCCAAAGTTCTTAATAAAATACTGATAACTGGCAGTTCAGGCAATAAAATTGAAATAAGCAATACTGCTATAGCAATCAGGAAATAACGCAAACGGGACATCAATTAGCTTACTTTTATTTTTCCGGTGGCAAACTATCCAGTGCGGAACTATCCGGAAAATCCTCCTTGAGCTGTTTTATATGTTTTTGCAGATTAACTTTATCTCCCAGTTCATCATAAATCATAATCAAACAAGTATGGGATAATTCCGCATCCTTATCCAGAGGTGACTGTTCAATTACTTTTTCAAAAATCTCCACTGCTTTAGTATAATCTCTAATATCCATATAATTTAAGGCATCTTTAACCTTATATTTCGGTTCAGAATACCAGTATAATTCGCTTTCCGGAATAATTTCAGCTTCTTCTCTTCGGATTCCTGCAACCTGACTGGCTTCACGCTGTTCATTTTGAGCTCTAAGATTATTGATTCTTTCCCTTAACTTATTTGTGTAATTAGGATTGGCTAAAGCATCCGATTGGAGTTTACTGATGCTGATTTGAGTGTTGGCATTAATAACCGCAACGCTGCCATTGTTCCATTGAATCTCAGCTTTGGAATCGGGACCTGTTTTAATATAACCCTCAGGTTCCACTTCCATATTCAAGGTTGCTGGCTTATAGGTGAGATTTAGTGATTGTTTATATTGCACCTCACCTACTAAAAAACGAATCTTACCTACAGAAGCAGAAAAAAGACATAATGCTATTCCTGCAAAAGTGATAATAAGCATAGTTTTCTTCATTTTTTTACTCTCCTATATATAGCAAATCGGAATATATTGTGGGGTTAACATCACGTAGAAGGTTTTTATTGCTCATCCGATTAAAATATTCCCTGGCTTGACTTTGGTTTCCGCTTTTGTATTCCAGAATACAGAGGTTGCGTAATATTGGATCCTTATCATTACTAAGTTCTAAGGCATTTAAATAGTTGATTCTGGCTTCGTTATAGTTACCTCCGTTAAATTGGAGATTGCCCAAATTGATTAAAGCACCAAGATTTTGAGGATCTTGAGTTAAAATTTGATACCATAATTCTGCAGCTTTTCCGGGACGATTATTTTTCACACACCACAGAGCATATTGATTGGCAACCTTTAGATTGGTAGGATATTTTTTAAGCGTTTCCACAAATTTCTCTTCCTGAGCTACCTTTCCCATCAATTTTATGTTTTCAATTTCAGTTTCGTATTTAGTTATTGCCTGCGTTTTATTGCTGTATTCATAACTGGAAATTTGTTCTGTGTATGGTGCTGGAGGATATAGCTGATGTGCAATATCAAATTCAATTAACTGTGGGTCTATTCCTTTTTCAATTAGCATATTATAATCCTTGCTGGCTTTTTTCCAGCTGGCGGTAAAGGTTTCTTTACCCAAAAGCGTTGTTTCAATAGGAAGCCAGTATTTTTTATTTTTATAGATGAACTGGCTTGGTTCAAAACCAAGAGAGAAAATCTCTTCTGTAGTTATTCCGGTATTGATAACCAGCATAACATGCCCCGGAATATCTATAAAACCGCATTCTACACCTATTACCGATAAAGTAGCAGCCAATAGAGCAAGCAAATCGTCACAATCACCAGCTTTTTGAGTTAGGGTCTGAAAAGGAAATTGGACATTATCTATTTCACTGCCGGTCAAATTAGCTGTAGACATATCCGGAATATATCTGATACCATTAGCACTATAAAAACACCAAACCTGAACTGCGCGTTGGATATTTTTATTAAGTTCTCCCACGGGTTGAGTTTTGAAAAGTTGAGTGATATGAGTATTTACGAAAGTGCGCAAATTTACATCTTCAGGATTGATAAAACAGGCATACTGTTTACGATCTTTCCAGTCCATAGCATTGATACCCTGTGCCTGAATAATGGCACTTTTATTAGCAGCACCTTGTTTTTTGTTAAATATCCATTCAACCTCCAGATCCGCATTAAAAGTAGCGGAACCATTTTTGCAGATATCAAATATCCTGTTGTTGATAGGAGCTATAATATCCACGGTAAGTTCTTCACCACCCATTAAAGCCGGTATAATTTTCTTATAAGGACGATCGGTTATTTGGGGAATGGTTACAGTTACAGAAATATTCTCAATGGAAATTTCACGCGTATTATAAAGGGTAACGGTTCCAATAGGATTGGTTTTATAATATTCGCAGAGGGCGGGAAAGACCTTGTAAAATTCAAGTTTCTTAATTTCTATCTCATCTCTTGTTTCGTTATAATATTTCCTTGTTTCAGAAGTAGTTCTGGCTTTTTCCTGTAAAAGCTTATTATCAGGTGCATATTTAAGAGCAATTTGAATTTCTTTCCAGGCATCATCATAGCGTTGCTCTTTAATTAGTAAATCATGATAGAATTCGTGATAAGCAGTTGTGGTGCTATCAGAAGCAATATATTGATAGATATTATCCATCACTGTTAAAGCTTCAGTAGAACGAAATTCCTTATCCAATGCCTGAGCATAAGCAAAACCGTATTTTACTTCAGCGGGCATTTTTTGATAAGCAATAGCAAAATTATTTGTAGCTTCCCTCGCTTTACGACTTTTGGCATAAGCATTTCCCAGACAATAATAAAATTCTGCTTCGTTAGGATTGAGCTGAATGGCATCTATATATTTGTCAATGGCACTCGCATAATTTCCGGATGCAAAATAGCAATCGCCAAGAAGTTTTTGAATAACATCCGCACCCTGGTTATTGAATCGCTGCAAAGTTCTTAATAAAGAATTGATTGCGGTCTCATATTCTTTATTCAACATTTGCAGTTCACCCAGTTTAATATTATTATCCAGATTATCTTCCACAGCAATCAATTCCCGCATTGCAGATAAAGCATTGGCATAATTCTGCAGTTTTTCTTCAGCTAAGGCAAGATATCGGATTACTTCTTTATCGCGGTTAAAGTTAGCTAAATAGGAATTGCAGAGTTCCTTCACTTTAGCATAATTTTTATCCATATAATACAATGCAATCAGCTCGCGCATAATATTTTGGTCATCGTTTCTCTTAAACTTTTCCAGATAAGCAATACCCTGCTTATAATCCCCCATCATTCTGTATATTTCAGCTTTCCAGATGGCAGTATCTATCAGCACTCCCGTAATTTTTTCTATAGAGTCAATGCTGGATAATGCCTTTTCAAATTCGTTCCGACTGATATACATTTGAGCTTCCAAAGTATAATTCTGCACTAATTCTTCTTTAAAATTAACACCTGAAAAGATTTTGGAAGCTCTATCCAATGCTACTGCTGCCTCTTTATAATTCTTATTCTGAGATAAATAACGGTAATAAGAATAAGCATCTTCAATTTCTTCCGAAGGCGGACCGCTTTTTCCATCAGCAGAAATTGACTGCACTTTATAAGTATTTATTTGTGTTTTCGGTTCGGTAATTACAAAACGCGGCTCACTAACTTTATATGTTACACTTTGAGTTCCATTGTTTTCAATTACTAACCAATTTGATATCCCTTCTGCTGCATCCCAGGAAAGTTCTGCCTGTTTATTCTGATTTACTATAAAATGTATGTTCTGGGGTTTCTTGGGACTGAAGTAAAAAGTAAGTAATCGTGTATTGACAGCCATTTTATCACAAATGTAAAGATTATTATCAGTTGGATTATAACGGATTAATTCAATTTCTGCAAAACCGGGGAAAATACCGTTAGCATTTTTGGTAAAGTACTGATGTTCTGTATTGTTATTATAAATAATGTTCAACTGCTGTGTTAATCCGTCAATATAGCCAATCCTGTTTTCGTATAAAACATCAAAAGTGCTTATTCTATTAGCTGAAACTAATAGTTTTAAGTTTTTGTCATCATCCAGGGACATCTTATAAATAGCCGAATTATTTGCCAGAAAATATAGTGTTTGACCACTAATCCGCAATAATTGAGGTTTTAAATTTTTACTCTTAAAATCTAAATTAAGCATATGAGCAGAATTTTCATTAAAGATAGCAATCCGAAAATTATCCCTGTCTGCAATATAAATTAAACCATCGGAAGAAATGGCTATACTAACAGGCATATTCAATCGTCCATTCTGATTTCCTTTTCCGCCAAAGGAATCCATATAATCACCCGTTAATGCATTATAAATAAAAACCTTGCAGGATTTACTATCTACCGCATACAATTTATTATTAAAGACAGCAATAGCATCGTAACCTTTCACTCCTCTTTTCCCTTCAGTTATAGCATAAATATTAAAAATGTTGCTGTTATCATCTTTACAGGTAATGGCATCGGTGGTCTTTTTAGCTTTATTATACTGCACTGTGGTTGTATGAACATAATATTTTCTGCCGTCTTGAACAAGATAATCCTTGGCTTTCGGTGCAGTATTTTCCAGCAATTTGGGTCGTATTGTAAAAGGAGGTTTTTGCAACACATTCATTGTAGAAAACTCGCTATCCAGATAGAGTTTAAGAGTTCGGACTTTGCTGTCCAATATCCCTAAAAGAACTTTTCCATTGTTATCTACTGTTTTGATAATAGTTGGTTGTTGAAAAGAAACCAGAGATACATTAGTATCTTTTGATCCCCAGGTTGATCGGGGAAATAGGCGTCCGGAAGCATCTGTCTTGCCAATCTTGGTACTCAGAGCATAAATAACATAATACTCATTATATTGATTAATGGCAGAATCGGCAATTTTATCTGCTTTGCTATCTGGAGTAGAAAATGTAAAGCTACCGCAGGGTGTAAGATTATGATCAAAATGCAGCATTGCCTGATTTCTGCCTTTGTTTATCAGAATATGAATTACCTGGTCTTCTCCCAAACACATAGATATAGGTGCCATAACCGAAATTTTACCCGTAAACATACCTTCATTGGTAAAAGAAAGCAATTCATTTCGTCCTGCATCCAAAACATAAATAAAGCCCTGATAATTTACCAGAATGCGAATAGCTTTTTTAAACTGAACAGCGGGTGAACCCTTAAAAGATATAGTTCTTAAATAGTTGCCGTCGTATCCATATAAATAAATTGAGCTGGCTTTGGAATCCAGAATATATAAAGTTGTTTCATCTCCTGTAATATCATCCGCCTTACCAGCATAAGGAAGTTTGGTAAATATCGGTTGCAAAAATTCTTTCTTGCTAGCATCCCATGCTTTAATTATGCCTTTTGTATTATCTACACAATATGCAACACTACCCTGAAGATGAAAACAATCAACTCCAAAGGAATTAATCTTATCAGTAGAAACAGGAACTATATGCACATGCTGAGGAATTGCTAATAGCGATACCCAACTAATCAAGATAATTGCAATCAGGAAAAGGGATTTTTTCATATTAACTCCCTGTTTTTTCATAATCTAAATTATGTTATCTTCACACAGCACCAAATCTTAAAAACCTCCTTTTTCAAGAGGGCTTTAAGCCGACAAATCCATTTATTTTACGCAGAGATAATAACCAGTTCTTCAACTTTATATCCTCCACTTTTATCTTTTTTCTTTTACTTCAAATTATCTTATTCTGTCAAGGAAAAAATTATCCTGCAAAAGCTCCAATTTTTTTAACAATATATTTGGAACGAAGTTAATTGTAAAAAAAAGCACTTTTTAGCGGATAACTCCTAATTGCATTTCTTAAGTATATTTGTAAGCATTTTAACTTGTCTTCAATCGCAATAATACTGATGAATTAAAATGCATAAACATTTTTTCTGTCTTATATGGATTCCTGCTTTCATAGGAATGACACTGGACTTTTATTTCAAGATCTGATATAAAATATTTTTAGATAATTTCATTATCTATGGCAAATTGGAATTATTCACCTCATTTTTCCTCAACTGCATTGTTCAGGTCTATGCATTATCCGTATAAAATTGTTTAATGGATTGATTATCCTGAATAATCAGGATTCCTTTTTATTAAAAAAATAAAGCAGGGTGGCAATTGAGCAATTGCCACTCTGCACATTAGTAAGTGATAATTTTAATTATGCCTCAGCCATAAAAGGGTATTTGTATTCAATATCCGGAACAAAGTTTTCTTTAATAGACCTGGCTGAAATCCATCTTTGTAAATTTAACGCTGAACCGGCTTTATCATTTGTACCGGAAGACCTTCCACCTCCAAAAGGTTGCTGTCCAACTACAGCGCCTGTTGGTTTATCGTTAATGTAAAAATTTCCGGCACTATGCCGTAGAACATTGTTTGCTTCCAGAATAGCTTTTCTATCCTGAGCAAAAATAGAACCCGTTAAACCATAAGGAGAGGTCTTATCACAAAGATCAAGAGTTTTGCTGAAATCCTTTTCCGGATATACATAAACAGTTAAAACCGGACCAAAGATTTCCTCTTGCATAGTGCAAAACATCGGGTCTGTGGTTTTAATGAGAGTGGGTTGAATGAAGTAGCCAACGGAATCGTCACAATTTCCACCCCATATAATTTCTGCCACAGGTGAATTTTTGGCGTAATCAATGTAGTTCTTGATTCTATCAAAACTTTCTTTATCTATAACAGCATTGATGAAGTTGGAAAAATCCATAACATCACCCATTTTAACTGTTTCCAGCATTTCCACCATTTCTTTGAACCATTCATCGTAAATAGTATCCGGTATATATAAACGGGATGCGGCACTGCATTTTTGACCCTGAAATTCAAAAGCACCTCTTAAACAGGCAACTGCTAAGGACTTAACATCTGCCGAAGTATGAGCAAAAATAAAATCGTTGTGCAGTTCACTAAGTGCTTTTTTTAGCTTTTCTCTTTCACAAGAGCCGGGAGCATAACTATTCAGTTGCTCATTTTTAGGAACGGGAACGGTAATAAACATTTCTATCTCCTTTTAGTTTATTTCGTTATTTTCAGAATGAAAAGGAGAAATAGACATAGATGGACCAGGCACACCTATCCTGTGGCTCAATTCTTCACCTTTTCACAATGGAAGGCAAATCCGTTTTCAGATAAACCCTATCGGCTAACATCCCTGCCGGAGAAGTTTAGGACTGTTAGCTCGGTGACAAAACAACCTTTTAATTATGCAATATTATATCAAGTTATGTAAAATAGTTTACTCTATAAATCGCTATAGTTGATATACATAACTGGTTGAAATTATTGTTAATGAAAAAAGCCCGGCTGTGCAAAACCGGGCTTCTAATAGGGGATTTTTTTAAGTAGTTTAATTAAAAATTAAGCTGCAAGGAAACTCCGGTAGCATAGTTATTCACATCACTATCGTCATTTTTGCCCCAGGCACCGTAAAGATAAAGTTTCAACATATCTTTAACCAGCTGGGATTCTATGCCTCCATTCAGTTCCATTCCAAGGTCTTTTAGCCAGCCACCTGCAGCAAATAAAGTATGTTTTTCCGTTACCGGAAAACGAATAGAGCCAACAGCACTGATAAATGTCTCCTCATTATTGTGATATAACTCGTCAGTCCAATAAAGATTCAGTCCATCGTGAATGATATTATAGCCATAAATGAAGAGTCCGTTTTGGTAATATGAACAGTAAGGAACCAAACCATCCTCGGAGGCAATGAGAATATCAGCTCCAACTTGAATAGGAGTTACATCAATTTCTGCTTTTACAGCAGCGCCAAAACCTGTTTTATCAGGACCATCAATAAACTGATAACATACAAACGGATTCAAATCTAAAGTAGCAGGACCTGCAGTAAGAGTTACATAAGGCAGGAAAGATATTTCACTGTCATCATTTCTATCATTATAGCTAACATAACTATTAAATCCCCAAACCACAGGAGAAGTTGCTTCCAGGGATGCAAGGAAGATTGTATAATCATCGTGAGCAAAACGGTTATTTTCCAGGTTTTTCAGCATTCCTGCTTGAGCTTTCATTCCCTCAATATCCGTATAAAGAATAACTCCCGCACCATAATGGTCTAAAACCAAACTACGATGATCCGCTAAATATTGTAAACCGGCTTTGATGTTGCTCTTTATGGCTGGCATATAATAATCCAGATAAAGTTCACTGGTTTCAATATTTATGCCACCTGTTCCGATGTTACCTCCGGTAGCATTATCACCCCAGGTAATTTCTCCAATTTCAATAGCCAACCTGAAATTTAACCCTTCCGTCAATTCTGAATTGAGACCCAACCTCAAACGACTGTCTATATGACCACCATCCTTTTTGTAATAATCATTATAGGCAGCAGCACGCGTAAGCATATCGGCATCATAATCAAAATTAATGGCACTTATAATGCTTATTAACAATAGGGTTGAGATGAAGGTAAGAATTTTTTTCACTTTTCTCTCCTTTTTTTATTTGTCTTTAATAATAAGATAATTCATTAACCTGCCAATGTCAAGTGAATAGCAAAAGAAACGCATTCGTCTAATCCGAAAATAAAAGCATTGAGTTGGCATTATAAGAGCATTAAAAATTATTTCCTGCTGGAATATTGTAGCAGTTCAAATCAATATAAACACATCCAAGAAGCTTTAAAAATTTCTCGTTCCATTGTAGTAATAATAGCATATACTTAAATTTCGGATGTCTATTGCCGAGCTATTTATGTTGCAAGTTGTAAAGGCAATTCGAATCATCTAACTATATCTAAATACTCCCGTCGGACTAACTATCACTCAGTTGAATGCTTCCACTCTTCAGCCATCCTGGAATGCTGTTGCGCAAGCAAATTCATACAAAGTTTTGGCTGCTGAGGATCCTAATTCTGCAGAACGGACAATAATTCTGGAAAATATAGCTGCAACCCAGCTAAATATTCAAATTTTACCGGAACAGCCATTTCGTTTCTACAAAGTGGTTGCAGTTAGATAATAATATCGGAAGATAATCTAAACTCTAATTTGCAGGGATAAACCACTGCTTGGTTTTATTAGCTATACTTACCAGATTAAGCATAACGGGAACTTCAACTAAAACACCTACAGTTGTAGCCAAGGCAACAGGTGAATCCGCTCCGAAAAGAGATATAGCTACTGCCACTGCAAGTTCAAAGAAATTGGATGCTCCAACTAAAGCTGCTGGTGCAGCAATATTATGGGGTAATTTTATTTGTTTGGTGAATATATAGCTTATAAAGAAGATTAAATAGGTCTGAATCGTCAGTGGAATGGCTATGAGGATAATATGAAGAGGATTATTGATAATAACTTCTCCCTGAAAAGCAAAGATAATAACAAGGGTAAGCAACAAACCGCTAATAGTAACATTATTGAATTTGGGAATAAAGGTTTTCAGGAAATAATCCTCTCCCCTATGTTTTATCACTGAATATCGCGTTGTTGCTCCTCCAGCTAAAGGAATAACAACGAATAAGATAACGGAGAGAATTAATGTATCCCAAGGGATTTTTATTCCACTAATGCCCATAAGTAATGCTACAATAGGTGTGAAGGCGACCAGAATTATCAAATCGTTTGTAGCTACCTGAACTACCGTATAAGCAGGTTTACCATTAGTTAAATGGCTCCAGACAAAAACCATCGCTGTGCAAGGTGCAGCACCCAACAAAATGGCTCCAGCAAGATAATCTTTTGCTAAATTTGTAGGTATAACAGATTTAAATACAATATAAAAGAAAAACCAGGCAATAGCATACATTGTGAAGGGTTTAATTAACCAATTTACAATCCAGGTAACAATTAATCCCTGAGGATTTTTACCTACATTTTTAATGCTGGCAAAATCAACCTTCATCATCATCGGATAGATCATTAACCAAATAAGAACGGCAATCGGAATTGAAACCTGAGCAAATTCAAATTTTCGCAGAAAATAAGGTATTTCAGGAATATATTTTCCTATTAGAACACCAACTGCCATACATATAATCACCCAAAAGGTTAGATACTTTTCAAAAAAACTGATTCCTTTACTTATTTCTGTTGTCTGTTGCATCTTATCCACCTTTTTGTTGTTATATTTTTTAAGGGGAGATTTTAAATTCATTAATAATTCTTTAAAGAATATTAGTATTGTGCATAGAATCCTGGCAAAATGTGTATCAATCTAAATTCAGTAAATTTAAGCCCAGTTCATCCTGTATTATTCTAATATTCTTTTCCAGGTTAGGAATAATAGGAATGCCTTGTTTACGCACTTTTTGTTCTATTTCGTATTCTTTTTCGCCAGCTACATAGATTCTGTTTTTTCCAGGGAAAAGTTGTGAATTTTGTAAATCCTTGCAAATAGAAGTTGTTATTTTTTTGAAGTCCACCAAATCCGTGAAAAATTCAATATTAATAGCCATAAAGAAGTGTCCCAAACGGTAGGGAGCTGGCTTTCCGTTTTCATCTTCTCCCATTAAACCGTTCAAGTAATTTCCTTTTTGTAAGGAAGCGCAGAGAATTTCTACAGCAGTTGCCAGTCCATAACCTTTATGACTTCCGGTAATTTCTTCTGTTCCACCTAAGGGTAACATTGCAGCTTTTTGTTTTAGCAAATCAATCAGCAGACCTTTTGTATCCGTATAGGGTTTTCCTTCCAAATCAATAGCCCAACCGAGAGGAGTTTCTTTTTCCTCGCGAGCCAGTTGTTCTACCTTACCTCTTTGGGAAATAGAAGTTGCAGCATCGTATAAAAAAGGATAGGGTAAATCGGTAGGCGCTCCAAAACATATAGGGTTAGTCCCTAAAATAGGAGAAACACCATTTGTAGGGCAAATGGAAGGTCGGGCATTAGAAAAAACAAGTCCGATCATATTTTGCCGAATAGCCATTTCTGCATAATAACCGCAAATTCCAAAATGCGTGGAATTACGAACGGCAACAGCACCCAAACCATATTTTTCAGCTTTGTCAATTGCTGCTTGCATTGCTTTTTTACTTATTACTTGTCCCATTCCATTATTTCCATCCCAGACGGCAGTAGCGCATTTATCGCGGAGGACATCAATGTTAGTTACGGGATTTTGAATTCCGGCTTTTATACGATCATAATACATTTTTAGGCGGCCGATTCCGTGAGATTCAATACCTTTTAAATCACTGGCTATTAACACATCGCTGCATATTTGTGCATCTTCTTCTGGCACTCCAAGTTTAATAAATACCTCTTGCATAAAACTCTGCAGAACATCAACAGGCAAATATTTCATTTCTAAATACTCCTTATTTTTCTTCAAAAATAACAGCTTTCAAGGGAGGAAAACCATTAAAATTAACGCTGGAATAGCTTTGCGTGTAAGCACCGGTAGTAAAAATGTAAACTCTATCTCCGGGAACGGTTCCTTCGGGCATCCGATAACGATAATGCTCATAGAGAATATCCATACTGTCACAAGTAGGACCAGCTAATATAATCTCTTCCGCCAAACCTTTACGCGGAAAATAGATGGGGAATTTTATGGATTCATCAATGGTCTCAATTAAACCGCCAAATTTTCCTACATCTAAATACACCCATTGATAAAGATTATTTTTGGATTTACGAGCTACATTAATTACTTCGGATACAATCACACCAGCATCTGCAACCAGAGAACGACCCGGTTCCAAAATAATTTCCGGAAGGTTATCTCCAAAATCCTCTGTAATAAAACGCT
>ERZ795058.1688-NODE-1688-length-28655-cov-5.468042_pt1 | contig 28655 bp, 23 predicted proteins | sample MGYA00375142_ERZ795058 | MGnify/ENA primary metagenome ERZ795058 (study PRJEB30187, sample SAMN05720210) | activated sludge metagenome | isolation source: anaerobic digester from wastewater treatment plant | place: Japan | collected 2015-04-20 ... | reverse complement strand
GGTGTTCATCGGCGAATACGGGCTCCCGCTGCCGCCGGTGCCGCAGCGTCCCCACCGCAACCGCCTGGGGCTGAAGGCGGTGGCAAGCTGGGGCAGCCCGATCAACCTGTTCTGGTCGACCTACACCCAACTGGAGAACGACAACTCGGCGCTCTTCAGTCTGGAGGGCGAAAAGACGGAGGACTACTACGTTCTGGCGGACTACGTGGCCAAGATGCACTTCCTGCGCAATGCGACGCGGGTCTGGCTCGAACGCAATCCGACGGACCAGGAAGCCAGCTGGCTGGCGCTGGATTACGACCGGATCGCGCCGCACGACATTCTGCGGCGCATCCTCGATTCGCTGGAGTACCGCTTCACCGTCACGGATGAGGAATTCATCGAAAGCATCTTCGCTTCATGCGGCATGACGGGGAGCGGCGCTTTGACGGAGGACCTTGTAACGTCGCTGCGGGAAGGCCGGCTGACTCGGTTTGAGGCCCTGTGCCGCATCCTGGATTCGGACGAGTTCGCCGGTGCGATGGGCGAGGAGGAATTCGATGCGTGGCTGGCCATGCATCTGCTGTCGGACACGGTGGAATTCCCCGACGGCGCGCCGACGCGGTCCGAGCGCTATCTCTCGGCGCTGGATCACGAGGCCTTCCGCGACCGCAACATCGCGGCCGCGCAACTCAATCACGTGACGCCCGAATTGCGGCGAATGTATCAGCCCGAATTCCGAGCCAGTGGGGAGGCGGAGGACGCGTCATGATGACCGGACGAAAGAACCAAATCGATGCCATGCGCCATGGATTGCGGCTGCTGTGCGCCGGCGCGCTGTTGCTGGCGGTTGCGATGCCCTGCCGCGCGGCGGAGGAAAACGCTCCGATGAGCAAACTGACGCCGGAACAGGCCGCGATGTGGGATATCTCGCCCTTGCGCGAGACGCCCCTCGACGTGGAGATCTACTCCTCCAAGGTCGTCGACGGCTGCCAGGTGCAGGATGTCTTCTTCACCAGCCAGTCCGGCCCGGATGGCCCCAACCGGGTCTACCTGGGCGTGGCCTTCCCGGCTGACCGGGAGGGTCCCTTCCCGGTGCTGTTGGATCTGCATGGGGGGGGCGGCGTCGGCACGTCGGCCCGCGCGCTGTCGTTCGCCAAGGAATTCGATGTCTTCGCGATGGCGATGGACTGGGGTGGCAAATCCGAGAGCGATCCCAATCCCCTGCGCACCGTCTGGCGCTATCCCAAGCCCGGCACCGAAACGACGACGGGGACCCGCAGCAGCGCCTACCGCACGGCGATGGGGATGCGCCGCGCGCTGGACTTCGCCGCCACCCAGCCGATGGTTGATATGAGCAAGGTCGTCGTCTACGGCGGGTCGTGGGGCAGCTATTACACGACGCTGCTGGCCGGCATCGATGAGCGGATCACCGACGCGGTGGCGCTGACCGGCGCGGGGGGCTGGGACGACAGCCGCTCGATCATCGCCGACGGGATCAACCTGCTGCCCCCGGCGCTGCGCGACGAGTGGTTGCGGCAGTTCGATCCGATTTCCTACGCCGACAACGTCCGCGCCGATGTGTCGCTGGTGGCCCACGCCAACGACTCGTTCTTCTGGTTTGGCGGCGTCATGCGCCACTTCGACCGGTTTCCCGGTCCCAAGCGCGTGATCATTACGCCCAACTCCGATCACGGCATCGGCACGTTCCCTGAGCCGATCGCCACCTGGCCGTTCACCTATTCGATTCTGCAGCACCACATCGAGGGGGTCCCGTTCCCGGAGGTCACCCGCGAGTCGGTCCGCGAGGTTGCCCCCGACGTGTTCGAGTGGGAAACGGCCGGGCCGCAGGTCGAGGGCGCCCATCTGTATTTCAGCCCCGGCGATGTGAACTGGCGGTCGACCTACTGGGTGGAACTCCCCGCCCGGCGCGAGGGCCAGGCGTGGCGCGCCGAGTTGCCCGAGCACCTGCGCGGGCTGGCCGGGAACTACTTCGTCACGGTCTGCGCCAGCGATAACCGCTGCGTCTCCAGCCCCGTGATGTGGCGCGAGGGGAAGAACCCCCAGCGCGACTGGGTGAACCTGTGGCCGATCAATCCGCTGTGGGACGTGTCGGCGGGGATTCGCGCCTGGCGCCAGTCGATCTACAAGAAGGAAACCGTGATCGAACCGGCCGGCCCCGAAGGCTTGCGCGTGACGCCCGGTTCGAACGACCTGTTCCTGGTCCGCACCGACAGCACGGTACTGTTGGGCCCGCGCGCCGGCCAGTTCGCCGGCTTGGAGATCGTCGTCAACGGCGAGGGCCAGGCGGGCGAACTCCGCGTTCAACTGCTCGACGACGACAAGACGCGCAACATTCCCAACATCTACGAAGCGCGGGTGCCCTATGGCGAGGGCGAAACGACGCTGGTGATCCCGTGGGTGGATTTCGAGGCGCCCGAATGCGTCCGCGAGGGAGGCGGCCGCTGGCCCTTTGAATCGCTGGCGCTGACCGGCGTCCGACCGGGCCGCAAGCCCCTGACGTTTGTCTCCATCCGCCTCGCCGACAAGGAATGACCCGCGCCGCCGGCGCGGGCCGCAGCGACTCTTGAAAGGCCGATCGATGAATAGTCCGCATGCCTGTCCCGATCCCCAGCTCGATGCGCTGCTCGTCTCCGACGAGATCATGGAGGATCCCTATCCGATTTATGAACGCCTGCGCGAGGAGCAGCCCGTCTTCTGGAGCGACGCCTGGCAGGCCTGGGTCATCAGCCGCTACGACGACGTGGAAGCGTCGCTCAAGGACAAGGACAACCTGTCCAACGAGAACCGCCAGGCGCTGCTGTTCAGCGCGCTGACCGAGGCCGAACGCGCCGAGGTGGCGCCGCTGCGTCATTATTACGCGCAGAAGGACGTCATCGGGTCCGACCCGCCCGATCACTCGCGGATGCGCGCGCTGGTGCAGAAGGCGTTTACCCCCAAGACCGTCGCGGGGCTGGGGCCGCGCATCGAGGCCCTGGCGCATGAGCTGCTCGACCACGCGCTGCAATCGCGGCGCTTCGATTTCATCGCGGAGGTCGCCCACCCGCTGCCGGTCATTCTGATCGCGGAAATGATGGGCGCGCCGGTCAAGGACCGCCACCTGTTCAAGCGCTGGTCGGCCGATATCCTCGCCTTTCAGGGGACCGGCGTCACGACGGCGGACGCCGCGCGCATCTCGCAGGCCAGCCTGCTCGAAATGTTCGACTACATGAACGAACTGATCGACAGCCGCCGGGTGGAGCCGCGCGACGACCTGATCACGGCGCTGGCCAATGCCGAGGAGGAAGGCCAGCGCTTCTCGCGCGACGAACTGCTGGCCACCTGCAACACGATCCTCACGGCGGGCCACGAAACGACCACCAATCTGCTGGGCAATCTGCTCCATCTGCTGCTGCGCCACCGCGATCAGTGGACGGCGCTCGTCCGCGACCCGAATCTGATCACCCCCGCGATCGAGGAAGCCCTGCGCTACGACGCCCCCAAGCAGCGCAACTTCCGCCGCGTCAAGCGCGCTCACGAGTTCCTCGGCGTGCCCTTCGCCGAGGACGAAATGGTGTTCCAGTTGATCGGCTCGGCGCAACGCGATCCGCGGCACTATGACCAGCCCGACGTGTTCAATATCCAGCGGGGCAAGATTGAGCATCTCGCCTTCGGGGCCGGAATCCATTTCTGCCTGGGCGCGCCGCTGGCGCGGCTCGAGGCGCGCAAGGTCCTGGAGATCATGCTGGCGCGCTGCCCCGATGTCGAGCTGGAGCCGGAGACGGTCAAATGGCAGCCGCGCGTGCAGTTCCGCGGCCCCGGCGAGATGTGGATTCGGCGCGGCGCCTGACGGCCGGCTGATCCGTAAACCATCCATCCTGACCTCCGAAATCCGTCGGAGCGGCCGGAGCCGGCCCCTCCGACGGATTTCGCCCCCTTTCCTCCCCAGATTTCCGTGGATCAACTTGGGTGCTCTCATCGCGGTGGGAGCCCCCCTGCGTCCGCCTGCGGCCGCCCCCCCCGGCCCGGAATTATCACCTGTTAACTATAACTTGACAGCGAAATCAGCTTTATTTTAGAGTCTTAGCCATCGCGCAGCCAGCGTCTTGTGCTACCGCAATAACGGGAGGTGTGGTCATGGCAGTTTCGACGAAGCAGGGGCTCCTTGAGAGCGCCTATCGATCCGGTGAATTTCCAGTTCAGTCGCGTCCTGAGGAACGCCAGGCGGCCGAGGCGCGACAGAAAGCCTATCCCTATCGTTTCCCCCGCGACCGCCGTCAGCTCGGCGGCAAGTTCAGCGTCCAGCAGAACGCCGAAATCCTGTCGCGCTTTTTCTATTTTGAACGGCGCCTGGCCCAGGCCCTCGGTTCGTGGACGCTGTCGATCCCCGATTTCGAGGTCAAGCTCGAGACCGGACGGCATATCTTCTATCACGCCGACGCCGCGCATCAGCTCCGCGAGCGTTTGACCGAGCAGGAGATGACGCTGCCCAAGGTCGACGCCTATCGTAATGAGGAGATCGACCGCTTCATCGAGGAGATGCTCAGCGCCGCCGACGCCCCCGAGTTGCTCGTTGGCGTGCATCAGGTGGCCGGGCGCGCCCTCGATCTCGCCTACGCCCATCATTGCGACCTGACCGATCCGATCACCGACGCCCCCACGATCCGCATCCTGCGCCGGATCCGGATGGATTACGAACCGATGCTCGAATGGGCCGAGCAGGCGATCGAAGCCTATATCGAGGGCGGCGTCGACGAATCGCGGCTGAGCGTCTGGCGCTGGCACCTGCAGCGTCTGCTCGCCAGCATCGGCGGCGTGACCGGCACCGCGGAGCGCGCCGAGCAACCCTCGCCGCTGCGGTCCGCCGCCCGTCCCTACGAACGCGGGACCGTTCCGCTGCGCGACAGCCGGTTCACGACCTTCCGCCACACCGGCGATTACGACGCGGCCGATGGCGAGCCGCGGTTCGAGCGCGGCAGCTATGAATCGTTCCGGCTGCACTTCATCCGCACCCAGCGCGACGAGGTCGACGCGATCGAAGCCTTCGGCACGTTCCTCTGGGACATCCGCTTCAAGGATTTCGACGCCGAATACGCCCTGGCGCGGATCACCTGGGACGAGGCGCGCCACACCGAGATCGGCCACCGGACCATGCAGGCGATGGGCTACAACCCCTTTGAACTGCCCAACCGGCTGACCAGCTCGACCTGTCGCGGCGAGATGACCGGCGATAACGCCGCCTTCGCAATGGCCGAGATCAACCTGTTCGGCGAAGTCTCGATCCTTAAGACGATCAACGGCCTGCACGACTCGGCGAAGCTGGCCAACGACATCCTGCTGGCGCACGACAGCGACTACATCCGCGCCGACGAGCGCACCCACGTTCGCAAGGGCCGCCACATCCTGAGCGTCATGACCGATCTGGGTTCGCGCGACCTGGAACGCCGGACCCGCGAGCTGTTCACCGAGTGCCTCGTTAGCCTCGGCGCGGTTACGGCCGAAACGCTCAGCCTGATGCAGGATGGCATCCTCTCGCGCGAGGAGATCGAACAACTGGTCGGCGAGTAAAGCCGGCCGGCAAGATGAAGGACTGAGGCGACGGAAGGGACAATGGGTCGTTCCCTCCGTCCCTCAACTCCGTTGTGTCCTTTGGCCTCATTCGTTCCCTTCATGCGTTCTGCATTCTTGAGCCAGAAAGGTTGATCCACCCATGGTCGTCGAAGCGTTGGCCGGCAATGTCCGGGGAACCTATATGCGCTACGATACCGCCGTGATCCTGAAGCGGCTGTTTCTGGTCGAGCGGATGCTGGTGGTGAGCCAGGCCGGCTGGCTGCCCGGCATCGCCGACTTCAACATGAAAACCGCCCTGCCCAAGATGCTCTGGGAGGACGCGCTGACGGCCGACGCGCTGCGCGAGCGCGTCTTCGAGCTGCGCTTCCCGAACCGCATGCTGGAGATTGGCGACGACGCGCCGCTGGTCAATCTGCTCCGGTTCGCGCAGGCGGCGCCCTCCGCTCCGGCGTTCCTGATGGCGTTGGCCAAGGTGTTCAAGCCGGCGCTGCGGAAGGCTTTCAATTCCTATCTGGAGCTGGCCGACGATCTTGGCGACGGGCCGACCTACCGCTTCATGCGGCTGGCGACCGAGGAATTGCGCGGCCATATCGAGCAGATCGAGGCGAGCCTGGCCCGCGTCTTCGAAACCGATCCGGAGGAAGGGCGGCGCAGCGCCGACTGGGTCCGCCGGCTCCAGCAACTGCTGGCCGAGATCGGCGGCATCGGCCTGGATCCCCCGCGCGCCGGGTCGGACCTGCCCGCGCTCGAACGGCCGTTCACTCCGGCCGAAACCCCCGCGCGCGATGCCCAGTTCCACAACCTGCGCTTCTACTGGCCCGACATCATCGATCCCACGTTCCCCTATGGCGAGGGATTGCGGCTTCAGCTCAGGAGCGCCGTCAGCCACTTCAACGAGGTCTGGGCGGTGGAGAACGCCGGCTTCATCCTCCACACCTACGCCGACGATCTCGGCTGGGAGTTCATCCGCGATGCCGCGCGCTGGGTCTACGACGAAAGCCGGCATGTCCGCATGGGGTACGAACGGCTGAAGACGTGGGGTTTTGAAGACCGCGAGCTGCCGCTCGGCACTTACATCTACGACAGTTGCCGCGGTCAGGATCCGCTCTATCGCATCGGCATGCTCTTCTACTTCGAGTCGAAGAACATCGGCAAGAAGATGGAGCGCAAGAAGAGCTTCGAGCTGCTGGAAGACCGCATGAGCCAGCACGACATGGATTTTGACTGGGCCGACGAGTCGATCCACACCAGCTACGGCAAGACCTGGCTCTCCGCCCTGCTCAAGCTGCGCGGCGAAAATCCGGAGGACTACACCGCCATCAAGACCGAGTGCGAGCGGCTGGTGGCGGCGGTGCTGGAGACCGCCGAGGAACGCGAGCGGGTGGAGGTCCGGCGGGTGGCCGAGCATATGATCGAACGGGCCCAACAGCTCGCGCGCCGCTGAGCGACGCGGAGCTGCCATCGGCGCCCGCCCGGTCAATCAGCCGGATCGGCGCCTTCCTGAATCAATCTGGCCAGTTGGAGCCGCGCCGCCGCGTAGTCCTCCGGGCGCCTCGACCACAGCCCGTGCGGCCGGGGCCGCCACCAGCGGGGGCGCGGCGCTTCGCTGAAGGCCGCCGGAATCAGCCCGCGCAGCAGCCCGTCGGTCGCTTCCCCGCGGCCGGCCCGGCGCGCCAGCCACGCATACTCCGCATCCTGCAATCCGCGCCGCAGCGCCTTCAACCGGTAGCTGGGGATCGGCCCCTCAATCGCGCGTGCGGCGCCGACCGCCGTCAGCCGCGATCCCGGATAGAGCAGCGTCCCGTTGCCCCAGCGATTTTCCCCTTCGCGATAGCCGGGATGGTTGTAGGGGATGAAGCCCTCGGCGTCCCAGCGCTCGGGGAACGACATCAACGACCAGACGAAGAAGCCGTCGATCGCGTAGCGCGCGCAGAGCAGGCCCCACAGCCGCAGGTCGATCCCCAACTGATTGATGCCGTGGTTGCCAACGGCCGGGTGACCGGAATGATAGAACCAGACGGTGTGGCCCGGCGTGGCGGCGGCGCGCGGGAAAAAATCGGTCTGCAGGGCGTGCCCGTTGGGCGCCCACCACGAAATGAACGGCGTCAGGTCGGCCGGCGTGCCGAGCCAGCGCGTCGCGTCGGCGTGCGAGGTCCAGAGCAGATGAATCCGCCGCCGTCCGTCGGTCCCCGCGTCCAGGGCCGCCTGGATCGACCGCATCGCCGCGTGAAAGCGCGTGATCTCGTCCATCGGTATTTTGGCCCCGCCCTCGCCGTCGCGCGCCGAATCGACCTCATCAAGCAGGTAGGCGAAGAAGCGCCGGTCCTCCCAGCCCTGGCGCTGCACTTCGCGCCAGAACGCCGCCGCATTCCGGGTCCATGTTTCCAATAGCTCCGGATCGATCCGGCCCTTGTGTTTTTCCAGATGCGCGCGCAGCGAATCCGCGCCGTAAAAGGTCTCCACGAACGGCGCCGGAAAGAAAGTCGGGCCGGCGCCCGCGCGCGGACCGCGATAGCCCGCCGACTCTGTGAACAGCGTCCCATCCAGAACCGGCGCCACATAGGGCGTGAACAGCGACCAGTCCTCGCCCCACTGGTCGTCTGGCCGGTCCGCCGGCCGCCCCGCGGGCGTGCGCGGAACGGGGCCCATCCCCTGGCGCTGCGTGGCGAGCAGCCGGTGCGCGTGCGCCAGTTGCTGGTAGCGCCGGTAGATGGGCCAGTCGGCCTCGGGGTGCTCCTTGAATTTGACGCCGGAATCGAACATGACGCCCGTTTCCCGGTACAGTTCACCCCACGCGTCGGCGTGCGACTCGTCCGGCAAATCGAATGGAAACACCTCGATTCTTATTGGAATTTCCCGGAATGGCCGCCCCGCGCGCAGGCAGTCAATCTGCCCCTCATACCATCCCGCCGGCGTTCCCTTCGGGATGAATACATCGACCCAGACCGCCTGGTTCCGCTGCCGCGCCGGATCGATCGCAAACGGCGCCGCGACCGCCGCGGCGGGCGTCGTCCAGGGATCCTTGAACGGAATCAGCGGATCGGGCCAGAGCTTCCCCTCCCACGGCAAGACGCCGGCCGTGCCCGGCGGAAACCAGCCGTAGCTCCCGTCGGTTGTCGACAGATAGTGCGCGAGGAAGAATTCGAATACGTCGTCGGCCGCCAGTGTCGCCGGTCCGCGCAAATCGCTCGCGCGCAGATCGAGGCCGCGTTCCACCCGATCCGCCTGAAACACCAGTTGAAACGCCACCACTTCGTTCCCGGCGGCATGCAGCTCAATCATTCCATTGGAATAAACCGAAGCGGAGTGCGCCAGCGCCTCATCCCCCGTCGCCTTCGCCATGTCGTCCATCACGTAGACCCGTGGCGCGGCCCGAATTTCCGCGCCGATCAACGGAACAAGGCAAGCGACGGCGAGCCAACGCCGCAGTCCCCATGCACGCCGCGGGTGCGGCTCAACCGTATTCGCGAGCCGACAGGATGTGTAGCGGGCATTTCGTTCAGGCGGCGCAGCCAATCCGCGGGCCTCACTCAATGGCTCAGGTGCAGCATCTCGCGCAGGCGCAGAGCATTGTGGACCGCATAGGCGCTGTCGTCATTATCAAAATAGCAGAAGACCTCGCGCTTGCGCCCGCGCTGCCGCCGGAAGAAATCGGCCCACTTGCCCAACTGCGCGTCCGAGTAATTCCCCTGATACGCCCGGCCGGGGCCGTGCAGCCGCACGTAGACGAAATCCGCCGTCACTTCCTCCGGCGCCGTCTGGCCGCCGATTTCGTACAGACAGAGCGCGGCCCTGTTTTCCGTTAGAATTTCCAGCACTTCGCCGGTGAACCAGGATGGATCGCGAAATTCGAGCGTGACGCGCCGCCCGCCGGGCCAGGCCGCAAAAAACTCGCGCAGGCGGTCGGGATTGACCTTCCAGCGCGGCGGCAACTGGATCAGCACCGGCCCCAGTTTGTCGCCGAGCTCCTCGGCCCGCGCGAGCACGTCCGGCACCATGTCGCCGGCGTCCTTCAGTTTCTTGCGGTGCGTCAGGACGCGGCCGGCCTTCCACGTGAACACGAATTCCGCCGGCGTCCGCGCGCGCCAGTTCCGGACGGTCGTCTCGCTCGGCGGCGCGTAGAACGACGAGTTGATTTCCACCGTGTCGATCCGCGCCGCGTAGTATTCAAGCCACTTTTTCTGGGGCAGGTCGGCGGGATAGAAGCGCGCTTTCCAATGTTGGTATTGCCAGCCCGAAGTGCCGATGTGGATGCGCCGCGCCATGGTGAACTATCCGATCGGACCGGGCCCGAGCAGCACGAGGTCGCAGAACCCGCCCAGGAAGACGAGCAGGCTGACCCATCCGTTTAGCGTGAAAAATGCCATGTTCAGCCGCGACAGGTCCGCGGGAGAAACGATCGATTGCTCGTAGACGAGCAGCGCCGCCGCAACGCACAGCGCCAGCAGGTAGCCCCACCCGAGGCCGGGCAGCCCGGTCAGGAGGAGGAAGCACGCGAGCGCGAGCGCATGCGACAGCGCCGAGAGGGCCAGCGCCCGCGCCCGTCCCACGCGGGCCGGCAGCGACCGCAGTCCCACGCGCCGATCGAACGCTTCGTCCTGGCAGGAATAGATCATGTCGAAGCCGGCGACCCAGAACAGGACGCCCAGCCCGAGCAGCAGTGGCGGCCAGCCCCACTCGCCGCGCACGCCGATCCACGCCCCGATCGGCGCAATCCCCAGCGCCAGCCCCAGAATGAAATGGCTGCCCGCGGTCCAGCGCTTGGCGGTCGAGTAACCGAGCAGAATCGCCAGCGCCGCCGGCGATAGAATGAACGCCAGCGGGTTGAGCATCGCCGCGGAAAAGATGAAACCGGCCGCGCAGAAGACCAGAAAACACCAGACAAACCGCCGCGACAGCAGGCCCGCCGGCAGTGCCCAATGGCGCGTGCGCGGGTTTTGCCGGTCGAACCGCTCGTCATGCAGGCGATTGAACGCCATCGCCGCGCTCCGCGCGAAGACGCACGCCACGACGATCCAGCCCAGCGTCCAGCGCGCCGGCCAGCCCCCCGCCGCCAGAAATGCCGACAGCAGCGCGAACGGCAGGGCGAAAATCGAATGGCTGAAACGGATCATGCCCAGGGTCAGTCGGATTCGCCGCCACAGGCTGGGCGCTTCGGTCGGGGATGCCATGGGTGCGGGGCTCTCGCTGGGGATGGTGGCCAAACTCGGCTTCGCAAAAGCCAAGATAATGATGGCCGTGCCTGAAGGCAATGGCGGGCGGGGAGGAGACCGAGGGCGGATGGGGGGTTTTGCTCTTGAACACGCCCCTACGGAATATCGTGCCCCCTCAACGGCGGCGGGGCCTCTTGGACGGCGGGGGCCGCGCCCGGTGCGATCGATTCGGGGGGCGGCGCCGGTTGCGCCAGCGGCGCGACGAAACCCGTCACTTCCACCCGCGCGTTCAACTGCTCGGCTTCGCGCGTCTCCGCCTCCACGGCGGGCCACTCCGAGCCGTAGCTCAGGACGAACAGCCGACGCGCGTCGACGCCCAAGCTGATCAGCCGCTCGCGCACCAGCAGCGCCCGCGCCATGCCCAGGTTATACGCAAACTCGACCGTTTCCTGGCGGCCGGCGTGCCCCGCCAGCGTGATCCACACGTGCGGGTTGGCCGTCAGCCACTGGCCATAATCGATCACCTGGCGCGCCGCCGCCGGCGTCAGTTCAAGCGTCCCCGGCTCGAAGTAGAGCGGGTCGAACTCGCGGCCGACGGCCAGTCGCGCCTCGCGCCCCCAGTGTTCGGGGCTGCCCGGCCGCATCTCCTCGCCGAGCGGTTCGAGCGTGGGCGAGGTCGCCGCGTCGGCGCCGGGCCCCGCATCGAACCGCTCCGGCTCGGTTGCCTCTTCCTCCGCCGTGCCGTCGAGCGTCGAATACTGATGAATGGCGCCCAGCCGACTGCGCGCCGGCGTGCAGCCGCCCAGCGCGCAGATCAGGACCAGCCCCGCCACCCACGTCGCCGGGAAGCGTGACGGGCTGGATCTGCCGGGCGATCGCCCCTGAAATCGCATCGACCGCCGCCTTGTCGCCCTCAGTGCTTCATCGGCGACCATGCCGGCGAATGGCATGGACTGCCGTTGGTCAGCCGATGGACGTTGCTCCCATCGGCGGCAAACATGATATAGATCTGCTTGCGCCCGCCGCGGTCCGAGGTGAACGCCAGCAGCAGGCCGTTGGGCGACCACGTCGGGTCCTCATTATTGGAGCCGCCCGACGTCAGTTGCCGGACATCGGACCCATCCGGATTGCAGGTGAAGATCTGAAACGTGCCGTCCGAAACGCGCGAGGCGTAGGCGATCCGCTCGGGGCCCGCCGGCGACCACACGGCCGCGTCGTTGTAGCGCCCCTGGTAGGTCAGGCGCTGCTGGCTGCTGCCGTCGGCGTTCATCTTGTAGATCTGCGGGCTGCCGGTCCGGTCGCTGGTGAAGACAAGCTGCGAATTATCCCGGCTCCAGCAGGGGGAGGAATCGATCGCCGGGTTGTTCGTCAGGCGGCGCGGGTTGCGCCCCTCGCGGTCGATCGTGTAGATCTCCGAGTTGCCGTCCTTGGTCAACGTCAGGGCGATGAGTTGCAGCGCCTCGTTCCACGCCGGCGACAGGTTGAACCCGTTGCGGCGCGAGACCCACCAGCGCTGCTGCGTGCGCAGGATCATCCCCTCCAGATCGGGGTTGAAGTCGCGGTACGTCGTGTAATAGATCTCGGTGCCGCGGGCGCCCCAGGCCGGCGTGGCGGTAAGCTCGCCCCCCGGCGTCAATGTGCGCATGCCGTAGCCGTCGGCGTCCATGATGCCGATCTGCTTGGTCCGCCCCAGCGAATCGGCCTGCTGCACGTAAAGAATCTGCGTATCGGCCACGCCGTCGTAGCCCGTGATCCGCTTGAAGATGTCGTTGCTGATCTGGTGCGCCAGCGCTCGCGCCTGTTCCGGCCGGTTGTTTGGATAGAGATTCCCGAAGATGTAGCTGCCCGCCACGGTGTCATAAACGCGCACCTCGACGCGCAGCTCGCCGTCGACGATCGTATACTCGCCCCGCACCAGGTAGAGCACGCCGATGCGGTACCATTCGGCGAACTGGATCTCGCCGCGCTGCAGGTCGCCCTGGTGCGTCTCGCGCGCGAACTGGACGTTGTCCGGCGGCCGGAAGAACCCGCTCAGTTGCAGGTCGTTGCTCACCACCTGCGCGAACAGGTTCTCGGGCAACTGCTGCATGCTCCCCGGCTGCACCTGAAACTCCGGGACATACAGCGGGAAGGTGTCGCGACGGTGGCCGGTGACCACGCCGATATCGACCGGGTCCTGGGCGCGAACCGTCTCGACCGCGGCGAGCAAAAACACGAAAAGAAGAGCCGGCAACAGGCGGACCGGCCTCCGCTGCATCATGGCGTGCATGAATCGATGGTCTCCTTCGTCATCAAACTGAGGGTGAGGGCAAGGCCGGCGGCGCGGGGGGCCGCTTCAACAGGACCGCCCTCTCGCCGCGAAAGTTTGTGACGCGATTCGGCCGACCTGGCGCATCCGGCGGTCGGTCAGGCTCCGGTTCCATCGTGGCGAAACCCTCGGGATGCCGCAAGTTCTTTCAAATACGCGCTCCATGGGGCCGAAGGATGGCGCCGTGCCCCCGCAACGCAAGATCCGTGCGCGGCCCGCGCCACCTTCAGTCGCAAGTTGCCCATGTTTTTCGCGAGCCGTGGGCAAGCGACGAGAGCCGAATTCTGGGGCAGGGCCGCCAGTCCCGTCAGGGACGGCAGACTTCAGCCCGCTACTTCAGTGGCGGCAACGGCAGGAAGCATGAACGAAGAGTCACGCAGGGACGGCAGAACCGATCCAGGCGAACTCGGGAATGGGAAGCGTCGCGATGACCGGCTTACTAATCGCCGTCCGTCGCCCCGCCGCCGCCCGTCTCCTGGAGGCTTTCCAGTTGGCGGGCCGTGCGCAGCACGTTCTGCGTCCAGCCATGTCGGTCGGTCGGCGCCTCAAACTGGTCCAGTCGCCGTTCCAGCAGCCCGATCAGCACCCGCAGGCCCTCGCGCTCCGCGGCGGTCAGCTTGCGGCCGATCAGCGTGTCGGAATGGCGCGCCAGATCCAGCCGCTCGCCGTTGAAATATCCGGCCACCGGCGTCAGCGCCAGCACCGCCACGGCGCGGTCGCCGACAAAGGCCGTGTAGATCGCATCGAAGTCGCTGAACCGGTGCCGCGGCGTCACGGCCAGCGCCTGCTCGGCGTCGGGGATCGCCGCGGCGGCCCCCGGTTGCGCCGGTTCGCCCGCGGCGGGCGGCGTCCAGTCCAGCAGCGCGCCCCAGCGTTCGGCCAGTTCCGCCCGGGATGCCTGCTGGTGCTCGCGCACGGTCGCCAGCAGTTGCTCGCGTTCGGTCTGGGCCATGCTCGCCCAGCGCCAGATGATCAGTGCGGCGACGCCGATCAGCAGCAGCGGCGACCAGAACCAGGGGCGCATGGGCAACGGCTTGGGGGTCTGATTCACGATTCTCGCGGCCGGGGCCCGCGGCGTTTCCTTGGGTTCATCTCCGATTCGGGCCCTATCCCGCCCGGCGCTCGGCGAGCTGCTTGAACGCGAGCGCGTACAGTCTGATCTGTTCCACCATGGCCGCCAGGCCGTTGGCCCGTGTCGGCGACAGGTGGTCGCTCAGGCCGATCTTGCGAATAAAATCGGGCGGCGTGGCCAGGATCTCGTCGGGACGGCGGTCGCTGTAGACGCGCAGCAGCAGCGCGATCAGGCCGCGCACGATCATCGCATCGCTCGTGGCATCGAAGTGCACCGTCCCGGCGCGCCATTCCGGGTGAAGGAAGACCTGCGAGGCGCACCCCTTGACGCGGAACCGCTCGATCTGGTACTCCTCGGGGATCTCGGGTAGTTGGCGGCCCAGTTCGATCAGTTTGCGATAACGCTCCTCCCACCCGTCGAGGCGCGAAAACTGCTCGATGATCTCGTCCTGGGCCTGTTGGATCGTGGCGGAACTCATGGGTCCTTCCGGGCGGTGGAGGTTGAACCGCCGCTGCAAACGGCGCCGGCGCGACCGGCGCACGCCTCCACTCATTTTGAAGGTTCGCGGGCCAGCCCTCAAGCCCCGCGACGGCGATGAAATGCCCCCTCCAGCGGAACCCCGCAACCGGCCCGCGCGGCCCGCGGCTCACTCACCGTCGGGGATCTCCGGTTCCACCAGGTTCGCCAGTTGGAGCAGCGACTCCTGCCAGCCGAGATAGCAGAATTCAACCGGGATGACTGGGGGAATCCCCTCCTGAACGATCGCCAGATCGGTGCCGCAGGCCACCGGGCGCAGCGTGATCGTCACCTGCATCTCGCCCGGCAGGTCGGGATTGTCGAACTGATCGGTGTAGCGGAGCAGTTCGCCGGGCTTGAGCTCCAGATAGCGGCCGCCGAACGATTCGCGCTTGCCGGTGCCGAAATTGGTGAACGACATCTTGAACGTGCCGCCGACGCGGACATCCATCTGCTCGATCTGCGCCGTGAACCCGTACGGCGGCATCCACCGGATCAACGCGTCGGGTTCGACGAACGCACGATAGACGCGCTCGGGCGCCGCGCGCAGGACGCGGTGCAGCCGGACCGTATTTTCACTGGCCATGGGGCTTCTCCTCTGTTGGTTTTCCAATCACGCGAAATTCGTCTCTCGTCCTCGTATTCGCCCCCAACGGCCCGCCCCATTCTTGTCCCCTCGTTGTGAACCTCCGGTTCATGAGCAACTCAATCACCCCCAAGCGCCCTCTCCAAAATTCGGCTCTCGGCTCTCGTCCCTCGTCCTCGGCTCTCGAATACCCCGCACCCCCCCAGACACGCTGCCAACATACCCGTCCCCGCCCACGCCCGGTGGCCCGGCGCTGAATGCTGCCTCGAACTTTTTCCGATTCCGACGATCTGATCAGCGGCCCACAGTTTACGGCTTTTTGCACGACCGATCAATCGCGGCGAAGGAGCCGTCTGCGAGCCATCCTGAACAACCATTTCAACTCCTCCGCATCCCCCGTCCCCGCTTCTCCCCGGAAGAAACGTTTTATCTGTCCCTTATGTCCCATCAGTCCTTTATGTCCCTTCCCCAATCCGAACGCCCCCCAGGTTTCCCGATATTTCACCGCGAGACACGGCCAGCGAATCACGCTATCATCGGGCCGCTACGAGGCGGGCCCCGGACCTTCGCCATCCCCCCGGCAGGCCCATCGCCTCGCCGCAAATCCCAACCGGGAATCGTCCTCCCATGACCCGGCCGCTCATCGGCATTAATTGCGACAATTTCCGCGATGCGCGCGGCCCCATCACCGGTGTGCGCGACGGCTACTGCGAGGCGGTCGCCGCCGCCGGCGGGCTGCCCGTCCTGATCCCTCCGCTCAGCGGCCCCGCCGAGACCGACCGCCTGCTGGACCGGCTCGACGGCCTCGTCCTGACCGGCGGCGACGACGTGCGCCCGGAACGGCTCGGCGTGGCGCCGGCCCCGTCGATCGTGCCGATGACGCCCGCGCGCGACCGGTCGGACTTTCTACTGCTCGAGGGCCTGCTGCGCCGCGCCACCCCCACGCTCGCCATCTGTCTCGGCTTCCAGGAGCTCAACGTCCACCTGGGCGGAACCTTGTGGCAGGCGCTGGAGCTCGAAGGCCCCCCCGGCCGGATCGCGCACCGCGGCAGCGGCGCGTATCACTTCACCCGCCACCCCGTCCGGACCGCCGCCGACTCCCGGCTCGCGCGGCTGTGGGGCGACGGGGAACGGGAAGTCCCCAGCGCGCACCACCAGGCGTTGCGCGACCTCGCCCCCGGCCTGCGCGCCGTGGCGTGGGCGCCCGACGGCCTGATCGAGGCCGTGGAACTGGAGCCGCACGACGGCTTCCTGATCGGCGTCCAGTGGCACCCCGAGCAGGCCCCCGACGATCCGGCGCACCGGAAACTGTTTGAAGCCCTCATTGCGGCGGCGCTAAAGTAGTCTCCGAGTGCATGCACGCCGGAGACACGCGATGCCCCTGCTGCCGATCCGCATCTACGACGACCCGATCCTGCGCGAAACGGCGCGCCCGATCGAACAGGTGACCGACCGCCTGCGCGCGCTGGCGCGCGACATGGCCGAGACAATGTACGAAGCCCGCGGGATCGGCCTCGCCGCCAACCAGATCGGCGAGCTGGAGCGCATCATCGTGGTCGACGTGGACTGGGCCTCGCGCAACGGGCGGCGCGCCCTGCCCAGGAATCCGCTGACGCTGATCAACCCCGAGATCCTCGACGATTCGGTCGAGGACGACGTCTGCAGCGAGGGCTGCCTGAGCATCCCGGGCGTCGAGGGCGATGTCTGGCGGCCCGTGCGCATCCGTTACCGTTACACCGACCTGGAGGGCCGGACGCACGAGGACGAGGCCGAGGGCCTCCGCGCCCGCTGCATCCAGCACGAGATCGACCACCTGAACGGCGTGCTGTTCATCGACCGGATGACGCCGGAAGAGCGGGCGCGGCTGGCCGGGGCGCTGGCCCAGATCCGGCGCAAGCGGAGCGAAGCCTGAACTGGCCGCGGCCGGCGGGCGGCGCCGCGCGCGGGCGCCCGAATTGACCTGTTTTCGGCGACTGCCAGAACGTGTTATTTTAGGTTAAACCCTTACGCCGCCCGCGGCGGCGTGCCGAAGGGGTGACTGGATGTCCCTTGTGTCGCGGATCTCCCGGATGGCGTTTCCCAGAAGAACAACCGCTCGCCAGTCGCTCATGAACCGGCGCTTCACCACGAAGGGACAAAGCCCGATGGACCTTCGGGTGCAATCGCGAGGGTTTTCCGTGGGAATCGTCGGCTGTCAACCATCACCACCCGGGGGCCGCGCCGCGCGGCGAACGGAGGTCGCGCCTCTCCGTGGATAAGCTGCTGCTGCCGGAGAGCCTGACCATCCCGAGCGTCGAGGAAATCCTGGCGCGGATGGATCCCCGCCCGTCCGACAAGGGGGTCCTGCTGATTCGCAAGGCCTATGAGACGGCCAAGGAGGCGCATAAGGATCAGCGCCGCAAGTCCGGCGAGCCCTATTTCATCCACCCCGCCCGCGTCGCCTGGCATCTGGCCGGGATGATCAACGACCCGGCGACGATCGCCGCCGGCCTGCTCCACGATGTCGTCGAAGACTGTTTCCTGACCAATCCGGCGATCAAGGCGCAGTTCGGCGAGGAAGTGGCCGAGCTGGTCGAGGGCGTGACGAAAATCTCCGCCATCAATTTCACCTCCGAAACCGAGAACCAGGTCGGCAACCTGCGCAAGATGATCCTGGCGATGGCGCGCGACGTGCGCGTCCTGCTGATCAAGCTGTGCGACCGCCTGCACAACATGCAGACGCTGGAGCACCTGCCGCCGCCGCGCCAGCGGGCCGTCGCCCAGTCCACCCTCGACATCTACGCCCCGCTGGCCAACCGGCTGGGGATGACGCGCATGCGCACGCTGCTCGAGGACCTCTCGATGCGCTACATCAATCCGGCGGAATTTCATCGCCTGGAACGCAAGCTGGCGGTGCGCGCCGAGCGCGACCAGCGCATCGTCGAGGAGACCCGCCGTCTGCTGAGCGAACACCTCGAGCGGATGGGCATCCCCGCCGCCGTCCACGGCCGGCGCAAGCACATCTACAGCATCCACATGAAGATGAAGCGCCAGGGGCTGCGCTTCGAGGAGGTCCGCGACATCCTCGCCATCCGCCTGATCACCGACACCATCGCCGAATGCTATGAAATCCTCGGCATCGTCCACTCGCTCTGGAAACCGATCACCGGGTTCTTCAAGGATTACATCGCCACCCCGAAGGAGAACGGCTACCGCTCGATCCACACGACCGTGATCGGCGTGGAAAACGAAGTCACCGAAATCCAGATCCGCACCCACGAGATGCACCAGATCGCCGAGGAGGGGATCGCCGCTCACTGGAAATACAAGGAAGTCGGCGGCTCGACGAACGGGAGCTGGGGGAGCGAGGAGAAACGCCTGGCCTGGCTGCGCCAGCTCGTGGAATGGCTGCAGGACGTCCACGATCCCTCCGAATTCATGCGCGATCTGAAGCGCGACGTCTTCGAGGCCTCCGTCTTCTGCTACACCCCCAAGGGCGACATCATCGAAATGCCGCGCGGCTCCACCGCGCTCGACCTCGCCTTCCGGATCCACTCGCAACTGGGCTACACCTGCTCCGGCGCGCGCATCAACAACCGGATGGCGTCGATCCGCAGCGAGCTGCAGACGGGCGACGTCGTCGAGATCATCACCAGCAAGAACGCCCATCCGACCCCCGACTGGCTGCAGATCGCGCGGACCGGCCGCGCCCGCAACAAGATCCGCCACTGGCTCAAGGAGAGCCAGCACGACCTCTTCCTGGACCGCGGACGGCGGATGGTGCTCGAGCTGGCGCGCCAGCGCATCGGCGGCGCCTTCGAGGAAGCCCGGATCGACGAAATCCTGCAGCCCCACCTCGGCTCGTTCAACGTCGCCGGCCTCGAGGACCTGTTCGTCGAGGTTGGCTGCGGCACGATCAAGGTCAACAGCGTCGTGGCGCGCCTCGAGCAGGTGCTGCGGCCGGTCGAACCGCGCCGGCCCCCCAAGGCCCAGCGCCGACCCGGCAAGAAGAAGGACGTCGTGCTGGTGGAGGGAATGGCCGGCGCCGTGGTGCGCATGGCCCGCTGCTGTCAGCCGCTGCCCGGCGAGCCGATCGTCGGCTTCGTCACCCAGGGGCGCGGCATCTCGATCCACCGCGAGGATTGCGCCGCCTTCGAACATATCCGCGCGCGGCTGGGCGGCGCCGAGCATCGCGTCGTCCATGTCGAATGGGGCGACGCCAGCCGCGCCCTGCAGAAGGCCGCCATTCGCCTCGTCTGCCAGGACCGCAAGGGGCTGCTCAGCGACATCTCCACCGCCGTGACGCAGTTGAACGTCAGCATCGTCGGCAGCAACTCCTCCTCCAACATTCGCGACAACCGCGCGATCATCAAGCTGGTCGTGATGATCGAGGATGCCGAACAGCTCAACCGGATCCTGACGCGCCTGGCGACCGTGCCGGGCGTCCTCTCGCTCAGTCGCGTCGTCCACGACCGCTGATTTTTTTTGAGGTCCACGCACCCGGCCGTGCAACATCGCCTTCCACCAACAGGCCAACGGGTGTAGCATGGCAACGCGGAGTGGGTAGGGCGATCGCCGGCCGGCGCGATTTCGCGCCGGCGGGAGGAAAGTCCGAGCACCACAGGGCAGGATGCTTGCTAACGGCAAGGCGGGGCGACCCGACGGAAAGTGCCACAGAAACGACACCGCCGATGGAACGGCGACGCCCCCGCGCCGCCGCTCACAGGTAAGGGTGAAATGGTGCGGTAAGAGCGCACCGGCGCCGTGGCGACACGGCGGCCGAGGTAAACCCCATCCGGTGCAAGGCCAAATAGGGAGGGATGCGGCGGCCCGCCGCGCTCGACCTCCGGGTAGGCTGCTTGAGCCCCGGGGCGACCCGCGGGCCTGGAGGAATGATCGCCGCGCGCAGCGCCTACGCTTCGGCCCGGCGCCGCGCGCACAGAACTCGGCTTACATACCCACTCCGCCAAGTTTCCCGCCCTCCACCCCCATGAACAATCAGCCGGCCAGCAGTACTTGAATTCGTCCCAGCGGCTGAAGGGGTACTCGCCAAGGCCAACCCGGTCGGCTGTCCCCTCGGGGCGATTATTCAATCACGACCTTTTCAGGCTTATCCCATGTGCCGCCGCCCGCGATCACCAGCGTCATGACGGACGCCACCACGGGGGGGGGTGGCTGAATCGACGACGTGCAACTTCAATGGCACAACCAGCAGGGGGTCAAGCGGATCATTGGTCTCGAAGCGTGTCCACTAAAACGCGCCGTCGCGGCGAAGGCCGCCTGCGCGCGATCCGGCGCAATCAGTGCAGTATATCCCGCGCCTGTCGGCCGTGACGCAGGCCGAGGAGGTCGCCTCCAACCAGCCGGTGCAGGTCTTTCAGCCCCTCGCTGGGAACCACGCCAATCCAATCGCGGCCGGCTCCGCGGCTCGGATTTTGAACTTTTTTGAACGGGACTCGGAGACGGTGGAAGCGAAGCAAGCGTAAGGTAAGGACGCGCAATGCCAGGAATTCCGCCTGGCGCGCCCGGCAGGGCTCGAACCTGCAACCCCCGGCTTAGAAGGCCGGTGCTCTATCCAGTTGAGCTACGGGCGCGCGCGGCCAGGACCGCGTACCAGCGTGCGTCAACCCGGTCGCCCGGTCAACCCCCGAGATGTCCCGGCTCGCCCGTATCGCGTTTCCGGACGACGCGGCATTGCATGCGCCAACGCGACGGCCGTCCGTGCGACGGCGCGCCAGATTCGCACGCCCGGTTTCTTCTGACCCGCCTTGACGCGGCGCTGCTGGTACGAGTTGCTCATAAATCGAGGGTTCACAACGAGGGCTGAAAATGGGGGGCCAAACGGCCGATTCGAACGGCCCAGGCCTTGCCGGATCCTTCAATCGGGCAGTCCCGTCAGGGACGGCAGACTTCAGCCCGCTACCTCAGTGGTGGGAACCGGGATCCCCATCGCGACCGAGTCCCGGAGGGACGGCAGAACCGATTCAATGGATCCCCAGGGCCTAATTTTCGGAGGACTCCCGCCGTCGCTCCGCTTCCAGTGCTTCCAGGACCAGTCGGCAAGAGCGGCACGCATCGGCGAGACAGAAATTGTCGGTGCAATTCCGGGCCAGCTCTTCCTCCGAGCCAAATTGGGCCAGAGCCTTTTCATAATCTTCTTCATCCAATCCAAGCGCTTCCTCTTCCAGATAGTGGCACTTGACCGTCCCGTAGTCCGTCGCTTCCCAATAGGGGCAGTTCCGCTCCTTATGCTTCTCGACCCAGAGAACAAAATACGCGGCATTCAACGTTTCGCCGTCCTTCAGACAGGCAGCCAATTCCGGATCGTTATCTTCCCCACCGGGGATATGGGACTCGTAGCAGTAATCCCCCTGGGGGATTTGATCGATGGGCTTGCCCCGAACCTTTTTGAGCCTGGCGGCCAGACGGGCTGCGAACGCGTCACGATCCATGCGCATTCCTCCGGGATGATCTGGGACCGGCGACGCCGAATTCAGACCATGGCTACCCTCCAGGATATGCTGCCAATTCATTTTTTCAATAATACCGTTATTAATAGCAAGGATTCCACATCAAAATTTGCCATGCCGCCCCGGCCAGACGGCTAGGCACGGCCGGTGGGATATGCTAAGACTTCCATGACCAATCCCTCGCAGGTGAACGGCATGCGGATCCTGGTGCTCGATGGCTACACGCTCAACCCGGGCGACAACCCGTGGGACCCGGTCGCCGCGCTGGGCGACCTCGAAATCCACGACCACACCCCGCCGGAGCAGATCGTCGAGCGCGCGCGCGCCGCCCAGATCATCCTCACCAACAAGGCCCCGCTCAGCGACGAGACGATCGCGCAACTGGACGCCCTGCGCCTGATCTGCGTCACCGCCACCGGCTACAACGTCGTCGACGGGGCGGCCGCCCGGCGCCGCGGCATCCCCGTCTGCAACGTGCCGGTCTACGGCACCGACTCGGTGGCGCAGTTCGTCCTCGCGCTGATCCTGAACCATTGCCACCAGATCGCGCGCCACGACGCCGCCGTCCATGCCGGCGAATGGAGCCGGTCGCCGCACTTCTGCTTCTGGCTGACCCCGCAGCTCGAACTGGCGGGCAAGACCATCGGCATCGTCGGCTTCGGCCGGATCGGCCGGCGCGTCGGCGAGCTGGCCCACGCCTTCGGCCTGCGCGTCCTGGCCTGCAGCCCCTCGCCCGGCCCGGAGGTCGCCTACCCGGTCCGCCGCGTCGCGCTGGCGGAGCTCTTCAGCCTGGCCGACTTTGTCACGCTGCATTGCCCGCAGACCCCCGCCACCACCGGCATGGTCGACCGCGCGCTGCTCGCCCGGATGAAGCCGGGCGCCTACCTGGTCAACACCGCGCGCGGCGGCCTGATCAACGAGGCCGACCTGGCGGCGGCGCTTGCGGCGGGGCGGCTCGCCGGCGCCGCGCTCGATGTCGTGTCGACCGAGCCGATCGCCCCGGATAACCCGCTGCTGCGTGCGCCCAACCTGGTCATCACGCCGCACATGGCGTGGGCGTCGCTCGAGGCCCGCCGCCGCCTGATGCGGACGACCGCGGAGAACATCGCCGCCTTCCTGCGCGGCGCGCCGATCAACGTCGTCAACTGACCGGCGAAGCAAACGGGACGCAAGGACCGGAACCGAATCCTCACCCGCGGGATGCTAGATGGAACCCTGGAAACCAACCTCCCGCCAACTTGACCTGCTGATCGCCCTCGGCCTCTCCGCCGCCTACCTGATCGCGACCTTCCCCTGGATCTACCAGGACGGCTTCGCCGAGCATGACTGCTACGTCATGGGCGCCGGGGTCGTGCAGGCGACATGGCAGGGAACGGGACTCCTCGAACCGATGCTGTACTTTCCGGTCAGCCAGCCGTTGTACTATCTGCTATTTCTGAACTGGCCAGGCCCTGTCGCGGAAAATCTGAACGGGCTCATCCCGTTAATGAACCGGCTATCGTGGCTTGCGATGGGCGTCGGCGTCGGTCTGCTCTACGGCATTATCCGGCGTGTCGCCCCGCCGGCATGGGCAGGCATCGGTGTCGTGGCGGCCTTCACAACTCCGACCCTGTTCGAGATGGGAACCTATGGCCATCCTTCCAGCTTGGCCCTGCATGCGTCCTTTCTGTCCCTTGCGTCCCTGATGTCCCTTATGTCTCTTATGTCTCTTCTGATCTGAAGCACCAATTCTCCCACAAAAGCCCCGAACGCCCCCTCAGTCCACGCCCCACATTCTGCCGCCGCGCCGGCTGCGGACGAGCAGATAAATAAAGAACGGCCCGCCCAGCAGCGACGTGATGATCCCCACCGGCAGTTCGGTCGGCGCGATGATCGTCCGCGCCACCGTATCGCACAGCACGAGGAACCCGCCCCCGGCCAGCAGCGACGCCGGCAGCAGCAGGCGGTGATCGGGCCCCGTCAGCCGCCGCGCCGTGTGCGGCACAATCAGGCCGACGAAGCCGATCAGCCCCGCCACCGCCACGACCGACGCCACCGCCAGCGAGCCGAAGACAAACACCAGCGCCTGCAGCCGGGCGACGTTCACCCCCCGGCTCTGCGCCAGTTCCTCCCCCAGCCCCAACTGGTCGAGCGCGCGCGCCAGCCCCAGTTGCACGCCCAGCCCGACCGCCAGGAACGGCAGCACCGAGCGCACTTCGCCGTAGCCCGTCACGCTCAGGCCCCCCATCAGCCAGCGGTCCATGTTGACGACGATATGCGGCGAGGCGAAGTAGCGCACGGCCAGAATCAGCGACGAGAAGATCATCCCCAGCGTCACCCCCGCCAGCAGCAGTTCCATCGTCGAGATCCGCCCCCCCGTGCGGGCCAGGCCGTAAATCAGCGCCATCGCGCCCAGCGAGCCGGCGAACGACAGGCATTGCACATAATTGAACGGTCCCAGCTCGAACGCGATCCACGGCAGGTAGGCCGGCAGGAAGAACGCCAGCACCGCGCCGAACGACCCGCCGCTGGCCACCCCGAGCGTGTAGGGCGTCGCCAGCGGATTGCGCAGCAACGCCTGAAACACCGCGCCGGTGACGGCGAGCGCCCCCCCCGTCAGAAACGCCAGCAGGATCCGCGGCAGCCGCAGATGCAGCAGGATGTCGACTTCATACGGCCGGACCGCGGCCCCGCGCGTCTCCCACCACTGGCTCAGCGCGCGCGGCACGTTGACCGGCTCGGCCCCGAACATCGGCGCCGCCAGCATCGCCGCCAGCGCGAAGAGCGCATAGCCGGCCAGCACCAGCAGAAACCGGCGCGCCGTCAGCAGGGCCATCGGCGATCCTCCCGCTCCTCCTCGCGGTTGCCCAGCAGCACGACCATCGGCGATCCCGTCACCGGGTTGCGGTCGACGATCAGCTCCGTTTCGTAAACCTTGCGCAGCACGGCTTCGCGCATCACCGCTTCGGGCGCGCCCTCCGCCTCGACTTTCCCCTCGAACATCATCACCAGCCGGTCGCAGTAGTGCGCCGCCAGGTTCAGGTCGTGCGTGATGACCAGCACGCCCAGCCCGCGCCGCGCCAGCCGGCGGATGTGCTGGAAGACCTCGACCTGGTGATGGATGTCGAGCATCGACGTCGGCTCGTCCAGCATCAGGAACGGGGCCTCCTGGGCCAGCACCGACGCCAGCAGCACGCGCTGGCGCTCGCCGCCGCTCAGGTCCTCGATCTGCCGCCGCGCGAAGGCCAGCGTCCGCGTCTCGTCCATCACGCGGCGGATCACCGCATGATCCCGCGCATCGAGCAGCCCCAGCCCGCGTTGATGCGGATAGCGCCCTTGCGCCACCACCTCCTCGGCCGTCAGGCGGAACGACGACCGGACGTTCTGCGGCAGGTAGCCGATCTGGCGGGCCAGCTCCAGCCGGCCGATCTTGCTGAGCGGGCGCCCGCCCAGCGTAACCTGGCCGCGGCTGGGCGCGGCCTGACCCGCCAGCAGCCGGATCAGCGTCGTCTTGCCTGTGCCGTTCGGCCCGACCAGCCCCACCAGTTCCCCCGCTCGAAACGTCAGCTCCACGCCCCGCAGCACCCACCAGTTGGGCTGGAACTGATGCCACAGATCATGCGCAACGAGCGCTTCCGCCGCCGGGGATTGCGCCGCCGGCGGCGGAGTGGAAGGAGCGGGGCTGGGGGACGGGGTGGTCATGCGCGATCGGCGCGACCCGCCCGATCGGCGCGGGCCGGCGGCCGGGACGATCTTTCCAAGGACCCATCAAAAAGGAAAGGGGAAAGGCCAGATGACGGCAGCGACGCCGCCGAAGTCCCGAATGCGAACCGAACCCGGCGGCAGCGCACCCGACGCCACCGTGCGTTTGCCGGCATTGCCGGGGGGCATCCAGCGGAGGCTCCCCCCACGCAAACGCCCCGGCTCAGTCGAAATCGGGTCCGCGCCGCGGCAGCAGCGACTGATCCGGTTCGATGTCTTCGGGATTGGGGATCGACGGCAGCGTCACGCCGGCCGGCAGGTCGCGCACCATCGGCGGAAATCCGGTGATCGTGTCGAAAACGATCCGCCGCCCCAGCGCCTGGAACAGCGCGCGGCGCCGGTCCGGCTCGGGTTCAAAATCGCTCGACCGCACGTCGATGTTGAACTTGCTCGAGATCCGGATCGGTTTCAGCACGGCCAGCGGTTCATCCTCGAACGGCTCGTAAAGCCCGACGTTGACCACCATCGTGATTTTTTCATCCTCGGTGATCTTGTCGCCCGACGAGCCGCCCGCCTTGCTCAGCCATTCGGTGATCTTCGCCTTGAGCACGAGGTCCGCGTCGCGTTCGGGCACGACGTCCAGCCGCCCGTCGCGCAGAAACTCCTCCTGGGTCATCTTCGTCGCCAGCTGTTCGATCCCGGGCTCGAACGTCTCGTTCTCGAACATCGGCACGTAGATCCCGCGCACCCAGGAGGGCAGCGTCCGCACCGGCGCGACGCGCTCGCACCCCGCCACCGGCAGCAGACCAAGCGCGAGGAGCCACAGCGCGATGCGCCGCGGGCCGGCAGGGAAGGGGCTCATTGCATGCTCCGCATGTCGATATGGGTCGTCCCGCGCGGAATCGCCTTGCGCACGTCGAACAGGTCCTCGTCCAGCCGTTGGTCCAGTTCGATCTCGCGCATCGTCACGTTCATCTCCGCGTCGTTGTAGTCAACGTACCAGACCTTTTCGGGCAACATCCGGTCTTTGTCAATAGTTACCTTGAGCTCGCGGAACGGGGTTGCCTCCTCGAACGCCGGGCGCGGCCGGACGGCGAACAGCGCCTTGCTTTCCGCCGCCTCCAGGCCCAGTTCGGTCCGCAGCGCGGGGTCGTCCGCCGAGGACCGGATCGCGTAGCGCTGGGCCAGCTCGTCCACCTTCAGGCCGAATCCGATCAGCAGCCAGTGCAGCGAGGCGTTGCGGTCGGCTTCGCTTTCGAACGTCAGATACTCGACCTGCTCCAGTTCCGGGACATACTGATAGTAGGTATCGTCGACGACCATGACGGTCATCGGCCGCGGGTCGGCGTAGTTCGCGCGGAACCGGTCGGGCTTGTCAAACCACAGTTCACCTTGCGATTCGATCCGGTCCTCGAAGATCGGATCGATCCGCACCTGGTCGAACGTCACGTGGATCGTGTCGATCTCGCGGTGAAAGGTCTCCAGCTCGCGCAGCAGTTCCAGCGTCGCGCTGGTGATTTCGGCGCCCTCCGTCGGCTCGACGATCGGCGCGCCGGCCTCATCGATCGGAATCGGCTCGCTCAGCCCCGCCTCGCCAAAATCGGGCAGCGCCGCCTCTTCCGGTTCCAGATCCTCGCCCGGATCGCGATTGGGCTGCTGACCCGGCAGCGAATCGGGCAGACTCAGGCTCAACCATCCGGCCAGCAAAATGCAAAGTAACCAGCGGGTTCGGTTCACGTTCAGGGCTCCTTCGGCGGTTCCGCCCGTGCGAGCGTTGCGCCTCAGCAATTTCGCAGAACGGACGCCGACCGTCCATTCTTTCCTGACAGGACCGCCCGCGGCGGTCATTTGTTCCCGCCCTGCCGCCCGGGCACGAGCGGGATCGGTTTCGCAATCGGTCTCGCTATCGCCCGCCAGCCTCCCGGTAAGATTGAGGCGATTAGGCTTATGAGTGGCACAGGAACCTGCGGTTCACAACGAGGGATGAAAATGGGGCTGAACGATCCAGGCCTTGCCGGATCTAACAGCAGGGCAGTCCCGTCAGGGACGGCAGATTTCAGCCCGCACCGTCAGTGGCGGGAACCGGGATACCCATCGCGACAGAGTCCCGTAGGGGGGCGGCAGAACCGATCCCAGCGATCCCGCGAATAGCGGACGAATTTTCCAGTGAGACCCTCGCTTACTGGGCCGCCAGCCCTTCCAGCCGCAGCTCCATCAGTTGCACGCTGGTCGGCACGCCCGCGGACGACAGGCCGTCGGCCAGCCGCGAGAGAACGACCCCCATGCCGGTGACCCGGGCCAGATCCGCTGCGACCGCTGCGCCCGGGCCCAGCGGCACTTCCCCCCCGTCATCGAGCCGATTCATGTTTTGCTCGGCGTCGGCCGACACGCGTTCCCAGTCCAGCTCGGCCAGGTTGAACGACGGACCGTCCCCGGCGCCGCCGGGCCGGTCGAGCGCCGGCAGATCCGCGTCGTTGCGGATCCAGACCGAACCGTCCAACTGAAGCAGAATGCGGAAGCGCGGATCGCCGGCCCGGAAGTTCCAGCGCGCGACGAGCCGTCCGGCGCGCACGTCGACGATCGCCGGCCCGGCGGGATCGGAAGAGAAAACGGTATAGACATAGGAGCCGGTGTCGGCGGTATAGGGCGAGGGGAAGTCGGCGGCGGCCGGCCGGCTGTGCGAGACGAAATCCAGGAACCCGCGGTTCAACATGGGATCGCGCTCGGCCGCCAGCAGCGCGCCATGGAAAATCGCCAGGTGATGGCTGTTGCCGCGCGACGCGGCGGTCGAGCGGGCGCTGCAGTAGCCGCCCCAGACCCGGCCCGACTGGCCGCGCAGCGGACGCTCGGCAAGCGGGCCGTGGTGATCGACGCCGTCGATCACGAGCGCCGGCCGGCCGGCCAGGTCGCGCGTCGGGTTGAGCAGATTGGGCTGCGGCGGCAGGTGGGCGAAATCGGTATAGCCGCCGGCGTCGCGCGTGAACGCGGGCCGCCCGGGCCGGGGGCATTGTCGCCGCGCGTCGCCGGCGTGTCCGACCCCCAGAGCTCGACGATCGCCGCCGGCGCGGCGGGCGCCGCGTTCGACCGCATCCAGAAGACCCCGCCGCCGACGGCCAGCAGGAGCAGCAGGGCGAGCGACCCCGCGCCCAGGCCGATCCCGGCGGCGCCTCCGCCCGCGGCGACCGCCGTCCCGGGCATGGCGCCGGCCAGCGCGAGCGTATCGGCGGTGCGGGCGGCAAGCGCGGCTTTGGCCGCGGGCGACATCGCCGCCACGACGCCGATCGCGGCGACGATCCGGTGACGCTCCTCGGGGTTGCCGCGGAACAGCGGCGCGGCCTCG
>ERZ795058.1685-NODE-1685-length-28656-cov-6.000909_pt1 | contig 28656 bp, 17 predicted proteins | sample MGYA00375142_ERZ795058 | MGnify/ENA primary metagenome ERZ795058 (study PRJEB30187, sample SAMN05720210) | activated sludge metagenome | isolation source: anaerobic digester from wastewater treatment plant | place: Japan | collected 2015-04-20 ... | reverse complement strand
AGCTGATTCCGACCGATCCAAAGCGGCGTCGACGACCGCTGCGCGGTCTCTGCCGACGCACTCCACAGAACCCCAATGGCCCACCCCAGAATTCGGCTCCCGGCTCTCGTCCCCCGCCCTCGTCTCTCGAAACCGGCCACACTCGGGCTTTTCCGATCTCCCCCCGAACCGCAAATTGATTATTTCGCCCGCCCCGCGTAGGCTATGGGGGATCTTGCCGTGAAGGAGGCCCGCCGGGTCCTCGCCCATGCGTCCCTTGTCGTTTCTACTCCTGGCGGCGCCCCTGGTCATCCTGGCGGCGTGCGCCACCCCGCCCATCGAACTCCCGACCTACGAGGTCGATACCCAGCGCCTGCTGCAAACCCCGCCGGCGCCCGTCGCGGCCGCCCCCTCCGACCGCGCCTCCCACGTCGTCATCGACGACGTGCGGATCACCCCCGAGACGGCCGTCGGCTACGACGACCTGCCGGCCTCCATCACCCAGTTGTTCGACAGCTCCCCCCTGGATCTCTCCGTCGCCGACGTCGTCATCGAAACGCTGGCCAACAACCACGAAATCCAGATTCAGGGCTATTCGCTGCGGATCGACGAATACGAAATCCCGGTCCAGAAGGGCATCTACGACCTGATGCTCAACGCCCGCGCCGAATTCAGCCGCATCGAGGAGCAGACCAGCACCTCCAGCTTCGCCTCGACCGGCATCAACAGCACCCGCCGCCGCCAGTTTCTCACCGGCCTCAGCCAGCTCTTCCCCACCGGCGCCACGCTCGACCTGGGCTATGCCATCGCCCGCAGCACCAACCTGTTCTCCAGCATCAGCCTGGCGTTCCTCCCGGGCATCGTCTCGCCGGATAACCCCCTCGGCCTGCCGGTGCCGATGTTCAGCTCCACCACGCGCACCGACGTCCAGTATCGCCAGAGCTTCACCGCCGCGCTGACCCAACCCCTCCTGCGCGGCTTCGGCCCCGCTGTCACCAACGCCAACATCCGCATCGCCCAACTGGAGCGCCAAGGGAGCGCCGCCGACTTCCAGACCCAGGTCGAGGAGACCCTGCTGCTGGCGCTGGAAACCTACTGGCAACTGATTGAGGCGATCGAGCTTCACAAGGTCGCCGTCGTTTCCTACAGCGCCGCCGCCGACCTGCTGCGCGTCAACCGCGCGCGCTACGATGCCGGCGTCCTTCCCCTGACCGATGTGCTCCAGGCCGAAGCGGCCGTCGGCGGCCGCCGCGTCGACGTGATCAACGCCCGCCGGTCCGTCCGCGAGCTGGAGGACCGGCTCAAGCAGATCCTGCTGCTCCAGCCCGACGCCCCGCTCTGGGAGGCCCAGCTCCGGCCCTCGCAGCCGTTCGCCTGGCGCGAAATCGACGTCGATCTGGAGGAGTCGATCGACGTCGCCCTCGACCGCCGCGCCGAGATCCGCCGCGCCACCAGCAACATCGATCAGGCCGATGTCCAGCTCCAGGTCGCCCGCAACAACCTCCTCCCCCGCCTCGATCTGATCGGCGAAGTGGAGTCCAGCGGCCTCGACGACGACGGCACGGGCGCCTATCGCACCGCCAAGGACGGCAAATACATCAGCTACACGGCCGCGCTTCAGTTCAGCTACCCGCTGCAGAACCGCGCCGCGCGCTATCGCCACCGCCAGGCGCGCGCCCAGGCCGAAATGGCCGGCGAAAATCTGCAGGCGGTCGTCGACCGGGTCGCCCTCGACGTTCGCAATGCCGTCCGCCTGCTGCGCACCGCCCGCGAGCGGATCGACGTGACCCAGAGCCAGGTGCGCGCCGCCCAGGCGCTGCTCGACGCCGAACTCAAACGCCTCGATGTCGGCGTCTCCACCGCGTTCCAGGTCCTCCAGTTCCAGGAGGACCTCGCCGAGGCCCAGGCCAATCATCTGCGCGCCGTCGTCGACTACAACCGGGCCGCCATCCGGCTCGAACGCGCCCGCGGCACGCTGCTCGATACCTACGGCGTCCACGTCGTCGGCGCCGAACTGATGCCGGCGGTCGAGCCGGTCGTCTTTCCGATTGGCTTTAATTGAAAATCAGACTCAGCCGTTCCCGTTGGGGCCCATCGTCTCGATCAACGGATACGCCAGCACCTCGATCCGGCAGCGCGCGATTCCCCGTCCGATCAGCCCGATCCGGCTCGCCGCCGCCTTGCTCAAGTCGAGCACCCGCCCCTTGATATACGGCCCCCGGTCGTTGATGATCACGTCGACATACTGGCCGTTGTCCAGCCGCGTGCAGCGCACAATCGTCCCGAACGGAAGCGTCTTGTGCGCGGCGCACAGTTTCCCCGGATCAAAGTAATCGCCCGACGCCAGCCGCTGCGCCTGCCAGTAAAACGAGACGACCCCTTCCTCGGGCGGGTAAACCTGCGACGCCCCCCGGTTGGCGACCATCGGCCAGGCCTCTCCCCGGATCCGCAACTCCTCGAACTCGCTCAGCAGCGGATCGTCATGCGACAGCATTTCGATCGTCCCCTGCTCCGGCGGCGCCGTCGTCTCCGGATACTTGTCGCCGTAATCCTCGACTTTCTCATACACCGGCTTGCCGTTTTCCTCCGGCGAGACCATCACCTTCGGGATGAACACCCGCACCGGCGAGGCCGGCGGTCGCCGCGCCGTCGTCACCGTGGCGACCCGCGCCGGCGGCGGCGCCGTCGCGCAGCCCAGGCTCAGGCTCAATCCGACCAGACCCAGCAACCCCATCCCGGTCGGCTGGACACGCTGTCCGCGGTAGTGCTTAAGCGTCCAACTCACCTCTCCTCACTCCTCAACAAATCGCCTCACCAAAAAAAACCCGCCCCTTCTCGCCGCTGTCAGCCGGGGCATCCACCCCCGAGCCCATCGGGAGAACTCTCTCGCGAGCCGGGGGGCAATCTAGCAAGACTCCCCCCGAAACGCCAGCAAAAGCCGCCTTGACCGCATGCGGAAGATTGCATTCACTCCGGTTGCGAGATCGACGGGCCGCGGCCGCGCGCGGCCCCCGGCCGGGGCGGTTGAAGATTGCGGACCCCCCCGGCGTCGGCGTAAGCTGGCTCATCAATGCCGTCTTTTCCAAGGAAACCGCCGGATTGAAACGCCGCTGGTCCACCGTCAAAACCTGTGAGATCTGGCTCGGCCGCGCCGGCGCGGGCAAAACCTGGGGTTGCCTGAGCGCCATCGCCGACGAACTGCGCGCCGCGCCGCGCGGACCCCTGCTCGGCCTGCTCGTGCCCGAACAGGCCACCGCCCAGATGGAGCGCCGCCTCCTGCGGATGCCCGGCGTGGAGAATGGCTTCACCCGCGCGCGCGTCTTCTCGTTCAATCATCTGGCACGCGAGGCGCTCGCCCGGCGCGGCGCCCCCCCGGCCCGGCGCGTTGGCGAAGCCGGTCGCCTGATGCTCCTGCGCCGCGCGCTCGAATCGCTGCGTCCCCGGCTGCTTGTCTTCCAAACCACGGCCGGCCAGCCGGGCGTCGCCGAATCGGTCCACGAGGCCCTCCTCGAACTCCAGCGTTACGGCTGGCGGCCCGACGATCTGGAGGCGCGGCTGGCGGCCATGCCCCCCGCGGCGCGCCAGACCGACCCCTCCGCCCGCAAACTGGCCGATCTGGCTCTCATCTGGCGCGATTACGAGCGCCTCCTCGCCGAGCTCGGCCTGGAGGACATGCTCGCCTTCTACCCGGCGGCGGCCCAGGCCATCGCCCAATGGCCCGACCTGCACGGCGCCCATCTGTGGATCGATGGCTTTTCCTCGTTCACCACTCTCGAATGGCGGCTGGTCGAGGCCGTCACGCGCCAGGCCGCCTCGCTGGTCCTCGCGCTGGCGTGCGACCCAATCGAATTCCTCGGGACCGGCGGCGACCGCCCGCACCCCGTCGGGCCCCAGCGCCTGTTCCACTCGACGCTCCAGACCGCCCGCCAGGCGGCCGAGCGCTTCCGCGAACTGGATTGGCATGTCGAAATCATCGCGCTCCCCGAGCCGGACCAGCCGACCCGCTTCGCCGCCAGCCCCGCCCTGGCGCACATCGAACGCACGGTGCCGGCCCAACTCCTCCCCCGCGCGCTGGACGACGCCGACTGGCAACGCAGCGCCCGCGCCGCGGCCGAGCTGCTGCCCGCCGCGCCCGCCGACGCCTGGACCCCCGCGCCGATCGAAATCATCGAAGCGCGCGACCGGCGCGCCGAAATCGAGGCGATCGCCCGCCGGATCGTCGCCCTCTGCCGCGTCGATCGCCCCGCCGCCCACGGACCGAGGCCCCTCACCTGGCGCGATATCGGCCTCATCGCGCGCGACCTGACCCCCTATCAGCATCTCATCCCCGAGGTCTTCCGCCAGTTCGAGATCCCGTTCTTCCTGGATCGCCCGCGCCAGATCGAGGGCCATCCCCTCTGTCGGCTGATCCTGGCCGCGCTGCGCCTCCTACGCTTTCGCGGCCGCGGCCGCGAGGTCGTTCACTATCTGAAAACCGGCCTCAGCGGCCTGGACGACCCGCTTCACGTCGCGGAACTGGAGAACCTGATCCTCGCGCTCGACCCCGACGGCCGCCGCTGGCTCAAGATCGCCGCCGACGGCCCGCCCTGGATGCGCGAGATCGCCGACCGCTGGCGCCGGGCCGCCGCCCCGCTGCGCCGCCTGGAGGAAACCCTGCGCGCCGGCGATCCGCCCGCCCGCGCGCTCTGGCGCCTTCTCGACGACGTCCGCGCCGCCGCGACGCTCGAGGCCTGGATCGAGCGCGACCGCCGCCAGGGCGACGAGGAATCCGCGCTCCTCCACGAACAGGCCTGGGCGCAGGTCATCGAATGGCTCGAGGAACTCGACCGGCTCCCGCCCGCCCCCGCCCCCGCCGACGCCGACCCGATGCAGGCCTACTACGCCCGGCTCGATGATCTGGCGCTGCTGGCCGATACCGCGCTGCGCGCCACCCGCGCCCGCCTCATCCCCCCCACGCTCAATCAGGTCACCGTCGGCGCCGTCGACCGCTCGCGCACCCCCGAGTTGAAGCTTGCCTTCCTCATCGGCCTCAACGAGCAGGAATTCCCCCGCGCCTGGAACCCCGACCCGATTCTGGGCGATGCCGAGCGCGACCTGCTGACCCGCGACGGCGGCGCCATTGGCCCCGACCTCCAGGCCCGCCGCAGCCAGGAGCATTACCTCGGCTACATCGCGCTCACCCGCGCCTCGCACGCCCTCGTCCTGACCCGGCCGCTTCTCGACGACGCCGGCAAGGCGGGCGATCCCTCCCCTTTCCTGCGCATGGTGCGCGCGGCGGCGCCCCAGGCTCCCGCCTCGCTCGTCGACCGCGACGCGCGCGACGAACGGCCGGGCCTCCCCCTGCGGGCCGAGGAATGGATGAGCCGCCTGTGCGGCCTGCTGGCCGATCTGGACCTGGGCCCCGCCCGCGCGCAACTGGCGGCCGCGCTCCGCGCCGGGCATCCCCTCGACCGCGACGACCTGGCCCCTCCCACGCGCGAGGCGCTCCGCGTCGGCTTCTCCGCGCTGGCGCCCCCCGCCCGCCCCGCGCTCGATCCCGACCTGGCCGCCGCCGTCTGGGAACCGGGCGCCCGCGTGCGCGTCACCGCGCTCGAGCGCTTCGCCGCCTGCCCCTTCTCGTTTTTCGCCGAGCAGGTCCTGCGCCTCCAGGACCGCGAGACGGCCGAGCTCCAGCCGGTCGATCTCGGCTCCATCCGCCACGACCTCCTTCAGCGCGTCTTCCATGATCTGCGCGGCACGGCGCCCACGCTCGCCTGGGGCGAGATCGATCCGGCCGCGGCCGACGCCGCGATCGAGCGTCGCCTGGAGCAACTCCGCTCCAATCCCCGCTGGAGCCGGCGCCTCGCCGCCCGCGCCCTGAACGACCTGACCCTCGCGCAACTGGCCGCCGAGCTCAAGCTGTTCATCCGCGCCCTCCGCCTCGCCGGCGCCCACTGCGCCTTCCGCCAGGCGCACGCCGAATGGCAGTTCGGCGAGGCGGGCGAACTGGACGTCCGGCTCGCGGACGGCGCCTCGTTCTCGATCGTCGGCAAGGTCGACCGCATCGATCAGCTCGCCGACGCCGACGGCCGCTTCGCCTGGCTCATCTTTGACTACAAGAGCGGCCGCCACGTCCTCGACATCAGCCGCCTGATGGCCGGCCTCGACCTCCAGTTGGCCGTTTACGGCCTCGCCTTCCAGCAGGCGATGCACCGCCGGGGCATCCCCGGCCGGATCGCCGGCATCTTCTACTGGCCGCTGGCGGCGCCGCTTCACGACGCCCAGGCCGGCGACGCGGCCCAGTGCGATCCGGTCGATCCTCGCTGGTTTGAACGGCTGGCCCCGCGCGGCATCTTCAACGAGGAGTTCGCCGCGACCCTCGACCGCTCCGTCGGCCCCGGCGAAGCCTCGGTCGCCTTCGGCTTCCGCCGCGCCAGCAAGGGCCAGTTGCATGGCCGCGGCCAGGCTCACTGGCCCGCCATCGCGTTCGACCGCCTGCTGCGCGACGAGCGGCGCCTCCTGCGCGACCTGCTCGCCCGCATCGCCCGCGGTGAAATCGCCGCCACCCCCTTCCGCCACCGGTCCGAAACCGCCTGCCGCCACTGCGCCTTCCACCCTCTCTGCCGGCGCTTCGAGCCCGGCGCCGTCCAACCCGTGACGATCCCGCCCATGGACCGCGCGCGCATCATCGACCGGTTCAACGTCGAACCCGAATGCGAGGCCGGTGATGACTGAGGCCGCCGCTCCCGCTACGCCGGCCCCCCGCTGGACCCCCGCCCAGCGCGCCGCCATCGAGTCGCGCGCCGGCAACCTCGTCGTCTCCGCTTCGGCCGGCGCCGGCAAGACCACCGTCCTGACCGAACGCGTCCTGCGCCTCATCACCGAACCGGGCCCCGCCGGCGAGCCCCCCGCCCGCATCGACCAGATGCTGATCATCACGTTCACCGAGAAGGCGGCCCGCCAGATGCGCGAACGCATCGAGCGGCGCATCCACCAGGGTCTTGCCGCGGCGCCCGACAACCCCCGCCTGCTCGACGCGCTGGACCGGCTCGGCGGCGCCTGGATCATGACGATCGATGCCTTCTGCCGGCGCGTCGTCGTCGATCACTTCCATCGCGCCGGCCTCGCGCCCAATCCCCGCGTCCCCGACGAAGCCGAGCGCGCCCAGCTCGAATTGGCCGTCCTTGACGAACTGCTCGAGGAACGCGCCGCCGCACCCGGCCCGCCGCGCGCGGAGCTCGAATGGCTGCTGGCCTGCCAGCCCGGCGGAGCGCGCGCCCTCGCGGCCGAACTCCGCGAACTGCTGGCCTTCCTCCAATCGCTCGATCGCCCCGACCTGTGGCTCCGCCGCGCGCGCGAACGCATCGACGCCGTCGAGCGCGCCCAGACCTTCGCCGACCTGCCCGAGGCCGCCGCGGCGCGCGCGGCCTTCGCCGATTCCACCGCCGCCCTCACCCGCGCGCTTTGCGACCTGATCGACCTCGCCGGCGCCCGCGGCGGCGACCCCGCCTGCCTCGACGCCTGGCGCTGGATCGCCCACGGTCTCGACGCGCTCGCCCGCCGCGAACCCCTCCAGCTCGATGCCGCGCGCGACTGGCTCGCCCAATTTGCCGACGGCACGCTGGACAAATTGCAAAACAAAACCAACTGCGGCGACGCTCTTTATCAGAACGAAGCGTTCCGCAAGCATACCCTCGAGCGCTTCGCCCGGCGTTATGCCGCCTGGCGCGACAAGTGGTTCGCGCTCGACGAGGCCGGCCTGCTCCACGGCGCCCGGCTGGCCGCGCGTCAGGCCCGCGCCCTGCTCCAACTTGCCGACGAGGCCCGCCGCGCCATCGACGCGGCCCTCCGCCGACGCGGCCTGGCCACCTTCAACGACTTTGAACGGATCGCCTTCGACGTCCTCTGCGACCCCGCGACCGACGCCCCCTCCGACATCGCCCGCGCCTATCAGGAGCAGTTCCGCTACGTCCTCGTCGATGAATACCAGGACACCTCCCCCCTGCAGGACGCCCTCATCCGCCGCGTCACCCGCCTCGACGATCCCTCGCCCAACGCCGAGGGCAACCTGTTCATCGTCGGCGACTACAAGCAGAGCATCTATCGCTTCCGCCATGCCGAACCCGGCCTGTTCCTCGACAAGCTGCGCGCCGCCGAGCGCGAGGCCGTCCCCGGCATCCGCCGCGTCGTGCGCATCGACCTGCCCGATAACTTCCGCGCCCGCCGCCCCCTGATCGAATTCGTCAACCACTGCTTCGAGCGCCTGATGGACGAACAGGTCGGCGAACTGCGCTACGCCGACCGCGAACGGCTCGTCCATGGCCGCCCCGACGAACTGGAAAGCGGCGAGCCGGCCGTTGAGGTCCACTGGCTTCCCCGCGCCGCCGAGCCCCCGGCCCCCGAGGCCGCCGGCGAGGAGGATTCCTCCGTCCGCGCCGAGGAGGAGCTGACCGGCGTCGAGGCCCAGGCGGCCTGGGTCGCGCGCCGCATCCGCGAACTGACCGACCCGGCCGGCGCGCTCCGCATCCCCACCGGCGACGGCGCCTGGCGCCCCGCCGTCCCGGGCGACTGCGCCATCCTCCTGCGCAGCCTGATGAACGAGATCGATGTCTGGAGCGACGCGCTGGAACGCGAGGGCCTCGCCGTCCGCGCCCCCGGCCTCAGCCCCCTCTTCACCGCCCCCGAGCTGATCGACCTGGTCCACGCCCTGCGCGCCATCGACAACCCGCTGCAGGATGTCCCGCTGGCGGCGCTGATGCGCTCGCCGATGTTCGCCTTCAGCGACGACGACCTGCTGCGGCTGCGCCTCGCCCGGCGCAAACAGCCCTTTTCCGCCGCCGTCATGGACCTGTGCGCCGACCCCGACGCGGCGGATCTCCCCGCCGACCTCCGCCGCCGGCTGCGCGCCTTCGGCGACACCCTCGCCGCCTGGCGCCGCCTCGCCTGGTCCAACACCCCCGTCGAACTCCTCGCGGCCATCCTGCGCGATACCCGCTACGAAGCCTGGCTGCGCGGCAAGCCCGACGCCGCCGAGCGCCTCCAGCGCGTCGATTACCTGCGCGACCTCCTCGCCCGGCTCGGCCACGCCGCCGACGGCGCCAATCCCCTCGCCGCTTTCCTCGAGCTGCTCGAACGGGCCGAATCCGAAAGCCTCGAACTCGGCGAGCTCCCCGAATCCATGGTCGAGCAGCACCGCGCCGTCAGCCTGCTCACCATCCACAAGAGCAAGGGCCTGGAGTTCCCGATCGTCTTCCTGCCCCGGCTCGAACGTGGCTTCAGAACCGCCCGCCCCCGTGAGCTGCACTGCGACCGCCTCCACGGCCTGGCGCTCAGGGGCGTCGACCTGGCCGGCCGCCGGCGCTACGGCACCCTCGCCCTGCGCGTCATGGAAGAGGCCGCCCTGCGCCAGGAACGCTCCGAGGAACTGCGCCTGCTCTATGTCGCGATGACCCGCGCCCGCGAGCGCCTCGTCCTGGTCGGCCAGGCCCCCGACCCTCAATCCCTGCCCGAACAATGGGGCGCCCTGCGCCAGACCGGCGGCCGCCCGCTCGGCGTCCTGGACCGGCTGACGGCCCGCTCCCCCGCCGACCTGCTCGGCCCGATCATCGAATGGCTGCGCGCCCCCGACGGCGGCGGCGCGCCCCCCTGGCTGACCGTCCGGCTGGAGGATGAACTCCCCCGCCGCGCCGAAAAGGACGACGCGCTCTTCGTCCGCGAGGCGCTGGCGCACCCCGGCCCGCCCGCCGCGCGCGCCGCCGCCTGCCGCACGGCTGCGCAGCGTCTCGACGAACTCGCCCGCGCCCCGGCCGCCGACAACGGCACCCCGCTATCGCCCGCGTTCGTCCCCCCGCACGACCCGCTCGCCCCGCTGACCCGCGTCCCCGCGAAGGCGACCGTGACGCAACTGCGCCGGCTGCGCGACGAAGCCGAGCGCGCCGCCGAACTGGACCGCGTCGACCGCCTCGCCGCCGCCGGCGAAATCGACTGGAACGAGGCCAGCCGTTTCATCGAGGAGGAAATGCAGCGCCCCGCCTTCGCCCGCGCCGGCGCCCTCGCCGCCCGGCGCCCCGCCTGGTGCGATCCCCCGACCCACCGGCCCACCGGCGCCGTCCGCGGCACACTGACCCACGCCCTGCTCGCCCAGTTGGATCTGACGGGCGATCTTTCGCCCGACGGAATCCGCCGCCAGGCGCGCGACCTCGCCGCCCGCGGCCGGCTGGAGCTCGCGGCCGGCGCCGATGAACTGGACGGTCTCGACTACGACGCCCTCGGCTGGTTCTTCTCAACCGAGCCGGGCCGCCGAATGCGCGAACGACCCCTCTCCGTCCGCCGCGAACTCCCCTTCACCGCCGCCCGCGACGCGACCGAATTCTCCCCCGCGGCCGCCCGCGCCGGCCTGCGCGAGACCGTCCTGCTTCAGGGCATCATCGACGTCATCCTCGACGACGGCGACGCGGCCACCGTCCTCGATTACAAGACCGATTGGACCGACGGCGGCCGCCGCGTCGCCGAGCTCCGCGAACATTACCGCCTCCAGATCGAGTGCTACGGCCGCGCCCTGCGCGCCGTCTGGCGGCTCCAGCGCGTCCAGGCCGCCCTCGTCTTCCTCGACGCGCGCGCCATCGAATGGATTTCGCTCGATGATTGACCCGCAATTCCCATCCAATCGGAACGCCTGATGCCTCCCTCGCCCCTGCCCGTCCTGTTCATGGTGCAGCACCTCGATTCCGGGGGAACGGAGCATCATTTCCACGACCTCGTCACCCGGCTCGATCGCGACCTGATCGCCCCGCACGTCATCTACTGCGAGCCCGGCATCGTCAGCCGCCAGCTCGAAGCCCTCGACTGGCTGCCCGTCACGCGCATCCCGCTCACCCGCGCCTACGACTGGTCCGGCCTGCGCGCCGCCCTGCGCGTCCGCCGCTATCTCCGCCGCCACGCGATCGGCGCGGTCGTCGCCTTCCATTTCGTCGCCGATTTCCTCGCCGTCCTCGCCGCGTGGCCCGGCCCCCTCCCGGTCATCTCCAGCCGGCGCGACATGGGGTTCACCCGCACTTCGCGCCAGATCCGCATCGGCCGCTGGATGCAGCCGCGGATCCACCGCTACATCGCCGTCTCGGGGGCGGTCGCCGAGGCCGTCGCCCGCGATGAAGCCGTCCCCCCCGGCAAAATCTCCGTCATCCATAACGGCATCGATCTGGACCGGCTGCACCGCGAGAAAGGCGACGCCGCCGCCGAACGCGCCCGCCTCGGCATCGCGCCCGGGGAGCTCGTCATCGGCTGCGCCGCCACCTTCAACCCGGTCAAGCGCCACGATCTGCTTCTCGAGGCGTTCGCCCGCCTCCGCCGCGCGGGCGGCCCGCCCGTTCGCCTGCTCCTCGCCGGCGACGGCCCGCTGGCCGGCGAGATCGCCGCCCGCCGCCGCGCGCTCGGCCTCGAGCGCGCGGTCCTGATGGTGGGCCGCAGCCCCCGCGTCGCGCGCGAACTCAACGCCGCCGACATCGTCGCGCTTGCTTCGGAAACCGAAGGGTTCTCCAATGCAATCATTCAGGCCATGGCGCTCGGCCGCCCCGTCGTCGCCTGCCGCGTCGGCGGCAATCCCGAGGCGGTCCACGACGGCGCCACCGGCCTGCTCGTCCCGCCCAACGATCCCGCCGCGTTCGCCGCCGCTCTCGAGCGGCTCGTCGCCGACGAGCCCCTCCGGCGCGAGATGGGCCGGCGCGCCGCCGAGCTGGCCGCCGCCCGGTTCTCCCTCCAGGCCATGGTCGAACGCACCCAGTCGCTCATTCTCGCCGCCGCCCGCCCTGCCGCCCTCGAATAGTCCGACCTCCAATCCCTCGGCTCCCGCATTCCCCCTCGAATACCATTTGACTTTCCCGCCGCCCCCTCCGGATCATGCCCTTTTCCGGCTCCACGCGCTTCACGCGCTCCACGCGAGCCGCCGACGCGCTTCGGGAGGATCCAATGAAAGCCCCCTGGGTAACCTATCGTCCGGAAATCCGGGTCATGGATTGCACCGTCCGCGACGGCGGCCTGATCAACGACCACCGCTTCGAGGACGGCTTCGTCCGCGCCGTCTACGACACCTGCGTCGCCGCCGGCATCGACGCCATGGAGATCGGCTACAAGGCCTCCGACCGCCTCTTCGCCCGCGATGCCTTCGGCGCCTGGAAATTCTGCCGCGAGGACGACCTGCGCCGCGTCGTCGGCGACAACCCCTCCGCGCTGCGCCTCTCCGCCATGGCCGACGCCGGCGGCAAGACCGACTGGAAAACCGACATCCTCCCCAAGGATCAGAGCGTCCTCGATATCATCCGCGTCGCCTGCTATATCAACCAGATCCCCGAAGCCGTCGAAATGATCAAGGACGCCCACGACAAGGGCTACACCACCACCTGCAACATCATGGCCATCTCGCAGGTCCAGGAGACCGAACTGGATCAGGCCCTCGACGTCCTCGCCCAGACCCCCGTCGATGTCGTGGTCGTCGTCGACAGCTTCGGCGCCCTCCACAGCGAACAGGTCCAACTGCTGGTGCGCAAATTCCTCGCCGCCGTCAAGCCCGCCGGCAAGGAAGTCGGCATCCACGCCCACAACAACCTCCAGCTCGGCTTCGCCAACACCATCGAGGCCATCATCCAGGGCGCCAATCGCATCGACGCCACGATGGCCGGCCTCGGCCGCGGCGCCGGCAACTGCCCGATGGAATTGCTCCTCGGCTTCCTGCGCAACCCCAAATTCAAAATCCGCCCCGTCTGGCAGTTGATCGAGGAACAGATGATCCCGCTGCGCAACCGGATCGAGTGGGGGCCGCTGCCGGCCTATATCATCACCGGCCAGCTCAACCAGCACCCGCGGGCCGCGATCAACTGGCGCGCCGGCGACCGCCGCGACCACTGCGCCGAATTCTACGACCGCTGCATCAGCGACGTCTGACCACCCCCCCGGAGATTTCCTCCCTCGTCCTCGTCCTCGTAATCGCCCCCAACGGCCCGCCCATATTCGTCTCTCGTCCCTCGCCCCGCGTCCTCCGCCTTCGCGCGCTTACTCCTCTTTCCCCCCCGGCCGGCCGTCAACCGGGATCCACATCGTGAAACACGTCCGCCCCGGCCGCGACGTCACCTCGATCCGCCCGCCGTGCTCGTGCACCGTCTTCTGCACCACCGCCAGCCCCAGCCCCGTCCCCTTGCTCCCCTTCGTCGTGAAGAACGGATTGAAGATCCGCGCCAGTGTCTCCTCGTCGATCCCCCGTCCGTTGTCATGCACGCAGATCTCAATCTGCCGCTCCTGCTCCAGATACCGGACTTGAATCCCGACCCGCCCGCCGCCGACGTCGTCGCACGCATCCACCGCATTGCAGACGAGATTCAGCAGCGCGTCGTACATCCGGTTGCGGTCGCACAGCAGCCGCGGCAGCGGCTCGGCCAGCTCCGCCTCCAGGCTCACCCGTCGCTGCTCGGCCAGCGACCGCTGGTTCTCCAGCACCTCGCCGCTCAGTTCACCCGGATCCACCGGCGCCAGCTCCAGCCGTTGCAGCCGGGCGTAGTTGAGCATCTCGTCGGCCAGCCGCGACATCCGCTCGGTGTTGCGCTGGAACACCGGCCACAGCTCGCGCACCCGGCACAGGTCCCCCGTCTCAAGGCCCCGCTCCATCAGCATCGAGCTGCCCCGCAGTCCGCTCAGAATGTTTTTCAGGTGATGCGAGACCCCCATGATCGTCTGACCGATGTCCGAGATCCGCTGCGCATGGCGCAGCCGCCGCTCCAGCTCCCGCTCGATCGATATGTCGCGCTGCACGCCGATGAAATGCGTCACCTGCCGCTGGTCGTTCAACACCGGCGTGATCGTCGCGAACTGCTCGAACATCTCGCCGTTACGCCGCCGGTTGATGAAGTGCCCGCGCCAGACCCGACCCTCCCGGATCGTCCCCCACAGTCCCTGGTAATGCGACGGGTGATGGTGGCCGCTCTTGATCAGCCGCGGCGTCTGCCCCAGCGCCTCCTCGCGCCGGTATCCCGTGATCCGCTCGAACGCCGGATTGACATAGACGATCCGCCCCGCGGCGTCGGTCACGATGATCATCTCGTCGGCCTGGTTGAGCGCCTCGGCCAGCAGGTTGCGCTCGCGCTCCATCGCGCGACGCTCCGTGATGTCGAGCGTCACGCCGTAGTAGACCACCTCGCCGTGCTCGGTCGCCGGCTTGGCGATCGATTGCAGCCAGCGTGGGCCGCGCGACTCGGTCCGGAATTCATATTCCACGTCAAACGGCAGTTGCTGGGCGATCCGCTCGTCCATGATCTGCATCGCCCGCCGTGATTCGGGATTATCCCCGAACCGCTCGACCCAGTCCGTCGGGTCGGCGAACATCACGTTCATGTCCAGCCCCGTGATCTCCGTCATCAGCGGACTGAACGCCAGGATCCGCGTCCGATCCATCGAGAGTTTCCACAGCCCGATCGGGACGTTCTCGTACACCCGCGCAAGGTCCTGACTCCGCCGCCGTTCGGCCTGCTCGGCCATCCGCATCGGCGTCACGTCGCGCACGATGTGAATGACCTGGCGCGGCTTCCCCCCGCAGCACACCGGCGACCACGCGTGCGACACCCAGCGCACGTCGACGTCGCGCGTGACGATCCGATACTCCAGCGTCCGCGCCCCGGGATCGCCCGCCTGCCCGCTCAAAAACGCCACGACCCGCTCGCGGTCCTCCGGATGGACGAAGCACGGCTTGCCGGGAGCGGGCGGGATTCCCGTCACCTCGCCCGCGATCAGCGCCGCCGACGACCAGCCGAGGACCTGCTCGCATGCCGGACTCGCATAGCTGATCGCCCCGCCCGGTTCGCTCACGATGATCAGGTCCCGCGTATTCTCGACGATGCTCTTGTAACGTTCCTCGCTCTGCCGCAGCGCGTCCAGCGAATTGACGTAGTCGGTCACGTCGCGGCCGATCCCCTGGAACTCCTCGATCCGGCCCGCCCGGTCAAAGATCGTCGTGTTCTCCCAGGCGATCCAGCGCCAACCCTCCGGCGTCATCATCCGCGCCTGGTGGTGCGTCCGGTATGGCGGAAAACGCAGGTCGCGCAGTACCTCCAGCGTCAGCCGCACATCGTCGGGATGCGGCTGCGGCAAAAATCGCCGGCCGATCAATTCCTCCCGCCGGTAGCCGAACTTCCGGCAGAACGCGTCGTTGACGAACGCCAGCCGCTCCTCCAGATCGAGCCGCACGACCAGATCCACGTGCGATTCGACGATCCCGCGATAGCGCTCCTCGCTGCGCCGCAGTTCCTCCTCCGCCCGTTGCCGTTCCGACACGTCGCGGGCGAAGATCGCGATCTTGACCACTCGACCCCGTTCGTCCCGGATCGGCATCAGCTTGTTCTCAAACACGTAACCGTTGCGCCGGTCGGTGAATTCGACAGCCTCCCCGGTCCGCCGCACCCACTCGATCTGGGCCGCCCGCCGCGCCGCCGTGTCGGCGGGCCACAACGGGCGCACGTCGCGGCCGATCAATTCCCCGGGCGCCTGCTCCAGGCGCCGCCCGGCCGTCTCATTGAGCGCCAGCAACCGGTAGTCCTCGTCGATCAGAAACGCCGATTCATCTACCGCATCCAGCAGCGCCCGCAACGCCTCGCGGCTTTCATACAGCCGGCTCTCCGCCACGCGCAGCTCGTTCGTTTCCCGGCAGAACGCCGCCGCCGCCGTCACGCGGCCCGCCGCGTCGCGCAGCGGCGAAATTGAGACCTCGTAACTGAACAGCTTGCCCTGAAACTGCACCTCGCACGGCCCGCTCTGCGGCAGCCCCTCCTCGAACACGCACGCCAGCATCTGCTCGCGGCGCCGCGCGTGCTCGGCCAGAAGAAACTCCCGCATGTTGCGGCCGCGCACCTGGTCGAGCGACAGGCCGAACCACGTGGCGAGATCCGCCGGACCCCAGGCGTCGACAATGTCCCCCTGGCGATTGTAGAGAATGAAGATCGAACGCTGGACCGAACTCAGTATCCCATCGAAAAGTTGGAGCCGCTCCCGCATACCGCGCAATTCGGCGGTCACTTCCCGCCACCGCCGCACCGAGCGGCGCAGCGCCGCCGCGCCGCCCGCGGCAACGATCGCCGCCGGCGGTGCGAGCACGGCCAACAACATCCTGGCATGGGAATCTTCGAGAGCGGCGCCGACGGCGACGACGGCCAGCAGCAGGCCGGCGCCGAGCACCGCGACGACCAGCGCCGGCCGCCGCCACGCCACGCCCCGCCGATGCGCCGGTCGGCCGGGCGAAACGCCCGAGATCGGCCCGGCGGTTTCACCCGCCCCGCCGCCGGCCTGGTCCATCACATCCCTTCCCCCCCGACTGACTTCTCTCCCCCAGACCGCTAAAAAAACATAGATGGAATGATCTGTCAACCAGAATTAAATCCACCCCGCCCGTCTGAATATGTCCTACATAATCGTCCCTCGTCCTCGCCCTGCCCTCCCCTCCTCAGATATGCTCGAAACTCTCCGGAAACCGCGCTTTCGCCAGCGCCATGTCGAGTGAGATCAACCCCCGCTGGTAAAGCAGCTTCAACGACTTGTCCATCGTGATCATCCCCAGCTCGGTCCCCGTCTGCAGCGCCGTGTGCAGTTGCTCGGCCTTCGCCGACCGCAGGATCTTGCGCACCGCCAGCGTCGCCACCAGCACCTCGCACGCCGCCACCCGCCCCTGGCCCCCCGTGATCGGCAGCAACTGCTGCGCGATGATCCCCTGGATCGTGTTGGCGAACTGCATCCGGATCTGCTCCTGCTGATGCGGCGGAAAAACGTCCACCACCCGGTCCACCGTCTGCACCACGTCCGGCGTATGGATCGTCGTCAGCACCAGGTGCCCCGTCTCGGCCGCCGTCAGCGCCGTCGCGATCGTCTCCAGGTCGCGCATCTCGCCGACGACGATCACGTCGGGGTCCTGCCGCAACGATTCGCGCAGCGCCACCGCGAAACTCCGCGTGTCGATCCCCAGCTCGCGCTGCTTGATGATGCTGTTGCGATGGCGGAACACATACTCGATCGGATCCTCGATCGTTACGATCATGCACCGCCGTTCCTGATTGATCTGGTCGATCATCGCCGCCAGCGTCGTCGACTTTCCCGATCCGGTCGGCCCCGTGATCAGGATCAGCCCCGACTCGCGCCGCGCCAGCTCCTCGATGATCGGCGGCAGCCCGAGCTGACGGATCGTCCGGATCCGGTCCGTCACGATCCGAAACGCCGCCTCGATCGCTCCCCGCTGGCGGTGCACGTTCACCCGGAACCGACCCACGTTGCGCAGCGTCAGCGACAGGTCCAGCTCCCAGTCCCGACCGAACCGGTTGCGCTGTTCCTCATTGAGCAGCCCCAGGATCATCGGCGCCAGATCCTGCGGCGTCAGCTGCGCCATGTCCATCGGCACCAGCGTCCCGTTGAGCCGCATGATCGGCGGACTCCACGACACCAGATGCAGGTCCGACGCGCCCTGGCGCGTCGCCTCCGTCAATAGATCCTGTACTTGGGGGGGCATCGGCGGCTACTTCTCCAGCGCCAGACGGCGGATGTCGATCACATGGCACCCCGGCCGCCGGGGAATGATCGTCCCGAACCGCGCGGCCCGGTCGTCCGACGTATAGTAATCAATCCAGATCTCTGCTTCATCCTCCAGCTGGCCCTCCGGCCACACCGGCGTCGTCCCCGCCGGCTGCGACGAGACCTGCGCCAACGCCCGCAGGATCCGCTTCAGATGCTGCCGCCCCACCCCCGCCGGCACATTCCCCATCGACGTCCACAGCCCCACCCGGCATTCCTGGCGCAACAGCATCCGCGCCAGCGTCGCCGCCAGGCTCACCGCCAGCTCCAGGTTCGCCAGCAGATCCTCCGCCGGCTCGTGCGGCCGGCGCAGGTCCAGCATCAGCCGGTAGCTGCGCGTCTGCTCCTGCTCCATCTCCTTCACCATCAGGCCCTGGCCGCGCGCCGAATGCTTCCAGTGAATCTGGCGCTGCGGGTCCCCCTCGCGGTAGGCCCGGATCCCGTGGATCCCGCTGCCGGGGCCCTTCTTCTCGCGGGCCAGCTCGCCCACCACGCTCGGCAGGTGCGGCGCGATCGCGATCTCCGACAGCAGCCGCGGGTAAACCAGCAACTGCGCCGGCTCGTCAAACCGCACGCTCCGTTCGAACAGCCCGAACGGGTAGCGCGACGTCAGCAACGCGTGGTGCAGCAGGTAGAGCCCGCGCTGGGGCAGCGTGAACTGCACCGGGCAGCGGATCTGGCCCCGCGGCGCCACGCTCACCCCGAACGCGCTCAGCGTCAGGTTGCTCTCCTCCAGCTCCGGATTGGCCGGCCCGTCCACGAAATCCACGACGCCGATCGCATAGCTCCCCCACAGCCGTTTGCCGTTGCGCAGTTCAACCTGCCCCTGCACCGTCTCCCCCGCGTGAAATTCGAGCGGATACAGCCGGCTCATCCGCAGCCGCGACAGGTTGATCCACGCCAGCAGGAACGAATGGAGCAGCATCGAAATCATGATCGCCAGGATCAGATACAGCAGGTTGGTGCCGGTGTTGATCGCGGCCAGGCCGATCAGCAGCGCCAGCGCGACGAACAACAGCCCCTCGCCCGAAACGTGCGTCGTGTGGCGGAATCCGCGCAACCGCCGCGCCCGCCGGATGGTCGCCGCCGCGCCCCGCCGCCGCGTCACGGCTTGCAGCCACGCCCGCGCGCGCGCGCCCAGCCCCCGCGGCTCGCTGACCTTGTCCGGCGGTTCCGACAACACCACGCGTCCTGATTCCGGGCTCGCTCGGCCGGGCGATTCCACCAACCGAGCCGCCATGATAATCGTTTTTTGTTCCCAAGACGAATCGGGATTGCTATCGATTAACGGGTGCGGTTCGCTCCCTTCGTCCAACGCCCACGCCGGCTGCCGCTCCGCCGGCCGATCCAGGATGCGCGCCTTGCCGCTGCCCCCTCATCTTCCCAGAGCCGCCACGCCTCCCCCCGGTTGCGTATGGGATGTGGGACCGGCGCCGCGCTGCCACCGCCCCGGCAGGGGTGGAATAGGAATAGCCCGGGGGGAGCGTAGCGGAACCTGGGGTGGAGGACACCCCAAGAATCTCCGTCCCCGCTCGGGGCGAATTGGAATCCCGCGACGCCCCCCGGACACGATTGACGTATCACCCGACATGACCCCAACTCATCTTCCCAACCCCTTTCCTTCCTCCCCGCGCCCGACCCGCGCCGCGCCGCGCCGCCTGCTCTTGCTCGCCCTGCTGGCTTGCATCGCTTTCCGCGCCCCCCTGCCCGCCCAGCCGCCCCCGGCCGACCCCCCGACCGGCCAGCGCTTTGTCATCGGTTTCCTCGGCGAAGGCTCCGATTTCCCCAATGCCTCGGTCCTGATGGAGGAACTGCGCGAGCGGCTCCTCGCCGAGCCGCGCGTCCGCGAGGCGCTCGATCGCGCCGGCTTCGGCCCCGTCGTCCTCTCCCGCGGCGGCGGACCGCGCGACATGCTCCAGCTGATGGGCGAACGCGAACTCCATCTCGTCTTCGCCACCGCCGTCGTCTACGCCAGCCACCTCCGCCCGCTCCTGCTCGATACCCCCGGCGTCAGCAGCTATCAGCCGATCCTTCAGACCCAGCGGCGCGACGATTTCGAATTGCCCGGCTCCAGCGGCGTCTGGCGCCGCGGCGTCGTCTTCGCCGGGCCCGCCTCCGCCCTCTTCCACGACGACTTCTCGCTGCGCGACGACGGCGCCCGCCTCGCCCAGGAACTCCTCGCCGTCCCCTCCGACACCTCGGTCTCGGGCTACATCTACCCCCGGCTGATGATGGAGCGCCCCGAACTGGCCCTCCCCCGCGAGTTCCGCTTCTGCGGCTCCGACGAGGAGGTCGTCAAGCATGTCGTCACCGGCCTGCTCCCCATCGGCGCCTGCCGCCAGGGCGAACTGACCTCCCTCCTCCCCAACGTCGATCCCGACGCCAACCCCTACTACCGCATCCTCTTCAAGACCAACCCCTTCCCGACCGACCCGATCCTCCTGCGCGACGACCTGCTCCCCGAGCGCTCCGACCTGGGGCGCGAACTCAAGGCCGCCTTGCGCGAGATCTTCAACGGCGGCCTCCGGCCCATCGCCGGCGATCTGCGCGTCGAAAACGCCTCCGCCCGCGACTTCGAGGACCTCTCGCGCGCCCTCGCCCGCTTCGAATCGATCAGCAAGGATGTCAGCAGCCGACCCGCCACGCCGCCCCTGGTCGAGCCGGCGCCCGCGGAGCCCACAACCCCCACGCCGCCCGCCGACACAACCCCCACGCCGGCCGCGGAACCGACCTCCCAGCCGACCCCCGCGCCCACGCCCGTCCTGACCCCGGCGCTCCCCGATTTGCTCCTTGGCCTGAGCGGAGGCGAGGAATGAACCGCCTCAACCGCATCCTCGCCGCCCTGGCCGTTTCGCTCCTCGTCGTCACGCTCACGCTGCTGACCTGGAACCGCGGTTTCGTCAGCCGCGAGATCGAGCGCGACATCGCCAGCACCGTCGCCTCGTTCAACCCCTACGAAATCCTCCACGGCGTCGGCGACGACATGGTCCGCTTCGGCCTGCTCGAGCAGCTCGCCGCCCGCGCCCTGGCCAGCCCCTACATCCGCAATCTGGTGATCACGCGCCTCGTCGACGGCGACCGCGAGCTGCCGATCATCCCCTGGAAAATGCACGCCGAACTGGGCGAGGGCTGGCGCGCGGCCGTCGACGGCTGGCAACGCATCGCCCTCGGCGGCGACGATCCCTTCGGCTACATCTATCTCGATCTCGATCTCTCCGCCCTGCGCACGATGAACTGGGCGATCGCCGCCATCGGCCTCACCATCGCGATCATGCTCGCCACGCTCCTCGCCCGCGTCTGGCGCCAGGAAACTTCCCTCACCCGCACCGTCATCGAGCTCAACGAGCGCCGCCGCGAAATGATCCGCCTGGAGCGCCTCGCCCTCGCCGGCCAACTCGCCGCCGGCCTGCTCCACGATCTGCGCAAGCCGGTCCTCCACATCAAGCACTCGCTCGATGACCTCGACGAGGCCCTCGGCGACTTCGCCCCCGCCGCCGGCAGCCTGCAGGACCTCCGCCGCCAGACCCGCCTCTTCTTCCAGATCCTGACCGACAGCCAGATCGAACGCTTCGTCCAGTCCGACAAGGCCGTCGAGGAGTTCGTCGCCCTCGCCCCAATCATCGAGTTCTCGCTCAACCTCGTCCGTTACGAACAGCGCAACGTCCAGGTCATCCGCAACGAGCAGGAGGGCCTCCCCCCGCTCCTCGCGCATCCCTTCCGCCTGATCCAGCTCTTCTCCAACCTGATCCTGAACGCCTACCAGGCGATGGACGGCCAGGGCCGCCTCGTCATCGAAGCGGCCCGCGCCGGCCGCGGCATCGAGGCCCGCATCATCGACGACGGCCCGGGCATCCCGTCCGACGTCATCGAGCGCGTCTTCGACCCGTTCTTCACCACCAAACCCGAGGGCGAGGGCACCGGCCTGGGTCTCTCGATCAGCAAGATGATCGTCGATGACCTCGGCGGCACGATCTCGGTCGAAAGCCGCGCCGGCGGCCCCACCACGTTCCGCATCTGGCTCCCCGCGGAGACCGCCGCCGAAGAACCCCCCGCTCCGCGCGTCCCGCCCGCATCCGCCCCCGACACCCCGCCGCACCCCGCACCGACCCCCGCCGACTGAGTCCGTCCTCCCGCAGCCTGGCGGGATGCCCTCTGCCGCCTCGAAGAGGCGGATTTTGAATAACTCCAGGAGGAGCGCAGCGCAACCTGGGGACAGCCCGTTCCACCCCCCCCCCGTCCCCGCAGGGGGCGAATGCCCAAATCCGCGATGCGGACGACCGGCATCAAGCGCAGAGTGGAGGCCGCAGGCCGGAACCCTGCGTCCCCGCCCCCCGCGCCCCAACCTCCTGCAAGCGGTGCCCGGATGGCGACCGAACCGAATTCCACTGGTATGGCGCCGGCGCCCCGCCGCTCCCCCCCGCATCCCGGAGCGATGCCAGATGTCCGCGTCAATCCGTGTGAATCGGTATCAATGGGCAAGCCAGAACTCAATCAACCCCGGGCGGCGCGCCGCACCTGCCCCCGCTCCCTCACCCCTGCGCGCCCCCCAGAAACAGCACCAATAACAACGTCAACGGCAGATACGCAATCGACCCGAAAAACAGCGCCATCGCGCTGCCCCGCGCCGGACGGAACCAGAACCGGATCGCCAGCGCGGCGAACCCGATGCCGGCCAGCGCCGCCGCCGTCCCGTAGACCGCGCCCCCTGTCCCCAGCGCCAGCGGCGCCAGCGTCGTCGCCAGCAGCGCCGCGGCATACCACACCGCCTGCGCCGCCGTCGCCTTGCCGCGCGAATCCAGCACGCTGTAGAGCGGGAACCCCGCCGCGCCGTATTGCTTGCGGTACTTCCAGCCGATCGCCAGAAAATGCGGCTCCTGCCAGAAGAACAGAATCAGGAACAGCACGACGGCCAGCGGCCCGATCGGCTCGCCGGTCGCCGTCCAGCCCATCACCGGCGGCACCGCCCCCGAAATCGCCCCCGCCAGCGTCGACAGCGTGCTTGTCCGTTTCATCGGCGTGTAGAGAAACAGGTAGACCGCCAGCGTCAGCCCTCCCAGAAACGCCGTCAGCAGGTTTACCCGCCAGATCAGGATCAGCAGGCCGACCAGGCTCAGCCCGGTCCCGAACAGCAGCGCCTCGAACGGCCGCAGCCGGCCGGCGGGCAACGGCCGGTTCGCCGTTCGCTCCATCAGCGCATCCACATCGCGCTCGATGAACTGGTTCAGCACGCTCGAGCCGGCCGCAACCAGCGCGGTCCCGCTCAGCGCCCACAGGAACAGCCACCCGTCGATCCCGCCGCGCGAGGCCAGATAAAATCCGATCGACGTCGTCACCAGCACCAGCGCGTTCAGGCCCATCTTGGTCAGCGCGTAGAAATCGCGCCAGCTCGGCCGGCCCGTCCGTTGCTCGGCGGCGCCCAGCAGCCGCTGTTGCCGCTCCCCCGCGCCGACATGCCACACCGCCGCGATCAGCAGCAGCGTCAACGCGACCAGAAACAGCGCCTGGCCCCAGCCGGCCAGCGCCGCCGCCGCGCCGGGCCACGATCCCAGCCCGCCCGCCAGTGCCGGGAACAGCGCGAAACCGAACGTCGTCGACGGCCGCAGCAGCGACTCGGCATGCTGCGCCCGCAGGCCCGCGACCCACGTCCCCCCCAGCGCCAGCAGCGCCAGCGCCAGCCCCGCCGCCAGCAGCCCGTTGAACAGCGTCACCGCCGGCGCCAGCCGCCACGCATCGGGCGACGTCAGGCACACCACCCCCAGATAGCTCAGCAGCAGCACGGGCGTTGCCCACCAGACGGCGTCCAGCCGCCCCCCGCCGCGCGGTTCGAGCGTGGGACAACGATAAATCATGGATGTGCGGGCTCTCCGCTCAGCTCCTCGGCGGGAACGCTCGCGTCGCCCCCCACCGCCGCCGGCTCGGCCCCGGGCTGATGCGTGTCGATCATTGCCCCGGCGGCGCCGTGCGTGTCCTCTTCGCCGTGGCCGCCGGTGGTCAATCCGTCGGCCGCCAGCGGCTGCACGTCCACCCCCGCGCGCGGCATCTCGGGCACCAGAAAATACCCTTCATCGGCGTTGACCTCGCCGCGCGTCAGCGGATCGATCAGCGTGAACGCAAAAAAGATCGCAACGAAAACCAGCCCGCTCAGCAGCACGATCAGATTGAACTTCTCGTCGTAATACAGATGCATGAAGATCAGCGCCACCAGCGTCGCCTTGATCATCGCGATGCTCAGCGCGATCGGCACGTTCAGAAAGCCGATGTGTACGAACGACACGGCCACCGTCAGCGCCGTCAGGAACATCAGCGCCAGCCACACGCCGATGTAGACCTTGAGCGGGATCACATGGACGTGATGCGCGGCGTGCGCGCCGCCTGCGTGCCCCGGTTGGTGCAAACTCTGATCCGCCATCAGTGCATCGGTGACCTGTCAATGAGGTAGAGCATCGGGAACAGGAAGATCCAGATGATATCGACCAGGTGCCAGTAGAGCCCGACGACTTCGACCGGCGTATAGTATACGGCGCTGAACTCCCCTCGCCGCGCGCGCAGCCACAGCCAGCCGATCGCCGCCATCCCCATCAGCACGTGGATCCCGTGCAGGCCGGTCATCAGAAAGTAGATTCCGAAAAAGATCCGCACATTCTGCCACTGCGCCACGTGCGCCTCGTGTCCGTGCGGCGCGAACCACCGGCCCGGCAGCAGACCGACGTGAAACTTGTGCGAATATTCGAAATACTTGACGACCAGGAACACCCCCGCCAGCGCCAGCGTGCTGAGCAGGAACAGCGCCTGCAGCCGGCTCCGCCCGAGCTGCGCCTCCCGCACCGCCAGCGCCATCGTCAGGCTGCTGCCGATCAGCACGATCGTGTTGAAGCCCCCCAGCGGCAGGCTCAGCAGCCGGCTGGCGTGGTTGAAAACTTCCGGATGGAACGCGCGATACGCCCCATAGGCCAGGAACAGCCCGCTGAACAGCAGGATTTCCGTGACCAGAAAGATCCACATCCCCAGCTTGGCCGAGTTGTGCTGCTGCTCCATCGATTCGAAATGATGGGCCAGGTGCGGGTTGTGGTGGTGATCGTGCCCGTCGATCGCACTCGCGGCGCTGCTCATCGCTCGTTGCCCTCAGTCATGATTAGTTCGTCCCTCGTCCTCGTCCCTCGTCATCGGCTCTCGAACCCTCAATGCCCGCCGCCCGTCTCCACCCCGTAATCATACGGCATCCCCTCGATCACCGGCGTCTCCAGGAAATTCTGGTGAATCGGCGGCGTTTCGATCTGCCATTCCAGCGAGAGCGAGCCCCACGGATTGCGCGGCGCCTTGGCCCCCTTCCACAGCGACCACAGCAGATACGCCGTCGTGATGGCGAATCCCACGCCCAGCACCAGCGCGCCAACCGACGAGAACGCATGCAGCGGCTGGAACTGCTCGTCATACGTCGCGTAGCGCCGCGGCATTCCCTGGCTGCCCAGGATGAACTGCGTGAAAAACGTCATGTTGAATCCCAGGAAGACGATCCCACACGTGATCTGCCCGAGCAGCTCCGGATACATCCGCCCCGTCATCTTCGGCCACCAGTAATGCAGCCCCCCCATGAACGCCATCACCGTCCCGCCGACCATCACGTAATGGAAGTGCGCGACGATGAAATACGTGTCGTGCAGGTGGATGTCGGTCGCCAGCGCCCCCAGAAACAGCCCGGTCAGCCCGCCGATCGTGAACAGGAAGATGAACGATAGCGCGTAGAGCATCGGCGTCTTCAGATCGATCGAGCCGCGATACAGCGTCGCCGTCCAGTTGAACACCTTGATCGCCGACGGAATCGACACCAGGAACGTCAGCGCCGAAAAGATCATCACCGCGATCTCCGACTGCCCGCTCGTGAACATGTGATGGCCCCATACCAGGAACCCGATCAGCGCGATCGCGATCGATGAGAACGCGATGAACCGGTAGCCGAAGATCGGCTTGCGCGCGAACGTCGGGATGATCTCGCTGATGATCCCCATCCCCGGAACGATCATGATGTAGACTGCCGGATGCGAGTAGAACCAGAAGAAATGCTGAAACAGCACCGGGTCGCCGCCCATCAGCGGATCGAAAATCCCCACGTGCGCCACCCGCTCGATCGCCAGCAGCAGCAGCGTGATCCCCAGCACCGGCGTGGCCAGCACCTGGATGATCGACGTCGCATACAGCGCCCACACGAACAGCGGCATCCGGAACCACGTCAGCCCCGGCGCCCGCAGCTTGTGCACCGTGACGATGAAATTGAGCCCCGTGAAGATCGACGAAAACCCCAGAATGAACGCCCCCATCGTCATCATCACCACGCTCGTCTGCGTATCCACGCTGTACGGCGTGTAAAACGTCCAACCCGTGTCGACCGACCCCAGCACGATCGAAATCACCGCAAAGATCGCCCCGACCACGTAGATGTAGAAACTGGCCAGGTTCAGCCGCGGGAACGCGACGTCCTTCGCCCCGAGCATAATCGGCAGAAAAAAGTTCCCCAGCGCCGCCGGAATCGACGGGATGATGAACAGGAACACCATGATCGCCCCGTGCAGCGTGAAGAGCTGATTGTAAACCTTGTTGCTCGGCAGCATCGTCAGCTGCGGGTCGATCAGCTCGGCCCGGATCAGCAGCGCCATCACGCCCCCCACCAGGAACGAGGCGGTCACCGCCGCCAGATACATGATCCCGATCCGCTTGTGGTCCAGCGTGTAGACCCACGACATCACCCCGCGGTGCGAGTGCAGGTAATTGATCCGCCCGACGTCGTGGTCGTGCGGGATCGGGCCGGGTAGCGTTGCGGTCGACATCGTCCTCGTCTCCTCGCGGATTACTCGCTCGCCCCGAGCGACTTGATGTATTCAATCAGCGCCGTCGTCTGGTCATCCTTCAGCAGCCCGGCGAAACTCGGCATCTCCGCCCGGTAACCCTGCACCACGTCGGCGTTGGGTTCCATCATCGAGCGGCGCAGATAATTTTCGTCGGCCATCACCGTCGAGCCGTCGGTCAGCGTCACCTCGTGCCCGAACACCCCCAGCAGGTCGGGGCACTGCTTGTTGCCCGTGCCGTCGACCGAATGGCAGACGATGCAGGTCTTCTTCTCGAACAGCAGCTTGCCGTACTCCACCGGCGGCAGGTTGCCCGCCTCGATGCCCCCCGCCGCAACCCAGTCGTTGAACACGTCGGGCGGCATCACCTTGACCCAGCCATACATCTGCGAGTGCCCGTCGCCGCAATACTCGGCGCAGTAGATCCGGTGATCCCCCACCTCCGTCGCCTCGAACCAGGCCACCGTGTAGCGGTTGGGCACCACGTCCTGCTTCACCCGCATGTCGGGCACATAGAAACTGTGGATCACGTCCTGCGAGTTCATCAGCAGCTTCACCGGCCGGCCCACCGGCACACCCAGCTCGCCGATCGTCACCGTCCCGTCGGGATAGGTGAACTGCCATTGCCACTTCAGCGCGGTCACGTGAATCTCAAATGCATTGGCCGGCACGACGCGCAATTGCAGATAAACTTTGAACCCCCAGGCGAAGATCAGAATGATCAGGAACAGCGGAATGATGCTCCAGAACGCCTCGAGCGCATAGCTGTGCGTGATCTTCGGCGTCACGTCGTCGGGGCTGCGCCGCCGGTAGCGGATGACAAAGAAGATCATCAGCCCGACGATCAGCGCAAAGAAAAACACCGACAGCCAGTAGACGAAGTAATAGACGTCATCGACGGCGGCGGCCATCGTCGAGGCCTGCCGGGGCATGAAGAAGGTTTTGTCCATGATACTCCGGCCGCGCGCGGCGGCGATCTCCATATCCCTATCAGGTTATCAACTTCCGGGGCGCTACGCGTCCCCCCCGCACACCTTCGCCCCCGCCGCGGCCCCTACTTCCCCGCCGCCGCCGCGGGCTCCTCCAGCGGACCCGCCGCCGATGCCTCGTCCATCCGCCGGCGCCGTCGCCGCTCCAGCCACAGATACGTCCCGATCATGCCGAATAGCGCGACCGCCGTCAGGCCGCCCCCCAGCCGCATGATCCGCAATGCCATCAGCGTGTAGCCGCGCGTGGAAGGATCATAATGGTAACAGAACAGGATCAGTCGATCCAGCGTGCTCCCGATCTTCCCTTCCCCCGCCTCCAGCAGCGCCAGCTTCATCGTCTTCGGATCATACGAGATCCCGTAGAGGTAGCGCGAGATCACCCCCGCCGGCGAGATCACATACGTCGCCGGCGGATGCGCGTAGATCCGCTGGACCGGATCGTACTTGTACTTGAAGCCGACCGCCTCGGCCAGCCGGTCGATATTCGCCTTGTCCCCCACGAACCAGTGCCACCCGCGCGCCGCCTCCGGCCGACCGTATTCCCGCAGGTAGTTCGCCTTCTTGGCCGCCGCCAGCTCCGCCGTCTCCGTTGGATCGATGCTCACCGTCAGGATCTCGAAGTTCTCCCCCGCGGTCCATTGCATCGCCTTCAGCCCGTGCGTCAGCTCGTTCAGCATCGTGTTGCACAGCGTCGGGCAGGAGTAATACACCAGCATCAGCATCACCGGCTTGTCCCCGGTGATGTACTGCCCGAGCTCGACCGACTCGCCGTGCTCGTTCGTCAGCCGCACGTCCAGCGGAATTTTTTCGCCCAGGTGCTCGACGATATCCACCCCCCGCATTTCGGGTGGAACGGGCTCAGCGCCATGAAGGGTTGCCAGGGATGTGAACAGAGCCAGCGCGGTCAGCAGCCTCAAGGCCGGGTGATGTGTCGCCTGTCGTTTCATGATCGGGGTTCCTTCCCCCCGCGGGTCTCGCCATCCTTCCCACCGTCAAATGTCGTCTCGCGTCCCCGCTCTAAATTCGTCTCTCGTCCCTCGTAATCGCCCCCGAAGGTCTCTCCCTAACTCCCCGGCTCGCCCGCCGGCGGCGCGGCGCGTTCCAACGACCGCGTCGTCACCACCGAATCGGCCGCTCGCGGCCCCTCCGGCGCGATCGCCGCTTCGGGCTGACCCACGACCGGGATATCGGCGCGGTCGGCGCCGATCGGCTCGGGCGCGCCCGGTTCGGGTGTCGCGCCGGGCGCGGGCGTCGGCGTCGCCGTCGCCTCGGGCGTCACC
>ERZ795058.1677-NODE-1677-length-28774-cov-23.095755_pt1 | contig 28774 bp, 31 predicted proteins | sample MGYA00375142_ERZ795058 | MGnify/ENA primary metagenome ERZ795058 (study PRJEB30187, sample SAMN05720210) | activated sludge metagenome | isolation source: anaerobic digester from wastewater treatment plant | place: Japan | collected 2015-04-20 ... | reverse complement strand
ACTGAACCTTTTTGACCAACAGCCAATTCATCCATCGTGTTCCGCATCGGTGTATCCCTCAGCTACAAGTTAGTTAAAACAAACAATGCTGTCAAGATATATCTACTTTCGGGCTACAGATATGCATGTTTTCATCGGTTGCCATCCGGAAGAGGGTGACTGTCTTCTTAGGTTTGAGATTCGGATCGGCATCCAAAATATATGTCAATAGTATGTAATATGTCTACTAAAAACATGTATAATATTTGTAAAGGGATTGTGTTAATTATAATAAGTTACAAATAAATGATTCTTAAATATGTATGTCATATGTTCTTGTTGTTTTGAGGTTGAAATGGTCAATTCGTCAGCCGGATCAATTGATACGCCGTATCGTTTATCTCTATACTGAGGCATATGTTTTGGAGGCGTTTCATGCATAAAAAGATAACTGTGTTTGTTATTCTGATGGTGTTCGCACTCGGCAGCGTTATGGCCTACAGCAGCATGACCACGGTGAGTCTGGACTACGGTGCGGTGGGAACCATCCAGGATTTTGACAAGGAGCCGACTAACTTCATAGGATTCCAGTTCGGGGTCTATACCTACTCGGATGAATGCAGTCCGGACGGGTTTTATTCCCAGGTCTCGTTCCAGACGCTGGTCACGGACGATTCGAACGACCTGTTCACCAAGGATCTGGTGAACATTGTGTTTGGATATACTCGCCGGATTGACCTCGGCGGCATGTTCGACCTGATGGTCGGAGGCGGGCCCTCCTACCAGAAGTCCGAGCTGGAGAATGCGGGAGGCCAGATTATCGACAAAGCATCGATGATTGGACTGGCGGCGACCGCCGAGGCGAACTTTCTCCTTTCACCGCGGATGACAATCAACTGGGGGGTGACCACCCACGTCGGAATCTATGACGTAAAAGGCCGGAAACTGATTACCAAGAATCCGGTCACCGCCCGAACCTACATGGGTGTCGGATTCACCTTCTGATCGTTCTTCCGGATTTATTGATCGAATTCGCACAATAATTCCCACAAACGGACCGTTTGCCCGTATACTGAGGGCATCAATCCCATCCGGAGGTGTTTCATGAATAAAAGGGCAGTCGTGTTCGTTTGTCTCTTAGTGTTTGCGGTCGGTGGCGTCATGGCGTATGACAACATGACCACCGTGGGCTTGGATTACAGTGCGTTGGTGTATCCCGACAAGGATCCGATCAACTTCACCGGAGTGCATGCCGGGTTCTATTTGTATCCCGATCAATTCAGCGCAAGCGGTTTTTACGTCCAGGCGTCCGCCCAGACGATGGTTGCCGACAACCAAAGCAATTGGTTCACCACGTATCTGATGAACGTTCTTCTGGGGTACAGCCATCGGATTGGAGTAGGGAAGATGTTCGATCTCGTCGTCGGTGGCGGACCTTCCTATCAGATGCTCAGCATGGAAACCAAAACTCTGCTGGGAACGGTAACCACTACCGCATCGATGATCGGATTCGGTGCAAGCGTCGAGGTGAATTTTCTTCTCTCGCCGAAAATGACGATCAACGGGGGGCTGAGCATCCTTGCCGGAATCTATGACTTGCACGATAAGAAAGTCCAAGAGGAGATTCCCGCCACCGCTCGAACCTACATCGGTGTCGGTTTCTGCTTTTAGCACTTCTTCTCATGAGAGGCGATTGATGGTACGATAAGGCATGCAGAAATCCGGTGAAGACTACTTGGAAGCCGTTTTGGCGCTGAGTGAGGAACATGAAAAGGTGCGGACCACCGATGTGGCGCTTCGCCTCGGGGTCTCGAAGCCCAGCGTGACGCGGGCGATGAGAAACCTGAGCGACGGCGGCTACATCGAGCAGGAAGCATACGGTGACATCAAATTAACGGAGAAGGGAAGAATCAAGGCCTCCCAAATCTACTTCCGCCATAAGACCATCACTACGTTCCTGCACGAAATCCTCGGAGTGGATCCCGAGGTCGCCGAAGCGGATGCATGCCTCATCGAACACGACATCTCCAATGAAACGATGGAGAAGCTGGCGATCTTCATGCGCAAGCTGGAAGAACAAGGTTGATGTTTATAAAAGGGTTTTGTCATCGGGAGCAAAACCCTTTCCGTTAGCGCAAAAGTTTTCTCTTGTGCTTTGAAAGAGACTCCTTAAACTTAACTATAGAAGACTTTAAGGAGGTCTGTAATGAAAAAGAGCGTATATTTTATTCTGATCATCGCCCTGCTTCTTCCCGCCGCGATCTTTGCTGCCGGTGCGAAAGAGCAGGCTGTCGATGAAACCAAGCCGGTTACGATCGTCTACTGGACCCATGACGATGCTGCCCGGACCAAGCTGGAAAATGAGCTGATTGAAAAGTTCCAGGCTGCCAACCCCCACATCACTGTGGAACGGTCGACCCGATCCGCCCAGAAGCAGATTGAGCTGGTCCAGACCGCTTTTGCCGCCAATGAAGGGCCGGATATGTTCAACCTTCCCATCGAGAACCAGTACGCCTACATCACCAACGGCCGGGTTGCGCCGATCGACTATGTAGCTGCCGGTTTCAAGAGCAAGCAGGACATGCTTGACAAGTACATGGATGGAATTCTGGACACCGTTACGGTTGATGGAGAAGTCTACGGCCTGCCGCTTGAGCTTACCAACTGGGCGATCTACGTCAACAAGAAAGTGTTTGCTTCCGCCGGTCTTGATGCTGAAAAAGACTACCCGAAAACCTGGGAGCAGATGGCCGATGTCTCCGAAAAACTGGTGATCAGGGATGGCGACATCCTCGTTCGCCGCGGCTTTGACTTCCGCTATCCGTATTATCTGATCATGTTCGTTCCGATGGTCGAACAGCTCGGCGGCTCCCTGCTCAGTGCTGACGGCAAGAAAGCGATCATCAACGATGATGCCTGGATCAAGGCGTTGACCTTCATGCAGGAGTGGGGACCGCTGGGCCGCAACCTCGGTTCGACGACCTATCAAGCCCCCCGGTACCTCTTCAACGCGGACAACAACGATATCGCCATGGCCCACACCGGTCTGTATCAGGAAGGCCGGATGAAGACGGAGAACCCCAAGTTCTTCGAGTCGGACGATTGGATGGTCGTTCCCTTCCCGGTCTTTGAGAATGCGGTGAAGGACGTTGCATCCGCCTACTACGGCCACTTCTTCATGGTCAACGCCGACAGCGACCCGGCAGTCCAGAAGGCGACCTGGAAGCTCATCGGATTCCTTCTTTCCCACGGTGAAGACTACCTGACCCGCGGTGGAAACCTGATTCAGCCGACCAAGGCGCTGCTTGCCAGCGACACCCTGAAGAACATGCCCTACAGCGAAGTCTTCATCAACGACATGGCTCGGGCGAACATGGTGTACTACGGATCCGATTCGGCGGAAATCCAGACTCAGATCCGGAACGCGGTTGAAAGCGTCATGCTCAGTGGCGAAAGCCCGCAGAAGGCGCTTGCCACGCTCCGCTCCGCCGTTCAGGAAATCATTGACGAGCGGCATTGATTCGATCGATCTCAGCCCCCTTTCCCGGGGGCTGAGTCTTGTCTTTTTCTCTGTAAGGAACCAATTTGATGGGTACGAAACAATACAAGGGAATTGAAAGGAAACAGGCGCGTTGGGGGTTTGCCTTTGTCGTGCCCTCCCTTGTCTTCTTTTCCGTTTTCAACTTTTATCCGATTCTCAACGCATTCTATACGAGCTTCTACGATCGCCGGGCACTGAGCAAGCTCAAACCCAAATTTGTCGGCTTCGGCAACTACGTCCGCCTCTTTGATCCCGCTCGGGCGGCCAACCCGCTTTCTTTTTACAACAGTCTGAAGGCGACGCTTACCTTCACGTTGGGAACGTTCATTCCCCTGTTGATCGTCAGCCTCTTGTTGGCGATCCTGATCAGCAATCTGAAATCCCAAAAAGCGAAGCGCTTTTTACAAATCTCATACTATACTCCGGCAATCCTCTCTTCGGTGGTCGCCGCCACGATCTGGATGCTGATTTTCGATCCCAGGGGCTTGGGCAACCAGTGGATGAACCTGATTCTCAACACTCCCGGAGTCGATCATAAGTGGAAGACCGACCCGGTGATGCTCCAAGTCTCGACGATGCTTGTCTACTTTTGGAAGTATATCGGCTATTTCGTCATCCTCTTCATCACCGGTCTTGCGACGATTCCCCAGACGATCTATGAAGCGGCGACGATCGACGGCGCGAACAAGAGCCAGACGTTCTGGCGGATCACCCTCCCGCTTTTGAAGCCGACCGTGGTGCTTGTTTCCATCATGGCGATGCTGCAGTGTCTGAAGACGTTCAGCACCCAGTACATGTTCTATACCAACGGTTCGACCCGGGCTCCGATCAACGTCATCACCTTCAACATCTACATCACCGGAATCCAGGATCAGTACCTGGGAAGGGCAAGCGCGATGAGCGTCGTCCTCTTCGTGCTGATGCTCGTCTTGACGCTCTTCCAATTCCGAACCACCAAGAGCGGTGAGAATATCGATTACTAGGAGGGCACGATGCAGATACGGCGAACATTCAACCCCATCAACCTGCTCATCTACGCACTCCTCTTGGTGATGGTCTTCTTTACCCTGACCCCGATCGTCTTTATGATCACCGCCTCGATGATGACAAAAAACCAGATTCTTCGAATGCCGTTCAACTGGATTCCCGAATCGTTCAACTGGATCAACTTCAAGCGGGCGATCGTCGGTCTGGATGAAAACTACATCTTCCTCCGGAACATCGTAAACTCCCTGGTCGTCTCCGTCACCGTCGCGATCACCACCGTCCTGCTTGGCAGCCTTACCGGCTATGGACTGGCCAAATTCCGGTTCCGGGGCCGAAACGTCATCTTCATCATGATCATGGCGACGATGATGATTCCCTTCGAAGCGATCATGATTCCGCTCTACATGGTGGTGATGAAACTCAGAATCCAAAACACCTATGTGGGTTTGATTCTTCCCTTCCTCGTCAGCGCCTTCGGAATCTTCCAGATGCGCCAGTACCTCTCCACCTTTCCGACGGAGTTCCTTGACGCCGCCCGGGTGGACGGGATGAGTGAACCGGGAATCTACTGGCAGATCGTTCTTCCGAACGCCATACCGGTGATCGCCACGCTCTCAATTCTGGCGTTCCGCTCGCAGTGGGACAACCTCCTGTGGCCTCTTTTGGTCAGCCAAAAAGATAAAATGAAAACGATTCCTCAGTATATTACGTCATTCGCCGCTGAACGAAACACCGACGAAGGAGCGATGATGGCCGCCGCCCTGATCGCCTCGATTCCGATGTTCGTCCTCTTCATGAGCCTCACGAAGTACTTCATCGGCGGATCGGCGGTCTACGAATCACGCAAGGGATAGTCCGATGGACAGGAATGCAATCGCCGGCAAAGACACAAAGGTGTTTCTTTTCGATATGGGCAATGTCGTCGTCAAAGGAATCGGGATCAGTGAAAAGATCGCCAAACGCTTAGGAGTTCCCCGCGACCAATTCGAGTTGGATTACCACCACTGGATCTATCCGCTGATGGAAGGGGAGATCAGCGCCGAGCAGTATTGGCGGCACGCTGAAAAGGTGTTCGGGAAACGGATCGAAGAGGATTTGATGGCTACCTGCTTCACCCCGTACCTGAACAGCGAGGTGGTCGAAACGATCACAAGGCTGCGGAATCTGGGATACCGGGTAGTGTGCGCCTCCAATACCTACGCGTCTCATTGGGAGATTCTTCGAAAGATGGATGCGCTCTCCCTCTTTGACGCGCTCTATCCCTCCCACGAAGTAGGGCTTTCCAAACCGGCTCACGCGTACTTCCGGCATATTCTCGAAGCTGAAGGAGTCAAGGCGAGTGAAGCATATTTCGTCGACGATTCGATCGAGCACATCGAAAGCGCCCGGACTATGGGGATTCCTTCTCTGCATTACAGCGGCAAAGCCGCTTCAAGAGAGCTGAAACGAGTGTTTGAACCTCTATTGGGGTGATCCAAGGATATCGCGGAACTGGGTCGGAGTCCTGCCGAAAAAGCGTTTGAAGATCTTGGCGTAGTACCCGGGGGTGGGAAAGCCGCAACTGGTTGCAATTTCGGCGATGTTCTTTTTGGGATCGCTCATCGCTTCGACGCTCTTGTTGATCCGATACGCGTTGAGATACTGGAGGAAGTTGAGCCCCGTAACCTCTTTGAAGAGTCGGGAGAGGTGGCTCTCACTGACTCCCAGATGATTGGCCGCTTCCTGCAACCCGACCGATTGGCTGTAGTTGTCGACGATGAAGGCGACCGCCGAATCGATCACATGGTTCTTGAAGTGCTTGGGAAGGGTGATGGAATGATCGTGCTCCCGGTGGCGCCGGTTGATCTGCTCCACATCCCGGTCTTCCTCCTGAATCTTCTGAACCAGGGAAACAAGCGCCTCTTCAAGCTCCTCATCGCTTACCGGTTTCAAAAGATAGTCAAACACACCGAGGCGGATCGCCTGTTTCATGTAGGTGAAGTCGGTGTGACCGGTTAAGATGATCGCATGGTCCACCGGGCACGAGGCGAGCATCGAAAGTCCGTCCTGAGCGGGGAGGCGGATGTCGGTAATCACGATATCCGGCTCCAATTCCTTGATGAGTCGTTCTCCTTCCGCCCCGTCGGCGGCGACTCCCACCAATTTCAAACCCAAGGCCTCCCACCGGATCGACGAGACGATCTCCCGGCGAACAAGCTCTTCGTCCTCTACGAACACGACGGTGTATGCCACGACTTATCTCCTTCCTATGGGCAGGCTGATGCGAACGATCGTTCCTTTCCCTACCGTTGAATCGATCGAAAACTCAAGCTCGTTTTGGTATGCGAGTGAAAGTCTTCGATATACATTGTATAGCCCAACGTGGGTTGAATGTGCAAGATCGTTGAGATCCTGCGGCAACGTCTCCCGGTCGAACCCGACTCCGTTGTCCTCGACCGTGATCTGAATGTGCCGTCCGACGGCTTCCACCCGGACCGCCAGAAACCAATTGCCTGCTTTAGGCTCCAGACCGTGGATGATCGCATTTTCAACCAGCGGCTGGATGATGAGCTTTGGAGTTTTGATGTGGGCGCATGCCGGGTCGAGGTGGATCGAGGTGACGAGCTTTTCCCCGTAACGGAGCTTTTGAATCGTCAGATAGGAATCGATCAGGGCGATCGAATGGGCGAGGGTCGCTTCGCTTTCATGGCTGTCGATCGTCGAGCGGAGCAGTTTCCCCAGTTTCACGGTGATCGTGTAGATCTCTTCCTGGTTGTTGATCCGGGCCAGAGCCTTGATCGTATTGAGGGTGTTGAAGAGGAAGTGGGGATTCATCTGGCTTTCCAACGCTTTGCGCTCCGCTTCGCTGAGCTTCTTCTGCTCCTCCCGGGTCTGTTCCAGAAGCGTTCTGATCTGATCGATCATCATGTTGTAGGAGTTTTCAAGCTGAGCGAATTCGGTGATCGTCGATTTGACCGGTCTGGTTTCCAGGTTCATTCGGTCGACCCGATCCATCCGTCGGGCCAGGGAAGCGATCGGATGGGCGATTGAACGGGAGAAGAGGAAGCTGAACATCATCGCCAAGGCGAAGCCGGCGATGAGCGTCCCGGTGAAGACCAGATACCACCTTGAGATGTTCCTGCTGAAAAACACCGTGCTGAGCGTTCCGGCAAGATAGAGGTTGGTGGTATTGGCCACCGGAGCCACGGCGACCACCGTCGAACCGACCTGGACGGATCGGGGGGTGTAATCTCCTTTCAGGGAAAGCAACGGGGGGAACTTGTCGAAAGAACCGTGCATATCGGTATGGATCAGGCTGGTGGCGTGGAACTCCTTCTGATCGATCAGATACAGATCGCTGAACAGCCGTTCGCTGTTGATTCCGGTGCTGAGCGCCTCGCCGAAGAGGTCGATCACCAGATACCCGAGATTGGTTCCCTCCCCGTCATAGATTCTTCTCAGGATTGAAGCAACCACCTGCCGGCCGTTTTCAGCGGTCCGATGCCCCCGGGTAGTGATCAAGCTGGCGGTTTGCGAGAGGTTGAGGTTTTGGGCGATGACGCTGTTCAATTCACTGGTGGAGGTGTGGTACCGCAAATCGAACATCTTGGGAAAGGCGTGGGTCGAAAGCCGGATTCGCCCCGTATTGGAAACGAGATTCGCGCTGGCGAGGTAGGTGTCTCCCTTCATCACGCTGAAGAGGAGGGGATAGACCTCGTGGATGACCCGGTTGAGGAACTCCGGCGAGTCGTGTTTCATTACCTCGACGATCAACTCATCGGTGGAGAGAAGATATGCTTTATGGCGGTATTCCTCCAGAACATTGCCGACGATGAGGGCGTCGCGGCGGATCACGCCGAGGCTTTGCTCGGAAAGGTACTTGCTTTGACTTCTGTCCCCAAGGAAGAGATAGTATCCGCTGAAAACCAATAACGGAAGCAACAATACGATGAGAAAGTAGATTAATAAGCGTACAAAGAGGGTACGACTCCGATCCGCCATAGACAAAGTGTACCGACAAACTTCTCCTCGAACAATAGGAAGGAATGTTCGTATATTGCGTGTATAAAGATGCTATTTTTGAATAATGGGTTGACAGAGAAGGCGGAAGAGAGGTACAAACACTCAATACCTGCAGGTGCAGGTGCAAGGAGTGGAGTGTGAACGGCACCTTGAAGATCCAGGTTACCCGAACGAACGAGCTTGCCATGACGAGCTCGAACCTTTTCATCTCCGCCCTCATTATTCTAGTACTTATTATTCTCTGACCACGGCTGCAGAATATCTGCATCGTCCGTGGAAGCCCCCCTGCCAAGGGAGGTCTTTTTTGTATCCAACGTGTTGAGGAGGAGGGAACACGATGAGTAAACGAGAAAAACGCTACACCCTGGCGATCTTGGTGAACAACAATCCCGGAGTGCTGATGCGGGTCGTCTCGCTCTTCAGTCGAAGGGGATACAACATCGACAGCCTCTCCGTCGGCGAGACGGAGGATGAACGCTTCAGCCGGATCACGATCGTCGTCCCCGGTGATCGAGCGGTCGTCGAGCAGATCAAGAAGCAGGTCGCCAAGCTGTATGATGTGATTCAAGTCTATGAGATGACCCGCACCGCCAGTCTGCAGCGCGAGCTGATCATGATCAAAGTCAATGCTTCGGTGGCGAGCCGGACCGAAGTCGTAGAACTGGCCCAGATCTTCAAAGCGAAGATCATCGATGTGACGAATACCACCGTCAGCTTGGAGATGACCGGCACGCTCGACAAGATCGATTCCTTTTTGAGCCTGATCAGCCCCTACGGAATCGTCGAGCTGGCCCGAACCGGAATAACAGCCTTGGAGCGCGGCAGCCGAGCTCTGAGTTCGATCGGATTTGATGAAATACAAACGGGAGAAGAGTGATGAGTACGATGTATTATGACCAGGATGCGGATCTTACGTTGCTGGAAGGCAAAAAAGTAGCAATTATCGGATATGGAAGCCAAGGACACGCCCACGCGTTGAATCTGCATGAAAGCGGCGTCGACGTGGTGGTCGGCCTGTACGAGGGCTCGAAGAGCTGGAACGTCGCCAAAGAAGCCGGACTGGAGGTCATGACGGCGAGCGAAGCAGCGAAGGCCGCTTCCGTCATTATGCTGCTTCTGCCGGATGAGAAACAGGCGAAGATCTACCGCGAGTCGATCGCTCCATATCTGACAAAAGGCGACTATCTCGCCTTTGCCCACGGCTTCAACATCCATTTCGGTCAGATCGCTCCCCCGGAGGATGTGAACGTCATCATGATCGCCCCGAAGGGACCCGGACACACCGTCCGCAGCCAGTTCCAGGAGGGCAAGGGTGTTCCCTCCCTGATCGCCGTCCACCAGGATCCGAGCGGGAACTCCAAGGAGATCGCCCTTGCATACGCCAAGGGCCTCGGAGCGGGACGGGCGGGAATCTTCGAAACCTCGTTCAGGGAGGAGACGGAAACGGACCTCTTCGGCGAGCAGGCGGTGCTTTGCGGCGGGATCACAGCGCTGATGAAAGCGGGCTTTGATACGCTGGTCGAAGCGGGGTATCAGCCCGAGATGGCGTACTTCGAGTGCGTCCACGAGATGAAGCTGATCGTCGACCTGATCAACCAGGGCGGTCTTTCCTATATGCGCTACTCAATCAGCGACACCGCCGAATATGGCGACTACACCACCGGAAACAAGATCATCACCGATGAAACGAAGAAGGTGATGAAAGAGGTGCTGAAGGATATCCAGGAAGGAACGTTCGCCCGGACTTGGCTCCTTGAGAACCAGGTCGGCCGGCCGTACTTCAACGCCCGAAGGAGAATGGAGCGGGAAAGCCTTCTGGAGAAGACCGGGGCGAAGCTCCGATCCCTGATGAGCTGGCTCAAACGCTAAAGGAGGCCGGGATGCGGAAGGAGCGAGTCTATATCTTTGACACCACGTTGCGGGACGGCGAACAGGCCCCCGGCTATTCGATGAACCTCGATGAAAAGATTCGAATGGCCCTTCAGCTTGAAGCCCTTGGTGTCGATGTGATCGAAGCGGGTTTCGCGATCGCCAGCGAAGGGGATTTCGAATCGATCAAAGCGGTGTGCGAACACGTGAAGAAACCGGTCATCGCATCGCTGAGCCGTTCCCTGGAGAAGGATATCGATGCCTCCTTCGAGGCGATCAAGGGAGCGGAGCGGGGACGGATCCACCTTTTTTTGGCGACCAGCGACCTTCACCTGAAGTACAAGCTGCGGATGAGCCGCGAGGAGGTTCTCGAACGCTCGACGAAGATGGTCGCCTATGCCCGCAACAAGATCGACGATGTGCAGTTTTCCCTGGAGGATGCGACCCGGACCGACCTCGATTATCTCTGCACCGTGGTCGAAGCGGTGATCAAAGCCGGTGCGAACGTCGTGAATCTCCCCGATACCGTCGGCTACGCCTCGACGGGCGATCTTCAGCGGATGGTCGAGACGGTGATGAACCGGGTTCCCAACGTCGACAAGGCGATCCTTGCCGTCCACTGCCACAACGATCTCGGCATGGGGGTGGCGAACACCCTGACCGGACTGAACGCCGGAGCGCGGCAGGCGGAGGTCACGATCTGCGGAATCGGCGAGCGGGCGGGGAACGCCGCGTTGGAAGAGGTGGTGATGAACCTTAAAACCAGAGGTGACATCTATCCCTATGAAACCAACATCAACACCGAGCAGATCACCCAGTCCGCCCGGGTGCTGAAGCAGATCACCGGGGTGAAGATCCACCCCTCCAAAGCGATCGTCGGTTCCAACGCGTTCGCCCACGAAAGCGGAATCCACCAGCATGGAATGCTGGCCAACAGCCTGACCTATGAGATCATGACTCCCGAAAGCGTCGGGGTGAAGAAGACGAGCCTGGTGCTCGGCAAGCACAGCGGGCAGCACGCCTTCGAACAACGCCTCGGCGAACTGGGCTACTCCTTCACCAAAGAGGAGTTTTCACGGCTCTTCAATGAATTCAAGAATCTGGCCGACCGGAAGAAGAACGTCGAAGAGCGCGACCTCATCGCCCTGGTCGAATCGGCTCATCAAGGTTCTCCGACGATCTGGGAGCTTGACTCCTTCGTCGTCAACAGCGGCAACCTCATCACCTCGACGGCGTGCGTCACGCTGAAGAAGGGGGATGAAAAACATCAGGAGGTCGCTTGGGGGACCGGGCCGGTCTACGCGGCCCTCAGGGCGGTGGAGAAGATCGTCGACCATCCGTTCAGCCTGGAGGACTATACGCTGCAGGCGGTCACCGAGCATCGGGACGCCCTCGGCGAGGTGTTCGTCAAGCTTCGGGACGAGCGGGGGACCTACCGCGGCCGGGGCGTGTCGACGGATGTGATCGAAGCCTCGATCCTCTCCTGCCTCGCTGCGATCAACAAGATGGTCGACGGCGCTCCGGCCAAGCGGGAGCACCCCTTCAAGCCGACCAACGACCATTCCTTTGAAAACGACATGCTCATGAACAACAGCGATAAAAGGAGATTCATGTGAAGGTAGCGATCTTTGACTCCACCCTCCGCGACGGCAGTCAGGGCGAAGGAATCAGTTTCTCCGTTGAAGACAAGCTGAAAGTGGTTCGAGCCCTGGATGCCTTGGGAATCGACTTCATCGAAGCGGGGAATCCCGGTTCCAATCCGAAGGATCAGGAGTTCTTCGACCGCGCTCGAACCTTGGAGCTGAAGCATGCGGCGATCGTCGCCTTCGGGTCGACCCGAAGAAAGGGGATCGAAGCGAAGGACGATCCGAACCTCCAATCCCTGATCGGCGCCAAGACGAAGATCGTTTCGATCTTCGGCAAAAGCTGGGACTTCCACGTGACCGAAATTCTTCGGACCACGCTTAAGGAAAACCTTGCGATGATCGAGGATTCGATCCGCTTCTGTTGTGATGCCGGCGTGGAGGTCTTCTTCGATGCGGAGCACTACTACGACGGATATCTTGCCGATAAGGAGTATGCCCTCGAAACCCTCAGGGCGGCGCTTAAGGGGGGAGCCTCCACGCTGGTTCTCTGCGAGACCCGGGGCGGGATCATTCCTTCCGAGTTTGAGCGGATCACCAGAGAGACGATGGCGGCGATTCCGAACGCCCAGTGGGCGGTTCACGCCCACGATGATATCGGAACGGCGGTGGCTTCTTCCATCCTGGCGGTTCAATGCGGGGTCGGCCAGGTTCAGGGAACGCTCCTTGGGATCGGCGAGCGGTGCGGCAACGCCAACCTCTCGACGATCATCGGAATCCTTCAGACGAAGCTCGGCTATGAGTGCCTAAACGGCGAGAGCCTGGAGTTTCTGTATCCGACCTGCCGGGCGATCGGGGAGGTTGCGAACGTCCGGATCGCCCGGTCGATGCCGTTTGTCGGCAAGTCCGCGTTCGCCCATAAGGGGGGAATGCACATCGACGGAGTGGCGAAGAATCCCGCCTCCTTCGAGCACATCGATCCGACGGTCGTCGGCAATGAACGAAGACTGTTGATGAGCGAGGTGGCCGGCCGGGCGCTGATGCTCCGAAGAATCGCCAAAGTGGTTCCCGATCTGGACAAGGACGATCCGGTGACGGTAACGCTGATGGCCAGGCTCAAGGAGCTGGAAGCGGTGGGATACCAGTTCGAAGGGGCGGAGTCCTCCTTCGATCTGGTGATTCGGCGTCATCTGAACCTCTATAAACCGTATTTTTCCCTGATCCACTATCAGACGATCGGAACGGCTCCCTATCTGGATCCCGACTCCACGGCGACCCATGCGGTGGTGATCAAGGTATGGGTCAAAGGACGCAGCGCGATCGCCGCAGCGGAAGGGGAAGGGCCGGTGAACGCTTTGGACACCGCCTTGCGGAAGGTGCTGGAGGAGTTCTATCCGACGCTCAAGAGCGTCCATCTGACCGACTACAAGGTCCGGGTTCTGGATTCGAAGGAGGCGACCGCCTCGACGGTCCGCGTTCTGATCGAATCGACCGACGGGACGGAGAGCTGGTCCACGATCGGGGTAAGCAAGGACATCATTCAGGCGAGCTGGTCCGCCTTAAGCGACAGCATCGAGTATAAACTCATCAAGGACGGGATTGTTCCCAACGGTGAGTGCGAGAAGGAGATCTAGGCGTGGGCATGACGATGACACAGAAGATCCTCGCAAAAGCGGCGGGCAAAGCGTCCGTCCGAGCAGGCGAGCTGATCATGGCGGACTTGGACCTGGTGCTGGGCAATGACATCACCGCACCGGTTGCGATCAACGAGTTTCCGAAGTTCGGGAAGGAAACGGTCTTCGACAGGGAGAAGATCGCCCTTGTTCCCGACCATTTCACCCCGAACAAGGACATCAAAGCGGCCGAGCAGGTCAAAGCGATGCGAACGTTCGCCGGCGATCATGGAATCGTCAACTACTTTGAAGTCGGACAGATGGGGATCGAACACGCCCTGCTTCCCGAGAAAGGCCTGGTGGGCGCCGGAGAAGTGGTCATCGGAGCGGACAGCCATACCTGCACCTACGGGGCGCTCGGTTCTTTCGCCACCGGCGTCGGCTCCACCGACATGGCCAGCGGAATGGCCACCGGCAAAGCGTGGTTCAAAGTCCCCTCCGCCCTGAAGTTCAACCTGACCGGAAAACTGAACAGGCACGTCTCGGGCAAAGACGTCATCCTGCACATCATCGGCCTCATCGGGGTCGACGGGGCGCTTTATCAATCGATGGAGTACAGCGGAGAAGGGGTGAAGAACCTTTCAATCGACGATCGCTTCACGATCGCCAACATGGCGATCGAAGCGGGAGCGAAGAACGGGATCTTTCCCGTCGACGAGGTAACGCTTGGCTATCTTGCCGAACACTGTCCCCGCACCCCTCGGATCTTCGAGGCGGACGAGGACGCCGAATACGAGGCGGTCTACGAGATCGATCTTTCGGCGATCAAGAGCACCGTCGCCTTTCCCCATCTTCCTTCCAACACCCGTCCGATCGACGAGGTCGGCGAAGTGAAGATCGATCAGGTGGTGATCGGTTCCTGCACCAACGGCCGGATCAGCGACCTGAGGCAGGCCGCGGCGGTCCTGAAGGGGAAGAAAGTGGCGCCGTGGGTGCGGGCGTTGATCTTCCCGGCGACCCAGAAGATCTGGAAGCAGGCGATGAACGAAGGGCTGTTTGAAATCTTCGTGGATGCCGGCTGCGCCGTCTCCACTCCCACCTGCGGTCCGTGTCTCGGCGGCCACATGGGAATTCTGGCGGAAGGGGAGAGGGCGGTGAGCACCACGAACAGGAACTTTGTCGGACGGATGGGACATCCCAAGAGCGAGGTGTACCTCGCAAGTCCCGCTGTCGCCGCGGCAAGCGCCGTTACCGGGTACATCACCGACCCGAATACGATCGAGGAGGCATAAGATGAGAGTGTCAGGAACAGTATTTCGCTATGGGGACAACGTCGACACCGACGTGATCATTCCCGCCCGGTATCTCAATACCTCCAACCACGCCGAACTGGCGCTCCACTGCATGGAGGATCTCGACGCGACTTTCAAGGACAAGGTCAGGAAAGGAGACATCATCGTGGCCGACGCGAACTTCGGCTGCGGCTCCAGCCGGGAGCACGCTCCGATCGCAATCAAGGAGAGCGGAGTCTCGTGCGTCATCGCCCGCTCCTTCGCCCGGATCTTCTACCGCAACTCGATCAACATCGGCCTGCCGATCCTGGAATGCCCCGAAGCGTGCGCCGACATCAAGGCCGGGGACACCGTCGTTGTGGATTTCTCCACCGGGGTGATCACCAACAAGCGAAGCGGGAACACCTTCCAAAGCGAGCCGTTTCCTCCCTTCATGCAGGAGCTGATTCAGGAAGGCGGCTTGGCGAACTATGTGGCCAAGGGAGGGATCGCGTGATGGAAAAGAAACGGATCGCAGTCATCGCCGGTGACGGCATCGGGGTGGAGATCACCAGAGAAGCGCTCAACGTGCTGAAGAAAATCGCCCCGGACGGTTTTGTCTTTGAACACCACAAAGCGGGAGGCGAAGCCCTTGATGCCTTTGGAGTTCCTCTTCCCGAGGAGACGCTGAATGGATGCAAACAAAGCGATGCTGTCCTGCTCGGATCGCTCGGGGGGCCGAAATGGGACACGGTCCCTTCGCATCTGCGCCCTGAAAAGGGGCTCTTGGGTCTGCGCGGCGGACTCGGCCTGTTCTGCAACCTCCGTCCCGCAATCCTGTATCCCCAGCTTGCCGGGGCGTGTCCGTTGAAGAACGAGCTCGTCGAAGGCGGGTTGGACATCATGGTGGTTCGGGAGCTCACCGGGGGGATCTACTTCGGAGAGCGGGGCCGGGAAGGGGATTCGGCGTTCGATACGGAGCGCTACAGCAAGGCGGAGGTCGAGCGGATCGGACGAAAAGCGTTCGAGATCGCCATGAACCGAAGCAAACGGTTGTGTTCGATCGACAAGGCGAACATCCTGATTTCCAGCCAGCTGTGGCGCGAGACGATCAATGCCCTCTCCAAGGAGTATCCCGAGGTTTCAGTGACCCATATGTACGTCGATAATGCGGCGATGCAGCTGGTGAGGAATCCCCGCCAGTTCGACACGATCGTCACCAACAACATTTTCGGGGATATCCTCAGCGACGAGGCTGCTCAGATCACCGGCTCGATCGGGATGCTGCCTTCCGCCTCCCTCGGCGAAGGAGGGGTGGGGATGTATGAGCCGATCCACGGTTCCGCTCCGGATATCGCCGGAAAGGATATCGCCAACCCGATCGCGATGATTCTTTCCGCAGCGTTGATGCTTCGCCACTCCTTCGGGATGGAGCGTGAAGCGAAACGGATCGAGGATGCGGTAAGCGGCGTGCTTGATCAGGGGTATCGAACCGCTGACATCATGAGCGGGGGGATGACCCTCGTCGGAACGAAAGAGATGGGGCGCCGCATAACCGAGGCGCTTTGAGGAGGATGTGATATGAAACGTCGTTCAGCACAGATGACCGAAGGGCCGCAGCGCTCCCCCCACAGATCGTTGATGAAAGCGCTGGGCTGGACCGATTCCGAGATCCATATGCCGATCATCGGAGTCGTCAGCGGAGCCAATGAGATCATTCCCGGGCACATCCACCTCAGCAGGATCGTCGAGGCGGTGAAGAGCGGGGTCCGCCACGGCGGAGGAAACCCCGTCGCGTTTCCGGTGATCGGAGTCTGCGACGGAATCGCCATGGGGCACACGGGAATGAAGTACTCCCTCGTAAGCCGGGAGCTGATCGCCGACTCGATCGAAGTAATGGCCAACGCCCATCCCTTCGACGCATTGGTTTTCGTTCCAAACTGCGACAAGATCGTCCCCGGAATGCTGATGGCCGCTGCCCGGATCAACATCCCCTCGATCTTCGTTTCCGGCGGTCCGATGCTTGCCGGAAAAAAGGATGGACGTGAGCCGATCAACCTTTCGCGGATGTTCGAGGCGGTCGGTTCCTACGCCCTTGGGGCGATCGACGATGCCGAGCTGCTTGACTGGGAAAACAACTCGTGTCCCACCTGCGGCTCCTGTTCGGGGATGTACACCGCCAACAGCATGAACTGCCTCACCGAGGCGATCGGAATGGGCCTTCCGGGGAACGGCACGATTCCCGCCGTCTATGCCGAGCGGGATCGGCTTGCCAAAGAAGCGGGATATCGGATCATGGAGCTGCTCAAAGAGGATGTCCGACCTTTGGACATCATGACGGAGAAGGCGTTTGAAAACGCCCTCGCCGTCGATATGGCGATCGGTTGCTCGACCAACACGATGCTGCACCTCCCGGCGATCGCCAGCGAAGCGGGAATCGATCTGGATATCTTCATCGCCAACGAGATCTCGGCCAAGGTGCCCAATCTCTGCCATTTGGCTCCGAGCGGGAATGACCATCTGGAAGATCTTTATCACGCCGGCGGCGTTCTGGCGGTGATGCATGAGCTGGAACCGCTCGGCGTCCTTCACGGGGATCTGCCGACGGTGAGCGGTAAAACCATCGGCCGGTTGTGGGCGGAGCATCCGGTGCGAAACCATGAGGTCATTCGACCGCTGAACAACCCCTTCGACAAGACCGGCGGCATCGCCGTGCTGAAGGGGAACCTCGCCGTCGACGGGGCGGTGGTCAAACGGAGCGCGGTCGATCCCTCGATGCTGGTCCACAGCGGGCCGGCCCGGGTCTTCGACAGCGAAGAGGAGGCGAACGAGGCGATCTTCTCCGGCAGAATCAACAAGGGCGATGTGATCGTCATCCGCTATGAAGGCCCCAAAGGAGGCCCGGGGATGCGGGAGATGCTCAGTCCCACCAGCGCGATCGCCGGTATGGGCCTCGACAAGGATGTGGCCCTGATCACCGACGGGCGCTTCAGCGGAGCGACGAGGGGTTCCTCGATCGGTCACGTCAGTCCCGAGGCGGCAAGCGGGGGCCTGATCGCCCTCGTCGAGGAGGGGGATGAAATCCTGATCGACATCCCGGGTGGAGAGTTGACGTTGAAGGTGGATGAGGCAACATTGAACAAACGCCGTGCCTCCTTCAAGGAGAAAGAAGTCGTTCGCTACGGCGGCTACCTCGATCGCTATCGAAAGCAGGTGACCAGTGCGAACACCGGAGCAATTTTTGCCCAGGAGTGACGGATGAAATTACGTGGTGCCGAAATCATTTTGGAATGTCTGCTTGAACAGGGCGTCGATACGGTCTTCGGGTTTCCCGGCGGGGCGGTGCTTCCCCTCTATGATGCCCTCTATTCCTATCGCGATCGAATCAACCATATTCTCACCAGCCATGAACAAGGCGCTGCCCATGCCGCCGACGGCTACAGCCGCTCAACCGGCAAGGTCGGGGTGGTGTTCGCAACCAGCGGACCGGGGGCGACCAACCTGGTGACGGGAATCGCCACCGCCTATATGGACAGCGTGCCGGTCGTGGCGATCACCGGGAACGTGACGGTTCCCCTTCTCGGGAAGGATTCCTTCCAGGAAGTCGATATCACCGGAATCACAATGCCGGTGACGAAGCACAACTTCATCGTCAAGGATGTGAACGATCTTGCCAAGACGATTCGTCTGGCGTTCCAAATCGCCCAGGAGGGCCGGCCGGGCCCCGTCCTGATCGATGTGCCGAAGGATGTAACGGTCGAGTACGCCAAGTATGAGCGTCAAGTCATCGAGCCGGTGAAACCCCGGTCGGATCGGATCAGCGAACAGGCGCTCAGCGCCGCGCTTGAGCTTATTCATAGCGCTGAGCGGCCGGTGTGTTTTGTCGGCGGGGGAGTCGTTCGGGCTCGGGCGAGCAAAGAGCTTACCGAGTTCATCGAAAAGATCGATGCTCCGGTGTGCGCTTCGATGATGGGGATCGGAGCGATTCCGACGACCAGCACACGCTATACGGGGATGGTCGGAATGCACGGGACGAAGGTCTCCAACATGATCGTCTCGATGTGCGACCTGCTGATTGTGATCGGCTCGCGCTTCAGCGACCGGGTCGTCAGCAAAGCATCAGCGTTCGCCCGGGGAGCAAACATCATCCACATCGATGTCGATCCGGCGGAGATCGACAAGAACATCACCGCCACCGTCGGAATCGTCGGGGATGTCCGGATCGTTCTGAAGGAGCTCAACCGAAGAATCGACAAGCAGATTCCCTCCAATGGGTGGATGGATCAGGTGTATTCCTACAAAGAACGGTTTCCGATCCGGATCGAAAGCGAGAACCAGCGGAGCAAGGAGGTCCTCAAGGCGCTTCAGAAGGTTCTGCCTGAAGGCGCTTTCGTGGTCACCGAGGTCGGCCAGCACCAGATCTGGGCCGCCCAGTTCCTCAAGCATACGCAGTGCGGTCACTTCCTCACCAGCGGGGGCTTGGGAACGATGGGCTACGGAACGGGCTCTGCGATCGGCGCTCAGGTGGGCAACCCCGAAGCTCGAGTAGTCAGCGTAGCCGGCGACGGTTCCTTCAAGATGAACTGCAACGAGCTTGCCACGATCGCCCGGTATCGTTTGCCGGTGGTCATCCTGATCATGAACAACCAGACCCTCGGGATGGTTCGCCAGTGGCAAACCCTCTTCTTCAATTCACACTACAGCGAAACGACCCTCGACACCCCGATCGACTGGGTGATGCTGGCGAATGCGTATGGTCTCAAGGGAATGCGGATCGCCAAGGAGCAGGATCCCCTTCCGATTCTCAAGGAAGCGTTTGCGCTGAATGAGGCGGTTGTAATCGATTGCGAGATTCCTACCGATGATAAAGCCTATCCGATGGTCGCCCCGGGAGCTTCGATCGAAGAGATGCTTGGGGTGAAGGAGTCATCCAAATAGGAGACGAATTCCACGAGAGATACTCCCAGCCCGTTACAGATCGCAAAGAGGGTGGTCAGGTGAATGCCCCGCCTGTCCGCTTCGATATAGTAAAGCTGACTGCGCGTCAGCTTTGCTTTTTCAATCAGCTGCTCCTGAGTCATGTTTTTTTCATAGCGCAGGTGCTTGATTACTTGTCCGAGTGTCATTGTTCCCATTCCGATAGTATGTCAAAGAAAAAATGAACCTGACAGGTTTATGGCACAAAGTGGTGATGTATGCCCGAATCATCAAAATTGTTGTATAATTAGCTAAATAGTTGACTGATATTTCCTAAATTCCGTCAGATATCGATGGATATTTCCCAATAATCAATCTTCTCTTGGTATACTGAAGCATCTACCCAAGGAGGTGCGGATATGGGTGCGTTTAATCATGGTGAACTGACGGTGATCTGTACGAATCTGCGGAAGGCGTGCGAGAAACAGCTTCGAAGTGAAGAAGCTGCACTGTTTGGCAAGCTTGCAACGTATTTTTCAGGGAAAACGGAATGTCCCGGACAGGCGACGCTTCAAGAGATCGGAGCGGTCATCGATGAGGAGCTTGCGACCCTCTATCCCCAGGCGAATGAGCAAGCCGAAGCGGCCGGGGATCGGGGAGCGAAGCGAGCGCTGTTGTGGGGAGAGAAGGTCACCCGCCTGCACAAGAATTTTTTGATGCGGCTTGAGCGCAACCCCAAGCTTCTTGATGAAACTCCGGTGTGGGTGTGTGAAAGCTGCGGGTTTCTCTTCGTCGGAGCGGTTTCTCCGGCGATCTGTCCGATCTGCAAAGTTCCGAACATAAAAATTCATAAGATGGAGGTCAGATGATGGTTGCTTCCCGTAATTTACGCTTATGCACGAAGGATTGTATCTGCCTCTTTGTCTGCCCGACCGGGGCGACCGATACGGAAAGCGGTCAGATCGATGCTTCAAAATGTCTGGACGGGTGTCGCCTCTGCGTTGATGCATGCCCCGGCGGAGCGATCTATCTGGTTCCCAGGAACTATCCCAAGCCGCAACCCAAACGGGAAGATGTGGTCAAAGCCCTCTTTGCTCTTGCGGAATCGAAGGTAAAAACACGGGCGCTGGCCAATGGGTTGGGGGACGATTACCCTCTTGCCCGAAAGGCCCTCGATTTCTCCTTGGAGGTTCTGGCGGAGGATTGTGTCCGCGAGGGCGGGTATATGCTGCCGCAGAGCGCTGTAACAAAAGAGTTCCTCAAGAATCTGAAGGAAAGGTATGGGGACGATCCGGCCTTCCCCGTCAAGGCGGTCGAGCGCCTGCTTGATCTGTTATAGGATTGATTCGATCGCCAGGGCAAGCCCGTCTTCGGTGTTCGGGCGAGTCACAACGTCGGCCATCTCCCTGATGTCATCGGGAGCGTTTCCCATCGCCACGCTGTACCCTGCGGCTTTGAGCATCGCCACGTCGTTGTAATAATCTCCGACCGCCATGATCGCTTCCCGGGGAAGTGCGTAATGGGATCCGAGGGCTTTGACCGCGTCCCCCTTGTCCACTCCCCGGTGGAAGATCTCGAGGTAGATCGGCCCCGATCGGAGGATGGTGAACCGGGAACCCATCTGCAGGATCAGTTGTCGTTCCATCCTGGAAAGATACTCCGGGTCTTTGTCCATGCAGAGGACTTTGAACGGCTTTTCATCGGCTCCGAGCCGTCCTTCATGATCATGGAAGGAGCGGACGATTCCTTTGAACCCACTGATTTTCAGTTCGTATTCCGTCCAATATCCCTCTGTTGAGGCGTACCAGTTGGTGTTCGTATAGACAAACGCGTTCAGATCGGTCTGTTTCGCCCATTCGAGGATCTGATGAATCTCGTCCTTTTGGAGCGGATGTTCCAGGATCGATCGGCCCTTCTCGTCCAAGACAAGCGATCCGTTGAGGGTGCCCAGCGGGCCGGTGATGCCCAGCTCTTCCTGAATCTTCACAAGGCTCTTTCCGATTCGACCGCTGACCAACGCTACGATGATTCCCCTCTTGTGGGCTTCCTGAATTGCCCTCTTCGTTCGAGGGCTGATCGTGTGGTCGGGCCGCAGGAGCGTTCCGTCGATATCCGTGCAGATAAGTTTGATGGAGGGCATGTCTTTACCTTAGAGAAATAGTCGGTCTTTGCATAGTCGGAAAAAGGTGTTTCTAACCCCACACCCTGCTTGCCAGCGATATTCCGATCACGAGGATCGCCGTGATGATGATCAAAACGGAAGAGTTCCGCTCTTGCTGATTGTCGGCAGATACCTGCAGGCTTCCTTCCGCTGCGCAGAAGAGCGCTCCGTCGACCCGTTCCAGAAGGGAGCCTTTCGCCGTCCGGAAGCATGAAGTGAGGATTCCGAAGTAGGAGAGGGCCAGCACCAGGAGCGAACCGAGTCTGCCTTTGAGGCGGGGGTTGGAGGAAACCAGGCTTTGGCTGGCGGAGAGCAGGGCGATCAGCCTCAGGCCTTTGGTCAGGGCCAAGGCGATCGAGCCTTTCGTCAACGCCAAGGTTCCGACGGTAAAGATGACTTGGCCGTTCGGCTCAAAGAGGGAGAGGACGATTAGGGAGAAAAGGAGCATCAACGGAGGGAAGAGGCGGATCTTCCGACCCGATATCCCTTGAATCACATACATCAGGACGGCAATCCCCAAGAGCGGAATCGGACCTTTGGCGAAGAGGATCGCTCCGATCGCGATGATCAGGGCCACCGTTCGTTCGACCAGATGGGGGCGCTCCTCGGCGGTCGGCAGAACCGGCTCAAAGGAGTCGGCAAGGAATGCGGCGGGAAATGATCCATGGCGCAGGTAGCGCTCACCGAAAACGCCGAGGATGATCGAGGTGATCATTCCGAGGCCCAGCATCAGAGGAGCCGCTACCCAGATTGCCGGTCCGTACACGATCCAGGAAGCGACCTGAAGCTGGGAAAGATTGCTGACGAACGCCCCGACCACGCTGATGCCTACCAGCGATACCCGGTTTTTCAACAATCCTTTCAGGAGTTTCATCGCATACCCGCTGCTCATCGTCCCGGCGAGCGAGATCAGAAAGAGGTAGGAGAAGAGGGTTCCGCTGACCATTCCCTGACCAATCGCCTTCAATAAAAGAATAAAGAAGTAGGAGGGGTAATTGATCGATTGGAGGATGAGAAGCAGGGGCAGATTTGCCAGTCCGAGGCGAAGAAAGGGAAGCGGTTTGGGGATGAGATGCTCCAGGGAGGAAAGCAGGAGGGTGCTGGCGGCGATGAAGGAGATCTTCCGGTCAGTAGGCGACATCATCGATCTCCTGGGGCATCGGACCGACCACGGTGAGCAGGACGTGGTTGGGCAGACAGGCGATGAACGAGCCGCTTCGATCGATCGGGCTCTGGAAGGTGCACGTCTTGTTGGGGCACGCCGAGTCGACGATCCGGGCTTTGCCCCCCCGGATCTCGATGATGGTATCACCGAGGGGTCCTGTTACGGTAACGGATCGGTCGTTCTTCAGCGAATACCGGTAGACGCCGTCGGCGGTCTGAACGGACACATAGCCGTTGCCGGTGTTTTGCCCCAGGGCAAAGACGAAGAAGCCGACGGCGGCGGCACAGAGAAGGATAATGACAAGATCGCCCACCAGCGAGCTTGGAATCTTCATGTCTTGAGTGTACAGAGCTCATTCGAGGAGGGCAATATGAATCCGATCGACAATTGACGGAAGACCGGGCGCAAATTATGATTGTGTAGAATATGTGTAGTTAGGTGTTGAATATGCAAAGGCTCTTGTGAAAGAGCACAAAACGTGATGAGGTAGGCTATGAAGTTGATATACGTGGCGGACGGCTGTAACGACGACCGCGAGGCGATGAAACAATATTTGGAACTCTCGGGTTTCGAGGTACAGGCGTTTGAGGAGCTTCACGGCCTTCAGGTGGCATTGAACAAGCAAGCCCCGGATCTTCTGCTTCTTGAAGTGCACCACAGCGACGGCGACGGCTTCACCTTCTTGAAGAAGATGAAGCAGAGCCATACGTTTCCGGTGATCTTCGTCACAAACAGAAGCGCCGAGAGCGATCGGATCTTCGGTTTCGAACTCGGGGCGGACGACTATGTGTGCAAGCCGTTTTCCGCCAAGGAACTGACCTTGCGGGTAAAGGCGCTGTTCACCCGGATCGAATTGAGCTCTTCCAGAAAGGATCACGCCACGTACTGGACCCTCGGTTCATCCCGCCTCCAGCTTGATGAGGAGAGCCACATCTTCAGCCTTGACGGGGAGGTGATCAGTCTGACCACGATGGAGTGGCGGATCATGAGCTACCTGGTCGCAAATGCGGGTATCCTGATCACGCGTTCGCAGATTCTCGAACACTGCTTTGACTACAGTTTCGAATCCTACGACCGCAGCGTCGATACCCACATCAAGAATATACGGAAGAAGATCGGACCGATGGGCACCGAATGGATTGAAACCGTGCGGGGATACGGCTATCGCTTTGGCGGGCAGTCAATTCCGCACCATGGATAACAAGAGATGAAACCGCTTATTTACATCGTCGAAGACCATGCAGTCATCCGGGACGGGGTGCGCCAGTACCTCGAGCTGTCCGGCTATGACGTGCGCGAGTTCGGAGATCTGACTTCAACGAAGAAGGCGCTCCAAACGGAAACCCCCGATCTGCTGATTCAGGATGTGATGCTGCCGGACGGGGACGGATTTCTGTTCATCAAGGAGCTGAAAAAAGAAAAGGATATTCCGGTGATCTTCATGACCGCCCGGATCGAGGAGAGCGACCGGATCCTCGGCTTCGAGCTCGGCGCGGACGATTATGTGACCAAGCCGTTCAGCCCGAAGGAGCTGATGATGCGGGTCCAGGCGGTCCTGCGCCGGACAAGCGGCCCGCAAAGCGATACCTTTTATATCGGTGATGAAGTCCTTACCTTTGACCAAGGAACCCACCAGGCGCATATAAACGGGGAGCCGATGAGCCTGACCGCAGCCGAATGGCGGGTGCTCGAGTACCTGATCGAAAACCTCAATCAACTGTGCACCCGGGAGGATATTCTCAAATACTGTTTCGACTACACCTACGAGTCGTATGAGCGGGTAGTTGACACCCACATCAAGAATATCCGGGCGAAGCTGGGCGGGGGCGACTGGATCGAGACGATCCGCGGGTACGGGTATCGCTTCCTCGGTTCCCCAAAGAAGGAAGTGGCAGGATGAGAAAACAGTTTATCCGCCTCTTCTTCGGCTTTGCATCCGTGGCGCTCTTGGTGCTGCTCATCCAGGTCGGGGTTTTCTTTTTCAATGAAGCCTACCAGCGGCGGGCGTGGTCGGAGTCGGTGTTTGAAGAGTACCATCAGCGCTTCTCCCTGCTGCTTGAAGAAGCGATTGCGACGAACACGCTCAATCAGCAGACGCTTCACCGGGCTCTGCTTTCGGCGATGGATGATCGGATCAGCGGGGTGGTGGTTCGCAGCAGCGACCAGACGATCACTTTGGCGTTCGGCAAGACCCGGGGCGGGATCACCCTTTCCGCCAAACCGGCCAATCGCACCACAAGACGGGTCCGAACCCTTTCCTATACGATGGAACTCAATGCTCAGACCCCCTCACTGAGGGAGGAGCGAACGATCCGCAGTCAGGAGATTCCGCTCTCTTCGGAGATCGGGCCTTCGGATATCGCCGGAACCTTCACCCTCACGGTGAACGGGGAGGAGGTCGGCTACATCGATGTGTTGACGTATACTCCGTTCACCTATCAGAGCACGTCCTTCATCTTGAAGGCGCTGGTGGCCCCGTTCGTCTGGTCGATCCCCCTCGGTCTGATCCTGGCGCTCATCCTCGGGGCCGTGATCAGCCGAAGGACGCAGCGGTACAGCGACGGAATCTCTTCAGCGCTTGAAGAGCTGAGCAGGGGAGAACACAACGTCGAGCTGCCCGAGGCGAAGTTCGATGAACAGGAGACGATCAACGCGTCGATCCGGGCGCTCGATAAGACCCTGCTACACAACAAGCAGTCCCGCCAGGCGTGGCTCCGCTCGATCAGCCATGATTTCAATACGCCGTTGACGGCGATGGGGCTCCTTCTGGAGGGGATCAGGGATAAGGTGTTCCCCCTATCACCCGAGACGATCGCAAAGGTGCAGGGCGAGCACGCCCTTCTTGCCTCTCGAATCGCCCAGGTCTCGCTCTACGCCCACCTTCTCGGACAGGAACCTCCGATTGATGAAAGACCATTCAATGCCCATGAGTTCGCAAAGGAGATTCTTCAATCAACAAGAAGCGAAAGGATTGAACTCACAGTGAATACCGAAGAACTCATCGGCGACCGGACGTTGTTGGGCTACGCGGCGAAAGCCCTGCTTTCAAACGCCCTCAACGCTTCCGGGGAGCCGGTCCGATGGACGATCGATTCCCGTTCGATGGAGTTCACCAACAAGGGAACGCTGCCGCAGGAGATCGATTTCTTCGAGCCCTGGGAACGGGGGGACAAGGCCCGAACATCCAGCGGCAGCGGGATGGGATTGCCGATCGTGTATCAGATTATGCGCCTTCATCAGGGCAATGCGACGATCGAGCAGCAAAATGATGATGTAAAATGCGTTATTTCATGGTAAAACCCCAATAAATGGGTGAAACAAGGTAGATTTCGCTAGATTCTTATACACACATAGAGTATACTCTGTAGGTAAGTCATGGGATCAAACCTTCCCTGGGAGAGATGGATTGAGGGTGTGGCCTCCTCAACCACTTGGAAAAGTGCGAGCTTTTTCAAGGCGATCGAGGTAAATGTGTATATCATTCTTATATGATTGTGAAACAGCTTATGTACAGGAATAAAGTTGACAAAGTAATCGATAGTGTCTTTGTAACCTTCTTCAAAAGCACAAATAAGCAGAATGCGTTCAACTGCTCCACACACTCTGCGTATTTGTACACACAAGCTTCACGCATATACATCAAACCTCACGTAAATACATTGTCCCCACAATGTCTTTACATTCAACTTTCAATGTACATCAGCATACTGATGTTACAAATAAACTCTCACGCAAAAAAATGGAGATTTACGTCATGAAGAAAAAGTTTTTAACTTTGGCGCTGGTTCTCATGGTTGCGGTAACACTGTTTGCTGCCACCCCAATTGAGGTCAGCGGATCATTAACGGCCGGTTATAAGTTCACCTTCGGCGGTGCCAAGCCTGGAACTACTGGAGAGAATGCAGGCAAAGCTACCATCGTCTCATCCTTCACCGGCGATCATTGGAAAGTATCAATCGGTGGAAATCTTGCGTATGGTGCTAATAAGGGACTTGCTAGTGCTACTGCTGAAATTTATCTCGACAAGGCCTTGAAAGACCAAGGCGTCGACATGGGCGATTTCAAAGTGACCCTCCATGCCGGCACCGGTGTCGAAAAGGGTGCGTACTCCGTGTTCGCGAACAAGGGTGCACTCGGCAAGGAAGCGGCCGCGATGGTTACGAAAGACAACGCCGGCATCACGCTCGGATATGGCTCCCTCGCGAAACTGTACTTCGCCTTCTTCCCGAACAAGGCGTTCCCGATGGTCGTCTCTGCTCAGGTTACTCCCGTTGCCGGAGTCGACGTAACCTTCGGCTACTCGAATGAGAGCGCGAACAACGACCTCTTGGTTACCGCGAAGGCTGACATTGCCAAACTCGCCGACTTGGATTTTGCTCTTGCTTCGACCGCACAGTTCGCCTATGACGTCGACGCCAAGGCCATGGTCGTCGGTGTCGATGCATCGACCACGATCGAAGGCATCGGTGTATATGTTGCATATCGACTTGCCGGCAAGGTAAACGGACTTGCAGCCGGTGCGAGCTACTCAACCACGGTTGAAGGATTCACCGTCGGTGGTGGAGCTGACTTTAAGGTTACCGATCTGAGTGACTTTGCGAACAAGTGGGATCTTAACGTCGAGGCTTCCGCAAGCTATGCCCTTGGTGGAGCCACCTACAAGCTCGTTATGGGTTACGGTGTTCAGGCTAAGGCATTCACTCTTACCCCGACCGTTACCATCAAGTTCTAAGCTGAAAGGTAATCAATCAGTTGATCAGGACCCGTCGTTGGCGGGTCCTTTTTTAGGTCTCATGCCGTCTTCTATCCGGTCTTTTGTGTCGATTCCGTGTTGTTCGTCTCTCTTTTGTTGACACTTTTCTCCTGCTTTATTACTACTTAGATAAGGAGAAACAGAGATGTTTTTATTTCTTATTTTACTGATTCTGGTCCTCTATCTTATCTTCCGTGATCCACCCGTGCATCAGGAATCGAAGGAAAAACCCCTTGATATTCTGAAGCTGCGCTATGCGAAAGGGGAGATCACCAAGGAAGAGTTCGAGACGATCAGAAAAGATTTAGGATTGTAGGAGGCATGACGATGATGTATGGATATACACTGGGCTTTCGCCCGATGGTTGGATTGAGGCTCTATGGAGCATACAGCTGGTTGTTCTGGGCGATTGTGGTTCTTTTCGTCGCTTCGATCGTTCTTTCGATCATCGCGATCGTTCGGACGTCGAAGCACAAGAAGTATTCTTCCTCTTCGGAGGCGCTGGAAGCGTTGAACGTCCGCTATGCGAAAGGCGAAGTTTCCAAAGAAGAGTATGAAGCGATCAAGAAGGATCTGAAGTAGCTCTCAGATGCGTGATGGTGTGAGGTGCATCCCTTCATGATTCATCTCCCTCTAAACCCACTGGACAGCTTCCCCGATTACTGGTACTATCGCTGATGTACCCCAAATCGGGCGGTTAACTCAGCGGGAGAGTGCCACGTTGACATCGTGGAAGTCGCCAGTTCAATCCTGGCACTGCCCAGATCAAAGCAACCTTCGGGTTGCTTTTTTTTTGTCTTCTTCTCATACTTGGCAGCAGCCATGAAACGAGTACCGCGAATCCTGCTGTTTCTCCTGTTGAGTGTTATCCTCCTGGCTTCCTGCAAACCGAAGCCGGTTGACCCGAAAAGTCGGACGCAACTGCTGCTGGGA
>ERZ795058.1667-NODE-1667-length-28950-cov-5.225714_pt1 | contig 28950 bp, 24 predicted proteins | sample MGYA00375142_ERZ795058 | MGnify/ENA primary metagenome ERZ795058 (study PRJEB30187, sample SAMN05720210) | activated sludge metagenome | isolation source: anaerobic digester from wastewater treatment plant | place: Japan | collected 2015-04-20 ... | reverse complement strand
GATTGCCCTTGGGTCTTTGGCGCCAATTTCTGGCACGACACCAAGAATTCCCTGTGCTCCGAGCACAAGCTCGTTTTTCCCTTTTTTCAGTAGACCGGTGATGTCAAACTCAAACGGCAGATACCCGCCAAGATGTGATCCGGCCTCTTTTGAGTTCACCCACAGCTTGCAAAAGAAGTTTACTGCACCAAATTTTATTCTAATTGTTCCTGTGCCGTCCCAGTCGAATTTTCCCCTGTAATAGGATGCTATGGCAGTGTTTGTGGTGTGTGGGAAGAAAAATGGCTTGAATCCTGTTTTGGGGACATTTTTCAGTGACAGCTCTTTCTGGGTTGATGCCGCCCACTCATAAAAAATTGGGTCTTTTTTTGGTTCGACATTCCTGGCTGTGCCATGGGAAAACTGGAGCACCATTGCAAGACACAAAATAAGGGTCACAAATTTGTTCATTGAAGCGCCCCTTTCATTTGGTTATTTAGGATATAATACGCCATCTGAAAGGAATTGGTCGCATCCTAAAAAGATTCCAGAAACGTTTTTACAATCTCTGGGTCAAAAGCCCTCCCTGCCTGGCGTGAGAGCCACACCCTTTCACTTTCTACGAGAACAAAATCTTTCAGATCCATTGAATGCTGGGCAATCCTTGAAGAAAGGGCTTGCACAAAGACAAGTATTCTTGAAAGTTTCGGTATCTCCTCACCTTTTAGCCCCATGGGATAGCCATAGCCGTCCCATCTTTCGTGGTGAGTGCGGATCACAGGAACACATTCTGAGAGTGATTTTACCGGCTGGACAAGCTCTGCTGATTTGATTGGATGTTCCATTATCGTTTTCATTGTTTGAGGCCCGGAGACAGTTGTCCCTTTCACAAGGTATTCTTCAAGTGCCCCATGGTCCATGTAGATAAGCGATATATCAACAAGCATCAACGATTTCTCAAGGATCTTTTTTTCATTTTCATCCAGGCATAATGCCCCTGAAAGTATGGAGATGAGTCTTTCGGTGTTCTCCAGTGTGGAGTACGCCTGTGGGTTTGATGATTTTATCATAGTGGACATGGAGAATAAGGCCGAAGCGTATGCTTCTTGCATGCATGCCCCCAAAAAATCTTTTCTGAGCGCTTCTTTTGTGGCAAGCTCAGCAATTTTATGTAATTTTTCAATTTCCTGTGGTGATGGTGCAGTGGCAGTTTCGACTACTGTTGCAAACGCTGTTCCCCTGCTGTCTTTATGGTGCCTGACCGATAGCGCCCTCCCATCTGCAGAAGAAAAATCTTTGTCCACGGGAGGTTCTAGTTTGGCAAGAATCTCTTTTGATGGAATATCGTTGGATTTCCCGCCATCCTCCTGCTTTGATGAGAAAAATACCCTGTTCATGGAAATACCAAGGAGTTTTGTGTCTTCTGGCAGGAGCATGTTGCAAATGGCAGTATCCGGGGAGCCAATTTTTTCCGCCTCAAGGAATATCTCTTTGTAGTTTTCGAGATTTTTGATGACGAGAATGCCCAGTTCATTGTTCTTTTCCTGGAACCTCGATGAGAGGTTTGCGTAATCAATCAACAGTGATACTTCATAGGTGGCATTCGAGAGCAAGATTGATTCAGCCCTGTTGTAGGGCAGGTCCGGCCTTACGAAAATAAACACACCCTTGAGCCTCTTTTCTTTTCTCCATGGGATGACAAGCATGTGGTGTTCAGTTCCAAGAAGCATAAATTTATCGGCGGCCCTTTGACCACGTACCAGTTTTTCTTCAATATCTGGCAGTGAATTTTTGAAATGTTCCAAAAAGGGGTTGATGTTTTCAAAATTGGGCGAATGCGATGCAATAATTATTGTTCCTCTTCCTCTTCCGAGTTTTGCCGCTATTCCGCATGACGAGCCAGTTGATTTTGTCAGCCTGGTAAGGATTTTCTGGAACTGTTTTTCGCCGCATGTGTCCTCAATCTGGCTGTTCCAGTCATAAAATATTGATAGTTGTTCCCAGGCCGAGGCAAGCTCCCGGATGATGTTTTCTTCGTCGTTCATTGTACACTGCTTGAGAGGATATTTTTAAGTATCGTCACAAGCCCCGTTGGAGAAAAGGGTTTCGTAACATATTCTAGCGCACCGAGCCTGAAAGCCCTGTCTTTGTCCTCATCCTGCCCCCTGCAGGTGAGCACTATAACAGGGAGCTTGCCAAGGCAAGGTTCCCCCTTCAGTCTGGAGAGCAACTCGAAACCGGATATCGTTGGTAGCATGAGGTCCAACAATACTAGATCTGGAGGGTTTTCTTTTATTTTCTCAAGCGCCTCCCCACCATCAAAGATTGCCCTTACTTGGAAACCGGCGCTTTCGAGCACATAGGTAATAAGTTTTGAGATTGCGATTTCATCTTCGACAACAGCAATGCTCTTTTTTGGCTCCATCTGTCTAGATGATAATTTTTTGCTGTCTGTAAGTCAAATCGTTTGATGTATGCAAAACGCTTTATTTGTTGTTTGAAATGGCAGTTGAGTTTTTAAGATAATTTTTGTTGGGTGCTTGATTGGTAATGATCTGTTGATAATGAGTTTACAAAAAATCCCCACAGCCATTCTTTGTTTACTGAAACAGCTGTGGGGATTTAGCAGCTACTTTCTGTTCCAGGGCCTCAATGGATGTTTGGCCAGTACATAGGAGGCAAGCGGAATGGTTTTTCCGGTTTTCTCGTCAAAGAGTGGCGTTGCGCCCATGTACATCATGTCCCCAGGGTCACCATACTGGTTTAATCCTTGCTCTTGTGCCCATTGCCTGAAGAGTGTTTCCTCTCCAGGAGCAAATTCCGTGAGCCATGCTGGATCAATGTCATTCCACGGTCTGTCGCGGTGGTTGGAACGGATGTATTCATATCTGTCCCTTGCCTCGCCCTTTGCTTCGTCAAACAGAGGGGAGCCGCCTGGGTACACCATGTCTTTTGGGTCGCCAACATAGTTGAGCCCCTTGTGCGCAATCCAGGCCTCAATCCTTGGCTTCTCTTCCTCAAGTGTCGGCCCCACCGGTTTGTCTCCAAAAATCCATACTGCCACCAGGATGCCTGCAATTAGCATCAGAGCGGCCACCACAATAGCTACCGGAACTGGTTTTCTTGTCATTTGCGCCTCCTTGAATACCAAACAGGCCAGATACCCCTGTTGTTCAATATGATATTTAATCCCCTTTGCCTTATTTGGCAATTCTGTTATAAGGAAAGTGTGAAGAAAGTTGCTGTAATATTTGGCCCTACTGCAAGCGGGAAGACCGATCTTGCCATAAAGCTGGCAAAAGAGTTTGGAGGAGAAGTTGTTTCTTGCGATTCACAGCAAATATACCGCGAGCTTTTCATTGGCACTGCCAGGCCGACAGAAAAGGAGATGGACGGAATTGTCCACCACCTTCTGGGGCATGTCAGCGTAAGGGAAAAGTACAATGTTGCCAGATACCTTGATGATGTGAGCATTGCAATAAACGAGGTTCTCTCAAGAGGAAAATTGCCGATAGTTTGCGGCGGTTCCTATATGTGGCTAATGATGATGATTGATGGTATTTCGAAAACCCCGGAGGGTGATCCAGATTTACGCAGAAAACTTGAAAATGAGGCCAAAGAGGACGGACTGGCGGCCATATACGCCAGACTCCAGACAGTTGACCCGGTCTCGGCGTCAAAGATAAAACCGACTGATTTGAAAAGGATTGTAAGGGCACTGGAGATTTACGAGCTTTCCGGCAAGACCCAGTCGGAGCTTTTTTCTGAAAGAGAGCCCCTTCTTTACGATTTTATAAAGATTGCCATCACAAGGCCAATGGAAGAACTCTACGGGAGAATAAACAGGCGCACCGATGAAATGGTCAGCGCCGGCCTGCTTGACGAGATAAAAACAGTGATTGAAAATGGCCTTGAAGCTGATGTCCTCAGGGTGATGTCCCATGGGTACCCTTTCCTGATTGATTACTTTCATGGCAGGACAACGCTTGAAAAGGCACTCTCGGACATGAAACTTGTGACCAGGCACTATGCAAAGAGGCAGATGACTTTCATCAGGTCAAGGCAGGATTTTAATGTTTTTGATGCAAGAGATTTTGAGGGGATTTGTTCTTTTGTCCATACAAAGCTTCTTGACAAATGACAGCGACCAGAGACATTTAACAGGGCAAAAAGGAGGACACAAAAATGGACCCTACAAGGAACGAACGCCACCAGGCGATAGAAAGGATCGAGGCCGAGAGGAATTCGAAAGTCATATCCTACATTCTCCATCCGGAGGGCGCCTCGATTGCTGATGATGTCGTCCCTCCGCTCTACCACCAGCTCATGACGATGGGCAGGACAGACAGACTCGATGTGATACTCGCATCCAGGGGCGGTTCACCAGAGAGCGCCTGGAGAATTCTGACCCTTTTGAGAGAGTTTACAGACCACCTGTCGGTTATTGTTGGCTTCAAGGCCTTCAGCGCGGCGGCATTCATTGCCCTTGGTGCCGACGAAATTGTCATGTCGCCACTCTCCGAGCTAGGCCCCGTACACATCCAGACAGCAAGCCCGCTTGCGCCGATTGGCGCTGATGGGAACCCGGCATGGGTCAGCCCCTATGACATCATGACTTATGTTGAATACGCAAAAACAAATGGCGCCAACCCGGAGATGATATTCGGTGATATCGACCTTCATCCACTTGTGCTTGGTTCTGCAATGAGAGCGTACAATCTCGCCAAAATGGTTGCCACAAAGTGCCTCGGCCTTTCCAGCAAAGCGAGGGGGCAGGGTGAAATGGACAGAATAGTTGACGCATTTATTGGCGGCACGCACTCCAGCAGCATGCCATTTACAAGGTTTGATTGCCTTGAGGAGCTGAAACTGCCTGTAACCTATGCCTCGCCACAGCTTGAGGCTAGCATTGGCATGCTGGTTTCAGTTTACAACCAGAGCGTGTCCTACAGCTCGGAGCCGGAGACCGATCCGATTTCAAAGAGGGAGTACAGGACAATAACGCCGGCAATCCTGGAGAGCCTTGGCCTGACCCAGGTCTACAAGAGAAGGATCGAAAGGATCGTCACACCAGAAGGCAATGTCACCGAGGTGCCTGGCTGGGGTGGGTGGATGAATGAAACCGTCCAGGAGGCGATGTAAAAAAATTCATTTCTGATAAATAAAAAAAGCCCGAGGAAACCCGGGCTTTTTTTATATGGAGAGAGCGTTTATTTGTATTTTACGGTAAATTTGACCACCTTTGTCGTGCCACAATCTGCCTTTATTGTTATTTCGAATGTTCTTTCCTTCTCGTCATTCTGTTTTCCAGGCATTGTTATTGTGACCTTCATCTTTTTCTCGTGGCCGTTTGGGACTTCCAGCCTGTCCGGGCTGAACTTTATTGCAGAGGAGCCTGAGGAAGCAGCAAATTTCATGTTCTTGCCCGTTTTGTTCTTGATGAGCAGGTTAAATGATTCTCTCTGACCGGCCTTGAGGGGTGTATTTGCCGGGTTCTTCTCCCATCTTACTTCAAATTCGCAGTTACTTGCTGGTGGTGTCTTGTAGAAAATCCTGAAGGAAATCTGGGCTTTCTGTCCGCATGAGGCAACAAGCACAAACGAGAACTTTGTGGCAGGTTCTTTGCCGATCGGCGGCTGCTTCACTGTCACTTTCAGCACAAACTTTGCACCCGGTTCCAGCTCGAACTCCTTGGCCGAAAACTTGAGGAACTCACCGGAGTATTCAATCTTGATTGTTGTTTTTTGTGTGCCCTTGTTTGTGATCTCAAGCGGGAATTCGGCCTCCTGGCCAGGGTCAAGCTTTACGGATTCCGGGGACTTTTGCCATCTGAAGGTGAACTTGCATGATGGTTGTTCCGTTACCTTAAAGAATACTCTGAATACAATTTCTTTTTGCCCGCCGCAATCAGTTGCAATCACAAAGGCCCATTTCGAGAAATTCTCCTGGCCTTTTGCGGTCTGTTTTATTATCACTTTCAGGATAAACTTTTGCCCGGCCTCGGCAGAGAATTCATTTACCGAGAAGCGAAGCCCTTCGGTTTTCGAGGTCACCTTGAAGGTTATTTTGGAAGTTCCAAGATTTGTGACCACAAGATTGTATTCACCCTCTTGCCCTGGATCGAGTTTGCCTGATGTTGGGTCCTTCTCCCACTTGACGCTATACCTGCACTCCTGGGTGATCTTGTATCTTGTTATAAACTTGAATTCCAGCTGTTTTCCATATTGTGAAACAAGCTTTATCATCCAGTGGACTTCATTAGAAGTTCCAGATTTTGGTGGTTGCTTGATCTTGACTGTCAGCCTGAAGGTGCCCTTTGGTGCGACCTCGAACTCAGCATTGCCGAGTTCCAGTCCAGTGTTCTCCGAAGAAGCCTTTATCTTGAGCTGCTCCATGCCGCAATTGTTTGTGACCAGCAAAGTAAAAGTCTCTTCCTGGCCGGCTTCCATTGCAATCGTTGCGGGCTCTTTTTCAAACCTTGCCGTAAAGTTGCATTTTTCTTCTTTTCCACCATTGCCGCCGCCCTTGTCGCCATCTTTTGCAAACAAAACAGGCGAGAAAGCAAACAATGGGACTGCCATGAGGATGGTCAGTAAAACCGCCAACAGTTTCTTCATTTGAAACCTCCTTGGTCTTTTCTGAAATCTAATACGGTGCATGTATTTAAAAAGTTTACACTTTAATGAAAGCCTCTCTTGAAAACGGAAAATTGAATATTATATCGAAATCCGATAATGGAAAGCGATATATGTTTTGAGGAAAAATTTACCAAGGAATTTTTTCTTGGGTTTATCAAACTGCATGTATTGCACCACTCGACGAAAGAGCCGGTATATGGGCTTTGGTTTATAGAAGAACTTTCACGCCACGGCTACAAGATGAGCCCTGGTACGCTTTACCCCATTCTCCACCAGCTTGAAAAGAATGGCTATCTTGAATCATTCAGGGAAAAGGTTGCTGGAAGGCTGAGGGTCTACTACGAGGCCACAGAAAATGGCAAGAAAGCTCTTGAAGAGGCAAGGAGCAAGATAAAGCATCTTATAAAGGAGGTTCTCTATGACGAGGAATGATATTGGACTGACTTCTGCAAAAGCAAAGGAGCTTCTTGCAAAATTTGGGCCCAACAGGATTTTCAAACCCTACACGGTAAACTTTATTGGCATTTTCATCGAAGAAGTTACAGAACCAATGATTCTTTTGCTAATCGCTGTCGGTATCATATACAGTTTTCTTGGTGAACTTGGCGATTCGATAACGATATTTTCAATTATAGTCCTCCTCACGCTTGCCGAGGTGTTCAACGAATACAGGGCCAAAAAGGCCGTTGCAAGCCTTGGTGAGATTGCTACCCCAAAAAGCAGGGTGATAAGAGACGGCAATGTTGCGGAGGTTGACTCGCTTGAGGTGGTGCCTGGCGATGTTCTTGCCCTCTCTCAGGGGACAAAGGTCGCTGCCGATGCAAAAATAATCAGGTCAGTTGGGCTCCAGGTGGATGAATCGGCACTCACTGGAGAGTCGTTCCCACAGGACAGGGACGCTGGCGAGTCCATCTTCGCCGGGACCGCCGTTGTCTTTGGCGAGGGCGAGGCAATAGTCGAAAAAACTGGCGCAAGCACAAGGCTTGGCGAGATAGCGGCAAAAACAAAGGCCGTAAAGCCACCAAAGACCGCCCTCCAGCGCGCGATGAAATCGCTCTCCGGCCAGCTTGTGTGGGTGGCACTTTTCTTCTCGATAATGATACCGCTTGTCGGATTTCTCAGGGGCGGAGACTGGAAGGCCATGATACTGACCGGTTTGACGCTTTCTTTTGCCACAATACCAGAGGAACTGCCAATCATCATCACAATGGTGCTCGGGATTGGCTCCTACAGGCTGTCCAAAAAGAACTTCCTGATAAAAAAGCTCAAGGCGGCTGAAACACTTGGCAACACAACAGTCATTGTCACCGACAAGACGGGAACAATCACGCAGGCAAAGATGTCTGTTGCTGCCACTTTCCCGAAAGACGCAAAAGAATCCCTGTCTCTTGCGCTCCTTTCGACCACTGATTATTCAAGCAACCCGCTGGAGACATCAATAAAGCAGAAGGCGCTGGAACTCGGTGCATCGCCAGCATCGCCGGAAATTTTCAGACAGAGGTCGGTTGGTGATGGCAAAAAGTCCAAATCTGTGATCAGAAAAAATGACTCGATTTATACGCTCTACAAGAGTGGGGCGCCGGAGGACGTGCTTGCAAGCTGCGCCAGTGTCCCCAAAGAAGTCTCCGGGGAGCTTGAAAAGCAGGCAGAGAATGGCAGAAGGGTCATTGCTGTCGCCACAAAAAACCTCACCCAGGGTGAGGCGAAGGAAGATTTTGACAAGCTCGAAAAACAGATGACATTTGAATCACTGATCGCTTTTGAAGACCCGCCAAGGGACGGCGTCAGGGAAACGATAATAAGGGCAAAAGGTGCCGGAATCAGGACCATAATGGTCACGGGAGACCACCCGAAGACGGCCGCATTCATAGCAAACCAGGTTGGAATCGACACTGCAAATATTGTGACTGGCGACAAGCTTGACCTGATAAGCGATTCAGAGCTGAAAGAAACCGTCAGGACGATGTCTGTTTTTGCCAGGACAGTCCCGGAGCACAAATACAGGATTGTAAAGGCGCTCCAGGAAAACAGCGAGGTCGTGGCCGTGACCGGCGACGGAATCAACGATGTTCTGGCGCTCAAGGGTGCAGACATCGGCATCGCAATGGGCAAAAGGGGAACCGATGTTGCCAGGGACGCGGCCGAGGTCGTGCTCTCCGACGACAATTACAACACAATTGCAAGCGGAATCTTTGAGGGCAGGGCGTTTTTTGACAACCTGCAAAAGGGCCTCAAATACTACCTTTCGGTCAAAATAGCCCTCGTGCTGACGTTCCTCCTGCCTGTAATCCTTGGCGTGCCGATGCCGTTTGCCCCAATCCAGATAATCGCCCTCGAGCTGTTCATGGACCTCGCCGCCTCCGCCGCTTTTGTCGCAGAGCCGAAGGAAAGCTCTATCTACACAAGAAGACCCAGAAACCCGAAAGAGAACGTCCTTGGGCCAAAGGTGCTTGCAGACATAGCAATCAAGGGCTTTGCCCTGTTTGCTGTCGTCTGGATCACATATGGCCTTGCTCTCTGGCTGAGCATTGGCGATGCAAGTATCGCAAAAACGCTGGCCTTTGCGGCGTGGATGTTCGGCCATGTGGCCCTGGCTTTTGCCTCCAGGTCGGACAGAAAACTGCTTGTCCAGATGAACCCGTTTGGCAACGTGGTCATGGACCTGTGGGGACTTGGCGCCATCGCGTTTTTGCTGCTTGGCGCCTATGTGCCATACCTCAATGAGAGGCTAGGCCTGTTCCCGATTTCGCCGTCGCTCCTCTTGTGGCCGCTTGGGATTGCTGTTGTGGTCATGCTCCTTCTTGAGGTGAGGAAGCTGTTTGGGTGGAGGAATTTCCAATAGCTTCCTCTAAAGCTTCGTAATGAACTGGATCATTTTTTTTGATTCCATCGATAACTAGATTTATTACATTCTTGCATTCGCTAATATTGGAGAAAGTTATCATATTTTGTATACCACCACTGTTATGCGATAATTCATTTGTGAATTTATCAATTAATTTTTGTTCATATATGTCGCTTGTTATCAGATAAAGTTTATCTTTCCATGGACCACCATCTGGTCTTTTTGCGCCGAGATAGGTATCCAAGAATCTCCTTGCGATATTTTGAATTGTATATAGTTTACTGTGTTCATCTTCATTATTCCAATCAGAGCAATTATTTTTTACAGCTCTTAGCTTCCAGTAAAGATAAACATATTCGGAGCGAAATTTGTCAAATACAAAGGGTGGTTTTTTAATACATGATCTCAATGAATTGTCCAATTCTATAAAATATAAATTTCTTTTTTTAAAATCTCTTGTGTCTTTAAGCAGGGAGAAAAACTCCATGTTGTGTGTGGTAATAAATAACTGTTTGCAATCCTTAAATTTCTCATAGATAACACAGTACACCATATATAAATGGTTGGAATCCAGACTTGATATTGGATCATCAATGAAAATAATTAGGTCTTTAATGCCCCCTTTCTGGGGGTCATCTAATGAAACCAGAAAATGCGAAAAAGCAATTATGGTTTTTTCGCCTTCGCTTAGCTTTTCTGCAAGCTCTCCGTCCCTTTTGATCGCGTATCTGTTATTAACAACTTCTACATTGAATTTTTTGCTACCAAAAAATAATTCCAGGTATTCGTTAATCTTTGAAGCTCCTTTTGAGATACCACCGAGTTCCTCTCTAATAGATTTTTCTTTTGACTCAAGATCTATTTGTTTTTTATCTAATGTTTCTTTTTCTTTTAATGCGCTTTCTGCCTTTTCCTTAAGTTCTGGGATGTTGTTATTGATAGCCCAAGTTGCTATTTGATGTCTTATAATCGATTCTTTTGCTGTTTTTTTGCTATGCTCTAACTGTTCAATTTGAGTATTATTATTTTTTAATAAAGCGGTCAAATATGTAATATTTTCTGCAAATAAATCATAATCTTTTGATAAATCCTCCAAAGGAGCAGTCAATGGTTCGATTATTGCATTTTTTTTCTTTATAATGCAGTCTCTTATTTGCTTTAATGAGGCGATATTTTTGTCACGAATATTAATAATGTCATTTTTATTATCTAGATATGATTTCTGGAATTCAGGCAAGAATCTCATTTCATCAGGCAAAGCCATCTTCTCCATCTCGATAATTTGATTTGAAATATGATTTTCAAAATCACTCAGGGTAGATTGCATTTCCTCATATTCTTTTGTGAAGTAATTTTCCAGTTTTACATGCAAATCGCTTGGCAAAAGATTACCACAAAACAGACATTTTGTTTTTCCTTGATGAAGTTGCTTGCCTTTATATATCCATTCTACAATATCCTCGCCATCAGCAACATCTAGTATGCTTATGTTGATTGAGGGTATCTTATACAAAATTGTTTTAAGATTTTCAATATCAATCCCATAATTAATCTGAGGTTTTTCCATAAAAAAATCTATTTTTGAATAATTACCGTAGGTTCTATAAATATTATCTTGTTTTGTGTAATTTTCTTCGTCTAGCAAACACTGATTCAAGGACAATTCTATTTCGTCATAAATTGGATCTAGTTTTTTTACATCAAATCCAGGAATTGATAGTAATTCTTTTATATTTCTTGCTTTGTCAGTTTTAGATTTACTGAGTTTGGCCACCGATTCTTTAATTATTATATCTAAATGTTTATGTCCGCTTTTAATCGTATTTAATTCTGATAAAATTTCATTTAAAGCGGTTTCTTGCTGAATATTTTTTTCACCCAACACAAAAATTGTTTCTATACCTTCATTGTTGATCATAAAGTCTTTTAAGTTAGATGAGACATAATCCCTATTGAATATAGCAATATTTATTGGTCTGCTGTCTTTTTCTTTAATTTTGCTCCCGTCATCTAGCTCAATTTGCCATTCGCCTGAATTTTCAATAGTTTTTCCTATGGAAGCGAATACCCTAGATAGAGTTGTTTTTCCAGAATAATTCCAACCATAAAAAAAGTTGTTTTTTTTGAAATCATCAAGTTTGGATTTGCCCCAATCAAAATCTTTAAATACACCAAAATTCTTGATATAAGATACACGTTTTATTAACCTCATTTATATACCCCCATCAAACTTTTATAATAACTAAAATATTTTCATTAAGCAATAATATGGTGATCTGGACCTAAAGATACCCTAAAAACAAACCTACCATCTATACTTTCCAACCGAAGCAATCGATCATTTGTTTGGATTATACCCTCTGTGTCAAATTCAAAACCACCTCACCCTTACCCTCTCCTGAAAGGAGAGGGAAAAAGGCATGCCGCTTATATTCACCTATTTTGGGAGGGGGGGGAGAAACCTTTTGCTCATGCCATTTCTGAAAGGGAAGACGCGAGAATTGTAATAAATTATGCGCCTTGCTTAAAAACATCATCTTTGTGTGTCTTTTCTTTTGAATGCGGATTATAAATTTACCACCCACGGCGGGGAGTATGAAATATTTTCTTCTCCCTGGGGGAGGGTTCACCGATTTTGGCCAGCTTTGGGAAGGTTGATATTTTTCCTCTCCCTTTGGGAGAGGATGCCCAAAGGGCAAGTGAGGGGGTTTAAGACGTCTGCTTTTTGAAACTCAAAACCACCTCACCCCTGCCCTCTCCTGGAAGGAGAGGGAGCAAAAACAACATTCCACTCTCCTCTCATCTTGTATCTTAAAAAGAAAGAGGGAAAACAAATTTGGGTTGCAAACGTTTCGCCGTTGCTCATTGTTGACAGAGAGCGTTTGCAATAATTCAGGCAATATTTTTATAAATCTCAGACAAAAATCACCGGCAACCGTTATCGTCTTTTATTTGTGCCATAATTTCTCATTCCAGCCCAGTTGTTGCCAAAAAGTAAGATAACAGGGGGGTTGACAGAGCAGAGGGTATTGGCTATAATGAGCTTACTTTTAAAATCATATTAATCACAAAAAAGGAGGATTTTAATTATGTATCCAGTGAAACTTGATGTTGATTATCCAGAAAAATTGTCCAGGGGCATTCTGCTTCTCAGGACATTCTTTGGCGTTTTTTATGTCATGATTCCTCACGGCTTCTGCCTTTTCTTCTACGGAATTGCCGCAATGTTTGTCCAATTCATCGCATGGTGGGCAATTTTGTTCACCGGCAAGTATCCAAAGGGCATGTTTGATTTCGTGGTCGGCTACTACAGGTGGTCAATGAGGGTCAACGGTTACATGGGATACATGACCGACGAGTATCCACCATTCAACGGAAGACCGTAAGAGATTATTCTACCAGATTGAAATGCCCCGCCGTTTTGACGGGGCATTTTTTATTTTTTGCCACTGGCTGGTGACTGTCAGGCTGGCCACCACTTGATGTCTACCCTTCTTTCCTTGGAGTTCCACTCCACATCGGCGCCAAGGACTTCGGAGACAAACCGCAGGGGCACCATTGTTGTTCCATTTATGATGGCTGGCGCAACAGGCAGTTCAAACGTCTGGAATGCCGGGAGCATCGAGCCAAAATCAGATGTTGCCTCTTTTTTCCCGACCCAGAGCGTCACTTTTTTGGTGTAGCTTCCGTCAGGCTTCAGGCCGAATGTTAGGGTTATTTCCTTTGTTTTCTGGTCGTAGTCCACCTTGGCCCCGAAAGTCTCGGAAATGAACCTTACCGGCACCACTGTGTAGCCCTGTATGATTGTTGGTGGCTCTGCAAGCTGTTTTTTCTGCCCGCCCACCTGCGCCTCTTTTTTGCCTATCCACAGTGAAATCTCCACTGGCATGGTGTTTGAGACCTCAATCTGGAGGAGGGCCTCGGCATTGCCCTGGCCCGTTGTTGCGGAAATTGCAACAGTGTATTGCTGGCCGGCGCTTGCAACCAGAGTGGAGACTGTTAGTGTCGCCTGCTGGCCGGATTTCACTTTTTCAGGGCTGATTGTTGTCCCGAGAGTTTTTGTGCTTGGAGCGGAGAGGATTGCTTCGCCCTCAAACCCTGTCACGGTTATTGTTGCCGTGTCCTTTTGCCCGGGGTTGACCATCATGATTGCCGGGTCAATCTTTATCTCGATTTTAGGTGCAGTCGCATTCGAGGGCCTGATTATGAAGGGTTCCAGCCTGTCCACCGGTATCTTGAACTCGCCGTCTTGTCTGAATACGGTGACTTTTTTGAATGTGGGCTTGCCGCCGGTCTCTTTTCCACTTTTCTGATCTGGCACCAGGTACTCGAGTTCGAGCGCCTGCGTGACCGGAAAATCAAAGTCCACATAGGAGAAAGTCGGTGGTTTTGAGCCGTTTACCCAGGCGATGACAAATGGGTCATTTATCCCAAACCTCATTCCCCAGAGACTGTTGTATTCTGGTGCAATCCATCTTCCAACTGTTGTTTTGCCGCCGGGGAGATCGTATGGGAGAACCTGGACTTTTGAGGTTTCAAGCAGGAGCTTTTGCATTGAATAGTAGGAGAGCCTTGGATTTCCGTTCAGATCGAGCAGTCCGCATGAGCCAAAAATGTTGCTTGAAACATCCTTTTCCATACCCCAGCAGGCGGTCTGGCACCCGTTTCCAATCATGGTCATGATGCGCTTCACCAGCTCGTTTGCCTGGTCTCTTTCGGTTTGTTCCGGGTAGTCTTTTGCCGCACCAACATAGTTCATGGCAGACAGGCATGTTATCGGTGTCCTCTGGAGACCATTTTCATCGAGCAATTTTCTGGTGTTTCTCGAGATGCGGTTTATAAAACTGTAGTTTTCGGAGTCGGCCCTTGAGGAGCCAAAGTTGTTTGAAATGGCCATTATGTCAAAGAATGGATAGCCAGCTTCAGCTTGAAATTTTCGTAGTTCGTTGAGGATTGCCGGCCAGATATGTGTCTTGTTGTCGCTGAATCCACCCACAATCAGTTTTGCACTTGCGCTTGCCATGGAAACAGCCCTGCTTGCCACTTTTATCATCTGCGCATAGCATTTTGAAGACTCGGAAACGTATGAAGTGTCGCTGATCCTCGCATCAAGGTGGAACTTTGTGCAAAGGGTGCCGGGTGCATCCAGTATGCCGTCCCCATCGTATCTTTCCACGACCGCAGCAATAAACTTCGAGAATTTGGCAAACTCGATTGGTTTTGAGAAGCATTCGGCCTCGACATTTATTGCGAGTATGACAGATTTGCCGGCCTTCGCCAGTTTTGAAATCACCAGATCGGTTTTTGAAAAGTCCGGTTTTTCACCATCCATCCATTTTATGGCGTTTTCTTTTGCCAGGTACACTTCACCCACCGGCAGGTCAATATCTGTTGATGCTGAGAGTTTTGCAACGCCGATTTTCTCCGAGAGTGTCCTGGATGGAAGGGGTTCTACTGCAATTGGTCCTTTGGCAAGCATGGTATAGATTCCGTTCAAATCGGTTGGGTCAATGATTTTTGTTTCTATGGCGTCCTCAAGCCTGTCATACTCGTCACCACTTTCGCCAATTGGCACAAGCGAGGTCACTCTCATTTTATCAGTGACTGGAAGCGGTACTTTTCTTGCCGTTTCCTGGTCCGAAAGAAAAACAAAATAAACGGGCTGAAGGCCCGGCCTGCTGAACCTGAAGGCCCTTATGCCGACGCCAAGTGTTACCTCCAGCACATCGTCAAAAGTGGCTTGCGAAAGATAGTACGAAAGGAGTTTGTAGGTCCAGAAAACCTTTCTTTTGTGCCATGGACCATTGCCAAATTTTGTAATGCCGTTGTGAATTAGCCCCATCTGGCTGAAATACCCATCTACCTTGTCGTCCATCACGCCATCAACACAGCTTATGTAACATACGCCCTTTATCCCGTTTGCTAGAGCGAGTATTGTCCTCTCGGCAAATGTTTTCGCTTGCATGGTTTCGCTAGAGTCGTCCATTTTCGGCATTTTACCGCAGTAGGTGCCGTATTCAGTCATAAACATCGGAGTGTTCGGATCATATCCTGCATCAAGAAGCCTCTCCTTGAAACTTTTTGAGCACCTTTCAACCATGAGCGAGTCCGTTGCCTGTCCGTAAATATGTATATCGACTGCATCAAATGCAGGCTGGCCACCCAGTTCACGCAAAATATCAGCATACACCTCATTTTCTGCATCCGAGGCTTCGCCAGCCATTACAACAACACATGAAGGGTCGGAGTTCTTTGCCTCGTTATAACAATCAAGTAGGTGCTTTGCGTATTCTGGCAGGGTTCCCTTCCAGAAAATGTCCTTCATGTTGATTTCATTCTCAATCTGCCAGATTTTTACGACAGCACCAAAGGGATTGTCGTCTTTTCCGTCACCATCATAGTATTCGACAATGTCTCCGACAGTCCTGGCATTGTTTGGCAAAAAACTCCTGAAATTCAGGGTAATGATATGCTCGATGCCCTTTGAGCTCTCGAGTGCGATTTTCTTTGCAGCATCTTTCCACTCAAAACCGGGCGCCCACATGAAAAAGTCTTGCCTGTAGAAGGTTGGAGCAAGTCCATCAAGGTGCTTGGTGAGCTCATCCTTGTATTCATCATAACTTTTGACTCCAAGGGAATCAAATAACAATTTTGTAAGCTTCGGGGAGAATTTCGGGTATCCATAGGGATCAAGAAAACCCAATCTTGTCCTGCCAAGGAGCTCATTGCCCAAAACTTGTCCTTCGCCGTGTATTGAAACAACCATTTGGTTTTTTGCATGGGACACTTCCAATACTGGGGAAACCTGGGCCAACAAGAACAGGCAGACCGCAAAAATTATAATTTTCTTCATCCTGACCTCCATGGTTTACATTATAAGCATAGTATTCTTGACTTTACAGCGCTGTCCAAACATAATCCTAAATTAAATGGGCCAGTCAATTTCAGGACAACTCCAGTATTTAAGCCTGCCCGATGTCATTAGTCTCATAAACCAGAGCTCAATGAACGGGAGTCTTCAGGTGGCCACCGAGGACGGTGTGAAGGGCACCCTCATTTTTGTGGGGGGCAAGCTTGTGCATGCCGTTTATGGCAACATCTTCGGCGATGAGGCAGCAAACCACATCATGACGTGGACAAATGGCACTTTCAGCTTCACACCTGGCGACTGGGATGGCGATCCAACAATCACTCTCAGTGTCGAGAAATTCATCCTTGATTACACGCTGAGGCAGGACGAGGACATTGCAGAGATTGGGCAATCCATTTCCGGTACCCACCAGATAAGGCTTGCCAGGGACACTTCCCAGCCAGACGGTATAGTCCTGGAGCCAATTGAATGGTCTTTCCTTTCCTGCATCCAGGACGGCGTATCCATCGCCCAGATTACAAGCGAGCTTGAAATAACCACCGATGAAGCGCGCAGGATAGTGGCGAAGCTCACAAAACTCGGTTTTGTAAAAATAGTGGCCGAATAGGTTTTTAAGGCCTCTTCGGGTAGTAAACCACAGCCGTCTTTTTCTGCTCGACCCACTCAACATCGCAACCAAGCGCCTCGGCAACAAACCTTACCGGAACATAGGTTGATCCACTTGTGAGTATTACTGCTGGTGGATCGATATTTACCTGATTACCATTCACCTTTGCCTGTGGCTTGTTTATCCAGATTTCGACAGTTCCGCCATCAAGGGAGTATGTGACTTTCCTTTCGCTGGCATTCCAGTTTACTTCAGCGCCCAGTGTTTCACCAAGTGCCCTGAGCGGGACAAGCGTCCTGCCCTTTATGATTATCCCCGCCCTTCCTGCATCGTACTTTTCCTCGTCGCCATCGGTTTGTATCAGGAATGATGTTGAAAGGAGCGATATCGAGATCTTCTTACCAGTTATCTGCGCTGACACTGGCACATTCGTTGACCCGCCATTTGTCTGGATCTTTATTTCACCATTGAATGTCTCCCAGGCATCGTCCCTTCCTGGATCAATGGTTACTTTTATCGCCTTTGTTTCTGGGTCAATTTTTTCCGGTGAAACCACAAACATTTTGGAGGTGCTTGTTACGTTACCTTCAAGTTCTTCGTCGCCCAGGTTTGAGATTGCAATTTCCAGCGTTTTGGCCGGTTTTCCATAGTACATCTTGCCAAAGTCAAGCAAAGCCTTGTCAACAGACAGCTTGGCCGGCTTTTTTTCTGGTGGCGGTGGCTCGACTTCCTTGAATGAAACATTCAGTGCCCTTGAATTGCCAACATCAAGCACGGTCAGGGTTCCGTCCTGGTTTGATCTTATTCTTGAAGGATATGCCAGTGCTTCTGGTTCTTTTTTGTAATCCTGGACAGTCTCAGTTTGTGAAAGCCACCCTTTTCTGCCGTATGCTACAATATTTTTTCCATTTTCTGAAAACTCGATGATTTGCCCTATTGCCGGGTCAGTTATCATTATTTCTCCGGATGGCCTTGTGCAGATTGAGGAAGGCATTTCAACCCCCTCGAGTGCAAACTCAAATTTCTTAGTGCCAGTCTCGGAGAATGCCTTTATCTTCTTTTCTTCAGGGAAAAGCAGGAGAATGTTGCCGTCCCTGTCAAAAGTCACGTCAACAGGATTGCCTTCCACCTTGAATGTTGATGGCAATCCGCCTGTCATGAATATCACCTGGCCCTGTCTGTCAAGTGCCGCTATTTTGTTTCCGGATGATGCCAGCGCCATTATGATGTCGGGTATATCGACATTTTTCTGGAGGTCGTAGGAGCCCTTGAATTCAAATGTTAGATTGTCGTACCTGCGGATTTCCCATCCAGAGGCCACCAAAAGCTCGTTTTGGGTCATTGCCATGTCCGAAAGAACACCAAGTGAATCTCCAGCTGGCCCCTCAGATTTTGGGCCAGAAAGAGCAACTGTTTTTTGCGGGGTGCCATCAGAACCAAAAATGTGCAGCTTTCTGTCGAGCCCCTCGAGAATAGCTGTTTTCCCCTGTGGCAATTTCATTGCGGAAACGGGATTTTTTAGCGTGTCCTCAAGGACCTTTCCCAGTTCCTGCGAGATACCGTTTGCGTCCAGAACTGCTTTTGAAAGAAAGGGCATGGCAAGCGCTATTTTGCCATTGCCATCCACAAAAAATGATGAGACATAGCCACTTACCAGATCATCAGACTGCTTGAGTTCTATTTTTTCCTCGAAATCCCCGTTTGTTTTAAACCTTCTTATCACCCATGCCGGTTTGCTTGAAAAGCCGACATCAAGGACAAAAACCTCCTGGCCCTTCGAAAAACCTGCAAAACCAACCTGTATCTGGCTGTCATCGCCACCCATCAGGCCAAGTTGGCCAAATTCTCTAATGAATTTTCCCTCTCCTGAAAAAATCATTATCCCTTTTTCATCGGACGAGACCTGCTCTGAAGTTTCCTCATTCCAAGTGTCCAGCAATGCAATGCTTCCATCTTCAAGCGCCATTACAACGTATGGATTAAGAGCCTTCCCTTTGCCTTTTCCCAGCTCACCTATTTTTGCAGCTTCTTTTCCATCACTTCCATACTTTGTGATGCACCTTTCGTGGTCAAGCGTGAAAATGTTGCCTTGCCCATCTACCGCTATCGAAACAGGAAGCAGTTGTTTTTCAAGCTCAATTCTTTTGGAGGTTTCACCAGTCTGGATGTTTATTTGATAGACACCGTCCTTGCCAATGTAGTAAAGGCTGCTTTTCCTATCCGAGATCAATTTGATTTGTGCAAATGAGAATGGAATGGAGTCCGACATGTCAGGAGGCAACACTGGGATTGTTTCCCTGTCTATCGGGTAGTAGTTTTTTATCACGCCGTCCGGTCCAAAAAAATTGATCCGAGACGTTCTGCCGTCGAGGATTGCCACGTCCCCGCCAGAAAGCGGAAGGATCGCAACTGGAACAGCAATCTCACCTGTGGTTGGCCCGTTGCCAACCGGCTCGATCACTACCTGTTCTACGGCGATGGATGTGAATGGAAAACAGATTACAAGGACCAAAAAAATCGCGGCAAGGCGTTTCATTAATTACCTCCTGCACAAATTCTATTTCTGGTATGTTACACGTCAATGCCCGGAAAAATTCACAGTCTCACCAGAAAATAATTGTGAGTATACTATAAATATAAGTAAAAATCATATTAGCCAGCTATACTCTAAATGTCGATATTTGACAACCAGAGCACCTGAGATTACAATTCACTATCGTTGGGAACCCACGGGAGGGAGGGGCAATTGGGAGTGCCACAAACCCTTTCTGAGAAAACATTTGACTTATGCAAAAAACTGCAATTTGATCTTCCTGCCCATCAAAAAAAATGGATAAAGTGTTTTGATGACCCATGGAGCAGGAGGGTCCAGCTTGCGCCACGTTGTCATGGTAAATCTACTATATGGACGGTGATATTTTCACAAGCCTTCCTCTTGTTAAATCCTGGGGCAAGAATACTGGTTGTTTCAAAGACCGAGCAGCTTGCATCAAGGCTTTTGAGGCAGATTGAATCGGCCTGCATCAGGCTCTGGCAGGCAGAGTGCGCACCGAAACTATCCAGTGCAACAGCAACCGAAATGAGGCTGGAGGGCTGCGACTCAAAGGAGCCGAACGTTTCCTGTTCGGGCATCCTTGGGTCGCTCACCGGTGGCCACTATGACCTGATAATCTGCGACGATGTGCTTGATGACCGCAATACGCAGACGCCGCAGGCAAGAGAGGAAGTCGAAGAGTGGTTTTACGGGTCGCTGCTCCAGCTTTGCCTGCCAGAGACGAGGCTTCTTGTTGTGGGAACAAGGAAACATCCGGAAGATCTCTACGGCAAATTGGGGAAAAACCCAGCCTGGGAGTTTATTTCAGAGAAGGCAATCATCAGATGGCCATCAAATTTCACCGAGGCGCTGGAAAAAGGGATGCCAATATCCGAATTTTTCAGTTTTGGCGACAAGGGCCAGCTGCTTGGCGTGAAGAAGGAGGGCAAGTGGCAGGTGCTGTGGCCCAAAATGTGGGGGATAGACAGATTGCTTCTGGACAGGCTCATGACAGGCCAGGCGATGTTTGACAGGGAAAAGCAGAACGATGTGAGCTTCTATCTTGGCAGGATTTTCAGGAGGGAATGGCTCCTGTTCTATGATCTGCTCCCTGAGAGGTCATCGTTGTCGGTTTATACGGCCTGTGATCTGGCCATATCCGAGAGGGAGGGCTCGGACTGGTTTGCGATGGTAACAGTTGGCGTTGATTCTGCTGGCACCATATATCTTCTCGATTGCATCAGGGGGCATTTCGGTTTTTCAAGGCAGGCGGAGGCCGTGAGAGACTCCTGTGAGCTCCACAGACCGCTTCTTTTGGGGATAGAGGATGTAGCATACCAGAGAGCATTAATAGAACACCTTTCAGGCAATCTGGCAGTCCCTGTCAGACCAATTACCCCGCTTGCGCCTAAACAGTCGAGGATAAGGGCACTCCAGCCGCTGTTTGAGTCAGGGAAAGTCCGCGTTGCGCCCTGTCACGAGCTTTTTGTCAGGGAGTTGCTGGAGTTTCCGGGAGGGGAGCATGATGACATGATAGATGCTTTTGAAATGGCAGTTTCACTTGCGAGGCAGGGAACATCGCCGAGGGTCGACATTCTGGAGGTTTTATGAAGCAGGCAAAGCTTGATTTTCTTTCATGCGAGACAAGACAGGTCAGAGAAAAACCGCTAGGTGTATCTGGGGTGGTGGAACCACCCCCGTACCTGGACTTTGAGAAGCTGCTTGAGCTTTACCAGAGCAATGAAATCTACTACAGGGCAGTGCAGGTAAAAGCCCAGTTCACGGTTGGGCAGGGCTGGAGGCTTGTGGATGAGGGTGGTGGAAAAGAAGCCAGAAATAGGTTGTTCCAGTTCCTTGAGGATTGTAATCCCAACCAGACTTTTGATGAGCTTCTGTTCCAGGTGATGGTTGACCTGGAATGCCTTGGGAATGGATACCTTGAGGCCACAAGGGATTCATTTGGGAAAGTTGGGAGGCTGTACCATGTTTCTGCCAGGAACATAAAACTGCTCAGGGACGGCGGTTTTGTGCAAACGATAGGCACCCAGAAGAGGAAATTTGCCAGCTTTGGTGGTGGCGAGACTTTTGAAAGCGATGCTGGCAGTCCATCCGAGATCGTGCATTTCAGGAAATACAATCCTTCCTCGCAGTTCTACGGTCTTCCTGATTCGGTGGCCGCAATAGGCTCCACAATGGGCGATATCCTGGCAAGAGACTACAACATCCAGTTTTTTGAGAACAATGCCACGCCGAGGTTTTGCCTTGTCATATCCGGTGGCTCGCTCTCCCCAAAGGACAAGGAGGAGCTCCAGAATTACATGTCGAATCTTAAGGGCAATCCACACAAAACAATGGTCTTGCAATTCCCACAGGGTGTCACCGGGGAGATAAAGCCGATCCAGACAACACCGCAGGAGGCCTCTTTTGCTGACTACAGGAAGATGAACCGTGACCTGATGGTTGTTGCGCACGGTGTGCCACCGCACCTGCTTGGCATAATAGAGAGCGGCAATCTTGGCGGTGGGACCGGCCAGTCACAGCTGCAAAATTTTAAAAACCTTGTCATTGCCCCGAGGCAGAGGTTCCTGGAAGAAAGAATCAACAGGACAATCATCAGGGAGGGACTGGGGATTTCTGGGTGGAGGTTCCGCTTCAACGAAATGGATGCCGAAGACGAGCTTTGCAGGGCTCAGACAGACAAAATACTCATTGATTCCGGGATGATTTCAGCCGATGAGGCCAGGGCGAGGATGGGCCTCCCGGCCAGGGAGGTTGAAGGGGCTGGAGAAAACCGGTAACATGTGCCCATGTCACTGAGATTCTCAAAAATTGACAGAAAGCTCTACTTTGACTCAAAACTAGACGCCATCTGGGCAGTGCCGGCGGGTCTTCTGCTTTGTGCTGGGTGGTTTTATGGGCTTGGCTATGTCGTTTCATGGCTATGGAACATAACCATATACAGGTTTTTTGTGCCGGCACCACCACTGGATGTCTACACGGCATGGGGAGCAATGGTTGTGATCTGGCTCATATTCAATGCACCTTTCGCGCCGCTCAGGCTTGCGAGGTTCTTCAAAAAGAAACCAGACTGATTGCTGTTTAGTATAGACAAAAAACACTGGGCCCTCTTTTAGTGGAGGGCCTTTTCATTTGGAGGGGATAATGGCAGGCAAAAACGGGGACGCTTTGGGGACCGTATGGGGCTGGGCCTCCACAGAAGCACTGGATTCACAGGGGGACATCATAAGCACGGGGGCTGTAAAGGAAGCCCTTGGCGCCTATTCGAGGTGGAGAAATGTCAGGGAGATGCATGAACCAAGGGCAATAGGTGTTGCATCGCACCTCTCGCTCATGCCAAAAGGTCTCCTGGTTGGTGCCGACATCTACGACAAGAAGTGCTGGGACAAGATAAAAAGGGGAATCTACAAGGGATTTTCTGTTGGGGGTGTGGTCACATCGAAAAGACCGAGAAACTTTGAGGGGAAAACCGTTGATGTCATTACCGGGATGACAATTGCCGAGATTTCTGTTGTTGATCAGCCGGCAAACCCGGAAGCCGGGTTCATTCTTGTTTGCGAAAGAAAGGAGTAAGTGATGCTGGGAAGGTTTTTTAAAAAAGGGGAAGAAAAAAAGGACGATTTCGAATGCATGCCGGAGCAGCTCCTTGAAAGCCTGTCCGCAAGGATAAAGGAGATGGAGGAGAGGATGGATTCGATTTCCGAGGCCTTGTCATCGCTCGAGGAGAAATTTGATGATGCCATGCTCAGGCTTGGGGCGATGGAGAAAGGGCTCCTCAAGACAAAGACAATTATGGCCGACGACAAAGCCGAGCCAAAAATGTGGGCGTCCGTCGTGGCGCTCCTTTCATGACGGGAGGGAACATGATAGGGAATGAAAAACTGCTTTCAAAAGCTGCGATAACTTCCGGGTCTTTTGCCCAGAGGATCGGCCTTGCAACAGAGGACGTAAACCGTTTTATTGACTACATTGTTGATGCCTCGTTTCTCAAGAACAATGCAAGGGTCGAGAGGATGAGGGGGAACACAAAAAAACTTGTGAGACTGGGCATCGGCGAGGAGGTTCTCAGGCCTGGAAATTACGGTTCTTCAGGAGACGGTTTCTCCGATGTCTCGACATCGGCTGTCACGCTCACCTCGAAGGCCATGAAGGCCGTTGTGCCGATTGCGGATGATGCGCTCATGGACAATATTGAAGGCGAATCGTTTGCTGACCACCTCATGAGGGTGGTGGCAAACCAGATAGGCAACCAGCTTGAATATGCCTACCTCATGGGGCAAGACACCGGGGCACTGCCAAAAAATCACATCTGGGAGATGGTTGAAGGGTGGTATCCGAGGGCCATTTCCGAAGGCCATGTCATAGATGCCAAGACCGTTTTCACCGACAGGGACATTAGCGCGGAAAAACTCTCGAGGACTCTGAAGACCCTGTCCAGCAAATACAGGGGAAAAAGAGAAAATCTCAGGTTCATAATGAGCGACGACCTGTACCAGGACTATGTTGATGCTCTTGGAAGCAGGACAACCCCTCTTGGAGACGACGCAATAACCGGAGATTCTCTCATGAGCTTCGGCAAAGTGACGATCTCGCCATGCGCTCTTGTTCCTACAAATCTTCCGGTGCCTGTTTCTGGCGGAGGAAATACCACCCTGTCATCGGCCTCTGTTGCTGGAGACACAACAATAGAAGTCGCATCCGCAACAAACGTCCAGCAGGGCGACACACTGGCCATTGGCGAAGGGGCGACCCGTGAAATCAGGAAAGTGGCCTCTGTTGTGGCAACTGATGTCACACTGGATAGCGCTCTGGTGTTCCCGCACCAGTCAGGCGATAAGGTTGTCGAATGCACACTGGACGGAACTTTTGTCATGCTTTGTGACACAAGCAATCTTGTGCTGGGTATCCAGCAGGACGTGACCATCGAGACAGAGCGCAGGGCAACAGAGGGTGTGACTTACTTTGTTGTGACAATCAGGTGCGATTGTGCCCTTGAAAATCCTGATGCTGTAGTGGTTTTGAGCAACCTGAAGGTGAAATAGATGTATGCTGGCATTCAGGATGTCAGAAAAGCACTCAGGGGAATTGGCGAGGAAGTCATTCCAGATACCTCCGAGAACAAGTTTTCCATCGAACAGGCGATTTTGAAGGCCAGCAGAATGGTTGACCTTGTTGTTTCGTGCAACTTCCAGGTGCCAGACCTTGTACCTCTGCCAATCAGGGAAATAACGGTTGATCTGGCGTGCTCGTTTTGCCTTGAATACGTTTTCCAGGAGCAGGGCGATTCATGGTGCCAGCAGGCACAAAACCTTTACAAGAGGTCACTGGACATGCTCCGCGAGATAAGGGATGGCAGGGTTTCGGCAGAGCTTTTGCCACGATCGGGTGTCCCATCTGGACTCTGGGTGGCTTCGTGATCCAGATAAAGCATGATCTGGGGAAAGCGGTTTTTGCAGATAAGGTTCAGGATGTTGCAAAAAGCATCAGGGAAAAGCTTGAATCTTTGGCCAGCCATGGAGATGGCAAAAAGGTATCGGGAGGGCGAAAATGACGCCATACAGGGAGGTTCTGCTACAGGCGAAAGATGCCCTGGAGATGAAGTTTCCGGGTGTCGAGATAGTTCTGGGGCCAAGACAGTTGGCAAAGCAGTTTCCATGCCTTGCCCTGTCGATTGCGCCTTCGGAAGGAAGGGCAACAACAATAGGCGGTGGCAGGGAATCCATCATTGGCCTCACAATAAGTGTGCTCTCAAGGGACTATCAGGGCAGGGAACAGGGATACCTTGCGCTTGCCGACATCATTTCGAGGATCGAAGAAGAAGCAACCGAGCCGACATTTCTGCCGTCATATCTGGTCAGGCATGTCGAAACAAATTTTTCACTGGAGCCATTTTACCATGAAAACCAGTTTGTCCTTCAGGGTGCTGTTGGCCTCCAGGTAGAGGTTGAAAACTAGGGAGGAAAAATGCCAAAAGGCGAATCCAGCTATTTCGGTTTTGGGAGGGAGACGCAGTTTGCAGAGCCTGTGGCACCGGACAATTTCTGGAAGGTGCTCTCCTGCAATGTCAGCTGGGGCAGGGACATGTCAAAAAGGTTTCTGATAGGCAACTCGGCCCAGCAATCGGAGATGGTCCAGAAGGGCTGGACACAAAAAGGGGACATAACGCTTGATGCAAACCCTGTTGCCGTGGGGCAAATCCTGTATTGGCTCTTTGGCCAGGACAGCGTCGTGGCCATGCCGGAAGCAAAATCTGGAGAGGCATCAACAACGCTGTCCTCACAGGCACCAGCTGGCGCCACAACGATAGAAGTTGCTTCGGCAGATGGCCTGGCAGTAAACGACTGGGTGGCCATCGGCACCGGTCAGGTTTGCGAGTTTGCAAAAATTGTCTCTGTGAATGGAACAACACTTGGCATCGAGGCAAAAGGGGTTTCTGGTGGGCTGATTTTTGCCCATGACCTCGGGTCGCCAGTCGTGGAGAATGTTTCAGATATTGCCTACAAACACACTTTCAACCAGTCAGGAACTGTGCCCAGCCAGACATGGGAACTTGACCTTGGTGCTCCTGACGGGCACTCTGCCGTCAGGTTCTCCGGCATGATGACAGAAAATTGCTCAATCTCGATATTGCCTGCAGAACCGGTCTCTATTTCTGCCTCATTTGTTGGCTCAAGGATGTCTGCCCACAACACGAGGGCAACACCTGTCTATCAGGAATGCGAATCTTTCAAGCCCATCGGCTCATCAATCACGGTTGAGGGAACGCCCAAAACGTCTCTGGTCAAGAGCCTCAAACTCTCAGTTTCAAACGGGCTGGAGGCATCGGAAAGGACGCTTTCCAGCGGTGCATTTATCTCAAAGGGCAGCGCAGGCACCATATCGGCAGAACTGGATGCCGAAGCGCTCTTTGAGGACGATGCCGAATTGCAGAGGTTCCTGGGCGGAGATGGGGTGGACTATGCAGCAAAGAATGAGACAAAGCCTTTCGCCTGTGTGGTTGAGATGCAGGGCGCCCTGATTGGCCCATCATCTGCAATCCCAGGCTCATTGAAGGTGACATTGCCAAAATGCTACATGACTGCGTGTTCCGTGCCGGTCCAGGTTGGCAGAAAAACAGCCCAGAGCTGGAAGGCCAGCGCGACATTCAGCCAGAGCGATGGTTTTGCCGTCAAGGCAGAACTTGTTTGCGGAAAGTACAGCTTCCTGTGAGTTATCTCAGGGAAGAGTCGTTTGGCTTTGCTGATTTTGATGTAAGGGCAGGAAAAGGCGACAGGGCAAAAATCCATGGGGTTTCTGTCGGAGAGTTCCTGGAGGTCCAGAGGTTACTCACAGATACAGAAAGAAACAAGTCAGATAATACATTCAGGGCAAACCTGAGGCTTGTTGCCCTTTCGTGCCACGAATTGCAGATAGGTGGCAAGACACTAAAGCCAACTGAGGACGATATTGGGGCGCTTGACGCACTCTATTATCAGATCCTGCTTTCAAGAGTGCTGTCTTTCCACGATTTTTCGGAGCAGGCAAAAAACTGACCGAGGAGGCGCTCTTTGGGATTGACACCGGGGCGCCTCCCCACATAAGGCAGGTTTTGCCTCTCCTGTCGAGAACGCTTGGTCTTGGCTTGTGGCCATCATCCGGGGGAATGCTTGAGCAGGACTGGCTGTTTGTGGAACTGGCCTGTCTGGTTGGGGAAACCGGGAGCAAAAAGGCCAGGCTTTCTGAAAGAAGCACTAGATTGGAACAGGAGCAGGGGGGACATGCAGGAAAAGGCAACCATAACAATTGAGGCAAAAGACCTCGCAACCAGCGAGATCGAAAAGGCAAAAAAATCCCTGGACCTGCTTGCCTCCTCGGCCGAGGAGGCAAGTGAAAAGGCCCGGGAAGCCCAAAAAGCTTGGGAAGAAGCAGGGGAATCACTGGACAAGCTTTCCGAGACCTTTGGAAAGCTTGATGAGAACCTGAAAAGACAGGGCGACAGGCTCCTTGGGACAGCGCAGGAGATCGGATCAAATTTTGGAAGAAACTTTTGCAATTCTGTAGCCCTGTCCACTTCGCCCATTCCGGCAATGATGGCAGGGCTTGGGGTAAACTCTGCAAAGATGTTTGCACAGGGGCTGCTTTCCGGGTTATCAGAGGTCGAGAGCGCCGCAAGCTCCATAGCTTCGGTGATCTCCGATTTTCTCGAGTTGCATTCTCCCGCCAGACTTGGGCCGCTTTCAAAAGAGGACCCGACCAACTGGACAAAGCGCCTTGCAAAGATGCTGGAACAAGGCCTTTTGAGCGGGGAAGATTTTCTTCGCGGGTCATCAGAGAGGGTGGCCCAAGCGCTTTTTGACGGGTTTTCTTCTCTCCCTTCAAGGCTTGCTGGCATTGCAGAGGGTATCACCAGCTCATTTTCTGTCCTGAGGTCTGCACCGCAAGGCGAAAAATTTGGCGGCCTCTTCCCAGACGGGCTAAACACGTCCATCGACGATATTAAAGAAAGCCTTTCCAGGGCGGTGTCATCATACAGGAATGCCAGCGAATTTGATGCCATGTTCTCGGTGCTGACAACGTCTCTGGGTGGAGGAGGTAAGCAAAGCGCTTTCCCTGCCTGGGCGACCAAATACCTTTCAAGATCGGGGCAGGTCACCGATACGGAGATTTCCGAGCTTGGTTCAAAATGGCGCGATTATGGCTGGTTTGGTGAGGGAATGATCCTTCCCGAAACAAGGGAGGAATGGGAAAAAGCAAGGCAAAAAGAGGGCCTTCAGGGCCCCCCACTTGACCCGTTTGGTGCCGGGGAGCTTGGGGCAAAAAACATGCTTGACTGGCTCTGGGAGGGCAAAAGCGGCTCAAGAAACTGGGACCTTTCACTCAAAAAGCCGTGGTTTGCGATGCTCAACTACATCAAGTATCTGTCGGGCTTCAAGGAAAACGATTCATACCAGGTCCCTGATGATCTGAAAAATACCGGCCTTGGCAAACTGCTTGAGGGTTCTTCTGCGGATGTTTCCGGCCTTCCGTCGAGCATAGTTGGCAATGATCTTTTCAAGGCCCTGGCGCCAAAGATGACGCTTGCCGATCTGGAAAAACTTTACTGGGGCTCACCAATCGGACTGGGGCTGACGCAAGTTCCGGTGGAGCAGGCAGACAAACTCCTTCCCATACGAGATTTTCTTGAAAAATACAAAGGAAAAATCAACACTTCAGCACTAGACAGGGCCCAAAAGGAGCTTGGGATCGGGTTTGATTACAATCTTGGGTTTTTGAAGGAGATCCTGTTTGACCAGAACGGATCGCCAAACACCACTATTGACCCTGTCTCCGAAGGATCATTGAGACTGAAGTCGGCCTATGAGATAGGTCAGAGGCTGTATGGCATGCTCTCAAACGCCGAAGGAACAAGCGCATGGCAGTATGATGTTTCTGGGAAGAACGCCTATTTAAAAGAACTGCTTGACTCACTTGGCATAAAAA
>ERZ795058.1655-NODE-1655-length-29083-cov-16.689472_pt1 | contig 29083 bp, 24 predicted proteins | sample MGYA00375142_ERZ795058 | MGnify/ENA primary metagenome ERZ795058 (study PRJEB30187, sample SAMN05720210) | activated sludge metagenome | isolation source: anaerobic digester from wastewater treatment plant | place: Japan | collected 2015-04-20 ... | reverse complement strand
TCGATCTCGGCGATCTTGGGCACATTGGGCTCAGGGATCGTCGGCAGGTCCACCCCCATGCCATCGGGGTCGCCCAGCATCGACGCCTCGGTGGCGGCGTAGTTGTCCCCTTCGCCCGCCACCAACTCGATGAACTTGGCCGGCTCCCTCTTCTGCTCCTTCAAAATCACCGCGCCGAAAAACAGTGCGCCGGCCGCGGCCGCATGCAGCAGGATCGAGTAGGTATAGGAGCTCGGCGTCTGGGCGCTCATCGGGCGGTGCGGCTAGGAAGGAAAACGCTCAAGGGGCGGGTTTCTTAGGGTCAACGATCCGTCTGCGAATCCAGAGTCACTCGGGACAGGCCGCGGCTCTTGATCTCGTCGAGCAGGGTCATCACGCGCTGGTAGTCGACGGTGCCGTCAGCGCGGAGGCGGATGACAGGCGGCTTGGGTTTCTCAGCGAGGTCGTCGAGGCGCTGCCGAAGATCGTTGACGGAAATTGGCTGATTGCTGGTGCCCCAGTAATAGCGGCCGTTTTTGTCGATGGCGATCGCCTGAAAGAGCTCCTTCTCCTGTTTCTGAGAGGGGCTCTTGCTCGTGATCGGCAACTGCATGGGCATCGTCTGCTCCTGATTGATCAGAGGCGTGGCGATCATGAAGATGATCAGCAGCGTGAACCCCAGATCGATGAGATTGGTCACGTTGAGCTCGGAAATGGGCTGCGAGCGACGCGGTCTGCGAAAGGTTCTAGCCATGGCCGTCGCGCCCTTACTTCGACTCCAGCTCAATGCGGTCGGCCAGCGAGCTCGCATAGTTTTCCAGCTCGGTGATCAACGTCTTGTTTTTTCCGAAGAGCCAGTTGTAGCCGAAGACCGACGGGATGGCCACCACGAGACCCGCGATCGTGGTCAGCAACGCCGCCGACACACCAGGTGCGAGCGTCGCGATGCTCGCCGTCTGCTGCACGGAGACGGCGCTGAAGGCCTCCATCACGCCCCACACCGTGCCGAGCAACCCGAGGAACGGGGCGCCCGAGACGATCGTCGCCAGGAAAATCATGCTCGCCTCGTAGCGCAGGATCTGGCGGGCGAGGGCACGTTGCAGGGCATTCTCAGCCTGCTCCAACCGGAAGCGCGAGGTATCGATCCCCTTCTCCTGGCCAAGCGCCGCGGCACGCCAGTACGCCTCGACGGCGTCCGCATAGAGGTCGCCATACGGGATCGATCGCTTGTTGCGCATCGATTCGGGCAGATCCAACAGGCTTCGCTGGTCCTTCAGATACTCTTCAAACGCGTAATTGAGGCGCTTGAGTTGACCGAGCTCGCGGCCCTTTCCCAGCATCACCGCCCAGGCGATCACGCTGAAAACCGCCAACCCCGCCGTGATGACCTGTCCGACAGGATCGCAGCGAAGAAAGACATCGACGATATTTGTGGCAAAAACAGGGACGAGAGGCGCAACCATGGAAAAGAGCCGCCACTGTTGCCGGGTTTGCAGATGCCGTTCAACGGAAAACCCGTCGCCCACACGGCAAGATTCCACGCGCGCGATCAGTGCACGCGCAGCCAGGCCCGTTTCCCTCACAAACGCGAAACCAGCCTCGCCAACCGCCCGCAAACCACCCACGCTCCAAAATCATGCCTCTGAAAGAAACTCCCGCCGGCCAACTTATCTCCTTCGAAGGCTCCGAAGGCAGCGGTAAGTCCACTCAGATCGCCCTGCTCGCCGCCCGCCTCGCCGACCTCGGCTACGACGTCGTCACCGTCCGCGAGCCAGGCGGCACCGAAATCGGCGAACAAATCCGAAACATCATCGTCCATAACTCCAAGGGCGACGAGATGTGCCCCGAGACCGAGCTCCTCCTCTTTTCCGCCGCACGCGCCCAGCTCGTGCGCGAAGTGATCGCCCCCGCCCTCATGCGCGGCGCCATCGTCCTCAGCGACCGCTTCCTCGATTCCTCGACGGTCTACCAGGGCATCGGCCGCAACCTCGCCCTCGGCCCGGTCAACCACATCACCCACTTTGCCGTGGGCAACGTGATGCCCAACATCACCCTCGTCCTCGACGTCCCCACGAGCACCAGCCTGAAACGCATCCACCAGCGCGCCTCCGACCTGCCCGACCGCATGGAGCGCGAAAACATCGATTTCTACACGAAGGTCCGCGAAGGCTACCTCATCCTCGCCAAAGGCATGCCGGACCGCCTCCGCGTCCTCGACGGCACCCAGAAGGAATCCGTCGTGCAAAAACAAATCTGGGCCGCGATTGCCCCCCTGCTCGCCAAAACCAGAAAACCCGTGCGCAAAGCCCCGGCGAAAAAAGCCGCCAAGCCAGCCGCCAAGGCCTCCAGGAAGAAGTCGTAACCGGTGCCGGTTTACACGCCCCCAGCCTGGCCCGCCGCAGTGGCGGACACGCCCGCCACCGCGGTCATTGATCGTGCGATCGCCGACGACCGGCTCTCGCACAGCCTCCTCCTGCACTGCGAAGATCTCGCCACCCTCGGCGCCGTCGCGCACGCCATCGCGGAACGCCTGCTCAATACGCCCGACGCCCGCGCCCATTTCCCCCCAGATCAGCACCCCGACTGTTTCAGCCTGAGACCGGCGGGCAAAATGCGCCAGATCTCCGCCGAAGCCACGCGGCAACTCATCGCCAAAGTCCAGGTCTCCTCGACAGTCTCCCCTCGCAAGGTCGCCATCATCCACGAGGCCGACCGCATGCACGTCACGGCCGCCAACGTCTTCCTCAAGACCCTTGAGGAACCCCCGCCGCACACCACCCTGCTGCTGCTCACGGCGCGCCCCTACGCGCTCCTCCCCACGATCCGCAGCCGCGTTCTCCTCTTCCGCTTTGCCGCCCCCGCCGAGCCTGTCCAAGCCGAAGGCTGGAGCGCCTGGCTCGACGACTATCACGCCCTCCTCGGACGCCTCGTCACCTCCGCCCCGGACCGGCGTGCCGCCGCCGATTTCGTCTTCTCCTGCTACGGCCTCGTCGCCCGCTTTGGCACGATCCTCGACCAAGCCACCGCCGGCGCCTGGGAACGCCAGAAGTCCAGCCTCCCCGCCGACATTGGGGACGAGGAAAAAGTCGCCATTGAAACCGGCCTGGCCAACGGCATCCGGACACGACTCTTCGCCGAGATCGAGCGCACCACCCGCGCCTTTGCCCTTCCCCGCCTTTGTGCCGGAGACGGCACTACACGCCGCGCGCTGACCGATGCCGTGGACCGCCTCGAACACACCGTCGGCCTGCTCCGCCTCAATCTAAACGAAAGCGTCGCGCTGGAGGATTTCCTTCTCGCCACGCTCCGCTTCTGGTCGCGCCGCTAAGCGCGCCCGCTCCATCTGCGCACGGGCAAAAACCCGTGGCTGCCGCCCCCCCGAGCCCATTCCGTGCACATGCCGCCACAGGCTGGCATGGCGGATGCTTAAAGCAGGACAAGCCATCGCTTGGATGGCCGTAACATCTGCCAATCAAAACCTGCTGCATTGCCTATGAAACTGCCATCGAAGCCCGCCCTCGGGCTAAACAAGCTTCTCGGCTGGGGAGCGCTCGCCGTGGCTGCCACGGTACCCGCACTCGCCCAAGAGGCCACCTCCACCGCACCGGCGATAGACCCTGGCTCTCTGAGCAGTCTTCGCATGGGCCTCGACACCCTCTGGGTCCTGGTTGCCGCCATGCTGGTGTTCTGGATGAACGCCGGCTTCGCACTCGTCGAGTCCGGTCTATGCCGTGCCAAAAACTGTACGAACATCCTCGCGAAAAACTTCATCGTTTTTGCGATTTCGTCCCTGTCGTTCTGGGTGCTCGGCTGGGGACTGATGTTCGGCGACGGCAATGGCTTCGTCGGCATGAGCGGCCTGTGGTTCGTGAGCGGCGCGGATAACTCTCCGGCCCTCGGCTCCGCCTATGCCGCGATGAATCCCTTCTCCACCGCCACCTACGAAGGCGTGTACGGGGCCATCAACTGGACGCCCGTCCCCCTCTGGGCGAAATTCTTCTTCCAACTCGTCTTCGCCGGCACCGCCGCCACGATCGTCTCCGGCGCCGTCGCCGAGCGCATCAAGTTCAGTGCCTTCATGGTCTTCAGCGTCTTGCTCGTGGCCTTCATGTACCCGGTCACCGGTCACTGGATCTGGGGCGGCGGCTGGCTCTCCCTCGCAAACTTCCGCGACTTCGCCGGCTCCACCGTGGTCCACTCCGTGGGCGGCTGGGCCGCTCTCGCTGGCGTGATCGTCCTCGGGCCCCGCCTCGGCAAATACAAAGATGGCCGCGTGTGCCCCATCCCCGGCCACAGCATGACCTCCGCCGCACTCGGCGTGCTCATCCTCTGGCTCGGCTGGTTCGGCTTCAACCCGGGCTCCACCATGGCCGTCGGCGACGGCTCCGCCATCGCCCACGTGCTCGTCACGACCAACATTGCCGCCGCCGCGGCGACGATCACGGCCTGTATCACCGCCTGGGCTCTCCTCAAGAAGCCTGACCTGTCCATGATCCTCAACGGCTGCTTGGCCGGCCTGGTGGCCATCACCGCCCCCTGCGCCTTCGTCACCGCCACCTCCTCCGCCATCATCGGCGCGATCGCCGGTGTCATCGTGGTCCTCGCGGTTATCTTCTTCGACAAGGTCAAGCTCGACGACCCGGTCGGCGCGCTCTCCGTCCACTTGGTCAACGGTATCTTCGGCACCCTCTGCCTCGGCCTCTTCTACAACTACGACGTCGCCAGCACGATCGCCTGCCTGCCCCCGGTCGACGCCAACGGCGCCGTCATCACCGCCGAGAACTGGGGCGCGATGGAGCAAACCCTCGTCCAACTCAAGGGCATCTTCTCCGTCGGCGCCTTCACCTTCGGCATCGCGCTCGTCCTCTGGTACATCCTCAAGTTCACGATGGGCATCCGCGTGAGCAAGGAAGAGGAAATCGAGGGTCTGGACGTCGGCGAACACGGCAACGAAGCCTACCCGGACTTCCAATCCAGCCACTAATCCATCCCAAGCCTTCGCGTGCCCGGGTGGGCTCCACTCGGGCACAAAGGCCAGGCAACCAACCACCATCCCATTCCGACCAATCCCATGAAACTGATCACCGCCATCATCAAACCCTTCAAGCTGGAGGAAGTGAAAGAGGCGCTCGCAGCCAACGGCATCGAAGGTATGACCGTCACCGAAGTCAAAGGCTTCGGCCGCCAGAAGGGGCACACCGAAATCTACCGCGGCAGCGAGTACACGGTCGATTTCCTCCCCAAGGTAAAAATCGAGATCGCCGTCTCGTCCGAGCTCGCTGACAAAACCGTCGAGACGATCGTCAAATCCGCCAAGACCGGCAAGATCGGCGACGGCAAGATCTTTGTCTGCTCCCTCGACGAAGTCATCCGCATCCGCACCGACGAACGCGGCGACACCGCGATCTAAGCCCACGTCCGTCGCCTTTCGCGCCGGACCTCCTCACACGACCGGCGGCCTCATTTTCGGCCGCCGGTTTTTTTACGCCCCCACGCCCAGGCCGACAGAGCATCCAGGCTGGCATCGATTGTGCTATTCGAGGGTGTCCATGAAACGATTCCTCCTCAAAAAAAGGGGGTGCATTCTTGCACTCGCCCTCTCGGCCTGGCTGATCCTCCCCCTCGCCCACGCCACGACCACGGATACGCCGCCCAACCTCGACGAACGCGTACAGGCCCTTGAGGCGTATATCCGCAACGCCGAACCCACCGCCCCCCTCGCCGGCCTGCCCGGCCCCGGACACAACGGCTGGATGATGACCTGCGCCGCCCTCGTGCTCTTCATGACACTCCCGGGCCTCGCGCTGTTTTACGGCGGCCTCGTCCGTAAAAAGAACATCCTCTCCGTCCTCGCCCAATGTATGGGCATCGCCGGCCTCGTCACCCTGCTATGGTGGGCGTTTGGCTACAGCCTCGTCTTCGGCAAAAGCACCGGCAGCCCCTTCATCGGCGGCTTCGAATTCCTGTTTCTCAAGGGCGTCGGCGCCGCGCCCAACACCGACTACGCCTACTGGGTTTCGCACAACGTCTTTGCGATGTACCAAATGATGTTCGCGATCATCACCCCAGCGCTGATCCTCGGCGCCATCGCCGAACGCATGAAGTTCAGCGCCGTCCTCCTGTTCGTCGGGCTCTGGATGGTCGTCGTCTACTTCCCGCTCGCCCACATGGTCTGGGGCGCCACCGGCCTCATGAACGGCGTCTGGAATGCCGACGCCGCCATCCCCGCCATCGACTTCGCCGGCGGCACCGTCGTCCACATGTCCTCCGGCTGGTCCGCACTCGTGCTCTGCCTCATCCTCGGCCCCCGCCTCGGCTTTGGCAAAGAGAAGATGGCGCCGCACAGCATGGTTCTCTGTATGGTCGGCACCGGCATGCTCTGGGTCGGCTGGTATGGATTCAACGCCGGCAGCGCCCTCGCCGCCGACGGCATCGCCGCCAATGCGTTCATGACAACCACCATCGCCGCCGCCGTCGCCGGCTTCGTCTGGGGCCTCATCGAAATGACCCTCCGCGGCCACGCCTCCATCCTCGGCTTCTGCTCGGGCATCGTCGCCGGACTCGTGGTCATCACTCCCGCCGCCGGCTTCGTCGACACCACCGGCGCCGTGATCATCGGCATCGTCGCCGCCGTCGTCCCCTACTTCGCCGTCACGAAGCTCAAGGCGATCTTCAAATACGACGATGCCCTCGATACCTTCGGCGTGCATGCAGTCGGCGGCACCGTCGGCGCGCTGATCACCGGCTTCCTCGCCTCCGGAGAAGCCAACGCCAATCTCCTGGGCGCCCCCGCGACGAACAACGGCCTCGCGCGACTCGTCACCCACGGCGGGCTGTGGCTGGAACAACTCAAGGCGATCGGGCTGACACTCACGCTGTCGATCCTCTCGACAATCGTGCTCGCCTACCTCGTCAAATCCATCCTTGGTGGCCTGCGCCCACTCCCCGAAGTCGAACGTCAAGGCCTCGATATCAACGAGCACGGAGAAGAAGGCTACATCGACTAAACGCGGCGGGGCCCGCCATCCTCTCATGAAGCTCATTACCGCCATCATCAAACCCTTCAAACTGGAGGAAGTGAAAGATGCCCTCGCCGAAGTCGGCATCGAAGGCATGACCGTCACCGAAGTGAAGGGCTTCGGCCGCCAGAAGGGGCACACCGATATCTACCGCGGCAGCGAGTATGTCGTCGATTTTCTCCCCAAGATCAAAATCGAGCTCGGCGTCCCCAATGAGCGTGTGGACCGGGCCCTTCAGGCGATCACCGCGGCCACCCGCACCGGCAAGATCGGCGACGGGAAAATCTTCGTCAGTCCCCTCGAAGACGTCATCCGCATCCGCACCGGCGAGCACGGCGACTCCGTACTCTGAACGCGCAGTTTCTCCTCTGATTTCCAAGGCGGGCGCCCAGGCGCCCGCCTTTTTCATGCGCGGAAAACAAGGGCCTTCAGGAGACTGTCCCTTCTACGAACCTTCTTCATAAACTTCGAGGCCGAGGCCAAGATCAGAAAGAAGCTGGATAAAGGCCGGCTCAAATACCACAGGCTTCGATCTGCCAGATGATAAGCCGAGGAATAATGCACCGCCGCTTCGACCGATAAGGTAGGGCGTGATGTGCTTCCGATGTCTGCTGAGAAATGTCGCCACCCAACGAATCTGAGCCTTTTCTTCTTTCTTTGGCACGGCCAACTCAAGCACCCAGAAACTCAGATTTGGATTTGGCTTCTCGAATGGCGACGGAACCGGACCTTTCTTTCCGTCGATGCGAACTAAGGCATTGGTGATCACTTTGTGCTTCTGCCTAACAGTGTTATTCACCCTGACTGCGTTTCACAGCCTGAATTGGGAACGCGGACGCGGGCATTGGGGTGTGGGTTGGGGATGAGGATTTTCTGAATTCGCGCATGGTGGCGGTGCGCGAGGTGGCTGACGGGGCGATCAAGATCTGGGAATCCCCTAAAGTCGAGCCTGTTGCGGCGATGGGACATTCGTCAGAGATCGGAACCCAGGGCGGGCCAAAGGGCCAGTGGTCGCGCAGACTTCCAGTCTGACCGGAAAGCAGGCTGGAAGCCTGCGCTACTTTGCCGAGAGCTTGGGCCGCCAGTGGTTCAGGGCGGGAGCGCCCTCGGGCGCTCTGAGCAAAGGGCGCAGCAAGACTGCGCCCCTACGAAATACGGAAATCGGCGACTGCACGATTCGGCGGGGTGTGATTCGTGGGCGCAAAAAAAGGCGGCCCGGAGCACCGGGCCGCCTTGAGTGAGTGTTGACGGAATCTCGGCGGTTTAGGCCGGAATTTCCAGGCGCTCGATGAGCAGCTCCATCGTCTTGAGCGACGACACCGGGATGACCGTGCCGGGGCCAAAGATGGCGCTGGCTCCGTTCTTCAGGAGGTAGTCGTAGTCGGGAGCCGGGATGACGCCACCGATGACGATCATGATGTCTTCGCGGCCGAGCGCCTTGAGGGCGGCACGGAGCGCAGGCAACAGCGTCTTGTGGCCGGCGGCCAGGGAGCTCATGGCGACGACGTGAACGTCGTTTTCCACGGCCATCTTGGCGGCCTCTTCGGGCGTCTGGAAGAGCGGCCCGATATCGATGTCGAACCCGAGGTCGGCCATGGCGGTGGCAACCACCTTGGCGCCGCGGTCGTGTCCGTCCTGACCGAGCTTGGCGATGAGCACGCGCGGGCGGCGGCCCTCGTGTTTCTCGAAGCGGGCGATGAGCTCGCGAATCTTGGTGACGTTGGCGTCGTTGCCGAACTCGGCGCGGTACACGCCGGAGATCGAGCGGATCTGGGCCTGGTAACGGCCGAAGATCACTTCGCACGCGTCGGAGATTTCGCCGAGGGAGGCGCGCGCCTTGGCGGCGGCGACGGCGAGCTCGAGCAGGTTGCCCTGGCCGGTCTTGGCGCACTCGGTGATGGCCGCGAGGGCGGCCTTGACGGTGGCTTCGTCGCGGTTGGCACGGAGCTGCTGGAGGCGCTTGATCTGCGACTCGCGCACGGCGGTGTTGTCGACCTCGAGGATGTCGAGGGCGGCTTCCTTTTCGAGGCGGTACTTGTTGAGGCCGACGATGGTCTCCTTACCGGCGTCGATCTTGGCCTGGCGGCGGGCGGAGGCTTCCTCGATGCGGAGCTTCGGGATGCCGGCCTCGATGGCCTTGGTCATGCCGCCCATTTTCTCGACTTCGTCGAGGTGGGCGCGGGCCTTGGTGATGAGCTCCTGCGTGAGGGCTTCGACGTAGTAGCTGCCGCCCCACGGATCGACGACATTACAAATGCCGGTTTCCTGCTGGAGCTGGAGCTGGGTGTTGCGCGCGATGCGGGCCGAGAAGTCGGTGGGCAGCGCGATGGCTTCGTCGAGCGCGTTGGTGTGCAGGGACTGCGTGTGGCCGGTGGCGGAAGCCATGGCTTCGAGGCAGGTGCGGGCGACGTTGTTGAACGGATCCTGCTCGGTGAGCGACCAACCGGAGGTCTGCGAGTGCGTGCGCAGGGCGCGCGACTTCGGGTTCTTCGGGTTGAAGCGGTTGACGATCTCGGACCAGAGGAACCGGCCGGCGCGCATCTTGGCGACTTCCATGTAGAAGTTTTTGCCGATGGCCCAGAAGAACGAGAGGCGCGGCGCGAAGGCGTCGATGTCGATGCCGGCGGCGACGCCGGTCTTCAGATACTCGAGACCGTCGGCGAGCGTGTAGGCGAGCTCGAGGTCGGCGGTGGCGCCTGCCTCCTGCATGTGGTAGCCGGAGATCGAGATCGAGTTGAACTTCGGCATGTTCTTCGACGTGTAGGCGAAGATGTCCGCGATGATCTTCACGGAGGGCGTGGGCGGATAGATGTAGGTATTCCGCACCATGAACTCCTTGAGGATGTCGTTTTGGATCGTGCCGGAGAGCTCTTCCAACTTCGCACCCTGTTCGAGGGCGGCGACGATGTAGAACGCGAGCACGGGCAACACGGCACCGTTCATCGTCATCGAGACGGAGACCTTGTTCAGCGGGATGTCGCGGAACAGGATTTCCATGTCGAGGATCGAGTCGATGGCCACGCCGGCCTTGCCGACGTCGCCGACGACGCGCGGGTGGTCGCTGTCGTAGCCGCGGTGGGTCGCGAGATCGAACGCGACGGACAGACCGGCCTGACCGGCGGCGAGGTTGCGCTTATAAAACGCGTTGGACTCTTCCGCGGTGGAGAAGCCGGCGTACTGGCGCACGGTCCAGGGCTTCTGGACGTACATCGTGGCGTACGGGCCGCGCACGAAGGGCGCGAAGCCGGGCATCGTGTCGAGCTGCTCGACGGGCGGCAGGTCGGCGGCCGTGTAAACGGACTTCACCGGGATCTGCTCGTAGGAGAGCACCGGCTCGTCTTTGACGACCGGGGCCTGGCCCGTGAATTGGAACGAGTCGTAGCTGAGTTGGCTGAAATCGGGGACGTTGCTCATTTTAGAGTGCTCCAATCTTCTTGAGGAGGTTAGCCAACAGCTCGCGAACATTGGCGCGAACGTGGATGAATTCGTCGATGCCGGCAGCCTTGAAGCTGTCGACCTGCGCCTTGTCGGCGGGCAGGCCGGCGAGCACGACGGTGATGCCGGGCTTGGCCTGCTTGACGGCGGCGGCGAAGGCCGGGACGAGCTCGGGATAGGTGTCGTCGGTCGAGCAGAGCACGGCGATGGAGGCACCGGAAGCGGCGGCGGCCTTGGCGGCATCCGCAGCGGTCTCGAACGCCTGCTTGGCGATCGACTCGAAGCCGGCGACGCCGAAGAAGCCGGCGCTGAAATCGGCGCGGGGCTTGTGCTGTTTGACCGGGCCCATCTTGGCGAGGAACACCTTCGGGCGGCTGCCGGTGCGCTTGGCGTAGGCATCGGAGGCGTTGCGAAGCGCCTCGAAGCCGGCGGCGATGCGGATCGACGCGACGGGGGCGATCTTCTCGGCAGCGGTGTCGCCCGCGAGGGCGGCGAGCTGGCCGACGGTGGCGCCCTTGCTGGCGGCGGCGAGCGCGGCCTTGAACTTGGCGGACCAGTCGCCGGTAACGGCGGCCGGAGCGGTGCTGCGGCGGGCCACGATGGCGTTGGCGCGCGCGGTGAGCGCGGCGGCGTCGAGCGTGCGGATCGCCAGCGGCGTCTCCTTCAGGTTCGGGAAGAGATTCGTGCCGATGAGGCCGGAGCGGCGCTTGGCGACGGCATCCTCCTTGTCAGCACCGGCGGCGGCCACGAGTTTCTGGACGGTGCCGGCGCGGAGGGCCGCGGCGAGGCCGCCTTGTTTCTCGATGTCCTGGAAGAGAGCCCAGGCCTTGCGGGCGAGCTCGTCGGTGAGTTTCTCGATGTACCACGAACCGCCGGCGGGGTCCGCCGTCTCGTTGAAGTGGAATTCTTCGGCGAGGAGGGTGTGGACGTTGCGCGCGATGCGGCGGGAGAAGTCGTCGGTCTTGCCGGAGACTTCGTCGAACGGCGCGATGTGCAGGCTGTCGACTCCGCCCACGACGGCCGAGAGAGCCTCGGTGGTCACGCGCAGCATGTTCACGTGCGCGTCGAAGAGGGTCTTGTTGACGTTGCTCGTGCGGGCGTGCACCGCGGACTTGGCGGCGGCTTCGGCCTTGGCGCCAAAGGCGACCAGGGCGCGCGTCCACAGCAGGCGGAAGGCGCGGAACTTCGCGACTTCGGTGAAGAACTGGGGCCCGATGACGAAGCTGAAGCGCGTGGCGGCGGCGATGGCGTCGGCCTGGAGGCCGCGTTTCGACAGCTCGCGGACGTACTCGACACCCGCGGCGAGCGCGAGGGCCAGCTCCTGCACGGCGTTGGCACCACCCTCGCCGTACACCTGGGCGCTGACGCCGACGGTGCGGAGGTTGGGGGTGTTGGCGGCGGCCCACTTCGTCCAGGCTGCGAGCGCGTCGAACGCGCCGGCGAGGGAGGTCGGGAGGCTGCCGGACTCGGCCCATTCGCCGAGCGGATCGGCAGTGAGGCTGCCGGAGAGTTTCTTGAGATCGACGCCACGCTGCTGGGCGGCGGCGATGTAGAGGGCGGCGAGCGGGAGCGCATCGGCGCCGGCGCGCAGGTGCACCGGGATCGAGGCGAGCTCGACGGAGGCAAGCGCGGTGGCGAAGTCGCGGCTGTCGGCCAGCGAGAGGCCGCCTACGCCGACCTTGGCGCCATCGGCATCGGGATCGATGCCGGCGCGGCTGGCCGCATCGGGCACGATGACCACGCTATCCTGACCGACCATGAGGTCGGCGAGGATGGCCTTGTTAAAATCGGCGGCATCGGACGCCGCGATTTCCTGAGCGCACTGCCAGGTCTGGGCCTTGTAGCCGACGGGGCTTGCGCCACGCACGAAGGGGGCCTGACCGGGAGCGGCCTGCACATGCGCCACACCAGCCAGATCGGCACGGGTGTAGAGCGGTTGCAACGCGACGCCCTCGGGCGTGCGGGTAACGAGCTTCTTTTCGAAGGGAACTCCCTTGAGCTCAGCTTCGACGGCAGCGCGCCATTGCGCGAGGTTGCCGGCGAGTGCTTCTGCGGCGGGGGGCGACGATGTGATGTTATTAGCCATGACGCGTAAACGCGGGTTAAAAAGACAGAACGAAGAAAGTACCGCAAGGGATGCGCAGTCGCTCCGCAGTTCTTGCCAAAGGATGCCTATGTTTAGCCAACGGATGCAGAGCGACAAAATCGGGGGTGGACCAAGATGGCCGCTTCTGTTTTTTAACGCGTCCCCTTTCCCTTTTTCACTACCATGATCACACGCATCGATCACCTCGGTATCGCCGTCAAGTCGCTCGACGAGACGGTCCCTTATTATGAGAAGGCGCTCGGCCTCAAGTGCGAGCACCGCGAAGAAGTGCCGTCGCAAAAGGTGCGCACGGCGTTTTTCAGCGCCGGCGAAGTCCATATCGAGCTTCTGGAGCCCACCTCCCCCGATAGCGCCGTGGCCAAGTTCTTGGAAAAGAACCCCGCCGGTGGCGTCCACCACATCGCTTTCGCGACGACCGACATCGCCGAGCAGCTCAAGCAGGCCTCCGGGGCCGGCGTGAAGCTCATCCACGAAGTGCCGATCGAGGGCGCCCACAGCAAGATGGTCGCTTTCCTCCACCCCAAGTCCACCTACGGCGTGCTCACCGAACTGTGTGCACCCAAGGCCCACTAATATATAGACCCTTTCCCATGGCTATCTCACCCGCACTGCTTCAGGAACTCGAAGAGAAGCGTAAAAACCTCTATCTCGCCGGTGGCGCCGACAAGCTCGCCGAGCGCAAGAAGAAGGGCCTGATGTCGGCCCGCGAGCGCCTTGATGCGTTCTTCGATGCCGGCACCTTCATGGAGTTCGGTCTCCATGTGCAGCACGACTGCCAGAACTTCGGTCTGGCCGGTAAGCCCATGCCCGCCGATGGCGTCATCACCGGCGTCGGCTACGTCGAAGGCCGCCCCGTGGCCGCCTACGCCCAAGACTTCACCGTCGGCGGCGGCTCCCTCGGCAGCAAGCACGCCCAGAAGATCTGCAACCTCATGGAATACGCCATGAAGGCCGGCATGCCCTTCGTCGGCGTCAACGACTCCGGTGGCGCCCGCATCCAGGAGGGCGACGAAGCCCTCTCCGGTTACGGCAAGATCTTCTTCCGCAACGTGCTCGCCTCTGGCGTGATCCCGCAGATCACCGTCATCGCCGGCCCGTGCGCCGGTGGCGCGGCCTACTCGCCCGCCCTCACCGACTTCATCATCATGACCAAGAAGAACGCCCAGATGTTCATCTGCGGCCCCGAGGTCATCAAGGCCGCCACCGGCCAGACCGTCACGATGGATGAGATCGGCAGCGCCGCCGCCCACGCCGCCATCAGCGGTAACATCCACTTCGTCGCCGAAGACGAGAAGCATGCGCTGCAGATCGCCACGAAGCTCCTCTCCTTCCTCCCGTCGAACAACGTCATGGACCCGCCCCACAAGCCGGCGGCCACCGTGACCCTCGACCGCGACGTCGAGATGAACGACCTCGTACCGGAAGACGCCAAGGCTCCCCTCGACGTCACCAAGGTCATCTCCCGCCTCGTCGACAACGGTGACTTCCTCGAAGTCCAGAAAGACTTCGCCAAGAACATCGTCATCTGCTTCGCGCGCATCCAGGGCATCTCGGTCGGCATCATCGCCAACCAGCCCGCCCACAAGGCCGGCACGCTCGACATCGACGCCTCGGACAAGGCCGCGCGCTTCATCCGCTTCTGCAACGTTTTCAACCTGCCGATCGTCAACCTCGTCGACGTCCCCGGATTCCTCCCCGGCGTCGTGCAAGAGCGCGGCGGCATCATCCGCCACGGCGCCAAGATGCTCTTCGCCTACGCTTCGGCCACCGTGCCGAAGATCACGGTGATCATGCGCAAGGCCTACGGCGGCGCCTACCTGGCCATGTGCCCGGTCGACATGGGTGCCGACGCCGTGTACGCCTGGCCCACTGCGGAAATCGCCGTCATGGGTGCCGAAGGCGCCGTCAAGGTGCTCTTCAAGCGTGAAATCGCCGCCGCCGCCGATCCGTCGGCCAAGGAGAAGGAGCTCACCGCCGAGTACCGCAAGAAGTTCTGCGCTCCGTACGAAGCGGCCAGCCGCGGCTTCATCACCGACGTCATCGAGCCCGCCCAGACCCGCGGCATCGTCGCCATGATGCTCCGCAACACGCTGAGCAAGCGCGAGACCCGTCCGCCGAAGAAGCACGGCAACATCCCGCTCTAAACTAGGCTCTCCCGCGCGTCGCCCCTCCTGGCGACGCGTCCTTTTACTCTCCTTCTCATGCACCTCTCCATCACGCTTCCGCTCGCGGCGGCCACCGGCAAACCCGAGGTTCTCTTCGGCAACCAGTGGCTCGCGCTGGGCGCGATCCTCGGCGGTATCGCCGTCTTCACCCTCCTGGTCGCCGCCGTCGGCCGCTGGCTCGCGGCCACGCACCCGGATGCCCCGGCTCCCACACCCGCCCCCGCGCCCATCGCCGCCGCTCCCACCGAACAAGGCATCTCCCCGCAAGTCTTTGCCGCGATCGCCGGCGCCGTTTATGCCACCCTCGGCAAATCGGCCCGTGTCGTCGCCGCCAATGTCGCCGTCGAAGCCGAGCTCGAAGATGCCCGCCATCTCTGGGCCGCCGAGGGCCGCCGGCAGATCTATTCCTCCCACCGTCTCCGCTAATCTCCTACCAAATCTAGACTATCACCATGAAAAAGCTCCGCGTTACCGTCGAAGGTAAAGTTTACGAAGTACTCGTCGAGATGCTCGACGAAGGCACTGCCGCCCCCGCCCCGGCATCTTCCGCCTCCGTCACCACGGCCAGCATCACGGCGCCCGTCGTGGCCCGTCCGGCCCCCAAACCCGCTCCCGCCGCCGCAGGCGTCTCGGGCGATGTCCTTTGCCCGATGACCGGCAAACTCATGTCGTTCGACGTGCAGATCGGCCAGACTGTCGCCGAAGGCACCCAGGTCGCCACCGTCGAAGCCATGAAGATGAACACCTACGTCTACGCCTCCAAGGCCGGCAAGGTGCTCGAGTTCGTCGCCAAGCCCGGCGACACCGTCGAAGAACACGCTGTGCTCCTGCGCATCGGTTAAGCCGCTCCGCCAACCCTCAATCCAGGGAAGCGCCGGCCCACCCTGGCCGGCGCTTCTCGTTTCCGCGCAGTGAAAGAAGCCATCCTCAAAGTCCTCCTCGCGTACGGCATTGCGTTCATCGTCGCCATGCTGATTGCGGCTCTCATCCAAGTGATCTATAAGACCGTGCAACGCCTCTCCGGCGGCTCGCACAAATAACCGGTCGCTTGCCCCTCCATGGAAAACCTAGACATTCTCCACCTCTTCCAAGGCGTCGAGACCCTGATCCAATCCTTCTCTGACAACCCGGCCATCTTCTTCGGCCGCGTCGGCATGATGGTCTTGGGCATGGTCCTGCTCTACATGGGCAAAAAAGGCATCTTGGAGCCACTGCTCATGATCCCGATGGGACTGGGCATGTGCGCCGTCAATGCCGGCGTGCTCTTCCTCGACCCGCAAACCGGCTCCGCCATCGCCCAGGGCTCCGCCCCGCTCGCCGATGTCGCCGCCCAGGGCCAGCTTGAGGCCACCGCGGCCGCCGGCCAGATGCACGGCACCCTCATGCTGGCGCCGCTCGTCGAAAAGACCGACCAGCTGATGTACATCCTGCAGATCGATTTCCTGCAGCCGATCTACACCTTCATGTTCAGCAACGGCTTGATCGCCTGCTTCATGTTCATGGGCATCGGCGTGCTGCTCGATGTCGGCTTCGTCATGGCGCGGCCCTACCTGAGCATGTTCCTCGCGATCGCCGCCGAGTTTGGCACCATCGCCACCGTGCCGATCGCGATCGCCCTCGGCCTCACGCCACAGGAAGCGGCCTCGGTCGCCATGGTCGGCGGTGCCGACGGCCCGATGGTGCTCTTCACCTCGCTCACGCTCGCCAAGCACATGTTCGTGCCGATCACCGTCGTCGCCTACCTGTACCTCGGCCTCGCCTACGGCGGCTATCCGTACCTCATCCGATTCCTCATTCCGGCCAAGCTGCGCGCCATCAAGATGCCGCCGCGTGCCAAGGTCAAAGTCACCGCCGACGAGAAACTCGCGTTCGCGGTGGTCGGCTGCACCGTGCTGTGCCTGCTCTTCCCGTCCGCCTCGCCGCTGCTGCTGAGCTTGTTCCTGGGTATCGCCATCCGGGAAGCCGGCCTGCAATACTTCATCAACCTGCTCGACGGCCCTGTGCTCTACGGCGCCACGATGTTCCTCGGCCTCACGCTTGGCGTGCTCTGCGAAGCCTCGCTGATCCTCGACCCGAAGGTCCTCATCCTCCTCGTGCTCGGTATCGTCTCGCTGCTGTTGTCCGGCATCGGCGGCATCGTCGGCGGCTATCTCGCCTACTTCTTCAGCGGGCGTAAGATCAACCCGACCATCGGCATCGCCGGTGTCAGTTGCGTGCCCAGTTGCGCCAAGGTTGCCCAGAAGGAAGTCACCAAGAGCAACCCGGTCTCGATCATCCTGCCCGAGGCGCTCGGCGCCAACGTCTGCGGTGTGATCACGACGGCCATCCTCACCGGCATCTACGTCACGATCTTCCGCTAAACCATGAGCCGTCTGCGCGTCCTCGCCACTCCGTACTGGGCCATCGGCACGAGCCTCGCCTTTCTCGGCGTTGCGCTCGCCCGCGTCATCGGTCCGGCACTGGCCGAAGACGCCGCCCGCCGCTACACCGCGGCAGGCGGCCACGTGCTCGTCGGCCTCGGCCTGTTCGTCATCTGCCTCGGTGTCCGCAACCGCCTCCGTGCGGCCAATGCCGACACCGCAGCCGAGCCCGACCAGACCGGACCGCAAAACACCGCGTAAGCCTCCTGCATCCACTTCACGGCGACCTTCACAGGTCGCCGTTTTTTTGTGCCCGGCAGCGGACTCGCCGCCCCTCGCACGTCAAAAAAAGCCGCCAGCCAGCCCCGCATGCTTGCCATCCGGCACAGCTCGCGACCTCATTGGAGCGGGTTCGGAGGCACACGCCACCGAAGGCAAATAAACGGTCGGGCCGCCGTTTGATCACGCATGCTTTGGCGGATCGTACCTGCCCACACCCATTGAGGTCCCTCATGGAGCGGCACGGCGTCTGCCAAAGCCAGACACCTCCACTCCATGACACACTCCGACCACTCCCTCGCGTTTCCCGCCGACAGTTCCCTCCACTGGGAAGGCCACATGTACGACGGCATCGCCACATCCTACGGTCGCACCCCAGGTGCAACCCTCCACGCCCACGCCGATGCCCTCTGGCTGAAAGGCACCCGCGGCGACTTCTTCCTGCCCAGGCAGGACATCGTCGCCCTCGTCCGCAGCGGCCTCTACCCATGGTGCTTCAAGGGCGTGCAGATCCGGCACCGCCGCAACGATCTGCCCGAAACGATCACATTCCTCCCCCTGGGCATCAAAACGCGCCCCCTCCTCGACGAGCTTCTCAAACTAGGATACCCCGCCCGTTGACGCCAGCCGGCGTCTCCGTCAATTTGCCGCGACCGAAGCACATCACATTCGGTCGCTTTCGCACCGCACGCGGCGCCTGCCCCACACCACCTTTCGCATACGCCTCCGGGGTATCGCCGCCATGCCCGATGCCCCGCCTGCGTCTCACAAATCCCACTCGCCTCTCTCCCATGCCCGGCAAAAAAAAGAGCGCCATCACCCTCCGCGATGCCCATCGGGCCGACATTCCCGCCCTCATTGAGCTCAACAAAATCGCCTACCCGGTCCTCGCCGCCGAAAACGTCGTCTGGGGCGAGCGCCACCTTCTCAGTCACCAGCGCATCTTTCCCCAGGGCCAGATCGTCGCCGAAATCGACGGGCACATCGTCGGCGCCGCCGCCTCCCTGATCGTCGACCTCGGCCCCGACCCGCTTCGCAACCACACCTGGTCCGGCATCACCGACAGCGGCTACTTCACCAACCACAACCCCGCCGCCGACACCCTCTACGGCGCCGACGTCTGCGTGCATCCCGATTACCGCGGCCGCCAGATCGGCGCCGCCCTCTACGAGGGCCGCCGCCAACTCTGCCGACGCCTCAACAAGCGCCGCATCCTCGCCGGCGGTCGCCTCTGGAACTACGACGAACACGCCGAGCACATGTCCGCCGACGAGTACGCCCAGCGCGTCATCTCCGGCGAGTTGAAGGACCTCGTGCTCAGTTTCCAACTCCGCGAGGGCTTCGTCCTGCGCGGCGTCATGCCCAACTACCTCCACGACCCCAAGAGCCACAACTACGGCAGCCTCATCGAGTGGCTCAACCCCGACTACAAGGAGCCCGCCCCCGGCGCGCGCAAGGTCCGCCTCGCCTGCGTCCAGTACCAGATGCGCAAGGTCACCTCGTTCGCCGATTTCGAACGCCAAGTCACCTACTTCGTCGATGTCGCGGCCGACTACCACGCCGACTTCGTGCTCATGCCCGAGTTCGTCTCCGTGCAACTCCTCTCCCAGGAAGACGCCCAATCGCCGATCGAAGGCATCCGCCGCCTCGCCCGTTACGAAAAACGTTTCACCGAGCTCATGCGCAAACTGGCCACCCGCTACGGACTCACCATCATCGCAGGCAGCCAGCCCATCGCCCGCGAGGGCAAACTCTTCAACACCTGCTTCGTCTGCCTGCCCTCCGGCGAAATCGTCGGCCAGCCCAAACTCCACATCACCCCCAACGAACGCAAATGGTGGGGCATCTCCGGCGGCAATACCCTCCAGGCCATCGACACCCCCAAGGCCAAGATCGGCGTGCTCATCTGCTACGACGTCGAGTTCCCCGAAGCCGCACGCTACCTCGCAGACCAGGGCGCCGAGATCCTCTTTGTCCCCTTCTGCACCGACAACCGCCAGGGCTACCTCCGCGTCCGCTACTGCGCCCAGGCTCGCGCCATCGAAAACCAGATCTACGTCGCCCTCGCCGGCAACGTCGGCAACCTGCCAGACGTCGGCAATCTCGACATCAACTACGGCCAGGCCGCCGTGCTCACGCCCTCCGACTTTGCCTTTGCCCGCGACGGCATCGCCGCCGAAGCCGACTCCAACGAAGAAACCCTCCTCGTCTGCGACGTCGATCTCGACGACCTGCACGCCTCCCGCTCCGACGGCACCGTCACCCCCCGCCTCGACCGCCGCGCCGACCTCTTCCGCATGGTCTCCCTCCTACCCGGCGACCGGCAGCCCTCCGGCCCCGCCGACGGCCCCCTCGGCGACCAGCCCGGCGCCCCCCTCGACTCCACTGCGCCGGCATGACCATCCTCGAAGGCGCCATCCTCCTCCTGCTCATGCTGCTCGCGCTGCCGGATTTCTGCCGGCGCATCGAGCGCCCGGGCCTCCTATACCCGCTCTACATCGTCGCGGGCATCGCCGCCGGCGCCTTCATGGACGCCCATACCCGCGATGCCTGGCGCGAGATCGGGCAGTTCGGCTTCGTCCTCCTCCTCTTCTCCGTCGGCCTCGAAATCGAGCTACCGCAGCGCAGGGAGACCCTCGCCGCGCTCCGCCGCGCCGCCTGCTGGATCGCCTGGCAACTTCCCCCGCTCACCGGCCTCGGCGTCCTCGCCGGCCTCCCCTGGTCGCACGCCCTCATCGCCTCCGTCGCCCTCGCCAGCACCTCCGTCGGCATGGCCTATCCCCTCTGGCTCGGCCACCGATTCCCCGATCTCACCACGCGCCGCCGTTTCCTCGAATGGATCGTCGCCGTCGAAGTCCTCTGCATCCTCCTGCTCGCCGCCGCCGGCCCCGTGCTCGCCGGCAGTGCCTGGTGGATCGTCCTCCTCAAACTCGTCGGCCTGCTCACCGCCGCCGTACTCGCCGCCATCCTCGCAGTCCGCGGCGCCCCCCACCTCACCCGGCTGCTCGCCTCCGGCCTCAAGATGCAGGTCCACTTCGTTGTCCTGCTGATCCTCGTCATCTCCGCCCTCGGACAGCGCCTCGGCCTCAGCGCCCCGAAGACCGCCTTCGTCCTCGGACTGTTCATCAGCCGCGCCACCGACCAGGAAGCCCAGCTCAACGAACACCTCGCGCCCCTGCGCGACCGGTTCTTCGTACCCGTCTTCTTTTTCTCCCTGGGCATGCTCGTCGAGCCCAGGCTCATGCTCTCCTGGACCTTCCCCCTGGCGATCATCTCCGCACTCCTGCTTTTTGTGCTCCGCCAGACCGGCTACCACTGGATCTTCTCGCGCGTCCTCGGCACCGATACCGGTGCCCACGTCGTCGCCGCTCCCATGCTCACCATCGGCGCCGTCGCCATCGAAGTGCTCGCGACCTCGGGTGCTGATCAACGCACCATCGTCTGGGTGCTCGCCTCCAGCCTGGCCCTCACCCTCGCCGCCTCGTTCACCCGCATCGGTCACGGCGCCACCCTCGCCGAGAGTGAGACGCCCACGGCCGCCCCCCAGGCCTGGGTGCGCCTCGATGCCGCCGATCAGGCACAGAAAACCACGCCGCCCCCGCCCCACCTCGCCGGCGACGCGTGAGCGCAGCCATCCTCTCCGCCATGGACCACCCGATTCTCTGGATACTCTCCGTCGTCTGCATCGCCGTGCTTCTCACGCTCGAAGTCCACTGGCTCCTGGTCCGTGCCGACTACCGCGACTACAAAGCCTGCGGCGGCACCCGCGGCCTCTGGGCGTTTCACCGCGCCCGCGGCCGCCTGAAAAACGCCTTCCGCCGCCAGCAGATCGCCGTCCACGAGCACCGCGCCCCCGACACCCCGCCCCCCTCCCTCGGCCGCCACGTGTACGAACAGGAAAATTCCGCCCGCCCACCCGCCTAGCCCGCGGAGCCGCCGAAAACCGCGCGGCAGACGCCATCGCAGGCGTCCTCCAAAGCCTTACGCCCCAGGCCCATTATCCGTCGCATATCCGCGGAAATAAGGCGGGGCGCTGGGCTATTTGTGCTATCCTCTCTGGCCAAAAGCGGCCAAGCATGTACCACCCCACCGCCCCCCGAGTCGGCTGCACGGCCCCGGCGACTGGGCCATGCAACACGGCGTCCCCGGCACCGCAGGGGATTCCGTTGCAATCAGGGGCGCGTACTGCTCCGCACATCTCATCATCTCTTGAACACGCAACCGCACGAGACCTTGTCATGAGCTCATCTGAACCGCCCACCGGTGCCTCCGCGCGTATTTCGCCAATCGGTCATCTCCCGTCCCTCGGGCAATCGCATCCTCACGCACAAGCTCTAGCGACCATCATGGGCCACTCGCCCCAGGCCATGTGGATACTCACCAACGACCACCTCGTCCACGCCAATCACGCTGCGGGCGTCCTGCTCGGGCATGGTCCGGCCTCGGGCAACCCTGTCCCCGTCCACCAGCATGTCGCGCCCGAGAGCCTCCCCGCATTGCGTCATCTCTGCCACGCCGCGGTCCAGACACACCCCTCCCCGCTGCAATCCATCGAGTGGATCACCTCCGACGGACAGCGCCGCTCCGTCGAGCTCGCAGCCATCCCCATCGGCCATCAGGATCGCCCGGCCACGCGGCTCATGGCCACGGATGTCGCCCCACGCCCCCTCAATCCAACCTGCCCCCAAGACGCCCTCAAAACCGCGCAGGACGCCATCTTCATACAAAAGGACCTCCACTTCGTTTACCTCAACGAAGCCGCCCTCCGACTCTTCGGCGCCAGCTCCCCCGACCAGCTCCTCGGCCGCCCCATCATGGAGCGCATCCCCGCCGGACAACGCGCCATGACCGAGCGCCGGCTCCGCCACATCAGCAAAACGCGAGAGCCCCTCCCCCCTGCCGAATCCACCTGGCTCCGACTCGATGGATCCACCATCGATGTCGCCGTCACTTCCGCCGTGCTCCAACCCGGCACTCCGGATGAGAGCATCATCGTTTTCGCCAGCGACATCGCCTCGCAACGCGGCACCGCCTCCCGGCTCCAGCAACGCGAAGACCTGCTTCGCACCCTCTACCGTACAACGCCCAACCCCATCGGCATCGTTATCCAAGACACCGTCGTCGAAGCCAACCCCGCCATGTGCGAACTCCTGGGATACCCGATGGAGACTCTCACCTGCCTGCCCACCGAACGCCTCCACCACACCCACGCGGAGCTGCTCCGAGTCCGCCATGCCATCCAGACCCAGTGCGCCGGCGGCGGCATTGCCACCGTCTCCACCCAATGGCGTCGCCAGGACGGACAACTCGTGGACATCGTCCTTCGCGCGAAGTACCTGTACCCCGATCAGCCGCACCTCGGGCGACTCTTCGCCGCGACCGACGTCACATGGGAGCGCCAGGCTCAACGCACCCTCGCCAACAGTGAGGCCGAGCTGCAGGCCATCCACGATGGCGCGCCGATTGCCATGGTCCTCCTCGACCGCCACGCGCATTGCCGCCGCCTCAACCGCCGCGCCCGCGAACTCTTCGGCCTCGACGATCCGCAGGCCATCGGAAAAACGATCCACCAGCTCCTCGGCGCCCACGCGCCGGCCGCAGCCCCCACCGAATGTCTCGACCGCGCTCTCGACGACGCCCGGCAGGGGCGCGCCACCCACCGAGCCGAGCTCCACCTCAAAATCCCGCAGCCCGGCGACACCCGCCGCGACGCCATCCTCCTCGCCTCGGCCACGCCCATTCCCGACCGCAGCGAAGGCCGGATCCTTCTCTGCCTGGAAGACATCACCGAGCAAAAACGCCTCGCCGAGCAGATCCAGCAGGCGCAGCGCACCGAGATTCTCGGCCAGCTGGCTGGCGGCATCGCGCATGATTTCAACAACACCCTCGCCGCACTCACCCTCCACCTCGACCTCCTGCAAACGCACCCCGAGGTCAGCCCCTCATTGCACCGCGAGCTCGAAGAGCTGAAGTCCGAAGTCCGCCACGGCACCAAACTCACCCGGCAGCTCCTCCTGTTCAGCCGAAAGCAACCGCCCTGCATGCAGGCGCTCGACCTCAACCAGGCCCTCCTCGACGTGAAGAAAATGATCGGGCATCTCCTCGGCAGCCGCATCCGCCTGGCCCTCTCCACGGAAGCCACCCCACTACCCATCGTCGCCGACCTCGTCATGATCGAGCAGATCGTGATGAACCTTTGCATCAACGCCCGCGATTCCATGGCCGAGGGCGGCACCCTCACCGTCCGCACCTTCCGACTCCAGACCACCGGCGAGCCCCACGGCATCCCCCCGCAACCCCGCACCGGCGCATGGGCCTGTCTCTCCGTCGCCGACACCGGGTGCGGCATGCCGCCGAGCACACTCCAGCACATCTTCGAGCCATTCTTCACGACCAAAGGCCCACAGCGCGGCACCGGGCTCGGCCTCGCCACGGTCCACAACGCCATCGCCGCACATCACGGCTGGATTGATGTCGCCAGCACTCCCGGCGTCGGCAGCACCTTTACCGTCGGCATTCCCCTCGCCCCCGCCTCCGTTAATCCATGACCCGACCGGCAACCACATACGCTCCACCCCTCCGTACGTTCTCGATCGAAGGCCAGGCACCAGACCGGTGCAGACTTCCACAGTCCTTCTCGTGCGTGCAGCCACCCTCCGGCGTTTCCATGGCCCTTTCCGGATGAAACACGCATCCCTCTTACTCGTCGAAGACCACCCGCTCCTGCGCAGCGGTCTGCGACAACTCATCCAACAAAATCCTCTCCTCACGATCATCGGTGAGGCCGAGGACATGGACTCCGCCCGCGCACAATGGATCGCACTGCACCCCCAGCTCATCGTGCTCGACCTCCACCTGCCCGATGGCAACGGCCTCCTGCTCGTCCGCGAGCTCCTCCCCCGGTTCCCGCAGACCCGCATCCTCGTCCTCTCATCCGATGCCACCGCCGGCACCATCACCCAGGCCTTTGAGGCCGGCGTCCACGGCTACGTGATCAAATCGGCCCCACTCTCCGAAATGCAGCGCGCGCTCGATGCCCTCAGGCTAGGCCACGCATTTCTCAGCCCCGAGGTCGCCGCCATCGCCTTGCGGAAACTCCGCAACGAGCCAGGCGACACCTCCCTCTCCATCCGCTCCCCACGCGAGCGCGAGATGCTCCGCGGCCTCGCCCTCGGCCTGCGCACCAAGGAGGTCGCCGATCAAATGGGCATCCAGGTGAAAACCGCCGAAACCTTCCGCCGCCGCCTCATGCAAAAGCTGAAACTCAGCTCCGTCGCCGAGCTCACCCGCTATGCCATCCGTAACGGCATCGTCGACCCCTGAGGCACCCTTGTAAGGTTTGCACGGACACGTCCGGCAGATTTCGGGGCTCAAGCGACACCGGGCTCCTCCGATTGGCGTCCATGGTTCCCGCGCAAATCGCGCGTGCCACTACCTGCGTCCCTACGCAGGCACGCAGCCACGACACACCAATCGACAACGAATCGTTCCACATGAAAAAATGGTCTCTCAAAGCCCGCATCGGGTCGGGCTTTGCCCTCCTGTGCCTCGCACTCGCCGCACTCGGCCTGTTCGCCTCGCTCAAAATGAACACCGCCGCCGCCCAATCCACCAGGCTCAGCGAACTGTATGTGCAACAAGGCCAGCACGCCGCGGCACTCCTCAGCTCCGCCAGCGACCTCGCCATCGCCATGCGCGGCTACGACATCAAGTCCGACGAGACTTCCTGGAAAAAAGTCACCTCCGATCAGGCACGGCTCGAAACCGCACTCCGACAAACCACCGACTTTAGCGCCGCACGCCCCGAGTTGATACAACTCAGCGAGGGCCTCGCCAAAATCCTCCCCACCTACCAGCGGTACGCCAAAAGCATCGCCGCCAACGCCTCCGCCACCAACTCCTTTCAAGCAGCCTGGACCGATCTCGTCCCCGCGGGTGGCAAACTTTTCGACGCCCTCTCGGCCCTCGAAAACGGCCTCCTCGTCAGCACCCAGAATGGCGCCGCACAAAACCTCAAGTCACAGGAGCTGATCCTCTACGCCCAGCAGCTCAAAACCGTCGGCGATATTTTCCGCATCACCGCCGAGATGCGCATGGCCTGCTGGCGCGCGATGGCTACCGACGATGCCGAGGCCGCCCTCCTCGCCAATAAGCGAGCCCTCGAAGCCCAAACCCGCCTCGAATCCATCCTCGCGGTGACCACGGACGCGGAGACGACCCGCCTCGTCCGCCAGGCGATCGAGGCCGTCCAGGCCTACGAACGCGGCACCCTCGTGCTCAACCAACAGGTACTCGGCAAACTGGCCTCCCGCGCCGAACGCGCCACCACCTACGCCGCGTTTGTCGCAGAGGTCCAAGCCGTCGAAGCCAATGCCTCCGACACCATCGAGAACTACGCCAAGAACGGCGCCACCTCCCTGCAAAACACCACCGTGATCCTCCTGATCGGCAGCGGCGCCGCTATCCTGCTCGGCCTCTTGATTGGCATCGCCATCACCCGCAGCACCAACACCGCACTCCGCAACGTCACCGCCGCGCTCGCCTCCACCACCACTCAACTCACCTCCGCCGCCGACCAGGTCTCCAAATCCAGCCAGACCCTCGCCCAAGGCGCCACTGAGCAGGCCGCCTCCCTCGAAGAAACCTCCGCCTCCCTCGAAGAGATCGCCTCCCTCTCCAAGAACAGCCTCGAAGGCGCTCAAAAGGCAAAAAGCCTCCTCGACGAAACCCAGGCCGCCGCCAATGCCGGCGCCTCTGACATGCGCGAGATGAGCCAGGCCATGGCCGACATCAACGCGGCCAGCGACAGCATCGCCAAAATCATCAAGACCATCGACGAGATCGCCTTCCAAACCAATATCCTCGCCCTCAACGCCGCCGTCGAAGCCGCCCGCGCAGGCGAGGCCGGCGCTGGCTTTGCCGTCGTCGCCGACGAAGTCCGCAACCTCGCCCAGCGCGCCGCCCAATCCGCCAGGGAGACCGCCGACAAAATCGCCGACTCCGTCTCCAAGAGCCAGCGCGGCGTCCAGATCAACGCCAAGCTCTCCAAAAGCCTCGAAGAGATCGTGACCAAGGTCCACGAGGTCGGCCAAATCGCCGCCGAGTCCGCCCAGAGCGCCCAGGAGCAGAGCCAGGGCCTCGGGCAGATCAACACCGCCGTAACCCAGATGGATCAGCTCACCCAGGCCAATGCCGCCAGCGCCGAAGAAAGCGCCAGCGCCGCCGAGGAGCTCAACGCCCAGGCCAGCGCGCTCTCCGATGCCGTCGCCAAGCTCGCCGCCCTCGTCAGCGGTTCGACCGTCCGCAAAGAACCCGGCGCCGAAAAAACGTCCCCCCATCGCCCCGCGGCCTCGGCAACCGCCAGCACCGCAGAGGAGTGCAAAGCCGCCTCGGCGCCTGATCGCCAGTCCCGCACCGCACGCACCACCCGCCGCAGCAAGGACGACCCGTTCTTCAGCTGAGCTTCAGCGCACGCAGCCAACGTACATTCCCCCTCGACTGGGCATGGGGCCAAGCCCATGCCCGGCAGTTCAACACGCCGAGATTTGTCCGGCCACCGCGACCGCTTCCCGACGATTTCACTCGGCCGCCCCATCTACGAACAGGAGAGCACAGCCCGCCAAGCCACCTGGCTCGCACGGCTTTGAGCAGCCGCAGACCCTCACGCACCGTCAGGGTTTTCCCTACGGGAAATGGCGGTTTTAAACGATCAAGCCCGACCGCCACCCACCCGATCAGTGCTCTGTTCACCACGCATCGTGTCCCGGACTCTTTTGCGCCCGAGCTCCACCCTGCACCACTCCCCTCCAGCCCTCGTTCAACTATGAAAAAATGGACCCTTGGTATGCGCATCACCGCGGCACTCGCCGTCGTGGGCATCCTCACCGCAATCGGCGGTATTATTGGTATCATCTCCCTCGGAAAGATCTCCGCGCGAGTGAACCAACTCGCCACCCTCGACGTCCCCGCCACCCTCGCCGGCGACGAGATCGAGATGTACGCCACCGCCAACAATGGCCTGGTATTCCGCCATATCGGCAGCAACGACGAAGCCGACATCGCCCGCATCGAGAAGGAGATCAAAGACAACGGCGCCAGTAACACCCAAAACTTCGAGAGCCTCGCTAAAGCACTCACCGACGCCGCCTCCGTCGAGACCATCAAACACGCCCTCGAGCTGCGCAAGAAAAACACCGAAATCCGCGACAAGGTCATCGAAATCAGCCGCGCCAAACAAAACGAAGCCGCCTACGCGATGGCCGTCGAACAACTCGCCCCCGCCACCAAACAATACCTCGACACCATACAAACCCTGACCGACACCCTTCAGGCCCGGATCACTCAAAATGCCTCGGATGCCAAACAGGAGGCAGAGCGAAATACCTGGCTCGTCATTTTCTCCGTCATCGGCGGCATCCTCACCGGCGCCCTCTTCGGCTTCTTCCTCATCCGCTCGACCAACAAGAGCCTGCGCGCCATCAGCGGCAGCATCCAGAGCGGCTCCGAGCAACTCACCGCCGCCGCCGACCAGGTCTCCAAGTCCAGCCAGTCCCTCGCCCAAGGCGCTACCGAGCAGGCCGCCTCCCTCGAAGAAACCTCCGCCTCCCTCGAAGAGATTTCCTCCCTCTCCAAGCACAGCCTCGACGGCGCTCAAAAGGCAAAAAGCCTCCTCGACGAAACCCAGGCCGCCGCCAATGCCGGCGCCTCTGACATGCGCGAGATGAGCCAGGCCATGGCCGACATCAACGCGGCCAGCGACAGCATCGCCAAAATCATCAAGACCATCGACGAGATCGCCTTCCAAACCAATATCCTCGCCCTCAACGCCGCCGTCGAAGCCGCCCGCGCAGGCGAGGCCGGCGCTGGCTTTGCCGTCGTCGCCGACGAAGTCCGCAACCTCGCCCAGCGCGCCGCCCAATCCGCCAGGGAGACCGCCGACAAAATCGCCGACTCCGTCTCCAAGAGCCAGCGCGGCGTCCAGATCAACGCCAAGCTCTCCAAAAGCCTCGAAGAGATCGTGACCAAGGTCCACGAGGTCGGCCAAATCGCCGCCGAGTCCGCCCAGAGCGCCCAGGAGCAGAGCCAGGGCCTCGGGCAGATCAACACCGCCGTAACCCAGATGGATCAGCTCACCCAGGCCAATGCCGCCAGCGCCGAAGAAAGCGCCAGCGCCGCCGAGGAGCTCAACGCCCAGGCCAGCGCGCTCTCCGATGCCGTCGCCAAGCTCGCCGCCCTCGTCAGCGGCGCTCACCACAAGAGCCCGGTCGCGGCCGCCCCGACGCACCATGCCGAGCCGCCTCCGGCTCACAAAAAGCCCGCCGAGAAACAGCCCACCCCTGCGCGCTCCAGCAAATCGAAGGCCGACAAAGACGATCACCGCGACTTCTTCAACTAAGCCAAACGCGATATTCCCCCGCGCCGATCTCGGCGCCCCACAGGCCCGGACTTTCCCGTCCGGGCCTGCTCTATTTTCGCGACTGAGGTAAATGCCTCACCAAAATCTAGGGTATCCGCTCGCTCGTCACGTCAGGTAAAAGTGCGCATGGTGCACCGTTTTGAGTTTTTGCCTAACTGAGTCCGGCACCGCCATATTCCAGACTCATCAGGCAGACCCGCTGCCAACGAATCACCATGCACCTCATTCCACCCAGTCGCAGGCACGGACGGGCGCTTTTGCGAGAACACTGAGGTTGCCCCGGTTTGACGGACACGGGTTGGGCACAAGAAAGAGATATCAAA